>Ga0164308_10001355_pt1 | contig 13011 bp, 2 predicted proteins | sample Whisoiple_246_MG_FD_109983 | JGI IMG/M metagenome (GOLD analysis project Ga0164308, IMG submission 109983) | Soil microbial communities amended with fresh organic matter from upstate New York, USA - Whitman soil sample_246_MG | ecosystem: Environmental > Terrestrial > Soil > Unclassified >... | reverse complement strand
CGCCGACCGGCTCCGCTCGATCATGGCGGGGGAGACCCACGAGGCCCACGTCCCGCAGGACCGGCGGCTGCTGCTGCCGATCACGCCGGTGGATCGTGCGCTCTCGACCGCGCCGGTGCCCGGCCACGCGTCCGGCCCCGCCTCGCTGCGGCGCCGCCTCGACTCCGGCCCGACCGCGTCGCTGAAGCTCGCCAGCGGCTGCGACCGCCGCTGCTCGTTCTGCGCGATCCCGTCCTTCCGTGGCTCGTTCGTCAGCCGTCGCCCGAGCGACGTGCTGCAGGAGGCGCGCTGGCTGGGGGAGCAGGGCGTGCGCGAGCTCTTCCTGGTCAGCGAGAACTCCACGTCCTACGGCAAGGACCTCGGCGACCTCCGGCTGCTCGAGACGCTGCTGCCTGAGCTGGCGGCCGTCGACGGCGTCGCGCGGGTCCGGGTGTCCTACCTCCAGCCCGCCGAGACCCGTCCCGGGCTGGTCCAGGCGATCGCGACGACGCCCGGCGTCACGCCGTACTTCGACCTGTCCTTCCAGCACGCCAGCGCGACCGTGCTGCGCCGGATGCGCCGCTTCGGCGACCCGGACAGCTTTCTGGCGCTGCTCGAGCAGATCCGCGGCTACGCCCCGACCGCCGGCGTGCGCAGCAACGTGATCGTCGGCTTCCCGGGGGAGACCGAGGACGAGCTCGCGACGCTGTGCGACTTCCTGGTCGCGGCGCGCCTCGACGTCACCGGCGTCTTCGGCTACTCCGACGAGGACGGCACCGAGGCGGCGTCGTACGACGGCAAGCTCGACGACGACGAGGTGCGCGCCCGCGTGGAGCACGTCACCACCCTCGTCGAGGAGCTCACCAGCCAGCGCGCGGCCGAGCGGATCGGCGACGAGGTCGAGGTCCTGGTCGAGAGCACGGACGGCGACGACGTCGAGGGCCGGGCCGCGCACCAGGGGCCCGAGGTCGACGGTGCGACCTACCTGCTCGGGTCGGCCGCCCAGGTGGGCGAGCTCGTCCGGGCGGTTGTCGTCGAGTCCGAGGGCGCCGACCTCTACGCTCGGGCACTGTGATGAGCGAGGCCGCGGCCCAGCAGGAGAAGCCGAGCAACTGGAACGTCCCCAACGTGCTCACCACGGCTCGGATCATCGCCGTGCCGTTCTTCGCCTGGGCGCTGCTCGTCGACGGGGGCGAGTCGATCACCTGGCGGTGCGTGTCGTTCGCGATCTTCGTGGCCGCGATGATCACCGACAAGATCGACGGCGACCTCGCCCGCAAGCACAACCTGATCACCGACTTCGGCAAGATCGCGGACCCGATCGCCGACAAGGCCGTCACGGGCATGGCCTTCATCGGTCTCTCGATCGTCGGCGACATCTGGTGGTGGGTGACCATCGTCGTTCTGCTGCGCGAGTGGAGTGTCACCCTGCTGCGGCTCTCGGTCCTCAAGAAGGTCGTGATCGCCGCGAAGGACCTCGGCAAGATCAAGACCACCTTCCAGGCGATCGCCCTCGCCACGCTGTGCCTGCCGCTGCGCGACCCCGACCTGCCGTCGGCGCTCGAGGTGCCGGGGGAGGTCGTCTTCTACCTCGCCCAGGTCTGCCTCGCGATCGCCGTCGCGCTCACGCTGTGGTCGGGCTGGGAGTTCTACCGCGACGTCTGGAAGCAGCGCGCCAGCCTGCGCGGCTGACCCACTCCGCACGGCCGGTCGCCGATCCCTGCCACATCGTCGACGCTCTGTCAGCGCCGAGGTCTGCCGAAATTTCTGCAGTCGAGTTGGCGAAACTGCTCAGGACTGCCGTTTCGGTGTCGATTCGTTACCACTTATTTGTATTTCATCTGTCTCCGGCAGAACTTTCGTGGATAGGTTCCCGGGTACCTCGGCCCGCGCCGGAGGGCTTCCCCAATCGTTGATCCGTCTCGGACCGTCTCGGTGTCCGATGTGGTCGCGAAGCTTCCCGACGCGTGCGGTTCGAGGGCGTTGCTGTCCTTGTCGCGCCCTACGTTGGAGAACCGGTTTTCATGCCTGTATCGAAGCGAATCTCGTGGCTGTCCGCCCTGGCCCTCGTCGCCAGCGGTCTGCTGCTCGTCCCGTCCGTCCCAGCGCAGGCGAGCTCGGCGCCGTACGCGAACCTCATGATCAGCGAGGTCTTCGGCGGTGACGGCTCCGCCAACGCGACGTACCACTACGACTACGTGGAGCTGTTCAACCCGACGGCGAGCACGGTGACTGTCGAGGCGAACTCGCTGTACCTGTCGTACGCGTCGTCCACGGCCACGACCGGTGCCACGCCGGTCGCCGTTCCGGCGGCCTCGATCCCGGCATACACGCACTTCCTGGTCGAGACCCACGCCGGCACCGGGGCCACTCCCGTCAACCAGCACCCGCCGAACGTCGACGCCACGATCGCCATGTCGGACATCGCCGGCGCCGGCGGCAAGGTCTTCTTGCAGACCACCGCCACCGGGCAGGCGGCGAACGTCGGGGACGTGACCGGCAACAGCGCGATCATCGATCTCGTCTCGGCCAGTGGCCAGACCGCGAAGGCGTTCGAGGGCACCGAGGGGACCGTTGCGGGCGGGGCGACGAACTCGCTCCAGCGCAAGGACGACGCCACCCACGGATACCTCGACACCAACACGACCAGCAACGACCTGAAGGCGGCGGCTCCGACCCCGAAGGGCAAGGCTGACGGACCGCTGCCGCTGGGTGGCACCTCGCCGCTCGCCGCCGCCAGCCCCGGCAACAAGACCGCCGTCCAGGGCCGGGCGATCACCGGGTTCACGCTGTCGGCATCCGGAGGGACCTCCCCGTACCAGTGGAGCGCGACGGGGACGCCCGCAGGGGTGAGTGTCTCCGCTGCTGGTGCCGTGTCCGGCGTCCCGACCGAGCACGGGACGTTCTCGGTGACCGCGACCGTGACCGACGCCGCGTCGGGGACCGCTCAGACCACCTTCACGATGACCGTCGTCCCGACGCCGTCGACGGCCAACCACGTCGTCATCAGCGAGGTCTGGGGTGACGGCGGCTTCACCGGTGCGCCGTTCAAGAACAGCTTCGTCGAGCTCTACAACCCGACCGACGCCCCCATCAGCCTGGCCGGATCCGCGCTCGCCTACCTCCCCTCGTCGAACAACGGCACCATCGGCGCGACGCAGCGGGTGAACCTCGCTGGGAGCATCCCCGCGAAGGGCTACTACCTGATCTCCGGCATCTCCAGCGGATCGGCCGGGGAGGCGCTGCCCGCTGCGGACGCGACCACGACCATCAACTGGCACTACCAGAACGGCACCATCGCGCTGCTCGACACGCAGTCGGCCTTCTCGATCCCCGGCGGGAACCTGGCCGGCGTCGAGCACGTCACCGACGCCGTCGGCTACGGCGGCAGCACGGCCTTCGTCCCGGTCGCCTACGAGGGAGCCCCGACCGGCGCCAACACCGGCCTTGCCGTCTCCGCCGTGCGCAGCCCGGTCGACGCCGACAGCAACAACAACTCGGTCGACTTCACGACCGACTCGCCGACCCCGACCAACTCGGCCGGCGTCAGCGGCGGGGGCAGCACCGTCTGCGACCCGAGCTTCCCGGCGACCGCGACCATCGCCCAGATCCAGGGCACCGGTTCCGCGGCCGCGGGCAACAACTGCACCGTCACCACCGAGGGTGTTGTCACCGGCATCTACAAGGACGTCTCCTGGGCCGGCACGAGCAGCGGCTTCGACGGCATGTACATCCAGACCGGTGGCACCGGAGGGACGAGCGACGCGACGCCGGGAGCCTCCGACGCGATCTTCGTCTTCGGCGACAACGCCACGCCGGCGGGCGTCGAGATCGGCGACTCGGTGCGCGTCACCGGCAAGGTCAACGAGTCGGGCCGGCTGACGCGGATCACCGCCGCTGCCGGCGGTGTCGTGGAGCTCGGGACCGCGCTCCCCGCGGTCACGCCGCTCGAGATCGCCTACCCGGCCACCGAGGCGGGACGTGAGGCGCAGGAGGGCATGCTGCTCGCCCCGACCAGCACCTTCACGGTCACCAACGCCTACGTCACCAACGGCACGGGCGAGGTCGGACTGGCCACCGGCAACACGCCGCTGAAGCAGCCCAGCGAGTTCGCCGACGCCACCGACGACGCCGCCATGCAGGCCATCCGCGACGAGAACGCCGACCGCGCGGTCACCCTCGACGACGGCGCCGCCATCAACTACCTGCAGAACCAGACCACCAAGGCGCAGCCGGTGCCGTACCTCACCGGCTCCGACGGGAACGCGAACCCGGCGCCGCCGCGCGTCGGCGCCAAGGTCAACCTGCACTCGCCGGTCGTCCTCGAGTTCCGCGACGGCACCTGGAAGCTCCAGCCGACCTCGCCGGTCTTCCTCAACGGCGCCGACGTCGCGACGTTCGAGGACACCCGTGCGTTCGACCTGCACCCGCAGGACGTCGGCGGGGACCTGCGGATCTCGACCTTCAACGTCCTCAACTACTTCAACACCACCGGCGAGGCCTACTCCCTGGCCGGCCCGCAGCAGAACCCGAAGCAGGACACGTTCTGCACCTACTACACCGACCGCGGCCCGGGCACGTCGAAGCGGATCGGCAACGACTCGTGCGGAGTGCGGCTCCTCGACGACCCCGACACCACGAAGGACGAGTCGCAGGACAACGACGGCCGTGGCCCGCGCGGTGCCGCCACCGCGGAGAGCCTCCAGCGCCAGGAGACCAAGCTCGCCAACACGATCGAGGCGCTCAACGCCGACATCATCGGTCTCGAGGAGATCGAGAACTCGATCAAGCTCCCGGGCGAGACCAACCGTGACGACGCGGTCTCCAACCTGGTGCAGATCCTCAACGACAAGGCCGGCGAGACCAAGTGGGCCTACGTGAAGAGCCCCGGCGAGGCGCTCACCGCGGCCAACATCGCGGAGCAGGACACGATCCGTCCCGCCTTCATCTACCAGATCGACAGCGTCGAGACCGTCGGCAAGTCCGACATCCTCTTCGGCACGACCGAGTTCGCCAACGCGCGTGAGCCGCTGGCCCAGGTCTTCAAGGCCAAGGGCGCGTCCGACGACGACGGCTTCGCCGTCATCGTCAACCACTTCAAGTCGAAGGGTGACAACCCGACCCCGGTCCCGAAGGCGACCGGCGACAACGCCAACCACGCCGAGGTCGGTGCGTTCAACGGCGACCGCAAGCGCCAGGCGGCGCGGCTGGTGACCTTCGCCAACGACTTCGCGGCGGATCGCAACGTCGAGGCGGTCTTCCTCGCCGGCGACTTCAACGCCTACAGCAAGGAGGAGCCGGTCTCGATCATCGAGGACGGCGGCTTCCCCGCGATCGAGTCGGACGACGAGCACGACGAGAGCTACTCCTACAACGGCCTCTCCGGTTCGCTCGACCACGTGTTCGGCAACGCCGCGGCGCACAGCATGGTCACCGGCGCCGACATCTGGGAGATCAACGCCAACGAGGCGGCCTCCTTCATGTACAGCCGCTACAACTACAACGTCACGGACTTCTGGCAGCCGGACCTGCCGTTCGGCACGTCGGACCACAACCCGGAGGTCGTCGGCATCGACGTCCCCGACGTCGTGGCCACGCCCACCAAGAAGATCCAGGTCATCGCGACCAACGACTTCCACGGCCGGCTCCTCCCCGACGCGGGCAACGCGGCCGGCGCCGCGCCGTTCGCCACCGCGGTGAAGCAGCTCGAGGCGGACAACCCGAACTCGGTGTTCGTCGCCGCGGGTGACCTCGTCGGCGCCTCGACGTTCGAGTCCTTCATCCAGGACGACGAGCCCACGATCGACGCACTCAACGCCATGGGCCTCGAGGTCTCGGCCGCGGGCAACCACGAGTTCGACCGCGGGTACGCCGACCTCGAGGGCCGCATCCGCGACCGTGCCGACTGGGAGTACATCGCCTCCAACCTCGACTACGCCGGCAGCATCCCGGCCGAGGACCGTCTCGCGGAGACGTGGACCAAGGAGATCGACGGCGTCAAGGTCGGCTTCGTCGGCGCGGTGACCGAGGACCTCCCGGCGCTGGTCAACCCTGCCGGCATCGCGGGCATCACGGTCACCGACATCGTCGACGCGACCAACGCGGCCGCCGCCGACCTCAAGGCTGACGGCGCCGACCTGGTGGTGCTGCTGGTCCACGAGGGCTCCCCGTCGACCGAGTGCGCCTCGATGACCGACGCCGCGACGACCTGGGGCAACATCGTCCAGAACACCTCGTCCGACGTCGACGCGATCGTCTCGGGCCACACCCACCTGGCCTACAACTGCCGCTTCCCGGTCGCCGACTGGGCGGACCGGGCCGTGAAGAAGCGCCCGGTGGTCTCGGCCGGCCAGTACGGCACGAACCTCAACCAGCTCGTCTTCAAGCTCGACGAGGGCACGGGCGACCTGGTCGGCATCACCCAGGACGTCGTTGCCACGGCGGGTGTCGGCTACGCGCCGGACCCGGCGGTGCAGAGCATCGTCGACGACGCCGTCACGTACGCGAACGCCGCGGGCGCCGAGATCCTCGGCTCGATGTCGGCTCCGCTGAAGCGGGCGACGTACCAGGCGTCGGGCAACGCCACCGAGAACCGCGGTGGTGAGTCCACGCTCAACAACCAGGTCGCCGAGATCCAGCGGTGGGCCACCGACGCCGACATCGCCTTCATGAACCCGGGCGGCCTGCGCGCCGACATGGCGGGCACGGTCAACGGCGCGGCGCGCGACCTCAGCTACCGCGAGGCCGCCGACGTCCAGCCGTTCGCCAACACGCTGGTGAACGTGACGCTCAGCGGTGCGCAGATCAAGAAGGTCCTCGAGCAGCAGTGGCAGCGCAACGCCCAGGGCGGCGTGCCGTCCCGGCCGTTCCTGCGGCTCGGCATCTCGAAGGGCTTCACGTACACCTACGTGCAGGCCCCGGAGACGGTCAGCGTGCCGAACTCCGCGCCCGTGAACACCTTCAAGGGCACGGTCACCGGCATGTGGCTCGACGGTGAGCCGATCAGCATGACCGGCCAGTACTCCGTGACCGCCAACTCGTTCCTCGGCGGCGGCGGCGACAACTTCTGGGAGCTCGCCAACGGCTCCGACAAGGTCGACACCGGCAAGATCGACCTCGCGGCCGTCGTCGACTACATGAAGCAGTACAAGACGACGCCGCTCGCGGCCGACTACAGCCAGCGCGGTGTGGAGGTCACCTTCCCGGGCGGCGCTCCCGCGACGTACGCGCCGGGCGACACCGTGGCCTTCTCGGTCGCGTCCTGGTCGATGTCGGCCGACACCGACGCCAAGGACACGCAGCTGAAGGTCATGCTCGGCGACCGCGAGCTCGGGACCGCTCCCGTGACCGTCACGCCGAGCACCCGGCCCTACGACAACATCGGTACGGCGTCGGTCAGCTTCGACCTGCCGGCCGACGTCGAGGACGGCGCGCGCACGCTGCGACTGGTCGGTGCCAACACCGGCACCTCCATCCCGGTCGTGGTCACCGTCGACGACGGGATCGAGGAGGTCCAGGTCCTGACGACCAACGACTTCCACGGTCGCCTGCAGCGCAGCGCGAGCAGCGCCGAGGCGGGTGCGGCGGTCCTCTCCGGTGCCGTCAAGCAGCTGCGTGCGCAGAACCCGAACACGGTCTTCGCCGCGGCGGGTGACCTGATCGGTGCCTCGACGTTCGAGTCCTTCATCCAGCAGGACAAGCCGACGATCGACGCGCTCAACGAGGCAGGCCTCGAGGTCTCGGCCGTGGGCAACCACGAGCTCGACAAGGGCTACGACGACCTGATCAACCGCGTGATGGCCGAGTACGACGCCGAGGACAACGCCCGCGGCGGCGCCGAGTGGCAGTACATCGCGGCGAACCTCAAGATGAAGGCGACCGGCAACGACGCGGTGCCCGCGACGTTCATGAAGACCATGGGCGGCGTGGACGTCGGGTTCGTCGGTGCGGTCACCGAAGACCTGCCGTCCCTGGTGTCGCCGTCCGGCATCTCCGACCTCGAGGTCACCGACATCGTCGACTCCGTCAACGAGGCCGCCAACGACCTCAAGGCCGAGGGCGCCGAGGTGGTGGTCATGCTGGTCCACGAGGGCTCGCCGACCACGGCCTGCAACACGATGACCGACCCGAGCACGACCTGGGGCAACATCGTCACCGGCGTCAACGCCAACGTCGACGCGATCGTGTCGGGCCACACGCACCTCGCGTACAACTGCTCCTTCCCGGTCGCCGGGTGGAGCGGGCGTGCGGTGACCGAGCGTCCGGTGGTCTCCGCCGGTCAGTACGGCTACAACCTGAACCAGCTGCTGTTCCAGGTGGACAGCGCGACGGGCAAGGTCGTCGGCCTGCAGCAGAACCTGCTGGCCCTGCAGACCTGCACCAACTGCCCGACCACGGGCACGCAGGTCTGGACGCCGAACTACACCGCCGACCCGGCGACGACGTCGATCGTCACGGCCGCGGTGAACCAGGCGGAGGTCCTCGGCGCGGCCAAGCTCGGCCAGATCGGTGGCGCGTTCAACCGGTCCAAGCTGACCAACGGCACCACCGAGAACCGCGGTGGTGAGTCGACGCTCGGCAACCTCGTGGCCGAGGTGCAGCGGTGGGCGACCCGCAACGCGGAGTCGGGCTCGGCGCAGATCGCGTTCATGAACCCGGGTGGTCTCCGTGACGACATGGCCGGCTCCGGGACGGGCGCGTTCCCGCGCGACCTCACCTACAAGCAGGCCGCGGTCGTCCAGCCGTTCGCGAACACGCTGGTCAACATGGACCTGACCGGTGCGCAGATCGAGAAGGTCCTCGAGCAGCAGTGGCAGCGGGACGCCGGCGGCGCCGTGCCGTCGCGCGCGTTCCTGCGGCTCGGTGTGTCTGCCGGCTTCACCTACACCTACACCCAGCACGACGACCCGGCGAAGCCCGGTCAGAAGCTCGGCGAGGTGACCGGGATGTGGCTCAACGGCGAGCCGATCGACCCGGAGGAGACCTACTCGGTCACGGTGAACTCGTTCCTGGCCTCCGGTGGCGACAACTTCCGGGAGCTCGCCAACGGCACGAGCAAGCAGGACACCGGCAAGGTCGACCTCGAGGCGATGGTCGACTACATGGCGGCGTTCGGGAAGACGACGCCGGTCGCGGTCGACTACTCCCAGCGAGCCGTCCGGGTCCAGCTCCCGGCCGACGCTCCGGCGTCGTACGAGCCGGGCGACACGGTGCACCTCGACGTCGCGTCGTGGTCGATGTCGACCGCGGTGGACAAGAAGGACACCGTGATCTCGGTCAAGATCGGTGACCGCGAGATCGGCACCGCGACGCTCGACAACGCGGTGTCCGGCGTGGCCGAGGACGAGACCGGCAAGGCGACCGTCGCGGTCACCCTGCCCGGCGACGTGCCGGCCGGTGCGGTCGACCTGGCGCTCGAGGGCGCCGAGACGGGCACCCGGGTGCTGGTCCCGATCCAGGTCGACGCGGTGACCACCGTGGACGCCGGGGACGACCTCAGCGCCGCTTGGGACGAGGACGCGACGCTCACCGTCACGGTCTCCAGCAACGACGGCGAGCCGTCCGGCAGCGTCCAGCTCTTCGAGGGCGACGACGAGGTCGGCGACCCGGCCGACCTCGAGGACGGTGTCGCCGAGCTGACGGTCGCGGCCAAGACCCTGGAGCCGGGTGCGCACACCCTGCGCGCGGTCTACTCCGAGGGCGGCGCGGACGAGGTCGTCCTGACGGTCACCAAGGCACTCCCGACGGTGACGGCCGGCGACGTGGCGATCACCTACGGCCAGGCCGCGTCGGTCACGGTCACGGTCGGTGGCGGCGCCACCGGCACGGTCGAGATCCGTCGGGGTGGCACGAAGCTGGCTGAGGGTGACCTGGTCGACGGGTCGGTGGAGATCGCGGTCTCCGGTCTCGAGCCGGGCACCCAGACCCTCACGGCGGCGTACCTCGGTGACGACCACTTCCAGCCTGGCTCCGACGAGCTCACGGCCACGGTCGACAAGAAGGCGTCGACGGTGACCGCCGGCAACGTGTCGATCACCTACGGCCAGGCCGCGTCGGTCACGGTCACGGTCGGTGGCGGTGCCACCGGCACGGTCGAGATCCGTCGGGGTGGCACGAAGCTGGCCGAGGGTGACCTGGTCAACGGGTCGGTGCAGATCGCGGTCTCCGGTCTCGAGCCGGGCACCCACGCCCTCACGGCGGCGTACCTCGGTGACGACCACGTCAAGGCCGGCTCCGCGGGCTTCACCGTCACGGTCGCGAAGGCGACGCCGACGGTGACCGTCGGCAACGTCTCGGCCACCTACGGCCAGGCCACGACGGTGACGGTCAACGTCAGCTCCGGTGCCACCGGCACGGTCCAGGTGCTCAACGGGTCGACGGTGCTCGGGTCGGCGACGGTCTCGGGCGGCACCGCCCAGGTGTCGCTGCCCGCGCGGTCGCTGGCCCCCGGGGCCTACCCGCTGACGGCGGCGTACTCGGGCGACGCCCGTCTCGAGGCCCGCTCGGCGTCCTTCACGGCCACCATCGCCAAGGCCGGCTCCACCACGAAGGTGACGGCCAGCCCGGCGAAGACGAAGGTCAAGGGCGCGCAGGTCACGCTGAAGATCACCGTCAGCGGCCAGCTCGGTGTCGACGAGACCGGCAAGGTCAAGGTCACCGTCCCCGGTCAGGGCACCAAGACGGTGACCCTCAGCAAGGGGAAGGCGACGCTCAAGCTGGCGAAGTTCACCTCGCCGGGGAAGAAGACCGTGAAGGTCGAGTACCTCGGCAGCGACCTGCTGAAGGGCAGCAGCGCCAATACGACGGTCACCGTCGTCAAGGCCAAGCGGTAGCAGCAACTCCAGCACGGACAGGGGCCTGGGACTCCAGGACCCTGTCCGTGCTGCCCGTTAGGGTCAGGGCCATGCTGCTGCGATCTCTCGGTGTCGCCACCTCGCTGACGCTCGGGGCCACCCTGCTCACCGTCCTCGCCGCGGCGCCCGCCCGGGCCGCCGACGTCGACGTGACGATCATCGGCACCAACGACTTCCACGGCCGGATCAAGGCAGACGGGGCCGTCGCCGGAGCGGCGGCCATCGCGACGTACGTCAAGCAGGTGCGCGCCGGCAACGCCAACACGGTGTTCGCCGCCGCGGGCGACCTCGTCGGTGGCTCGACCTTCGAGTCCTACATCGCCCACGACAAGCCGGCGATCGATGCCCTCAACGCGGCCGGGCTGGACGTGTCGGCGGTCGGCAACCACGAGCTCGACGAGGGCTACCGCGACCTCGTCGACCGCGTGATGGCACCCGCGTCCGCGACCAACCCCGAGGGCGGCGCGGGCTGGCGCTACCTCGCCGCCAACCTCGTCGAGCCTGGCGGGGCCGACGCCATCAGGTCCTCGATGCTCAAGACCTTCAACGAGGGCACGTCCGCGGAGGTGTCGGTCGGCTTCGTCGGCGCCGTCACCGAGCACCTTCCCGAGCTCGTCGCCCCGGGCGGGATCTCCGGCCTGCAGGTGACCGACGTGGTCGCGGCGGTCAACGCCGAGGCGGCCGCGCTGACGGCGGCCGGCGCCGACGCCGTCGTGCTGCTCGTCCACGAAGGCGCCCCGGGCACCGACTGCTCGGCGATGGCCGGCGACCCGGCCTCCGACTTCGGCTCGATCGTGACCGGGGTCAGTGGCGACGTCGACGCGATCATCAGCGGCCACACCCACCTCGCCTACGACTGCGACCTGCCCAAGCCCGGTGGCGGGAGCCGTCCGGTGGTGTCGGCGGGTCAGTACGGCACGATGCTCAACCGGCTCGACCTGAGGGTCGACGCAGCCACCGGGGCGCTGACCTCGATCACCGCTGAGCCGGTCGCGCTCACGACGAAGAACGCCGACGGCAGCTTCACGCCGCTCTACGCGGACGACCCGGCGACGAAGGCGCTGGTCGACGCTGCCGTCGCCAACGGCGCCGTCAAGGGGCAGGTGGCCATCGGCCGGCTCGCCGCCCCGTTCCAACGGGCATCCCGGCCCTCGGCCTCCGGTGGCACCGCCGAGGAGAACCGCGGCGGGGAGTCGACGCTCGGCAACCTGGTCGCCGAGTCGCAGCGCTGGGCGACCCGCACCGCGACGTCCGGGGCCGCGCAGATCGCCTTCACCAACCCGGGTGGATTGCGCGCCGACCTGGTCGGCAACAACAGCGCGGGCTACCCGGCCCAGGTCACCTACAAGCAGGCGGCCGACGTCCAGCCGTTCGCCAACACGCTCGTCAACCTGCGGCTGACCGGCGCCCAGCTGCGCCGGGTCCTGGAGCAGCAGTGGCAGCCGGCCGGCGCGGCCCGCCCGTTCCTGCGGCTCGCGGTCTCGCTCGGCTTCAACTACGTCTACGACCCCGCGACCCACCAGGTCACGGCGATGTGGCTGGGCAACAGGCCCGTCGTCGACGACCAGACCTACTCGGTCACGGTCAACTCCTTCCTCGCCGCCGGCGGCGACAACTTCTCGGTGTTCACCGAGGGCACCGGCCGCCGCGACACCGGCCAGACCGACCTCGACGCGCTGATGACCTACGTGACCGAGCGGACCAAGAAGAAGGCACTGCCGGTCAACTACCGCCAGCGCGCCGTCGGGCTGACCTTCCCGTCCGGGGCGCCCACGTCGTACGCCGCCGGTGACGTGCTCCGGTTCCAGCTCTCGTCGCTCGCCTACACCGGCGCGAGCGACAAGATCGACGCGAGGGCGAGCGTCAAGGTCGGGCGCTACCAGCTCGGCACGGTCACCCGCATCAGCAACGCGGTCCCGCCGGGCGCGACCGACGACGAGGCGGGGCGGGTGGAGGTCGCCTTCCGCGTGCCGGGCGGGATGCCGCGCGGCATCCAGGTCGTCGAGGTCACCGGCACGGCCACGGGCACCACGGTCCGCTACCCGGTGCAGTTCGTCGGCGACCGGCTGCACTCCACCCTGACGGCGCGGATCTCCGGCAAGCGGCTGCTCGTGGGCCGCAGCCGGCCGACGGTCACGGTCAGGGTCGACGCCGAGGGGGTGCGCGCGACGGGCCTGGT
>Ga0164308_10001354_pt1 | contig 13013 bp, 14 predicted proteins | sample Whisoiple_246_MG_FD_109983 | JGI IMG/M metagenome (GOLD analysis project Ga0164308, IMG submission 109983) | Soil microbial communities amended with fresh organic matter from upstate New York, USA - Whitman soil sample_246_MG | ecosystem: Environmental > Terrestrial > Soil > Unclassified >... | reverse complement strand
GCTCGGTGGGCGGCCAGTTGTCGAGCGAGTACCAGTCGGCCATCCGGCGGTCGGAGTTGTCGCGGTGGTCGGTGATGTCGCCGTAGACGGCGAGGTCGCCGACGGCCGCGACCCGACGCGTGTAGGCGCCGGCGAGCCAGTGGATGACGTCGATGTCGTGGGCGCCCTTCTGCAGGAGCAGGCCCGTGGTGTGGGTGCGGTCGGCGTGCCAGTCCTTGAAGTAGTAGTCGCCGCCGGCCGAGACGAAGTGGCGGCACCACACGGCCTTGACCTCGCCGATCGTGCCCGCCTCGATGACCGCGCGCATGGCCCGGACCACCGGCATGTGGCGCATGTTGTGCCCGACGTAGAGCCGGGTGCGGGTGCGCGCGGCCGCGGCCAGGATGCGGTCGGCGTCCTCGACCGTCGTGGCGAGCGGCTTCTCGACGAAGGTCGGCAGGCCGGCCTCGAGCGTGCGCACGGCGTGGTCGGCGTGGAGGTGGTCCGGCGTCAGGACGAGGACCGCGTCGACCTCGGCCCGCACCTCGGGGCTGAGCAGCGCGTCGATGCTGTCGACGAGGCGGACCCCCTCGACGCGCTCGGCGGCGTCGCTGCGTCCGCGCTCGGCGGCGTCGCACACGACGGTGACGCGGCTGCCCTCGCCGGGACGGTGGGCGTACCGCGCGAGGCTGGCCCGCAGGCCGAAGCCGATGATGGCGATGCGCAGGTCGGCCGTCGGCGTCGGGGCGGGCGTCGAGGCGGGCGTCGAGGTGGGCGTCGTGGTGGTCATGGAGAGGTCACCTTTCACGGGTCTGGTACGAGGGTCTCAGCCCTTGGAGCCGCTGAACGCGATGCCCTGGATGAACTGGCGCTGCAGGGCGATGAAGAGGACGAGGACGGGCAGCGTCGCGAGGACCGACCCGGCCATGAGCGTCGTCGTGTCGACCGTGAACTGGCCGATGAGAGAGGCGAGCCCGACCGACAGCGGCATCTTCGTCGGGTCGTTGTTGACGACGAGGGGCCACATGAGGTCGTTCCAGCTCCACAGCACGTCGAGGACGGCGAGCGCCACGAGGCCGGGGCGGGCGAGCGGCAGCATGACCCGGGTGAAGATCTGCCAGTGGTTCGCGCCGTCGAGGCGGGCCGCCTCCTCGAGCTCGCGCGGGAGCGTGAGGAAGAACTGGCGCAGCAGGAAGGTGCCGAAGGCGCTGAACAGGCCGGGCACGACGAGCGCCTGGATCGAGTTGAGCCAGCCGAGGCCGGCGATGATCTCGTACTGGGGCAGCAGGAACAGCTGGCTCGGCACCATGAGGACCGACAGGAACAGGCCGAAGAGCAGCCCGCGACCACGGAACTCGAAGCGGGCGAAGGCGTACCCGGCCATCGAGCACAGCACGAGCTGGCCGACGACGCGTCCGACGGTCTGCAGCGTGCTGTTCCAGAACATCTGCCCGAACGGGAGGGTGTCGAAGACCTTGCCGTAGTTCGACCACTGCGGGTGCTTCGGGAAGACCGTGGGCGGCACGGTCATCGTCTCGCCGAGGGTCTTCAGCGAGGTCATGACCTCCCAGAAGAACGGCCCGACCATGACGACGGCGCCGAGGATGAGCACGACGTGGACGCCGATGTGCCTGGGCCGCAAAGGCTTTCCCGACGCGGTGGCCGCGGGGACGCGGGTCGCGACGTCAGACATAGTGCACCCACTTCTTCTGGAGGCGGAACTGCAGCGCGGTCACGGCGACGATGACGACGAGGATGACGAGGGCGATCGCCGCGGCGTAGCCCTGCTGGTTCTCGACGAAGCCGCGCTGGTAGAACTGCGCGACGATCGTCTCCGTCTGCGGGTAGGCCGGGTTCGTCGGGCCACTCATGACGAAGATGAGGTCGAAGGTCTGCAGGGCGCCGATGACGGCGAGCACCGAGATGAAGAAGACGCTCGGGCTGATCGTCGGCAGCGTGATCGACCAGAACTGCCGGACACGTCCGGCGCCGTCGAGCGCGGCCGCCTCGTAGAGCTCCTTCGGCACGCCCTGGATGGCGGCGAGGAAGATGACGACCTGCGTGCCGAGGCCGAGCCAGATGCCGACGGCGGCGATGGCGTACAGCGCGGTGTCGGGGTTGGAGAGCCAGTTGGTGCCCTGGATGCCGACGACGTGCAGCATCGCGTTGATGACGCCGACGTCGCCGTTGTAGAGGGTGCGCCAGATGAGGCCGACGGCGGCCGGCATCGTCACGACGGGCAGGAAGTAGAGGACGCGGTACACCTTGACGCCGCGCAGGCCCTCGGTCGACAGCAGCGCCGCGACGACGAGCGCGATCGGGATGCCGAGCAGGGCGACGACGGTGAACTTCAGGGTGTTGAGGAGGGTCTCCCAGAGGCGCGCGTCGCCGAAGAGCTTCGCGTAGTTGTCGAGCCCGACCCACTGGGAGCCGCCGAACGGGCCGGTCTCGGTGAAGGAGATGAGCAGCGTCCGCACGACCGGCCACAGGTAGAAGACGAGCAGGCCGAGCAGCGTCGGGGTGATGAAGACGGCCGCCCAGAAGAGGTCGTTGCGCCGCTTCGCCGACGCCGGTCGACGCGTCGGGGCCGGGCGACCGTGGGCCCGGCGGCCGGGGGCCGGGCTCGTGGCCCGGCTCCCCGACCCGGTCCGGACGGCGGCGGCGCCGCTCGTGGCGGTGGCCGTACCGGAGGCCACGGTCACTGCTCCTTGGCGAGCGCCGCGTCCATCTGCGTGGCGAGGTCCTTGAGGCCGGTGGCGGCGTCGACCTCCCCGTTCCACACCTTGGTGAGGATGTCGGTCTGCAGCGTCGTCCAGACCTTCGTGTTCTTCGAGGCCGGGTACGGCACGGCGTTCGGCACCTCGTCGAGGTAGGCCTTGAGGTTGAACTGCGGCATCGCCTTGACCCACGCCTCCTGGGTGCCCTCGTAGGCGGGGATGACGGCGCCGGCCTCGGCCTGGATCTGCGCGGCGCGCTCGCCGCCGAGGAAGGCGACGAACTTCTGGGCGGCGTCCTGGTGCTTGGTCTTGGCGTAGATGACGTTGCCGAGGCCGTGGATGACCGAGATCTGCCCCTTGGGGCCCTTCGGCACCGGCGCGACGTTGACGGTCTGCTTGAGCTCGGGCACGTCGTTGTACTCGACCGCGGCCCACGAGCCGTTCCAGTACATCGCGACCTTGCCGGCCTTGAAGAGGTCGCCGGGGCTCGTGTCGGTCATCTGCTGGACGGTCGGGGACGCGCCGTCCTTGACGAGCGAGGTCCAGAACTCGATGCCCTGCAGCGCCTCGGGCGAGCCGAAGCCGCTCTTCGCGCCGGCCGCGTCGATGACCTGGCCACCGGCCGAGGGGATGGTGTCGTAGAAGCCGGACTGGTCCTCGACGGGAGCGGCGGCACCCCAGACGCCCTTGCCCTTGTCGGTGAGGGCGCGGGCGGCGGACTGGAAGTCGGCCCAGGTCCAGTCGTCCTTGGGGTAGGGCACCTTCTTGGCGTCGAAGAGCGCCTTGTTGTACCAGACGCCGACGGTGTCGAAGTCCTTCGGGATGCCGTACGCCTTGCCGCCGTAGGAGTAGAGGTCGACGAGGGCCTTGGGGTACTTCGCGAGGTCGAGCTTGCCGGTGCTGATCGTCTGGTCGAGGGGCAGCAGCTGCTGGTTGGAGGCGTAGAGCTTGACGTTGGGCCCGTTCATCCAGAAGACGTCGGGGGCGCCGCCGCCGGCGGCGGCGGTCTGCAGCGTCGTGAAGTACTGCTTGAACGGCGTCACCTGGAGCTTGACGGTGACGTTCGGGTTGGCGGCGTGGAACTCGTCGGCGATCTTCTGCATCGCGGGCACCTGGTTCTTGTCCCAGATGCCGTAGGAGAGGGTGACCGGCCCGTTCTCGGGGCCGTTCGAGCCGGAGCCGCCGGTGCTGCCGCAGGCGGTCAGGGCCAGCGCGGCCAGGGGGAGCAGGGCCGTGGCGGCCAGCGTGGACGTTCGGCGCGGGATGCGCATGGGCGTCTCCTCGGACGGGGTGCACTTCATCGGGCAACCCAAGTCGATTCGCTCGTTTGTGCTTGGGCGGGACTACAATCGAGCACATTCGATCACGTGTCAATCCGTGGCGCCCGACTTGACGACGGGTCCGGCACCGCCGGTCCGACCGGCGCCACGGGTTCCTGCGGCCTGCCCTCGAGGCGACGCGGCGCGCGGCAGACACCGCGAAACCGGTTGCGGCACAACCCCATCCGTGCCCCGCGCCCAGACCTCGAGACGCCGTCCCGCCATCTGGACGCTGCACTGGGCGCAGAATGAGTGGGTGCCGATCCTGCCGATGCCGCGCGACCCCCGGTTCGTCACGATCCGCCGCGGCGGCACCCTGACCGACGACGACCACCGGCTGCTCGCCGGGTGGGCGCTCGTCTGCGCCGAGCACGTGCTGCCGCTGTTCGAAGCAGCCGGCACCGGCGACCCCCGGGTGCACGAGGCCCTCGACATCAGCCGCCGGTGGATCCGCGGCGAGGTGCCGATGACCGTCGCGCACGACGCCGCCTTCGCCGCCAACGCGGCGGGCAAGGGGCTGCCCGACCCGACCCGGTTCGCGGCCCTGGCGGCCGGGCAGGCCGTCGCCGTGGCGCACGTCGCCGCACACGAGCTCGGCGCGGCCGCCTACGCGATCCGGGCCGCGTCGGCGTCGGCGGCCGCCGGCGAAGCGGAGGCCGCTCGTCTGCGCGAGCGCGACTGGCAGCGCGATCAGCTGCCCGACGCCATCCGCGAGCTCGTCCTCGACGACCAGCGCCTGCGCAGCCCGATCTGCTGGCACACCTTCGACGACTGACGGTCGTCGTCCACGTCAGGCCCCCCGACGGACCGCCACGAGCCGCACCGGATGCCCGCCGCCGTGCGGCTCGGCCCCACGAGCGCGGGCTCGTGGCGGTCCGTCGGTCAAGGTCGAGGGGGCCGTTGACCCCTCCCCTACCCGTCACGGGGTCCCTGGGACAGGTGGGACGCCGTGCTCACTCGATGGAAGAGGGAGGGTCGGGCAGGTGCAGCAGCCCGATCTGCTGGCACACCTTCGACGACTGACCGTCGTCGTCCACGTCAGGCGCGCAGGACCTTCTCCATGGCCTTGCCCTTGGCCAGCTCGTCGACGAGCTTGTCGAGGTAGCGGATCTTCTGCATGAGCGGGTCCTCGACGTCCTGGACACGGATGCCGCAGACGCTACCGGTGATGAGCGAAGCGTTCGGGTTGAGATGGGCGTCGGCGAAGAACTCCTCGAACGTCGTGCCGGCGTCGAGGTGCTCGCGCAGCCGGGCGTCGTCGAAGCCGGTCAGCCACTCGATGACCTCGTCGACCTCGGCCTGGCTGCGGCCCTTGCGCTCGGCCTTGGCAACGTAGAGGGGGTACACCGACGCGACGCTCGTGGTGAAGATCCGGCTCATGCCCTCGAGGGTAACGAGGGACGGCCCGGTGCGGCCCCTATCGCGAGGACCAGACGAACCCGCCGACGAGCAGCATGAGGACGAAGGCCCGGACACCCCCGAACCGCCGACGCCCGCTCGGCTCGCCGGACGGACGAGGCGCCGGCTCGCCGAGCACGAGGAACAGGACGGTGGTCAGCGGGGCGAGGGTGCTGACGAGCAGCCAGAACCAGGCCCAGCGGGTGGCCCGTGCGGGCTCGGGGCCGCCCACGAGCACGATCAGCGCGAGCAGCCAGACGAGGGCCCCGAGGCCGGCGACCCAGGACGGCAGCTCGATGCCGAACAGCGAGCCGCCTGTCGGCCGCGCCGAGTCGTCGTGCCGGATGCGCAGGACACCCGTGCCCTGGACCTCGCGCAGGTGCGCGTCGATGCTGCCGAGCACCCAGTCGGGTCCGGTGCCTCCACGCGCGGCGAGGTCGCTGACCTGTCGCACCGTCGTGAGCCGGTCGAACCCGCCGTCGGACCAGCGCACGTACGCGGTGGCGAAGCCCGATGCCCCGTCGGGCAGGGTGCCGGCGACGCGGACGCCGTGCACCCGCCCCGACGCGATCGCGGTGCGGAGGTCGTCGAGCGAGGCGTGGTGCGTGCCGAGGAGCCCGACCGCGACGGCCACCACGACGGCCGCGACGACGAGCGCTGCCCGGCCGAGGCCGACGGTGATCCCGCCGTGGGTGGCGTGGGTGGGGATGGGCGTCGGCGCCGACATGCGGCCGAACCTAGGGCACCTCGCCGCACCGGGTCGGTGATTCGGGCTGCAGGTTCGTGCAACGGGTTCGGTTGGCGACCTGTCGTCGGACCGAACCGGAGCCGGCGGTCCCGAGCCGGGTCGCCGGCCGGGATGCCTCAGCCGAAGAGGCGGACGAAGGCACGCAGCACGTCGTGGGCGGCCTCGACGTCGGCGGCCTGCACGGACGCGATGAGGTCGTCCTTCTCCTCCGGCCGGAAGTAGCCGTGGTGGGCGTAGGCGTGGATGCGCTCGACCAGCGTCTCGAGCTCGAGCTCAGGGTGGAACTGGGTGACCCACGCCCGCTCGCCGACGCGGTAGGCCTGCACCGGGCACGGGTCGCTCGTCGCGAGCAGGACCGCGCCGGGTGGCAGCTCGCTGCAGGCCTCCTTGTGGCCGACGAAGGCCGTGAACACCTCCGGCAGGTCGGCGAAGAGCGGGTCGTCTCGGCCGGCGTCGGTGACCTTCACGGTCGTCGTGCCGACCGGCTCGCCGTACGTGCGGTCGACGACCCCACCGAGCGCCAGGCCGGTGGCCCCGACGCCGTAGCAGAGGCCGAGGTAGGGCACTCCGTCGTCGACGAGGCCGCGCAGGAACACCGTGAGCTCGGCCTCGACGCGTCGCTGCTCGCGCGACTTCTGCGCCTCGGGGTCGGTTACCGTGTACGGGCTGCCGCCGAGGACGACACCCGCGTACGCCGACGCGTCGAGCGGGGTGAACGGGCTCTGCTCCATCCGCACGTGGGCGATGCGTCGATCGGGCAGGCCGGTGAGGCGGCCGAAGGCCTCGCGCTCCCGGGCTGCCAGCCCGTCGTCGAGTCGCGAGGTGAGCAGCAGGAAGGGCAGGCCGGACGCGTCGAGCGGGGTGTCGGTCACAGCAGCCACGGCGTCAGGGCAGGAGGTCGTCGAGGTAGGCCGGCAGCATGGCCCACCACGTCGGCCAGTCGTGGTCGTAGGCCGGGCCCCAGTCGTCGACGCGGTTCGGGACCCCCTTGGCGCCGAGGAGGTCCGCGACCGCCCACGACTCCCCGACGTCCTCCCACCGGCCGCTACCGGAGGCCAGCACGACCATCCGGCGGCGCAGCAGCTCGAGGTCGGGGCCCTCGAGGCCGGGCAGGAAGTGCAGCGGCGAGCTGTAGTAGAGGTCCTCGGTGAAGCGGCCACCGATGAACTTCTCGATGGAGTACGTGCCGCTCATGCAGACCGCGGCGTCGACGAGGTGCGGGTAGCGGCAGAGGACGGCGAGCGCGTTGAAGGCCCCGATCGACGCGCCCGCGACGACGACGCGCATCGGGCCGCCGCTGTCGGAGTGGATCGCCGGGATGATCTCGGAGGCGACGGCGTCGTGGAAGGCGTTGAAGAGCGCCATCCGGTACTCGGTCGATCCCTGGCGCTCGGCCATCGCCTTGCCGGCGACGCTGTCGCACGAGTAGAGCTTGGCGCGCCCCGCGTCGACGAGCGGCATGAGGTGGGCGATCATCTTGTGGCGCTCGACCTCCTCGGCGTCGCCCCCGGCGGTCGGGAAGAGCAGCACCGGCGCGCCCCACGTGCCCCAGCGGGCCACGGTGATGTCGTGCTCGAGCCGGTCGGAGTACCAGCGGTCGGTCACCTTCATGGGTCAGCTCCTGCCATCGGGTGTCACACAGTCGGTCACTCGTAGACGTACTTCTGAGGCCCGGGGAAGACCCACGCGAGGGCGTCGCCGAGGCGGTCGCGCCAGTTCTCCCAGTTGTGGCCGTCGCGGGCCTCGGTGTAGCGCACCCGCATGCCCGTGTGCCGGAACACCGGGACCATCGACCGGTTCGGGGTGATGAGGGGCTCGTAGACGCCGCACGACATGTGGATGCGGTCGACGACCGCGGCCGGCTTGGCGCGGTAGCGGTTGACGAACTTCACGACCGGGTCGAACGCCGGCCCGCCGCCGTGGTCGAAGCCGATGTCGGTGAAGACGAGCGACGCCGACTGCAGCACGAGCGAGCCGAAGAGGCCCGGGTAGCGCACCGCCGTCGACAGCGAGGCGATGCCGCCGAAGGAGGACCCCATGAGGCAGCGGGCCTCCGGCGCGTCGAGGAGCGGGAGGCGATCGGTGAGCAGCGGCACCAGCTCGCGGGCGACGAACCGGGCGTGCGGGGCGTGGTTGGGGTACTCCCTGAGCCGGTCGCGCGGCGGCACGAAGGCGACGACGAGCGGGTCGACGTCGAGGCGGTGGATGAGGTTGTCGAGGACGGTCTTCATCGCCGCGTACTGGAGGTAGTCGGTGCCGTCGTGGACGATGAGCAGCGGGTAGCGCTGCGCCCGGTTGAAGCGTGCCGGCAGGTAGATCTGCACGGGCTGCTCACGGCGCAGGGCCCGGCTGCGCACGACCTCCTCGACGAGGGTGCCCGGGCGCGCCTCGGGGTCGAAGGCGACCCAGTCGGGCACCCGGTAGCCGACCGCTGCGCACACCGAGGACGACCCCATCGGGCTGTGCGCGAGCCGCTGGTTGAGGGGGTCGTTGAAGCGCTCGTAGTGATCGCCCTTGCGGATCTCCACCTGGTACTCGACGCGTGACCCCTCGGGCAGCACGGTCGTGACGGCCCAGAGGTCGGACTCGCCGATCCGCTTGAGCGGCAAGGGGTCCGGCAGCCCGACGATGCGGTGACGGATCCACGCCTCGTCGACCTCACCCCGGTAGAGGAAGGTGGCGCGCTCGCCCTCGACGATGGGGCAGCCCCACCGGGCGATGAACCGGTCGATGGCCGGCCCGTCGAGCGGCAGCCGGTCGCGCAGGCCGTTGATGGCCAGCCGCGTCGGGGGGCTCATGCGGCCCCCTCGACGGCGACGTGGCCGGTGGCGTCGAGGTAGCGGGTTCCCTGTGGCAGCGACGCGGCATCGCCCGTCCCGGAGCCCACACGCACGACGGCGCCGTCGTCGAGCAGGACGAGCCGGTGCTCGGGGAAGCGCCGCGCCAGCACCGCCATCCGCTCGTGGTCCTCGAGGCGCAACCGGCGCCGGGCGTGCGGGAGCACGAGCACGCCCGGGACGCGTCCGAGCCCGGTGTCGTGGACCTCGGCGGCCGTGATGCCGTGCGGCGTGTGGTCGTGGAAGAGCACGACGCGGTCGGTGAGGACCATGGCGCCGGCCGACCAGGCGACGACGTGCTGCTCGGGCCGGGGCGTCACGCCGAAGAGGCGAAGGGTGCGCAGCAGCGTCCGCACGTTGCCGCCGGCGACGACGAGGGCCGCGCACTCATCGAGGACGGCGTTGATCTCGCCGCGGTGCCAGCCGATCAGCTCGCTCTGCTCGCGCGGTGTGCGGGCGAACGTCGCCGCATAGAGCTCGGCCAGCTCGGCCTCGTACCAGCGGTCGACGTCGCGGACCGCCTCGATCGCGGCGTCGACGGCGACCGGCCCGACGCCGTGCAGCGAGGTGCGGTGGGCGACGGCGTTGACGGCGTCGACGGCGGCCTGCAGCCGGATGCCGTAGAAGGCTCGGAGCTCGTCCTGCCGGTCGCGGAAGGCGAGCGCCGCCGCGGCGACGCGGTCGTCCTTGGTCAGCACGTCCATCATCCGGTGGTGCAGGCGCAGGTTGACCCCACGGTCGTCGAGCAGGCCGTTCAGCTCGCCCTCGTCGGCCTCGCGCTCCTCCCAGCCGGCGTTGGTGAAGGCGACGCGTCCGGGCACGCCGAGCGATCGCACGACCGGCTGCACCGTCGTGGTGAAGCGCTGGGGTCCGAGGAGGATGGTCTCGGGCACGGGCGCTCAGCCCGCGTGGACGCGGACGGTGCGCCCGACGTCGTCGAGCATGGCGCGGGCGGTGTCGTAGTCGGGGTGACGCACCCGCACCCACGCGTTGGCCATGTAGCCGGCCTCGACGGGCTGGGTACCGGTGCCCTGAGGGGGGAAGTGGCCGTCGATGACCCACTCGCCGTAGCGGGCCTGGATCTCGTCGATGCCGGAGTAGCCCTGGATGACGCCGTCGTGGTCGGGTCGCAGCGCCACGATGCCGGCCGAGTACGTGCGCCGCATCGGCTGCTCGGGGCGACCGTGCGTGATGACGTGGGCCCACTCGCGGTAGACGTCGACGTCGTTGGCCGCCGAGTAGAGGTCCCAGGCGCCCACGCCCGGCGGCCGGCAGCCGATCTCACTGAAGCGCAAGCCCTTCGGCCCGTAGAACCACTCCATGTGGGTTGCGGAGGTCTCGATGCCCAGGGCCTTGATGACGCGTCGGCCGAGCTCGCGCACCTCGGCGTAGAAGGCGTTGCCGGGCTCGTCGATGCGGTTGGTCGTGACGAACTCCGGCGAGATCCAGCGGTGCCGCATCGCCTCGAGCACGTTGGGGTAGTAGTGCGTGGCCCAGTCGTGCACGACCTCCCCGCCGACGGTGATGGTGTCGTAGAACCCCTCGTGCCCCTCGACGAACTCCTCGATGGCGATCGATCCGGCGCCCTCGGCCCCGAACGCGCCGAGGGCCGCCTCGAGCTCGCGGTCGTCGTCGACGCGGGACGTGCCCTGCGCACCCGCACCGGCGCGCGGCTTGAGGATGAGCGGGTAGCCCACGCGTTCGGCGAAGTCCCTTGCCTCGGCGGCGGAGTCGACCGCCGCGCTCGCCGCGGTCGGCACACCGGCCTCGCGCAGCGCGTCCTTCATCGACGGCTTGTCGCGGCACAGCCACGTCGTGCGGACGCTCGTGCCGGGGATGCCGCACGCCCCGCGCACCTGCGCGGCGGGCATCGTGTGCGCCTCGACGACCGCCTCGAGCGCGTCGATCCAGACCCTCTCCTGGAAGAAGCGCACGGCGTCGACCATCTGACCGACGTCGGTGACCGAGCCGACGCGGTAGTACCCGCGCAGGGCGCCGAGGACGTCGTCGCCGAGGTGCCCCTCCTCCGACTCGCCGATGCCGTAGACGTTCGCCCCGACCGCGGCCAGCGCCTGCACGAAGCGACGCTGGTTGGCCGGGAACGACGGCTCCACGAAGATGATGTTCACGAGCCCGACGCTAGCGGGCATGGCGGAGGGGCGCCACGGATCGAGGCGGGGGGTCGGCGGGTCGCGCGCGAAACGGCGCACGCGGCGGTGGCCCGGGACGACACTGGAGGTGTCGCACCTCGGACCGCACCTCGTCCCTCAGGAGGAAGCCATGTCGAGCACCGTTCCCGACGCCTCGTCACAGGACCCGGACGCCGCACCCACGGGCGAGCCCGCCACGCCGGCCACCAACCCGTCGACCCCACCGCGGACGCGCCGCGAGGCCGCCCTCGCCGCGGGCCTCACCGACCCTCCGGCCGGCCGGACGTGGGGCGCCCTCATCACCATCGGCATCCTGTCGGTGCTGCTCGGCATCCTCGTGCTGGTCTGGCCCAAGGCGACCCTGCTCGTCGTGGCCATCACCTTCGGCCTGCAGCTCATCGTCGCCGGCGCGGTCCGGATCGCGATGAGCCGCGACCTGCCGCACGAGCCGGGCTGGCTGCGACCCCTGTCGATGCTCCTCGGCGCGCTCTCCGTGGTGGCCGGCGTGATCTGCCTCTTCCGCCCGGGCACCTCGCTGCTCGTCATCGCGATCTTCATCGCCGTCGGCTGGGTCGCCGAGGGCATCGCGACCATCGCGCACGGCTTCGGGTCGGACCGCTCGACGGGCGCGAGGGTGTTCCTCGTCGTCGCCGGCGTCGTCTGGGTCATCGCAGGTCTCGCCGTCGCGATCTTCCCCGGGTCCTCACTCGTGCTGCTGGCACGTGTCGCCGGCATCATGCTCATCGTCATCGGCGTCGCCGAGCTCGTGGCGGTGCTCATGGCCCGGCGGGCTGCCCGCGGTGCGGGAATCTCGACGCCCACCGCCGCACCGCCGGCAGCGCCCGCCTGACGCGTCAGGCGTCGCGGTGGCCCTGCGCGGCGTCGATGACGTGCGAGCCCTGCTGCTCCTGGATGTCGGCGGGCAGGTCCTCGAACTCCATGACGCGGCGCACCTCGACCGAGACCTCCGGGAAGAGGTCGGCGAAGCGCGTGCCGAGCTCGACGGCCTCCTGCCTCGAGGCGACGTCGATGACGGCGAACCCGCCGACGACCTCGCGCGCCTCGGTGAACGGGCCGTCGGTGACCGACGGGCTGGCGCCGGACCGCTTGGTGATCATCGCGCCCTCGTCGCTGCGGTGGACGCCCTCGGCGGCGAGCAGGACGCCGGACTCGGCGCACTCGGTCATGAACGCGCCCATGGCGTCGATGAACTCCGGGCTCGGGTTCCACGCCTCGGGCAGGCTCTCGTCGAGACGGTGGATGAGCAGGTAGCGCATGGGTTCTCCTCTGGTGGTCGGTGCGGTCGGCCGGGTCGGCCCCAGCCTCCACCACGACGTCGACCGGGCGCGACGCCTTTCGACACGACGGGCCGTTCGGATGCCGAAGGACCCGGACGAGCGACGACGCCGCCCACCCGGAGGTGGACGGCGCCGCGCGTGCGAACGGTCGCTGAGGCGTCAGGCGATCGCGGGAGCGGCGCCGGCCTCGAGGGCCTTGGGGTCCTCGCCGTACTGGTTGGCGCCGCGGTTGCCCTCGGTCGCGCAGAAGACGATGAGGACGATGCCGCCGACCAGCGGGATGAGCCCGATGAGGATCCACCAGCCGCTGCGGTTCGTGTCGTGGAGACGACGGACGGCCACCGCGAGGCCCGGGATGAACACGGCGACCGCGTAGGCGAAGTAGAGGATCGTGAAGAGGGTGCCGAGGGCACCGCCCTTCGTGGCCGTCATGAGGCCGCCGATGACGCCGAGGATGATGATGTTGAAGAGCGTGAACATCCAGTACTCGGTGCGGCGGGCTCGGCCGGAGAACCCGGCGTAGTTCTTGAGCACCTTGGTGTACCACTCCATGTGAAGCTCCCTGTT
>Ga0164308_10001353_pt1 | contig 13018 bp, 12 predicted proteins | sample Whisoiple_246_MG_FD_109983 | JGI IMG/M metagenome (GOLD analysis project Ga0164308, IMG submission 109983) | Soil microbial communities amended with fresh organic matter from upstate New York, USA - Whitman soil sample_246_MG | ecosystem: Environmental > Terrestrial > Soil > Unclassified >... | reverse complement strand
TCCATACACGATGGCAGCGGGCCCTTTGATGACGCGCAACTGGGTCATGCGCGTCATCAATGGAAAATAGTAGGCGGCCGGTGCAGAATACGGAGCAGGGCCAAACGGCACGCCGTCCTCCATTAGCGCCACTTTTTTACTGCGATCGGAGCTAGTGCCACGCAGTCCGATGTTGTTTCGCAGCCCGAAGCCGTCTTCGCCGCGCGCGTACACGCCCGGCACCGCTTGCAGGACCTTGGCGGGGTCGTCGTACTCCGTCCGTTCGAGGTCTTTGCTGCGAACGAGGTGCGCGGAGCCTGCGGTGCGTTCGATGCGCGTGCCAACGACGCTGACTTCGGTAATCACCTCGAGCGCCGGCTTGGACGGAGCTGTGGGCTCCGCCGCAGCTGCCCGATCCGGAGGTGGAGGGGGCGCGGGGGAGGGATTGCTGCTGGGTTCGCCCAGAGCGGGTGAGCACAGCAGCAGGCCCGCCAGGGCGCCGCGTAGCGACCGTTTGCGCAGGAAACCTAGCCAATTTGTCGAGAAATTATCACGCGCCGCCACCTGCGACCGCATACCACTTCCACGGCGAACTGAAAATGAAAATGAAATTCATGTTCAATTAGCCTGGCGGACGTGGCTCTGCCCAGCCGGCAAGGCGGGAGGCGTCGCTACTACTGTCGCGCAGCAAACGTCGAAGCGGGCCGCGCTCGACGACGGGCCCGCTCGCGGCGACGTGATCAGTAAGTAACGACGGTGCGGATGGACTCACCCGAATGCATCAAGTCGAAAGCGTCGTTGATGCGCGCATGAGGCAAGGTGTGCGTGATCAACTCGTCGATGCGAATTTTTCCTTCCATGTACCAATCGACGATCTTGGGCACGTCCGTGCGTCCGCGCGCGCCGCCGAAGGCCGAGCCTTTCCAAACGCGGCCGGTGACGAGCTGAAAGGGGCGCGTCTTGATCTCGGTACCCGCGGGCGCCACGCCGATGATCACCGAGACGCCCCAACCTTTGTGGCAGCATTCGAGCGCCTGGCGCATCAAATCCACGTTGCCGACGCATTCGAAACTGTAGTCCGCGCCGCCGCCGGTGAGCTCGACCAGATGCGCCACGAGGTCCGCGCCAACTTCGCGTGGATTGACGAAATGGGTCATGCCGAAGTCTTCGGCGATCGCCCGGCGTGCGGGGTTCACGTCCACACCGATGATGCGATTGGCGCCAACCAGGCGCGCGCCTTGGATCACGTTCAGCCCAATGCCACCCAAGCCGAACACGACCACGTTCGAGCCCGGCTCGACTTTGGCCGTGTGAATCACCGCTCCGATGCCGGTGGTCACGCCGCAACCGATGTAGCAAACCTTGTCGAACGGCGCGTCCTCCCTGATCTTGGCCAACGCGATTTCGGGTAATACCGTGTAGTTGGCGAAGGTGGAGCAACCCATGTAGTGATAGAGCGCCTCGCCATCACGGCTGAAACGGCTGGAGCCGTCCGGCATCAGACCCCGACCCTGCGTCGCGCGAATCGCCTGACACAGGTTGGTCTTCGGATTCAGGCAATACTCGCACTCGCGGCACTCGGGCGTGTAGAGCGGGATCACGTGATCGCCCTTTTTGAGGCTCCTCACGCCGGGGCCAATGTCGACCACGACGCCAGCTCCTTCATGACCCAAAATACTCGGGAAGATGCCTTCTGAATCTTGTCCCGACAAGGTGTAAGCGTCGGTGTGGCACACGCCCGTGGCGCGGATTTCGACCAACACTTCTCCTGCGCGCGGACCTTCGAGCTGCACGGTTTCCAGACTGAGTTTGCTTTGGGGGCCATTGGCTACTGCCGCGCGAACGTCCATCGAATGCCTCGCTTTGCTAGAGATTGGGCGCTACTGAGAGCGCGACGAGCCTAGCACTAGCGAAAGGGGAAAGGGGGCGATCGCGCTCCAGCATCGCAGCTCGCTTTTGCAAAGCGTTCCCGCACTGAACGAGAGGAATCTCGATAGCGCGCAGGATAAGGACAGCGCGGGGCAGGTTAGACAGTTACGCGCGGACGGCCAATGCCCACGATTCACGGACGTGCAACGGATGCTGATGCGCCAGCCTCTCGACGACGTCGAAGCCAGCGTCGTTGAAGAATCGCTCGGCTGCGCCCCAGTCGTCGAACTTGTTCTGCTCGATGCGGTGCGCGTCGATGAACTCGCGTGAGCGCCCGTACCCGACGGTTGGCGCAGAGCCGCCGGGGTTCTTCAAGTAGACGTCGGCGGTGAGCCAGTTGCCACCACGCGCGAGCAATGCGGCTCGCACGTTGGCGGCAAGCCGAGCCTTTTCGGCTCGATTCAGGTACACCAGCAAGCCTTCGTTGGCGATCGCCAAGGGCCCATCGGGGATCGACGCGACCGTCGTTTGGAACGCCTCGGCGTCGAGCGCGTCGAGCGCTTGAACGCGCAAGGTGCCGATCAGCGGTCCTGGGTGGAGCCGAGCAACGAGCTCGGCTTTGAGTTGGGTCAGCGCAGGCAAATCGCTATCCACGTAGTAAGTCGCGCTGGTGCGCGCCAGCTCTAGGCCGCGGAAAGATAGCCCCGAGCCAATTTCGAGTACATTCGGACACGCCGCCTGGGAAATCAGGCGATCCAGGCTGCGGTAGCGGTTTTCGAAGTGCCGCAAGCGGCGGCGAGCGTTCTCTGCGGTGAGCGCATGCGCAAGCTCGTCGGGGATCGAATCCTTCCAGAGCAAGGTTGCAGCTTCCTTTGCAAACGCGATCGATGAGCCGGACTTCATCACCAGCAACGAGAGCGCCGATGGACTGATCGTGGAGTAGTCACGAGGCGCTGCGGCCGGTCGAGTGATCATCGCTGACCGGAAGCCACGCTAGGGCGCGATGGGCGCGATGGGCGCGACGGGCGCGAGGGGCGCGACGGGCGCGACGGGTGCGATGGGGGCAACGGGTGCGAGCGCGGCCGCCACGCACACGCGGTCCGCCCGGCAAGTTTGGTCGGGGCCGCACGCGGGATTGCACAAAGCGCGGCACACGCCTGCTTCACAGCCGTAGCCTGGTGAGCACGGGGGCATGCACTCGTGCGGGCTTAGGGGCGCGGGCGGAGCTGCAGCCGGGACCGCCGCGGGCGTGCTGGCGGCGCTGGCCGTACTGGCTGTGCTCGGCGTGTTCGCGAGACGATAGCTGAGCCCTGAGATCGTGAATTCCCGGTGCACGCAGTCGTGCCCGCTGTACGGCTCGACGACCTGGGTCACCTGGACGAAGTTGGCTCCGCGCTGCGCAGCTGCCTCTCGGAGTAGCGCGGTTGCGCCTTCGCGCGTGCCGGAGTCACCGCTGAAGCTGCAGCCCTTCCCATGAGTCACCTTGATTTCACCGAGCGCGGTAGCGCCCGCTGGTGGCTCGTGGTCCTCCACCTGCACTTGTTGCGCACCCGGGCTGATCGCGGGAACGACCGCGGTGCCATTGCATGCGCTGAGCGCGCAAATCGAAATCCAAGCGGCGGTGAACAGATAAAACCGATGCGAAGCCACGACGCCAGCATGGAAGACAGTTTCCGCGGGTGCTGGCAATAAAATGTCGCTCGATGGCTGACTGGCTGTGGCTTTTTCCAGCCATCGAGGTCGCACTCGTCGTTCGTGGTCGCGATTCAGCCGCCCAAAAGCTCAGAAGCTGCCGCCGAAGTGCAGAGCGCTGAACTGTGCACCGTCCCCCCGAGTGCCCAGGCCGAAGTTCAACGTGCGACCCCAAGCCAGCTGCTTGACGACGTCTACGCGAGCGCCACTGGTGACGAACGCAGAGCTCCCGCCGCCAGGCTTCGGCAGCGCGTAGAAGCCCGCGCTGCCGACGAGCCAAAGGCTCTTGCGCAGCGGCACTGAATAGGTGAGCCCGCCGCCCATGCCGGCATCAACTGGGCAACCCAACATGGAAAAGCCGTGCAACACCAGGTGCGGGGTGAGGCGGAAGAAGGTAGAGCGCTGCATCGCAAATCCGTTCACGGAGTTGCCGCTGGCGTCGGCGCGTGCTTCACAACCGGAAAATGCACTGGCGTGAGAAAACAACCCGCCCGTGAGCGAGAGGCGTAGCGGCGCGAAGGCTGTGCTCGGCGCGGGCCCGTACTGGTTCGCGTACAGGTCGTCCCCCTTGAGCGGAGTGACCATCGGGATCAGCGGTGCGGCGGTGAGTTGTGCGTGAGCTTCGCCAGAGAGCGCTGCAGGCGCCGCCAAGCTGGCAACGGCGAGCGCCAGTCTTCTCCCCAGACGCGCACACCACGGCACGAAAAGACGACCGCCCATGGCAAGACTTTGCCTCGCCGCAGCTCCAAGTCAAGCGTGCGCGGCGGCGGCCGCGGGCAGGCGCTCAACCATGGTGCGCATGGTGCGCGGCCAAAAATTGCCAGATTGCCTCGAATGTTCGAGGTTCCGTAGCAACGAAGTGATTGCCGCCATGCACTGTCCAGAGCTCCACGCTGCCTGACGCGCAGTTGGCGTAACGCTCGACGCTGGTCTCGGCGCCCGGCAGCCGTGAATCCAAATCGCGCGCAGGCCCCGCAACCGCCGCGCCGGTGCAACCGAGCCGTTTGCCCCAAGCCTGAAAGCCCTGCTCGGCGCTTGGAAAAGGAGCAAGCTCGGGAGAATCGAAGACGCGGCCGCCTTCGTAGCGCACGATCGGGTCGGCGTCCCCATGCACCTCCAGCAAAGCGAGCGTTTTCGCTCCCGTGCACGCCTGATCGCTCGCAGGGGCCGCGCCAGCCAGACTGGCAGCGGCTGCAATCCGGTCACCGAGCGCGCAGGCCAGGCGATGGGTCATGAACCCCCCGTTGGAGTGGCCCACGACGTAGACTCGGTTCGAGTCTACGTTTGCTCTCGAGCGCCAAGCTTCGATCAGTCGCGTCAGACGTCCGACGTCATCGACGTCGCGGCGATCGAAGTTGCAACAGGCCGGGCCCGCGTTCCAAAAACGGCGCTTTTGGCCGTCGAGGCTGCCGTCTGGAGCGAGCACGAACACGCGCTCTCGCGCACCCAACGTGGCCAGCTGCAGCGAGTCGAACGCGAGTTTGCCGGACGCGCCGAGGCCGTGTAAAAAAATCAACAGTGGCCGGCGCTCCCCCGGCGAGAGATCGCCCGGCTCGTAGAGTTGAGCTGCAGGGACAACGAGCTCTGCGCTGCCCGTGGCGGGAATATCGGTCACCTGCGATGCAGCGGGCAGCGCGGACAGTGTCGGCGAGGACGAAAGGCCATTGCCCGTTCCGTGCGCCGCTGCCGGCCTGGTCCGCGCGCTCGGTGAAGCGCCTCGGTCGCACGCGCACAGTGCGCACAACAGCACAGCACGAACCGCGAGCCAGCCGGCACTCACCAAAGCCTCGATAACGCGCACGTGCAACAGCCTAGTCGAGCTCTCTCTGGTACCAAGCAGTTTCTCGCGCGTTTCCGCGTCGCGCAGCGGACTCGCGAAAGTCAGCGGCTGCCGGTGCGACGCTCCGTGCCGGCACGCTCACGTCAACCAACCGTGCGCAGAGCCTTGGGCAAATGCAGCGTTTCGTTGAAAGACGACAGAATCTCTTCGGCGTCGTCTTTGATGATCACCACGCTGATGCTGCAATTGTGAATGCGCATCTTGAGCCAAGTCACCGGCCTGACATCGAGCGCCAGGCACACGAACGAGCGAATCAAGTTTCCGTGGGCGACGATCAGCTCGCACCGCGCACCGCGCGCGGGCCGTGCCAAGCGCCGGTGCGCTCGCTGCATGCGCAAGAAATTTCGACGCAGCTCCGGGACCTGCGCGCGCTCGGTGAGGCCCGGTACGGGCGTCGGCAATGCCTCACACAGGAGCCGGCTGCGTTCGAGCTTCAGCCGTGAGCGAAGGCCGTGCTTCAAGATGTTTGCGGTCTCCTCCGCGCGGCTCATCGTGCTGCAGCGAATCGCGTCCAACTCGTAGTGTTGCAGCGCGCGGACCGTGGCGGCCGCTTGGCGTCGACCGAGCGCCGTGAGCCGCCCAGTGAGCATGTCGTATTGCCCGTGCCGAACGAGGATCAGCTGCCGCATCGGAGGATGCCGCACGGTAGCCCGAACGCCTCGGCCGCCGCTCTAGTTGAATCTCCAGTTCGGCCGGAGCTCGGGCTCGAGCTCGGTTCTGGCCGGGCTTTGCCGCGTGGGTGACTCGCTGGCAGGCCTAGGCTACGTCGCATCGGGCAGGCAAGGTTGTCGTCGCATGAAGAGGCCGGATTGGTTTTTGCTCGGGATGGGCGTAGCGGTGGCGCTCGCCTGGCTTTTCCCTGGTCCGGGCGCCAAGGGCGGCAGTTTGCACCCCGAACTGTTGAACAAGCTCGGCGTGGCACTGATCTTTTTCCTACACGGGCTCAGCTTGTCGTTGGCTGCACTGGCGGCCGGCGTGCGCAACTGGCGGCTCCATCTCTTGGTGCAGGCTTGTACGTTCTTGCTCTGCCCAGTCTTGGGCTTACTGCTGCTGCGGGTCGTGGGCGACCGCTTGTCGCTCGACCTGCGCACCGGGTTATTCTTCTTGTGCGCTTTGCCATCGACGGTCTCGTCGTCCGTGGCGCTCACGGCTGCGGCCAGAGGCAATGTGCCAGCGGCGGTATTCAACGCTACCCTCTCGAGTTTGCTCGGCGTGCTGCTCACGCCGCTTTGGCTGAGCGTCGTACTCGGTGCGACGGGGCAAGCGCTGCCGATTGCCAGCGTGATCTTGGATCTGCTCGAGTGGCTGGTCTTGCCACTCTTCGTCGGTCAGCTGTTGCGTCCGTTGCTGGGGGCCTTTGCCGCTCGGCACAAACCGCGCATCAGCGTCGTTGATCGGTTGACGATCTTGTTGCTCGTCTACACCTCCTTCTGCGACTCCGTGCGAGACGGCGTGTGGCACTCCGGGGGCAACGCGCTACTCGTCTCGACGCTGTCGTCGATCGCGCTTTTGGCTGCGGCGATGCTGATCATCTGGCATGTCGGCCGCGCGCTCGAATTCCCCCTCGCCGATCGCATCGTGGCGCTCTTCTGTGGCTCCAAAAAGACGCTCGCTTCCGGCGTGCCGATGGCCCGTTTGATCTTCGGCGCGCACCCGGGTCTGGGCATCATCCTGCTGCCGATCATGCTCTATCACCCGCTCCAGCTCGTGGTCGGTGGTTGGCTCGCCGGGCGCTTTGCGCGCGCAAGCCCGCACGCTGGCGCAGACGACCGGCAGCGGAAATGATCGCACTATTCGGGCCGCATCGGCAGAGCGTCGATACGCCATCGCGTGGTTGCCACCGGAATCGAATAACTCGATCGCCGTGCTCTGCACCGAAGATCTCGCTCACCAGCTGCGATGCTTCTGGATGAAGCCTGGGCACTGGCTGTAGGCATCCCTTTCCACACACGCTCGCAGATCGCGATATTTGCGAAAAGACTGGCGACTGGCCTGTTCCTCGGAGGAACCCTTTACAGACCGGTGCGAGCAGGAAAGAATGTCTGGCTTGGACTTCAAACGAGGCCTAGTTACTGCAAAAAATCTGATCGGGTCCGAGTGGCGAGCGCCCACCGGTGCGGCTGAGCTCCCGCTGACGAGTCCCTGGACGGGGCAGCGGATTGGCAGCGTCGGCATGTCTGGGCCCGAGGACGTAGCGGCGATCGTCGAGGCTGCGCGCGAGCCGGCGGCACGCTGGGCCAAGACTCCGATCAAAGAGCGCGTGCGACCCCTGGCTCGCTTTCACGAGCTCGTGACGCGGGCGCTGGACGAGTTGTCCGAGACGGTGGCGCTCGAGTCCGGCAAGACCGAGGCCGAGGGTCGCGCGGGGCTGCTGCGAGGCTTGGAGGTCGTGGAGTTCGCGCAAAGCTTGCCCAACTTGGATCGCGGGGGTGCGCTGGAAGTGTCGCGCGGAGTCACCTGTGAATACCGGCGCGAACCGCTGGGCATCGTGGCTGGTATCGCGCCATTCAACTTCCCGGCCATGGTGCCAATGTGGATGTTCCCCATCGCGATTACGCTCGGCAATGCCTTCATCTTGAAGCCGTCCGAGAAAGTGCCGCTCACCGCGTGTCGCTTGGCCGAGTTGATGCTCGAGGCGGGCTACGCCCCGGGGTTATTTTCGCTGCTCCAGGGCGGGCGCGAAGCGGTAGAGGCGCTGATTGATCATCCGGAAGTGCGTGCCGTCGGCTTCGTCGGGTCCACGGCGGCGGCTCGGGCGGTGCACGGCCGAGCGACCTCTCTGGGCAAGCGCGCGTTGTGCCTGGGCGGTGCGAAGAATCACCTGATCGTCGCTCCGGACGCGAACGAGGCGCTCACGATCAAGTCGATCGTGGATTCGTTTACGGGCTGCGCCGGCCAACGCTGCATGGCTGGCAGCGTGCTGGTGGTGGTGGGCGAGGCAGAACGCTTCGTCAGCAAGGTGGTCGCGTTGGCTGGCCAAATCCAGTTGGGCAAGGACATGGGCGCGTTGATCGATCGCGCCGCGTTCGAGCGTTTGAGCGCCGGCTTGGCCGAGGCGAGCCGTGAAGGCGCGCAGATCCTGCTCGACGGACGTGAGCAGTCTGCTCCGGCGGGCCTCGAAGCTGGTCATTGGTTGGGGCCGAGCGTGATTGACCACGTGACCCCCGACATGCAAAGCGCGAAGGTCGAGTTATTTGGCCCAATTTTGTCGGTCATTCGCGTGAAAACTCTGGACGAAGCGCTCAGCCTCGAGCAGCTGAGCCCATACGGCAATGCCACGAGCATCTTCACCCAAAGCGGTGCGGTGGGGAGCTATGTCGCGGAGCGTGCGTCCAGCGGCATGGTGGGAGTGAATATCGGCGTGCCCGTGCCGCGTGAGCCGTTTTCCTTCGGCGGCACGAAGGATTCCAAGTTCGGTCAAGGGGACATGACTGGTCCCTCGGGGGTCGAGCTCTGGAGCAATCTGAAGAAAATAACCAGCAAGTGGGCGCTCGCCGAAGACGCCACTTGGATGTCCTGACGAGGCGGAAAAAGCGATGAATCAGAAGACGCCTCACAAGCGCCCCAAGGCAATTCAACTCACGTCACACCCAGGGGGGCCGGGGCCGAAGCCAGTGCCGGTGGTTTGGGGCGCGAGAGATCCGATGGAGCGCGGGCCGCTGATCGGAACCGTAACCAACACCGCCCAAAGAAACGTCATCGGCACGCACGCCGGGAGCTATTCGGTGTACCGCGCCGTGGCCGTGGCCGCGGGCGCGCTCGATCCGCTGCGCAAGCCCGACCTGACCAACACGTCGCCTACCCACGTGATAGGCCCTTTCCCGAGCTGGTTCGACCCGACCAAGATCGTCTCGCTCGACCCGTTCGGAGCGCTAGTCAGTGACGTGTTCAAGCCTTACTTCGAGCAGGGCTACGATATTCGCCCGACGATCGCCGTCACGCGAGCGCACATTCAGCTGCCAGAGCTGGAAGAGGCGATCTCGGCGGGCCGTCTCAAGGTGGATGGTCACATCCTGAAGCCGGGCGGCTCCGTGCTGGTGGTGAAAGCGGCGCTCGAGCCTGTTTGGTATCTGCCAGGAGTGGCCGCGCGCTTCGGCTGTGCCGAAGCAGACCTACGTCGCACCTTGTTCGAACACACCGCGGGCATGTTCCCGGAGCTCGTCACGCGTTCTGACTTGGAAGTGTTCATGCCGCCAATCGGCGGTGCCACGGTGTACATGTTCGGAGACGTCTCGGGCATCTCGGACCCGAACAAGCCGCTCGCCGTGCGCGTACACGACGAGTGCAACGGCTCGGACGTGTTCGGCTCGGACATCTGCACCTGCAGGCCATACCTGACGCACGGCATCGAAGAGTGTGTGCGCACGGCGCAAGCGGGAGGCACCGGTGTGATCGTATACAATCGCAAGGAAGGCCGCGCGCTGGGCGAAGTCACCAAGTTTCTGGTGTACAACGCGCGAAAGCGCCAGACCGGCGGCGACCGCGCCGAACAGTACTTCGCGCGCACCGAGTGCGTCGCCGGCGTGCAAGACATGCGCTTCCAAGAGCTGATGCCGGACGTGCTGCACTGGCTCGGCATCACCAAGATCGACCGCTTCGTGTCGATGAGCAACATGAAGCACGACGCCGTAGTGCGAGCCGGAATTCAGATTTTGGAACGAGTGCCCATCCCAGATGAGTTGATCCCCGATGACGCGCGGGTCGAGATGGACGCCAAAATGGCCGCCGGCTATTTCACCGAGGGCGCGGTGCCGGATGGCAACGAACTCGCCAAGCCCAAAGGCCGTGGCTACGAAGGGATGTGACGGTGACTTCAGCAGCGTCCGAACAGGCCGAATACGAGTACTTGCAGACCCCGCGCGCGATTCGTGAGCGCTGTGAGCGAGTGTTCGAAGCGGCACGTGCGGGAGAGCTCGAGCACTGGCTGCTCGACGAAGAAAAGTTGCCGGCGGTGGCCGCGCGCGTAGCGGAGCTCACGCGCCAGATTTACCCGGATCCAACGCGCATTCCGTATCACGGCCGCTATCGTCACTTCGATGTGGGTGGGGTGCCGCGGTTGGCGCAGTTCGACGCCAAAATAGCGGGTTTTCCCGAACAAGAGCAGCTAGCTGCGCGCTTCGAATTGGTCGTCACCAGCGTGCTGCTGGACGCTGGCGCCGGGCCGGCCTGGAAGTATCGCGGCGCCGACGGAGGCGTCTATTCACGCTCGGAAGGGCTGGCCGTCGCCAGCTACGAGTTGTTCTCGGCAGGCACCTTGGGTGGCAGCAAGGCGGCTCCGCGCGCAGACGCCATCGGCCTCACTGGTCTCACGGCTCGCGCACTCGCTGAAGCCTTTCAGGTCACCGAAAGCAATCCGCTCACTGGTCTCGAGGGGCGTGCTGCGCTGTTGCGACGCCTGGGTGAAATCGTCGCTCTGGCACCGGAGTACTTTGGCAGTTCGGACTCCGCGCGACTGGGAAACCTGGGTGTGTGGTTATTGCGCTCGGCTCATGCCGGTCGCCTCGAGGCGAGCGCGATTTTGGCCGCGGTGTTGCGCGAGCTCGGTCCCATCTGGCGTGGTCGTCCGCACCTCGCCGGGCAAAGTTTGGGCGATGTTTGGCCTCACTCGCGCTACGGCTTCGTGCCTTTTCACAAGCTCTCCCAGTGGCTCAGCTATTCGCTGTTCGAGCCGCTGGAAGGCGCGGGGCTCTGCATCACCGGCGCGAACGCGCTGACTGGCCTCGCCGAATACCGGAACGGCGGCTTGTATGTCGATGCATCCGTGCTCACGCTTCGGGATCCCGGCGCGCTCGAGCGCGTGCACGCGGTGGGCTCCGATCTGGTGATCGAGTGGCGCGCGCTGACCCTGGCGCTGCTGGATCGCACGGCCACCCTGGTCCGAACAGCAATGGGGGTGGATTCCGAACAACTGCCGCTCGCGCGCGTACTCGAGGGCGGCACTTGGCGGGCGGGCCGGGCGATTGCGCTCGAGCGTCGCCACGATGGACGGCCGCCCCTAACGATTGACAGCGATGGTACGGTTTTTTGATTCTCGCGAAGTGAGCCCAGTGAGCCCCATGAACAGCAACGTTACGGTCGTCGATCACCCGCTCGTGCAACACAAGCTCAGCCTGCTCCGCCAAAAGGACCGTAGCACCAGCGGGTTTCGTACGCTGTTGGCCGAGATCAGCATGCTGCTCGTGTACGAGGTGACGCGCGACTTGAAGCTGACCTACACCACCGTCGAAACGCCGCTCGCCACCATGCAAGCGCCGTCTATCGATGGCAAGAAGGTCGTGCTGCTCAACATCCTGCGCGCTGGCACCGGGATGGTCGAAGGCATGCTCAGGATTTTGCCCTCCGCGCGGGTCGGCAGCATCGGCCTGTATCGCGATCCGGAGACGCTGGGCGCAGTCGAATACTACTTCAAGTTGCCGAGCGACATGATGGACCGCGACGTGATCGTGGTCGACCCGATGCTCGCGACCGGCAATAGCGCCGTCGCCGCGGTCGATCGCGTGAAGACGGCCAACCCGCGCTCGATCAAGTTCGTGTGCTTGTTGGCCGCTCCCGAAGGTCTGAGCAATTTTCAAGAGGCGCATCCGGATGTGCCGCTGTGGACGGCTTCGATCGATAGCCACCTGAACGAGCACGGGTACATCATTCCGGGCTTGGGCGACGCAGGTGATCGGCTATTTGGCACGAAGTAAGGCGCGGCGAGGCGGCGCACACCACGAGCGGAGCAATTCCGCGGCCGGGCAGAAGCCATAGGGCAGTAACAGTGGCGGAATCCGGTCAAAGAAACACCCCCGATGTTCGGCGGCCTCGAGCAGGCGCAGGAAAAACCATGCCTATCCCTTTCCGTTGCCGCGCCACCGGGTATGCTTCCAGCGAGGGCAGCTTTGGCTTCATCAGACGACATCGGTATCGTTTGCCCGTTTCCCGCACTGCCTGATGCGGTCGGCGAACTCACGCACGTGCGCGGCACTTTGCTGGCATCTTCGATTCAATCACTGCGTTCTCGCGGCCTGTTCGAGCGCTACTCGGCGTTGCTTCCGGACAGCTATCGCGATCGTGTGCTCAACAGCGTCGCTGGCGAGTGGCTCGACACGGAAATTGCCCTCGCCCACTACTCCGGCTGTGACGCTCTCGGTTTGCCGGTTGCAGAGCAAATTGGCATGGGTCGCGACGTCTCGAAGCGCACACACGAAACCTTCTTGGGCTTGATCGTGAAGATGGCGCGCGGAGCCGGGGTTACACCCTGGGTGGTGTTTCCCAAAATCAACTCGCTCTATATGCGGATATTTCGCGGCGGCGGCATCCAGATCACGCGTCTTTCTCCGAAGCAGGCCAGGGTGCAAACCCTGGGGCTCACTCCGCTCGGAATCAGCTACTTTCGCAACGCTTACCTCGGGATGTACGAAGCCGGAGTAAGCATGTTTGCCTCGAACGTGCTGGTTCGCCCCCTGTCGCTCGCGGCGTCCCCGCCTGGTAAGGATTTCACGCTACACCTGCAGTGGGATTGAGGGAACGGGGCGCATGGTCGTCTGACTCGGCTGCTGGCTCCATGAGCGTGAAACGAGCAGGCGCCGAGCGAGCGCCCCGCCGTTTACTTACTCAATGTTTCGCACCCGCGCTCGCTTTGGGCCCAATCGGAAT
>Ga0164308_10001351_pt1 | contig 13019 bp, 12 predicted proteins | sample Whisoiple_246_MG_FD_109983 | JGI IMG/M metagenome (GOLD analysis project Ga0164308, IMG submission 109983) | Soil microbial communities amended with fresh organic matter from upstate New York, USA - Whitman soil sample_246_MG | ecosystem: Environmental > Terrestrial > Soil > Unclassified >... | reverse complement strand
CTGGTGCTGGCGAAGCTCCTCGACATCGGCTTCTTCATCGCGTTCGACCGACCGTTCAATCCGGTCGACGACTGGAGCTACGCCTCCCTCGGGACCGAAACGGTGCGCGACACCTTCGGCAGCGGTATCTCCGACCTGGTGGCCGTTTGCGCAGTGGTGCTCGTCGTCGCTGCTCTCCTCCTTCCTACCCTGGCCGTGCTCCGCCTGACCGGGTTCGCCGCCGATCACCGCCGGAGCTCGCTTCAGGCGGTCGCGGCGCTCACCACCGTCTGGGTCGCCTGCTGGGCGTTCGGCGCCGCACTCGGCTCCGGCACGAGCATCGCGTCCACGAGCGGGGCCGACCTCGCCGTGCAGGAGGTGCGTGCCGTGCAAACCGACCTTCGCGCTCGAGCGCGTTTCGACGCCGAGATCCGGCACGACCGCTATGGCAGCAGCTCGAGCCAACCGCTCCTCGCCGGCCTTCGCGGCAAGGACGTCCTGCTCGTGTTCGTGGAGAGCTACGGCAAGCTCGCGGTCCAGGGGTCCTCCTTCTCGCCGGGCGTCGACGCTGTGGTCGACGCGGGGACCCGACAGCTCGCCGGCGCCGGCTTCTCGGCCCGAAGCGGGTGGCTCACCTCTTCGACCTTCGGCGGCGGAAGTTGGCTCGCGCACGCGACGATGCAGTCGGGCTCGTGGGTCAACAGCCAGGGGCGCTACAAGGATCTGATCGCGAGCGACCGCCTCACGCTCACGAAGGCGTTCGGCCAGGCCGGGTGGAGGACGGTCGCCGACGTGCCATCGGACACCCGAGACTGGCCGGAGGGCACGTCGTTCTACCGCTACGACCAGATCTACGACCGCCGGAACCTCGGGTATCGCGGCCCGAAGTACGGATTCGCCTCGATGCCGGACCAGTACGTGCTGCTCGCCTTGCAGCGGTTCGAGCTGGCGAAGGCCCACCGCCCCCCAATCTTCGCCGAGGTCGATCTGGTCTCGAGCCACACGCCGTGGATCCTCATCCCTCCCCTGATCGACTGGAACCGCGTCGGCGACGGATCGATCTTCAAGAGGCTGGCCAACGACGAGTCCGGCTTCACCGACGCTTCGCGGGGGTACTCGCGGTCGATCAAGTACTCGTTACACGTCTTGTTCTCGTTCGTCCAGAACTACGGCAACAAGAACCTCGTGATGATCGTGCTGGGCGATCACCAGCCCTCGAGAGTCGTCAGCTACCGCCCCGGCCACGAGGTGCCGGTCTCGATCATCGCCCACGACCCGGCGGTGATGCGGCGGATCGCCGGCTGGGGCTGGACGGAAGGAATGCGCCCCCAGCCGAGCGCGCCGCTCTGGCCGATGAGCGCCTTCCGCAATCGCTTCTTCGGAGCGTTCGGTTCATGAGCCTGTCGTGACGCGGGGACGCCTCGCCGGCCTGGACGGGGTACGAGGCCTGGCGGCGCTGTATGTCGTCGTGAACCACATCTTCCTGCGCACGTTCCCCGGCTATCCCCACGACCGGGCGCCGTGGTGGGCCGGCTGGTTCATCTTCGGGCGGTTCGCAGTCGTGGTGTTCATCGTGTTGTCGGGCTTCTCGCTCGCGTTGTCGCCCGCGCGTCACGGCTGGAGGCTGGACAGCGTCGTCCGCTTCGCCGGGCGACGGGCGCGACGCATCCTCCCTGCGTACTTCGCCGCGCTGACCTTCAGCCTCGCCGTCGCGTGGTACGTCGTCCCGCAACCGGGGCAGGGAGAGCCCGGCACGAGGTCGGTCGTCGTCAACGGCCTGCTCGTGCAGAACCTCGTCCAGGCGCCGAGCCCCAACCGGGCGTTCTGGACGATGGCGGTCGAGGCCCAGCTGTACGTCGCGTTGCCGCTCCTCCTCCTGATGGTCCGGCGCCTCAGCGGTGTCGTAATGGTCGCCACCGTCACGCTCGCCGTCGCGGCGGTGGCGATCGCCGGCCCGCACCACCCTCGTCTGAACACGTACGTGATCCAGTCTCCGCCCGATCTCGCCGCGCTGTTCGCCATCGGCATCCTCGGCGCGGGTCTCGTGGCCGCGAGCAGGGCGCGCAGGGCGTGGCCCTGGCTCGCACTGGCCGCCGGAGCGCCGGTGTTGCTGACGATTTGGCGCGAAGGGTCGGTCTGGACGCTTGCCCCGAGACACCTGCTCTGGGTCGACGTCGCGCTCGGCCCTGCGATCGCGTGCTTGTTGATCGGGTTGGCCATGGGTCGCCCGGCGTCGCTCGTGCGCGCGCTCGACTCGCGGCCGATTCGCGGCCTCGGCCTCTGCTCGTTCAGCCTGTACCTGCTGCACGAGCCGGTCGTCGTCGTCCTCTACAGCCGGATCGTCGGCCCGCGGTACCACCACGGCCCCATTGCGTTCCTCGTCCTGGTCGCGCTCGCGGTGCCGCTGACGATCGCGGTCGCGTGGCTGTTCGCATCGCTCTTCGAGCGACCGTTCCTCCGCCCGCGCAACCGGGTTCCGTCGCCCGAGCGTCAGCTGCCGGCGACCTGATCGCGAGGGCTCGGAAGGTCGAGCGTGTGCCCGCCCCGGCGCGCCTTCGTCTCCAGGTAACGAACGTTCGCGGCGGACACGTGCACTTCCGTCGGGACCTGAGCGGCAACCGTCACGCCGCACGAGCGGAGCTGTCGCGCCTTGTCGGGATTGTTGCTCAGCAGGGCAACGCGCGACACTCCGAGCGCGTGCAGCATCTGCGCGGCGGCGACGTAGCTGCGCTCGTCCTCGCGGTGACCGAGCGCGAGGTTCGCCTCGTAGGTGTCGACCTCGCCCGTGTCCTGCAGGGCGTACGCCTCGAGCTTCGAGTAGAGCCCGATGCCGCGGCCCTCCTGGCGCAGGTAGAGCAGGTACCCGCCCGCCTCGGCGATGCGCTCGACCGCTTCCCGCAGCTGCGCGCCGCAGTCGCACCGCTGGCTCCCGAACACGTCTCCGGTGAGGCACTCGCTGTGCGCGCGGATCAGCGGTAGAGGAACCGACCGGTCGCCGAGCGCGAAGGCGAGATGCTCCCCATCGTCGACGAGCCCGTCGAAGCTGAACACCCGGGCGTCGACTGCGAATCCATCGGCGAACCGCATGGGCAGTTCGACCTGCGTGCGGACCGTCGCGATTGGAGGTCGCCGCGCCATCTCAGCCGTCCTCGAACCGCGATGAGAGGGCGTACCGCAAGAGCACCACGTCGCCGAGCTTGCGAACGTCGACGAGCGCCGCCCGGCGGCCCGGGTTCCAGGGGAAGCGGCCGTCGCGCACGAACCTGGGAGCCTCGGAGTCGCCGACGAACACCGGCGCGACCGTCAGCTGCAGCTCGTCGACGAGGTCGTCGGTGAGGAACTGCGTGTGGACGGTCGCGCCGCCCTCGACCATCAGCCGGTCGACGCCGCGCGCAGCGAGGTCGGTCGTGAGCGTTCGCATCTTCACGCTCTCGCCGGCGTCGACGACGGTCGCGACGGGCCCGAGACGCTTGCGAGCGTCGGCGACGCGTGGGCTCTCGCAGTAGACGATCTTCGGGGTGTCACCGGCGGTGAAGAAGTCGGCGCGCGCGTCGAGCTCCGCCCGCCGGGTCACCGTCACCTTCATCGGCGACTCCGCGAGGCCGCGGGCGGCACGCTCGTTCCGACGAGCCTCCGAGCGCACCAGAAGACGGGGATTGTCGATCCGGACCGTCGCCGCCCCGACGAGGATCGCGTCGCAGGAGGCGCGGACCGCATCGACGCGGTCGAAGTCCGCCTCGTTGGAGAGCAACAGCCGCGAATCGGAGCCGGCGATGTAGCCGTCGATGGAGACGCTGCAGGAGAGCAGGGTGTACGGGCGGTCAGGCATCCGCCGCTCCGCGCTCGGTGAACGACGACACTCGAAGCCGGGGGAACCATTTTGCGACGAGCACGACCGCCCCCGGCAGGCTGGCGACGAGCACCAGGACGCCGTAGGTCACAGCGGTCGTCGCGCCGAGATGCGCGCCCAAACCGGCCGCGGCGAACACCCATGCCGTCGCGCCCTCGCGCGGCCCCCAGCCGGCGATGCTCGGCAGCACCATGGCGAGCATCGCGAGCAGCACCAGCGGCAGCAGCGTCGAGACCGGCGCGCTGACGCCCGTTGCGCGCGCAGCGACCAGGAACGTGACGGCATGTCCGAGAACGACCACCGTCGAGGCGAGCACGATTGCCGGCAGCGCCTTCTTGTGCAGCAACCCGGCGCGGATGTCGGCCGCCACCGCATTCCGCACGCGCGTCAGCCGCGAGCGTCCGCGCCACGCGCGAGAACGGTCGACGACGACAACGAGCGCGGCGGTCGCGGCCAGTGCGACGACGACCAGCGGCATGGACGAGCGCACGGGCGACGGCAGGACGAGCAGGACGGCGATCGTCAGCAATGCCTGCACGCCCTGTCCGGCGGTGCGCTCCCAGGCGACCGCGCGTAGCCCGCCGCCAACGTCCTGCACGTCGCGTCCGTGACTGACGCCGCGATGCACGTCGCCGACGACGCCGCCGGGCAGCGTGAGGTTGAGGAACACCGACCGGTAGTAGGCCGCCACGGCGGCGGGGAGCGACAGGTGCACGCCGAGGCCGCGGGCGACGATCGTCCAGCGCCATGCACAGCAGACGGTCGTGAGGAGGCCGATCGCCGCCGCCGCCAACAGAGCGCGGCCGTCGACCGCGCGCACGCCGTCCACGAACGGGCCTGTGCCGAGTCGCCAGACGACGGCTGCGAGCATGGCCGCCGCGGCGACGAGACGCACCCACCTCCTCACGGCAGCACCAACAGGTCGGCGTGGTCGACGGTTACGGCGAGCCGGCCGGCTTCGGCCTCTCGCAGACGGCGGCGCCGGTACAGATCGGCGTCGGCGGCGAGCCCCTGCTCCTGCTCGCACGCGGCGCCGACCCACCCGGTGAGCCACTCCACGGCCAGGTCGGTCTCGGCGGCGCCGAGCCGCCACGGGCTCGGCGCGGCGAGGGCCTCGGCTCCGAATGCGCGGAACCCCTCGACGGCGGCGTCGACGGCAGCGGGGCCGAGTAGCCGGCCGCGCGGCGTCACGCGCCGCTGATGGGCGTTGAACGCGCACGCCACGCGGGCGTCGAGCGGGTCCGCCGGGGCGAGGTCGACGCTTCCGGTGACAGAGAGCGTGAACAGCACCGGGCACGCCGCCCCGGCGCAGACGCGGATCACCGCCGCCAGCTCGTCCACCGTCAGCAGGTCGAGCAGCGCGGACGCGGTGATCAGGGTGACGCCCTCGAGGTCGTTTGCGGCGAGCTGCGTGATGTCGGACAGGCGGGTCTCGACGGAGACTGCGGTGCCGCCGGGCACATCTGCTGCAGCGAGCGCCAGCAGGTCCTCATCGTGGTCGTGGAGGATCCAGCGCTGCGGCCCGGGCAGCTGCGGCGCGAGCCACCGGCCCATCGACCCGCTGCCGCATGCGAGGTCGTGGATCACCCAGGAGCCGCCGGCCGGGCGCTGTTGTAGGAGCCGTGCGACGAGCTCCCGCGACCGGGCTGCAGCGTCCGCGCCCTCGCGCAGGTCGAGCCAGCCTGCGCTGACGCGGATCGCCTCGACGGTCACCGCGCCGCCCCCGCGAGGACGTCGGCGACGACAGATGTGGTCGTCGACCACGGGGAGAGCGACGCGCGCCGTTCGCGCGCTGCGCGGCGCAACCGCCCGCGCAGGTCGGCGTCCTCGAGCCACGCTCGGAGCGCGTCGCGGAGCGCGGCCGCGTCGTCGGGCGGTACGAGCAGCCCCGGACGCGTGCCGCCGGCGCCGTGCCCGAGGGCCTCCGGCACCCCGCCGACCTCGGCGGCGATCACCGGCAGACCGCGTGCCAGCGCCTCGGTGACGACCATGCCGTATGTCTCCCCGCGCGACGGGAGCACCAGCACGTCCGATTCGGCGTAGCTGCGGGCGAGCTCGGCTTCGGTCTGCGGCCCCGCGAAGCGCACGCGCGCGTCCATTCCGCGGCGCCGCAGACTTTCGGCGTAGGACGGGTCGCGCTCCAGGCTGCCGACGCAAACGCAGTCCCATGGAAGATCGGCCAGCATCGCGAGCGCGTCGAGCAGCGTGTCGTAGCCCTTGCCGGGGATCACCGCACCGACCGAGAGCAGCGCGCCGCCGGTCGCCGTTCCCGGCGCGAGGTCGGCGTCGTCTGCACCGGGCTCGGCGACGTGCACGCGCTCGTCCGGCAACGAATAGAGGTCGACGAGGAAGCGCCGCGTCCACGCACTGGTCGTGACGACTGACGTCGCGGCCGACAGCACCGCGCCCTCGCCTCTCCGGGCGCCGTCGTCCGCCTGGCCGAGCGGCATGTGCACGAGCGGCACCAGCCGGAGGCGGCCCGCCTCGGGGACCACCACCTCGGGGGCGGGCGACGCGACAAGGCCGTCGAGCAGGACGGTCGCGCCGTCGGGGATCCGGCTGACGGCACCGGCGAGCGCCGCGTACGACGCCGCATCGGGCCGTGGCCACGATCCGGGTACGGCGTGCATGTGCACGTCCCAGCCGCCGGCGGCGAGCCCGCGCCGCACCCGGCGGTCGAACGTGTTCCCGCCGCTCGGGCGGGCCGGGTCGTCGATGCCTTCGGGAACGATCATGTGCACGGCGCTCACAGCGCACGCTCGTAGCTCGCAGAGGCGATGTGGGACTCGTGCAGCGTGACGACGAGCCCGTCGAGCGTGCGCGCGGCCTCGCCGAGCGCACCGGCGTGGGCACGCTCCGCGAGCCGATCCGCGATCAGCCGGGCGAGCACCTCCGTCGTGGTGTTCATGCCCGCCAGGGCCGGCTCGTCGTCGAGATTTCGATAGTTCAGCTCCGACACGACGCCGCGCAGCTCCTCGGTCGCTCGACCGATGTCGAGCACGATGCCGTCGGCGTCGAGCTCCGCGCGCCGGAACGTCGCGTCGACGACGTACGTCGCGCCGTGGAGCGCCTGCGCAGGGCCGAACGCCTCGCCGTGCAGGCTGTGGGCGATCATCATGTGGTCGCGGACGGTCACGCTGAACACGCCCTATGCCTCGCCGTAGGTGATCGTGTGGCAGAGCGCCGGCAGGCTCCCCGCGGCCAGCCGGGCCATCACCTCGGGCAGTTCGTCGAACTGCGACTCGCCGGTGAGGAGTGCGTCGAAGGCCGGGTCGCGCAGCAGGTCGAGGGCGAGCGCCAGGCGATCGGCCGTCGTGCGACGCGCGGCGCGGGCCGGGGAGACGGTGCCGACCTGGCTCGAGCGAATGGCGAGGCGGCCGGTGTGGAACGCCCCTCCCAGCGAGAGCCGGACCTCCGTGTCGCCGTACCAGCTGAGGTCGATGACGGTGCCTTCGGGGGCGAGCAGGTCGAGCGAGCGCTGGAGCCCAGCTGAGGTCGCGCTCGTGTGCACGACCAGGTCGCGGTCGCCGGCGGCGTCGTCCGCGAGGGCGAAGTCGACGCCGAGCGCGGCCGCGACGTCTGCGCGGCTCGGGTCGACGTCCACGAGGGTCACCTGCACGGCCGGGAAGCGTCGGAGCAGTCGTGCGACGCAGCAGCCGACCATTCCGGCGCCGACGACCGCGACCCGGTCGCCGACCAATGGCGCGGCGTCCCAGAGCGCATTGACGGCGGTCTCGACGGTACCGGCGAGCACGGCACGGGCGGGTGGGACGCCGTCGGGCACGACCGTCACGGCGCTCGCCGGCACGACGTAGGCGGTCTGGTGCGGGTACAGACAGAACACCGTGCGGCCGTACAGCTCTGGCGGCCCCTGCTCCACGGCGCCGACGTTCAGGTAGCCGTACTTGATCGGCCCCGGGAACTCCCCCTCCTGGAACGGCGCCCGCATCCTCGCGCGCTGGTCCGGCGGCACGCCGCCGCGGAACACCAGCGTCTCGGTGCCGCGGCTGACCCCCGAGCGCATGGTGCGCACGACCACGTCGTCCGGGCCCGGCTCGGGGAGCCCGACTGGACGGATCTCACCGCAACCCGGCGCTCGCAGCCAGAACGCATGTGCGATTCCATGATCGAGGGCCACGTCGCGGTCATGTTCGCGCGTTTCTCTCACAAGGCTGTCCTGCCCAAGTACGGGAGCCACGCATCGTCGGATTGAACAACCGAACGCACAAGGCCGTGTTTATCCCATTTCGGGACGGCCGATCGGCCTCGGCTCATGCCGCGTTGCGTGCCCGCTTCACCTCGAGGCTCTCCAAGAGCCCCTCGCGACGGTCGTTGCGGTGCGGGCGATCGGGGGCTGGTCCGACGAATTGCTGCGCGGCGCATGCGGCGTGCTGTGCGGCTTGCGCGTCCGATTGACGCGAGCGCTTCCCTCGGTGTCGTGGTTGCCTCTCGAGCCGACGGCGCGGTGCTGTTGCACGCGCGGTCGTTACGGTCATCAATGTGCCCGGGTTCCCTGGCTTCGTGGGTGGGTGGGTCGATCTCGTCCGCCACGTGCTTCATCGCTACGGCCGGCTCGGCGGTTCGCAGTTCGCGGCGGCGATTTCGTATCGGGCGCTCTTCTCGCTCGTTCCATTGGCTACCTTCGTTGCCACAGTCCTGGCTGAGGTGTTGTCGTCGAGCGGCGCCGACCGTCAGGATTTCGTGTCGGCGATCGCCGAGCGGCTCGACCTCTCTCCGGAGGGGGCGGCGGGCCTCGACGCGCTGATCAGTTCGGTTCCCTCGCCGTGGAGCGTGGCGGGTGTCGTCGCGCTCGGGCTTGCACTGTGGGGTGCTACCGGCGTGATGTCGTCCGTGCAGAAAACGCTCGCCGTCGTGTTCGACCAGGGAGCTTCCCGTTCGTTGATTCGCGGGAGGCTGGTCAGCGCTCTTCTCGTGCTGGGCGCGCTCGGCCTGATTCTGCTGGCGGTGCTCATGTCGATGGTCGAGAACGTGGCGCGGAAGGTGAGCGCGAACGTGCAGGAGGCTCTGGACTGGCAGCCGTTCGGGTTCGGGATCCTGCTCGGCGTCGTAGTGCCTGCCGCCGCGGTGTTCCTCGTTTTCGTGCTCCTGTACCGCTATCTGCCGCATCATCGACCCGGCTGGCGAGCCGCTCTCCTCGGTGGTGGCGCGGCGGCCCTCGCGCATCAGGGGGTACAGGTCGGTCTCGACTGGTATCTCTCAGGAGCTGTCGATTTCACGAGCGTCTACGGGTCCGCAAGCGCGGTCTTTGCGTTTCTCTTCTCCGTCTACCTGAGTGCCAGTGCCTTCGTGATCTGCGCGATTCTCACCGAGACGCTCGACGATTCAGGCCCCTTGGTCGGCGGTTGCGGTTAGCCGCGTCCCATCTGGTCGATGCAGACTGCGACGGCGACGATGAGAGCGTCGTTCTGCTCTTCTGCTATCTCGATGCCGTAGGTGTCGCGGACGCGGAACCAGCGCTTCGAGACTTCGGCGACCTTTTCGCCGTCGCGCTCGATCTTGTACTCGTGGTCGACGATGTTGCCCTTGGCCTCGAGGTCCTTGTCGCCCTCGACTGCGATCGAGTAGCGCTCGCGCAGGGGGCTGATGAGCGCCTTCTTGATCGTGGCGATCGTCTTGCCGCCCTGTTCGACCTCCATCGTGTCGCGCACGCGGAGCTTTTTCTCCTGGATCGTGTACAGCTCCTCTCCGCTGGGGCTTTCGAGAACCAGGGTGTCGCGGATTCGGAGCGCCTTTCCGTTCACCTTGAAGACTCGTTCGCCGCCGTTGGTCTCGACCCAGAAGTCGTCGCCGATCGCGAACATCTTCTCTCGCATCTGGTACTGCGTTCCCGAAGAGCCACGTCTATTGCGTAGCAGTGGCATGCCGTCTCCTCCGTTCGGATCGTGTTCCCATACTGATTGCATGAGGTTCGCAGATCGTGCAGGCTCGAGCACTGTGAGCTCGGGATCCGGCGGAGACTGAAGGTTGGGCGGGTCGGGTCTCGTCGCGATTGCGCTGCTCGTCCTCGCGTATGCGGCGTTCTCGCGGCGACTACTGCAGTCTGTGGTCACTGCGGCGATGGTGTTCGTCGCCGGCGGCATCGTGGCGAGCACGGAGGTTCTGGGGTGGCTCGACCCGACGATCGGGAGCGAATCCGTTCGCTGGGTCGCCGAGGCGACGCTCACGGTCGTGCTCTTCTCGGATGCGTCGCGGATCGACCTCGCAGCGCTGCGGCGCGAGTACGTCGTGCCTCTTCGGCTGCTCGGGATCGGGCTGCCGCTGACGATCGCGGCCGGCGCTCTCGCGGGTGTCGTCGTGTTCGGACAGCTCGCGTTCATCGAGGCCGTGCTGCTCGCGATCGTGCTCGCGCCGACGGACGCTGCGCTCGGGCAGGCGGTCGTTACCGACCCCCGGATCCCGTCCCGCGTCCGCCAGGGCCTCAATGTCGAGAGTGGGCTCAACGACGGCATCTGCGTCCCGCTGCTCCTGATCGCGATCGCGATTGCAGAGGCGCAGGAGGGTGCGATCGGAGACGGCGCGGCGGCGCGCCTCGTGCTCGAGGAGATCGGGTACGGGATCGCCGGCGGCGTGCTTGCGGGGCTCGCAGCGGCAATCGTGGTCAAGCTGGGAGTCGCACGCCGGCTCGTCGATCCGGTCTGGCTGCAGGTCGTCCCGGTCGCGGGTGCAGCGCTCGCGTATGGGCTGGCTGTGTGGATGGGCGGCAGCGGGTTCATCGCCGCCTTCGTAGGCGGCGCCGTCTTCGGATGGCTGCGCCGGAAGGTCGGAGGCGAGCTGACGCTCTTCCTGGAGGAGACCGGCGGCGTGCTCGGTGCGGTCACGTTCGTTCTCTTCGGCGCCGTCATGCTCGCACCGGTCCTCGACGACCTCTCCGGCACTGTCGTTCTCTACGCGCTCCTCAGCCTGACCCTGGTCCGAATGGTTCCGGTCGTCATCGCGATGCTCGGATCGGGCGCGCGGCCGCGAACGGTCGCCTTCCTCGGCTGGTTCGGGCCGCGCGGGTTGGCCTCGATCGTGTTCGCCGTGATCCTGGTCGAGGATGCCCACCTCGCGCACGAGTCGGTCGTGCTGAACTCGATCTTTCTCACCGTTGCGCTCTCGGTGCTGCTGCACGGGTTGACCGCGACGCCGCTCGCCGCGCGTTACGCGGCCTGGTTCGCCGCGCACCCGCACCACGCCGTGCCCGCGTTCGAAGCTGTCCCGGCTCCGCACCAGCGCCCGCACCGGTGGGCGCCTCCTCGCTGACACGCTCGGCCGCGGTCGCATAGCCGAGCCTCGGTGGTTCGACACGCAAACGGTCTTGGACCGCCGCTGAACTCCTGCCAGGCTCGTCGCAGAGAGGCGGGTGGAGCCCGTGTCGCCGGGCCGCCTGCGGCAGATATGTGTCGTCACGACTGTGACGGCAACCGAGGCGCCGACGGCGAGGTCGCCGACGGCCGCGAGCGTCAAGCGCGGACGATGCAGCGGAAGCCGATGTGCCCGGTCGAGGTGTCGATCGCCTCGCCCTGACGGGCCGCGGGGCGGTAGCGCAGGCAGTAGTTGGGCGCGCAGAGATGCGAGCCGCCCTTGATGACTCGTCGCGGGATGTGCTCGCCGGGCAGGCCGGCGCCGGCGCTCGCGCCGGGGTCGGCCACGCGCGGGTTTCGCGGCGCGCAGCACGGCGAGGCGACCTCGTCGGGGTGGTGCGGCGTGAACCAGTCGCTCGTCCACTCCCACGTGTTCCCGCACATGTCGTAGAGGCCGTAGCCGTTCGGCTCGAAGCTCCGCACCGGTGACGTGCCTTCGTAGCCGTCGAGCAACAGGTTCTGCCACGGGAACTCGCCCTGCCATGTGTTCGCCGCGGGCTTGCCACCCGGGAAGTGCTCGTCGCCCCACGCGAACACCGCGCCGTCGAGACCGCCGCGCGCGGCGCGCTCCCACTCCGCCTCGCTCGGCAACTCCTTGCCGGCCCATGCGGCGTATGCCGTCGCGTCCTCGTGGGCAACGTGCACGACCGGATGGCGGTCGCGTCCGTTGATCGACGTCCCGGGGCCGCCCGGCCGCTTCCAGTAAGCACCGGGCACGTACTCCCACCAGTTGCGCACGTCGTCCAGGCCCACGGGGCCGGACGTCTTTCGGAATACGAGCGAGCCCGGGACGAGCAGCTCCGGGTCCGCGTCCGGGTAGTCCGCCGCGTCGAGCGGCCGCTCCGCCATCGTCACGTAGCCCGTCTCGCGCACGAAGCGTCGGAACTCGCCTGCCGTCAGCGGGGCCTCGTCCATCCAGAACCCGTCGACCGACACGGCGTGGATGGGCCGCTCCTCCGGGTAGAAGGTCTCCGAGCCCATCCGGAACGTGCCCTCCGGAACCCAGCGCATCCCGTGAGCGGGCGCGCTCACACGGCGTCGGCGAACACGGTCGACCACTCGTTCTTGATGCTCACGACCGTCCAGCCTTCGTCCGCCGCCCGCTCGAGCGACTCTTCCGCCCCGGCCGTGTAGTCGAACTCGCGCTCGGCGTCGTCGTGGAGCACGAGCAGGCGGAGCGCCGGCCGGCCGCGTCCGCCTGCGTAGCGGAGCATCGGGATGTCGCCGTTCGAGTTACCGCCGGCGAGGATCGGGCGCCTGCCGATGCGGCTCCAGATGCGCACGGGCTTGACCGGGCCGTCGTCGAAGACGTCCATCTCCGCGGCGTAGCTGACCGTGCCGCCGTGCTCGTCGTCGAGGTAGCGCAGCGCGTTCGAGCTGCCGATCACACGCTCGGAAGGAATGCCGTAGATCTCTTCCGTGACGGGGCGCATGAAGTCGCGGTCGCCGCCGGAGGCGATGTAGTTCGTAAATCCGTTCGCCTCGAGGTGGCGCAGAAGCTCGACCATCGGCGCATAGCCGCACGTGTGGAATCCCCGCCCGAGTGTCGGGTGCTTCCCGCCGCGCAGGAACCGGTCGGCGGCGCTCGAGTAGTCGTCGACGCTCATGCCCGCGAACGCTTGCACGATGCCGGCAAGCAGCACCTGCACGTCACTGTCGTCCCCGTGGTAGTGCTTGGTGATCGCGTTGCCCAGCCAGGCGTAGTCCTTGTCGTGCGCGACCTTCCACGGCTGCTTCTCGCGCAGTGCTTCGTCGGCCTCGGCCATCTCCGCGAGGCGCGTGAGGATGAAGCCGAGCTCGATCGGCATCGGCTTCTCGCACCAGAG
>Ga0164308_10001349_pt1 | contig 13023 bp, 12 predicted proteins | sample Whisoiple_246_MG_FD_109983 | JGI IMG/M metagenome (GOLD analysis project Ga0164308, IMG submission 109983) | Soil microbial communities amended with fresh organic matter from upstate New York, USA - Whitman soil sample_246_MG | ecosystem: Environmental > Terrestrial > Soil > Unclassified >... | reverse complement strand
GCAATTGCCTTTAATGCCCATGCGCGGTATTGATTGCGCAAAGCCATTTCTTCTGTTGCGCCATCTTCCAGGTTTAACCAGGGTGCTATGCCGCTTAGTGTTCTGCCAAAAGCTTCAAGATAACAGGATGCTGTTCTGCCTTTTGCATTATCTGTTGTTGCTGATAATTCAACAGGCATTTTTTCTTTCAACTGATCCTGCGCAAGATTTATTAAAACAGGCCGGGCTATTTTATCCATATAGCTTATCCAAAGCTGCCTGTCGCTTTGCGCATTAATGCCTGAAAGCAGGCAGGTAAAAAAAATTATCAAAGCAATTTGTTTCATTTATTATTGTTTGTTGCTGGTTATTATTACAGTTAACGACCATCCAGGTGCATCCTACATAAAAGTATTATCCACATCTATTTGTTTTTTCTTTGGCAAATATTGCCACGGGTTTTCAAAAATAAGATGCATACAGCGAGTGAAGCATGGATTTTAAAAGAAGCATTTGCAGAAACGAATATTACTCAACTTCATGCATGCTATTTGCAAAACTTTTGTTGAAGCTAAAAGATATTAACGCAGGAAAATTTACGTAAACTCAATGTCCTTGTCTCACACAAAAATCCGGTTAAGCTAAGTTTTACTGGAGTTGCTCCGTAACCTTTGTAATAAATTATTCCTGATGGTGTGCTTTATATACTTTTAAAAATAAATTTGTGTGAATGTAATGCCGCCAGGTTATGAAGTACAAAAAAATCTTTTTTAGTTATTCAAGAACAGATACAGACTTTGCTGTAAAGCTCGCATCAGATCTTAAAAAAGATGGCTATGATGTATGGAATGACCAGGAAGATATACGTGCCGGCAGTGAGTGGGATATGGAAATTGAAAAAGCATTAACTACCTGTGATTGTATAGTGTTCATACAATCAGATAAATCTGCAGCTTCAACAAATGTATTGGATGAAGTTTATTATGCACTTGAAGAAAATAAAACCGTGATACCTGTTATTATAAATGAAAGCAAAGCGCCTTTCAGAATTAAAAGATTACAGCATATAAGCTTTATCAATGATTATGAAGAAGGCTTAAAGAACCTGAAAGATAATTTGAGCGGTGCTGCATTGCCGGAGTTAAATGATGAAAGCTTTGAGAAAAAGCCTTTATCAAATATTATCAGTTCAAAATATTTAATTGGCTTGCTGGTGCTGATTATTATTGTAAGTGGATTATTTTATTTTATGCGTCCGGGTACAGGCAATAATAATAATAAAGCTGGTGAACCTGTAATAACAAATGAAGATTTTACAGGTAGCTGGGTATTAGCCAATATGGATCCCAACATGACAGAAACAAAGGGGTATCTTAAAATTGAAGATGCAGGTAATGGTAAATTAAACATTAAAACAAGTGTTCAGTTTTATTTTAAAAGAACAAATGATACAGCATATCTTGAAGTGTTCAACACTTTTGCTCAATGTAACGGCTGTATGTTAATGGATGAAATAACATTGACGGATCAGCAGGTTGATGTTGGCGCTCACCGTTATATTACTTTAAAAGAAAACGAACCCGGTAAAGGAAAAACAGGTGATACTGTTTTAAATGCTGGTTTAAACAAAGCTGTACGTGCTGTTGTAACATTACATCTAACCAAAGAAAATGTGTTTATTAAAATAACTGCAGCCGATTCAACTGATGCATCTTATGGAATTACAATACCACCATTTGCATATACTTTCTTCTTTAAGAAAGACAATTAATTTATTGCTGCCATAAGCGCTTAGGACTGAGAAAAGATTAATTGACCAGTCCCCTGCTAAGTGTAAGTAAATGTTACACCCTTACTGCTGTACCGCTAGCCACTACCATTAACATGCTTCCGTTCGCACCTACAGTTTCAAAATCCAGGTCAACTCCAACTACTGCATTAGCGCCCATTTGTTGCGCCTTCATTTCCAGCTCCTGCAATGCCTTTGTCCTCGCTTCTTCAATAACCCTTTCATAAGTTCCGCTTCTGCCGCCTACTATATCCCTGATGCCCGCAAAAATATCTTTGAAAATATTAGCGCCTATAATTGTTTCTGCTGTTACAATACCTAAGTACTGTTGTACGGGTTGGCCTTCAATAAGGTTTGTAGTAGTGAGTAACATAAAAATATTTTTTCTATTAATGATTAAACAGTGCAGCTAAATTATAGACTTTATGGTATTGCTGACTTGCTTACAGTTGTTTTATTGTTACACAGAATAAAGTCTGTTCAATTTTCTCACAAGTTTTGTTAGCATAGGTTATCAGCATAGTTTTGAAATAATAATATCAGCATAATAAAATTTCATGAATAAAACAGTGGATGTAATAATTGTTGGAGCCGGACATAACGGGCTTGTATCCGCTATATTGCTTGCCCGTGCCGGCTTAAAGGTAGTGGTGCTTGAAGAGAAGGATACAGTGGGTGGCGCGGCAAAAACAGAATTCCCGTTCACGAAAGTGCCAAACCTGGGCACCAGTACCGGCGCTTACCTGTTGGGTGTAATGCCGCCTGAACTGATAAAAACGCTTGGAATTGAATTGCCCTTACTGCGCCGCGATCCGCATTATTTCCTGCCAACTACCGGTAAAGGATATCTGCTGTTTGGTTCAAACCGTGATGCCATGCGTAACCAGTTCATCTCTTTTTTTTCCGAAGCTGACTGGCTTGCCAACAAAGCACTCACGGAAGAAATTGAAAAGATAAGGGATGATATTGCACCTACCTGGATGCAGGAACCCTACAGCATTGAGGAAACAGCCGACCGTTATGTGCGCCCTGAACTCAGGCAGGTATTTACAGATCTGTGCAGGAAACCGGTGGGTGAATACATCAACCGCTTTGGATTCAAAAGCGATTTGGTTAAAGCAATGTATGCGGTAACGGATGGTTTTTCGGGCCTTTTCGGAAGTTGGGAAACACCCGGCTCGGGAATGAATTTTCTCGTGCATAACATGTGCCGTTTGCCCGGCAGCGATGGTACCTGGATGGTTGTAAAAGGCGGCATGGGTACCATCACCCAAACATTGGCAGATGCTGCACGTAAAGCAGGCGCTGAGATCATCACCAACAAAAAAGTTAGCGCTATTAATGTGCAGGAAGGTATTGCTACGGGTGTAACCCTCGGCGACGGATCGCAACTGCAGGCAAAAGCAGTGGTAGTAAATGCTGATCCATTCCGTTTGCAGTCGCTGATCGGCACAGATCATTTACCAGCATCTTATAATGAAAGAATTGAAAATTATAAGCGGCCCGGTTCAACATTTAAAGTGAACCTCGCATTAAAGGGGTTGCCGAAATTCACCTGTCTTCCCGAAGACCGCGGGCAATTCGGTACCACCATCCATTTGTTACCTGATGAACAGGATGTGATGCAAAGCCTCAATGATGGGTTCAATGCTGTAAAAGAGGGTAAGCTATATCCATTTCCAACCATAGAATGGTACATACATACAACGGTTGATCCATCACTCAGAGATGCAGAAGGGCATCATAATTCCGCATTGTTTGTGCAATGGGTTCCATACGAATTAAAGGGCACAACCTGGGAAGCTGAAGGAGAAAATTATGTACAACAACTGCTTTCGGTCTGCGACCGTTTTGCGCCCGGCACAAGCGATCTTGTTGCAGACACATTTCCGCTTCATCCAAAGAAAATTGAAAGTCATTTTGGTATAACGCACGGGCATATACACCATGTTGATAATACCTTTGGCTTTTCTGACCGGCTGCCTTATACAACACCTGTGCAAGGCGTATATGCAGCAAGTGCCGGAACACATCCTGCTGGTTCGGTGATAGGCTGCGCCGGGCATAATGCAGCGAACCGGTTGCTTAAAGACCTTGGTATAAAGTCAGAAGAATAGTCCACTTAATTTAATCTTCTCATTATATATGCTTTTAATGGGTTATCACAATTATTTTTTCCTGCTTTGCGTGATCTTTTCATTATGCAATAATGCGATAATTCAAGCCACTCCAACTCCGCCTTCAAACAGGACGGCCTATTACTTTAGTGTTGAAGGTAATGATGCCAATGATGGCTCAATAACGCATCCTTTAAAAACTATTTCATTTTTAAATGCGCTTACGTTAAAGCCCGGAGATAGCATATTGCTAAAAGGTGGTGATAGTTTTATGGGCAATATTATCATACATACAAACGGCACGAAAGACAAGCCAGTCGTAATCACTTCTTATAATAATCAGCAGGCTGTTATTGATGGCTTGAATGGCACAGCATTAACAGTAAACCAGGCTTCTTATATTAATATTGAAAATATCAACTGCAAGGGCTCGGGCAGAAAAGATGGTAACACAACGCATGGGTTTGCTGTTAATTACAGTGATCATATCTATATAAAAAACATTGATATAAGAGGTTTTCAAAAAGCCGGATTGAGTGTGTATGTTTCTGCTGATATAAATATTGATTCAGTGCATGCACATGATAATGGCTTTGCCGGTATTAGTATTGACGGAGACTATGGTAAAAAGCTAAGCACCCATAATATTATCATTACAAATTGCGATGCAACAAACAATCCCGGCGACCCTGCCAACTTAACCAATCACAGCGGTAACGGAATTATTGCCGGCAATTGCTGCAATGTTCTAATTGATCATTGCAGTGCCACCAATAATGGCTGGGATATGCCTCGTATTGGCAACGGACCGGTCGGCATCTGGTGTTATGAAGCAGACAGTGTTATTATACAGCATTGCATTTCTTATCGCAATAAAACATCCAAAGGCGGGGAAGATGGCGGCGGTTACGATTTTGATGGCGGCACTACCAATTCCATCATTCAATATTGTTTATCGTATGAAAATGCCGGCAGTGCCTTTGGTATTTTTCAATACGCCGGGGCCAGCAAATGGGAAAACAATATCATTCGTTTTTGCATAAGTGAGAATGATGGAAAAGTATCTGCGGCACATGCAGGCGCTTATGTCTGGAACAGTTCGCATGATTCCACACAGTTTAAAAATTTCCTGTTTTATAATAATACCATTTACAATGATAGCGGCGCTGCTATAAGTTATTCGGTTGAAAGCGATCATTCAAACTTTAAATTTTATAAAAACATTTTTGTTGGAGCTGATGAGTTATTAAAAGGACAATATGGAAGCGATGTATTTCTCGGCAATAACTGGTGGAGCTTAAAAAGCAATTTTAATATAGATGGCGAACACAATTTTGAAAGCTGGTGCAAAGTGAAAAGTAAAGAGCAATTAGATGGTGTAATAAAAGGATCGAATATAGATCCGTCATTTAAGAACGCTGGCCATGCGGATATTACAAACGCAAATTGGTTATCAGGGTTCAATAATTATTTTATAAAGAGTATACCGACTGTAACGCAGTCAGGGCTTGATCTGCAGGCTTTGTTTACTATCGATGTGGGCGATAAAGATTTTAATGGCCAACCGGTTGATAAGCATTATTCAGGCGCTTGTTCAGGGAAGTGAAAATCTAAATGAAAAATGAATTGCTATAGCAGGATAAGCATTCTTTGTGCTTGTCGAACTACTATGAAAAAGCCATTCAGGTAATAGTTTGTAGTGAAGGGCTTGTTGCGCAACTACAGGATAGTAGAAAACGGTTATGAATATATAGTACGTTTTGCGGATGCAGGCACATGGACAACAGATCCTGAAAGTTATTACAGTAAGCTGCCATCGAAATATAATATTGATGCCATTGAGCCTTCGGAAGTGATTATGTTTAACCGTGATGATTTTGAAGCTTTGAAACAAATGATCCCTGCATTAACTACATTCTCAGAAATGGTGATCACAACGAATGCAAGCTTGATACAAAAACGGGTTTTGATGAACATCAGCGCAAACGCCAAAGAAAAATATATTGATTTCATCAACAGCTTTCCCGATATTTTCATCGTGTGCCTTTGCACATGGTGGCATCTTATCTCGGCGTATCAAGAGAAACACTTACCAGGATACGCCAAAAGAGCCTGGCGCTTACGGACAAAGTGTGAAGAATCGTACAATGTGCTTATTAATTGCTGATTTTTAGATTTCGGGATTTGTGATCAAACAGGAAGCTTAATTTCAAATAATCTCAAAATTCCAAAATTTTGGAATCTTAAAATCCGGAAAGAAAATTCCTAAATCAACACTGGTGCAGATACCTGTCTTTAATAATGTGCGTGTGATGCAATTCGTGCCCGATGGTAGCTTTCAGAAATGCTTCAACGGTTAATTCATATTTCCACGCAACACCTTGTAAATTTAATTGTGATTCAGATAACCCGTATATAAAACTGTTGGTTGCACTTCTCACATTCTTAAAATCTGTTAGTAATTGCTGTAAACTTAATTCATCAAAACGGCTGTTGTCTACAAACAGGTTTTGATCGTAACCCGGCAGTTGTGTGGTGTCTTTCCGGCTAAACCGCAATGCCCTGTATGTCATAATTCTTTCGTGATCGGCCATGTGGCCAACTATTTGTTTAATACTCCATTTGCCTGGCGCATAGCGATAGCCTGCATTTTCTTCGCTTATGGTTTCCAGCAAAGCAAAATTTTCTTGTGAAGAAAACAGTTGCCTGTAATCAGCATCTCCCAACAATTCAATATAATATGGAAAACCGTCTTGTACTGTATATTGCATGCTGTGCTTAATTTGAAAGCTGTATATTGATTTTTTTTATTGCTTGCTAAGAACCGGTGTTGCCGAAGATAAAAAATGATTGCTAATTGTATTAAACATAATGTTTATTTACTGTTATTTACGTGGTACCCACCATCAAACCAGGGAAGATTTCAACCGATAAGATTATAACGGTAAAGTAAAAGATAATGAAGTTGCTGTTGTATAATTGCAGTTGTGCGGTTAAACAATTAAAATTAAGGGTGTAAACAGGTTGTATAACATTTTTTAATACTATCTTATTGTTCTCTTCATTCTTATAAAAAATATTTTATCTTGCTCTTACTAAACTAAATTTCATGAATACAGTTATTATCCCGGTTGATTTTTCTGAAACAGCTATAAATGCGGCAACTTATGGCGTAAAGTTATTATCCCTTGCACCTGAAGCAGAGATCATTTTATATCATGTGTATGAAAATGATGATTCGTATGAAAACAGGATGGAAGCGCTTGAAAGATTAAAAGGAGAACTGCTGCTGAACAGAACGGCTAATATTACATTGCTGGCTGAACGCGGAAATTTTATTGAAGAGCTTGATAAACTGGCGCGCCACCGCAATGCAGAATTAATAATAATGGGTATAACGAACCGTTCTTCCATCACCACATTTTTTGTAGGCAACAGTGCGATAAAAGCAACAGAAATCAAGGCATGCCCGGTGATGATCATTCCTTCGAATGCTATTTACGGTGAAGTAAAAAATGTATTACTGGCAACCGATCTGAAGAACGTAACCAGCACAACACCTTCGGGCCCTATAAAAAAAGTATTATGCACGTTTAACTCCAAACTGCATATTGTAAATGTGAACAGTGAGCATTATATAGCACTTTCAGAAGCGTTTGCAGCTGAAAGGCAAAAACTGGCGGATATGTTTGCAGAATTTGATCCTGAATTTTATTTTTTGCGTTTATACGATGTAGACGCCGCCATCAAGGAATTTGCAAAAGATAAAAAGATCGATCTTATCATTATCGTACAAAAAGAACATTCGGTTGTTGACAAGCTGTTTAGTTCAAGCCATTCAAAAAAACTTGCTTTTGAAAGTTCCGTTCCTGTAATGTCGGTACATGAATAATTAGCTGCAGCAGTTGTTTGAACAACATTTTTGTAGCTTTTTTTAGCTGTATCTTCAAACAAATAAATAAAATGTGGGCAACAGATTCTTTTTGGTTTGAAGTTGCTATTGTTAGTATAATCTATGCCATTGGGAATATTGTTTTCGGCCATTTTGCGGAACAAACGCCTAAATGGCGAAGGGTGCTAAAATACATTCTTACGCTGATCGTCATCATTGCGCTTTCTTATTATGCAGGAAGAACTGTGGCTATGATAGTGCCTGGCGTTTTGTTTCTTCCCTTGCTATATGTTCATGGATATTATTTGCCAAAGAAAAAGGGCATAAATGGTTTAACGGGTGAACCCAAAAGCAAATACTACGACTTCCGCAAATGGGATAAAAAAATTTTTAAAGAGCAATAGTATTACAGGGTTGCTTATACTGGTTGGTATTGTGGAGGCTATACTAACCAGTTCTTTTATATTATCCTAATCCCGGATTCAAATACACTGTTTACATAAAATGGTAGAGGAACAAAGCGTCGCCGGTAAATGCGTGTTTGGGCTGGTCTTTTATTTCCAGTTGAATAAAGAGTGTGGCCTTGGTAGTGCCTCTTAAATTGATAATGGATTTAAGTGAAACCCTGCACCGTATCTCGTCGTTCACCAGAACTGCCTGCCCGAACTTAAGCTGTGCTATGCCGTAATTTACTTCCATTTTAAGGTTCTGCACTTCCGCAATTTGCTTCCAGAAATAGGGTATAAGGGAGAGCGTAAGATAGCCGTGTGCAATGGTAGTTTTAAACGGGCTTTCTTTTTTGGCTCTTTCCACATCAACATGTATCCACTGATGGTCGAGTGTAGCATTTGCGAAATTGTTTATCTGCTCCTGTGTAATCTGATGCCAGGGAGATACGCCTATCTCTTTATCTAAATGAGATTCAAATTCTGCATGACTTTTTATGATTACCATAGGGGCTAAGATAATGGAATGATTTGTTTTTTTATAATGATTGTATAAATAACATTCCTGCTAACCGGCTGCAGGCGATGCATACAGGTATTGTAAAAGATTTCCGGCAATTATTTTTATATAGAACGGATAATATTAACGCCTGCAATGAACCCAATTATTAAAGGCCATCCTTTGCTATAACGCTCCAGTCATCATTGCCATGCCCTTTACTTATCCATTGATCCATTATAGCTGCAATGGCTGGTATAATGGCTAATTTTGCGCCACCTTCTTCGGCTGCAGATAACATCAGGCCTGCATCTTTGCGCGCCATATTCAATTCCCATGAAGGTTCATTAAAGGTAGCTTCTGTAATTTTATTTAGGCGCGCAGGCACCATGGCGCCCGGGTTCCAGTTGTTGAAAAGCTGCACAAGTTCCGCTGGTTGTATGCCATGCACTTTTGCCAATGCAAGCGCATCCGCAAGCCCTGCTGTAAGGCTTAACAGGAAAAGATTGCCGGATAACTTGATGCCCGCGGCTTTCCCTTCTTCATCACCAAAATTTAAAAGCTTGCCGGTCATTTCAGATAACTGCGGTGCATATTTTTCAATCACGGTCTGGTCACCGGAAACAAGCATAAAACCGGTACTTTCCAATGCATTTTGCGGACCCATAAAAACGGGCGCATGCTGGTAAGTAAACCCTTTGCTTTTCCAGTAAGCCGTTCTTCGTTTAGCACCTTTAACCGAAGTGGTTGTGTGGTCAAAAATAACAGCGTCCTGTTTAAAACCTTTGGCTGCTGCTTCCAGCACTTCGTCAACCGTTGTATCATCTTTTAATGTAACATGAATGATATCCGCTCCCTGTACTGCATCTTCAACCGCATCGAATGCTTTAGCACCATATTGTTCCAAAGCTTTTGCTTTTGACGCCGTGCGGTTCCAAACCTGAACGGCATCACCTTTCTGCAGCATTGCTTTCACGAAATTTGAACCTAATAGCCCCATGCCTAAAAATGCTTTCATCATACAAATGTTTTTTGTAAAGTTACTGAACAGTTGCGGCTGCTGAAAATGAAGCTCGTGACTAAATCACAATCTCAAATCTAAAATTCCAAATTCCAAATTCCAAATTTCAAATTTCAAATCTCAAAATCACGAAATCACGAAATCACGAAATCACGAAATCAGAAAATCACCAATTTCCATAACTGCCCAGGAAACAACAGTGCATTTGTATCCTACAAAGCAAATGATATATGCGCCATAAATGTGTTATTGAATTCAACCATGCCCTTGCCTACATTTTGTTGTAACGGGGTTTGAAAATTACCACCTATTGTAATTGTTTTAAAGCTGGCTTGAATACCAACTGTACCTGTGATCAAATTGCCGGCGGATGCTTCAACCCAATCTCCATGATCCATGCTGCGTTGAAAATTTTCAAACTGTAAGCTCATAACAGGTACAACAGTTACGGCGGGTTTTATGTTAAATGTATAATATCCCTGTGCATTAATATTGAACCGGTTTCCATACTCGTAATCATCCTGATTTACTGTATTTATTTTATACATCAACGAAACATTCAATCCCGCTTTTGCCAGGCATATATTGTATATAATATTAAACGGCACATCGGTGCTGCCAGACCCTAACTGGTAAAGGTTAACAGTGTCGTTCAATGTGCTTTTATCCGGCGCATTGTATTTACCGGTTGGCAATTCTATACCTGCGCCAAACCATAGGTCTTGCACCAATAATTTTCCTGATTGTACCCTATGCCTGTTGCTGAATAATTTATAATATCCCAATACATACATATCGCCCAATCCTTTTTTTGATACAGTTGCACCCTGGTGATTGAGGGTCTCAAACCTGTAAGGTACAACGCCCAGGATGCCTATTTTACTGGTTATGTTCCATCCACTCCAAAACTCAACCGTGCTGTATTTTTCAAGCGCGGTAGCATAATTCACAGAACCGCCGGCGCTGAGTTGGGAATGCAATGAATTATAGCGGTATTGCAATCCAAATACATGCTTATTAAATGCGGGCAAAACACCGATGTACTGGTTGCCTGTGTTGCAGCAGGTATCGTATGCCCGCGATAAGAAGGGAAAAGCAAGTGCGGTTATCATTATTACAGTTATTTTTTTCATGGGTTTGTGTGGCATTTTCTGTGTGACAAAATTTAAGCATTGGGGCTGATACTTTTACTGCTGCGGTAGTTCGATCCAACTTATTATTTAAATGTATCGGCGAATTGCGTGTGATAGTAACATGTTACTATGCACCAAATCCTGTGGTATTGTTTGATGGCAGCCATAACGTTTGTACGACACGGCGTTATCAGGATGAACATGCCGTTGCAAGTAATGGTGATGTTGAATGATTCTGTGTACCTCGATGCCGTAAAGTATTTTGCATGTCGCATGCAGACAATGCGCTAAACGTTCACGTACATCCTTTTAATATTTACAGCAGAAATCGAATCAAACTTTCTATGTTTTATACGGCTTTAGCTTAATTGGTATAATCATAGCTTTACTGCTAAAAAACTTTATGCCTGTAAAGAACGAAACAACTCCTTTTCCCCAAAAGCTTGCTTATATTTTAATATGCTGCATTGCTATTGGTTTTATTGCGGTTATTGCAAGTGAGATCCTCATCCCTTTAATCTTTGCTTTGCTTATTGCCATATTGCTGTTGCCACTTGCACAGCGCCTCGAAAAAAGGGCAAAGCTGGGCAGAGGCCCGGCATCATTTTTTGCATTGCTGCTGTTTGTTGCAGGCGCTGTAATTGTGTTATACCTTATTGGTTCGCAGATAACAAGCCTGGGTAAAGACTGGCCTTTGTTTCAGGATCAACTGAACGCATCGCTTGCTGATGTGCAAAAATGGGTTGCGGTTAAATTTCACCTTAACCTTGAACAACAGAAAGCATACATTCATAATGCAACTTCAAATGTACTTACTTCAGGTTCATCGGTTATCGGCTCTACTTTACTGTCTGTTTCTTCAATCGTTTTGTTTACCGTACTAACGCTGATCTATACATTTTTTCTTTTATTGTACCGAAGTGTATAGCTTAAATTTTTAATGGCGTTGGTACAGGATGAAAGTAATGTGGTAGTGAAGGATGTGGTGGAAAACATTCAGCTGATGATCCGTAAATATATTTTAGGCTTATTGCTGGAAATGCTGATTGTTGCAAGCTTATGCTGGTTGTCATTTGGCATTCTCGGTATTAAGTATTTTATTTTATTAGGTTTGATAACAGCCTTGTTCAATATCGTACCGTATGTAGGTATTTTTACTGCATTGCTCTTAAGTGCACTCATCACATTTGCCACTACCGGCGCTTCCGGGCATTTGCTGCTGGTTATCATCATCATCATTGTTATTCATCTTATTGACAGCAACGTGTTGCTGCCTGTTATTGTAGGTTCAAAAGTTAGTATCAATGCAATGGTAACTGTGATAGGTGTGGTTGCCGGTGAAATGTTATGGGGTATACAGGGCATGTTTTTATCGGTGCCCATAATTGCCATGCTTAAAATTATATGCGACCGCATCGAAGCATTAAAGCCATGGGCCATTTTATTAGGTCATGAACGCGATGAAAGTAAATTGAGAAGGATTTATTTTAAAAGAAAAAAACCTGCAAAGCAGGTTGAAGAGTAGCAATAAAAAATGCTATAATCATCAGGCTTTTATAGCATCAGTGGTTTCCACAAAATACCGCCAGATAAAAGCTGCAATAATGCTTCCTGCAACAGGCGCTATAATAAACAGCCATAACTGTGATAATGCGGTTCCACCCACAAAGATGGCTGGGCCGATGCTCCTTGCGGGGTTTACAGAAACGCCTGTTACCGGTATACCCACAATATGAATTAATACCAGGCTTAAACCGATTGCCAGTCCGGCAAAACCACCATGTATATTTTTTGTTGAAGTAGAACCAAAAATTACGAGTAAGAAAATGGCAGTAAAAACAACTTCGGCAATAAAACCTGATACCATAGAATAACCTTGCGGCGATGCTGCATCATAACCATTTTGCCCTAACCCGGTTGCGGAGATATCAAAGCCGGGTTTGCCGCCGGCGATTACGTACAAAATACCAGCGCCGGCAATGGCGCCTAAAATTTGTGCAACAATATACCCTATGCTTTCTGAGGCTTTCATTCTTCCGGCCACCACCATACCAATGGTAATAGCGGGATTGATATGGCACCCGGAGATATGACCGATAGCATAGGCCATCGCCACAACAGACAATCCAAAAGCAAAAGAAATTCCT
>Ga0164308_10001348_pt1 | contig 13024 bp, 10 predicted proteins | sample Whisoiple_246_MG_FD_109983 | JGI IMG/M metagenome (GOLD analysis project Ga0164308, IMG submission 109983) | Soil microbial communities amended with fresh organic matter from upstate New York, USA - Whitman soil sample_246_MG | ecosystem: Environmental > Terrestrial > Soil > Unclassified >... | reverse complement strand
GCCTCTTGGCAAAGATGCAAAACCGGGATGCACGCCGCCATTTTATTGGGGTAGCGCGACAAGATATCGTTGAGCTTCTGCTCTGCTTCCGCACTGAGGGCGAATGCCATGAATTTCCGAGGGGGGCGGGGCCGCGATCGTCCGTCGTGCGGAGCGCGAGCGGCGTCGTCGAAGTGCTGGTTTTACCCGGGGTACCCCCGGGCGAGGCGAACCGTAGTGACCCCGAAAGCGGGGTGTCAAGGGCGGAGCAAAAGCAACGCGAACGCGCGGAGACTGCGCGGACTCTCTTGAGAATTGGGAGAGAGGACGTGTAGGCTGCGGCCTCCCCTGCGTCATCCAAGAGGTGCTGAGTGTTTTGCCCGAATTGTGGGACTGAGAATGAGGAGGCGGCGACGACCTGCAAGAAGTGCGGGTTTAACCTAAAGGGTGCAGCGGCCCCGAAGTTCAAGGGCACGATGCTCATGGTGAACCCGCCGGTTGTGCCCAAGCCGGCCGGCGTGCCGGGTCCGGCCGCTCCGCCTGCCGCCGCTCCAGCCCCCGGTCCTGCCCCCGCTGCAGCTCCTCGCCCGCAGCTCAAAGGCACGATGCTGGGCGTCGCACCGCCCTCGATTGGTGCGCCAATGCCGCCGGCACCTCCGCAAGGGTTTGGTCCGCCGCCGGGCGCGCCCCCCGCGGCACCGGGGTTCGGTCCGCCGCCAGGCGCACCCAACTTTGGTCCCCCGCCAGGCGCGCCGCCAGCGCAGGGTTTCGGTCCGCCACCCGGACAACCCTACGGCGCTCCAGCAGCGGCTCCTCCGGCATACGCCCCGCCTCCCGCATACGCGCCGCCGCCTGCTGCACCGCCAGCGGCTACCGCAGGAGTCAATCCACTCGGCGGAACGATGGTCGCGGATGCGGGTTCGGGCGGCTTCAACCCGTACGCACAACCCAATCCCTACGGTCCGCCACCCGGCGCGCCTGCTGCTCCTCCTGCGGCCGATCCCTACGGCCCACCGCCCGGTGGGTACGGGACGCCGGGCCCCGCAGCGGGTGGTTACGGCCAACCGCCAGGCGGCTACGGCGCTCCTGGTCAGCCCAATCAACAATACGGCGGTCAACAGCCCGCAGCGGGCGGTTACGGCCCACCGCCTGGGCAGCCCGGTTTCGGCACTCCGCCCGGTCAACCAGGCTTTGGTGCGCAGCCTGGGCAGCCTGCTTACGGCCAAGCTCAGGGCGGCTACGGCCAACCGCAAGCGGGCTACGGTCAAGCTCAGGGCGGCTACGGCCAACCGCAAGCGGGCTACGGCGGTCCGCCCGCTACCTATGGTGCGCCCGGTGGCTTCAGTCCACCGCAAGACCCATACGGCGCGGGTGCCATGGTGCCGATGAGCGGCGGTCAACGCGGACCCATCGGCAAGATCCGCAATCCGGTGATGACCGTCGTCATCAGCTGCATTTGCTTCGTCTACGCGATCATCCAGGTCTGGCAGATGATCAACGAGCTGAAAGCGTTCCGCGGCAAGGACGACCTGAATCCGATCTTCTTCTTCATCCCCATCCTCAACTACATCGAACTGTGGAAGTTGAACGAGAAGGTGCTCGACGCCAAGCGCATGGCCGGCGTCCCGAACCCTCAGGTCGCCAGCCCGGTGCTGTATCTGTTCCTGGCGCTGTTCTTCTTGCCGGGTGATTTGAACGAAGTGTGGCAAGCGGCCAGCGGTGGTCAGCTCCCGCCTCCGAGCTGAGCTCACCCGCTCGCCAACGAGAAACGAGGCGCGGCTTTTCGAAGCACGCGCCTCGTTTTCTTTTGGGGGGGGTGCTCCATTGCGGCCGATCGCCGCGGGCGCCTTGGGCAAGAGCGGCTAAGCTCGCTCACTCGTGGAGCGCGCTCTCATTCAACGCAGCTTGCTGGTCGCGACGTTCGTCGGCGGCTTCGCCGCGATCATCCGGTTCCAACTGCCATTCTGCCCTCTGGCCAGCGTGCTCGGCGTGCCTTGCCCTGGTTGCGGACTGACGCGTGCCACGCTGGCGCTCGCTCACGGTGACTTGAAACACGCGCTCGAACTGCATCCTCTCGTGCTCGTGCTCGCGCCGCTCTTCATCTGGGCAATGTGCAGCGCGGCCATCGGCTACATCCGCGGCCCACGCGCCGCGCAAACGGTGCCTCGCTGGCTCGGCTCGCGCACGGTCACCGCGCTTGCGTCGCTGCTGTTGGTGGCAACGCTGGGCGTGTGGGGTGCGCGCTTCTTCGGCTACTTTGGCGGGCCAGTGCCGGTAAAGACCCTGAGTGAATGGAGCCGCGCACGCTTCGTGTCGTCCAGCGCGTCGCTCAGCGCCCGCTGAGGCGTGCAGTGGCGTTCTGCAACAGTGTTCCGCAACAGCGCCCGCGATCTGTCCGACGATCGCGGTGACGGGCACGACGATTAGGAGAGCTGAGCGACCATGATATCTAAAGTCATGGAACAACCCGAGAAGAGGGCCGCCACGCGGGTGGCTAGGGTCGACGGTCGCCCAAGCGTTTGCTTGACCATGATCGTCAAGAACGAAACGGCTGTCGTCGAGCGTTGTCTGCGCTCGGTGCGGCCGTTCGTCGATTGCTGGTCGATCGTGGATACCGGATCGACGGACGGAACTCAGCGGTTGATCGCGAAGTCTCTGGTCGGTCTACCCGGTGAGCTTCACGAGCGCCCGTGGAAAGACTTTGGACACAACCGCACGGAAGCGCTCTCGCTGGCTCGGGCCTGGGCTGACTACTCGCTCGTGATCGATGCCGATGAGACGTTCGACGTTCCGTCGGGCTTCGCATTTCCCACGTTGACGGCAGACGGGTACTTCACCCTCCATCGCGGGAGCAATTCATCGGTGACGTTCGAGCTGCTGCAACTGCTCAAGTCCGACGCGCCCTGGCGATATGAAGGCGTACTGCACGAGGTCGCCGTGTGCGATCGCCCGCACCGCACGGCCTTGCTCCAAGGACCGCTGTGCATCGGTCATTTCGACAGCGCCCGCAACCAAGGCGATATCAAGCAAAAATACGCGCGCGACGCGGCGCTGTTGGAGAAAGCGCTCGAACGAGAACCGGACAACGCTCGCTACCGCTATTACCTTGCTCGCAGCTATCGGGACGCGGGCATGCCGGAGAAGGCGCTCGAAAACTTCGCCAAACGCGTCGACATGGGCGGCTGGGAAGAAGAGGTCTGGCACTCACTTCACATGATGGGCGTGGTCGCCGCCGATCAAGGCAAGTACCACGCCGCGGTCGCAGCGCAGCTGCGCGCCCACCAACTCCGCCCCAAGAGAGCCGAAGCGCTGTGCGCGCTCGCGCATTTGCATCGAACCCGCGAAGAGCACCAGCTCTCGTATTTGTTCGCGCGTCAGGCGGCGCGCATCCCGAGGCCCGATGATCGGCTGTTCGTCGACGACTCGGTCTACCGCTGGCGCGCACTCGACGAGCTCAGCATCGCCGCGTATTGGGTCGGTGAGTACGAGGAGTCTCGCCAGACAGCTCAGGAACTCCTGCAGCGTGACGAATTTCCGGCGAGCGAGCGCCCGCGTATCGAAAAAAATCTGCGTTTCGCAGAGCAGAAGCTCGGGCTCAGCGCGGCTCCGTCAGCGGCGACGGTGCAAGCCCAGCTCGGCCTCGCGTCTCCGCCCCCAACGAAGCCGGCAAATCAAAAACTCACGCTGTTGCAACTCGTCCAGCTCGACCGGCCGATTCGAATCGTCGATGTCGGCTCGAGTCCGGTCGACGGGCCTCCGCCATTTCAGCCGCTCGTCGATCAAGTTCCCACAGAGGTGATTGGCTTCGAACCGAATCCCGACGCGCGCGCCCAACTCCTCGCACAGCTGAAGCCGAACGAGCGGGTGCTGCCCGACGCGCTCGGCGATGGCGGCAGTCACACCTTACATTTCTGCGGCGCTCCGGGCATGAACAGTCTGTTCGAGCCCGATATGGGCGTGCTCGAGAAGTTCCACCTATTTTCCGAGTTCGGCGCGGTGCTGCGCACGGAAAAGGTGAGCACGAAGCGCCTCGACGACGTCGAGGGCGTCCGTCCGGTGGATTTCCTCAAGCTCGACGTTCAGGGCTTCGAGAAGACGATCCTCGAACATGGCCGAGAAACGTTGAAGGATTGTTTGGTGGTGCACACGGAGGCGGCGTTCGTGCCGATGTACCGCAATCAACCATGCCTCGGAGAGGTGGACACGCTGCTGCGCGGGCTCGGCTTCGTCGCGCACACCATCTTTTCCGCAAAAAGATGGGGAGTTGCGCCGCTGCTGTTGGACGGAAACCCGCGTCGCGCGTTCAACCAGCTGCTCGACGGCGACATCGTGTACGTGCGCAACTTCTTCGACCTGACGGCTTGGGAGAGCAGCGAGATCGCGCGCCTCGCACACATCCTGCATTTTACCTACGGCTCCTTCGACGTCGTTTACTACTTGTTGCGCGAGCTCACCCGTCGCCGCGTCGTAGCGGCAGAAACGCAACACCAGTATCTGGAGTTATGCGGTCTACGCTGATCGCGAGCACATCCATCTGACGCGCGGGTTCGCCGCTCGGGGCTGCTGCTCATTGCTGTTGCAATCGCGCAGCAGACCCTGCGTTTTGCGTCCTTGCCTTTAGCTGTTAGTCGTTACGGTCGTTCGTCGCTCCAAATTGGGTGACGTTCGTCAAATGGCATCCCGGGCACGCGACGATGATGCGGCCGCGGAAGAACGTAAACGATGGAGCAGCTCGTCGCGCAGGAGAGCTGCAATCAACAGAGGGACACGGACATGAACAGCACACGCTTGATTGGGCTCGTTGGAATGAGCTTGCTCGTACTCGCAGCATGCGGCGGCGAAGACGGCGCGAATGGTACGACCGGGAGTTCCGCACTGCTGCGCCTCACGAGCGAGGACGCCGGCGACAAATGCACCGAAGGCGGCACCAAGATCGAGTACGGCGAGGACAAGAACGCAAACGGCAAGCTCGAGGACAGCGAAGTCCAGGGCACCGAATACGCGTGCAATGGCGAGGGCGGTAACGGCGAAACGGGCCCCGCTGGCGCCGACGGCGAAGACGGACCGGCGGGTGCAGACGGGCCTACCGGCCCAACCGGCCCCACCGGTGACAAGGGAGACACGGGAACTCGTGGTGAGACGGGCGCGACCGGTGCCAAGGGCGCAACCGGGGCGACCGGGGCCACCGGTGCACCTGGAGCCACGGGTGACACGGGCCCTGCGGGGGCCACCGGAGCGACCGGGGCCACCGGAGCGACCGGAGCGACTGGTGCTACGGGCGCCACCGGAGCGACCGGAGCGACCGGAGCGACCGGAGCGACTGGCGCTACGGGAGCAACCGGAGCGACTGGTGCTACTGGTGCAACGGGAGCCACTGGTGCAACAGGCGCCACTGGTGCAACAGGCGCCACGGGTCCAATGGGCGCCACGGGTCCAATGGGCGCCACGGGTCCAATGGGCGCCACGGGCGCCACAGGCGCGACTGGAACAACGGGCGCCACTGGTGCAACGGGCGCCACTGGTGCAACGGGCGCCACTGGTGCAACGGGCGTGACCGGAGCAAACGGCGCCCTGGTCAAGCTCGTCACCATCCCGATTGGAGCCACGTGTGCCAAGGGAGGCGTCACGGTTCAAGTCGGTCTGGATAACGGCGACGGCGGCGGCACGGCCGGCAACGGCACCCTCGAGGCCGGCGAGGTCGACGATACTACCACCCTCTGCAACGGCTGAGCCGCGGAGAACGACCATGAACAAAACGCATATCGCAGGCCTTTTAGGCCTGGGGACAGCGATCTTGGCCGCTTGCGGCAGTGGCAGCGAAGGGACAGACGGCGCGGCCGGCCTCGTCTCGTTGCTTGCGACGACCGAAGAACCCGCAGGAGCAAACTGCGTCAACGGTGGTTCCCGGTTGGACTACGGGTCCGACAAGAACCGAAACGGCAAACTCGATCAGTCGGAGATCGAAGGCACTGAGTACGTCTGCAACGCTGGCGGCGTCGGCCCTACCGGCGCCGACGGAATAGACGGAGCTGCAGGTCCCGATGGTGCCGTCGGGCCCAGCGGGCCGGCGGGCGAGAAAGGCGCCACTGGAAGCCAGGGAGCGACGGGCGCAACGGGACCTGTCGGAGCCACTGGGACCAGTGGCGCAACCGGAGCAACCGGAGTCGGCACGGGCGCGACGGGAGCAACCGGTGCGACGGGCGCAACGGGCGCAACCGGTGCAGCCGGTGCGACGGGCGCAACGGGCGCAACCGGTGCAGCCGGTGGAACCGGTGCGACGGGATCCGTCGGCGCGACAGGCGCGACAGGCGCCACGGGCGCCACCGGTAGCACCGTCGACGGCGCGACTGGTGCAACCGGTGCAACCGGAGACACGGGACCCACCGGAGCACAAGGCTCAACGGGTCCGGATGGAGCAATCGGTGCAACCGGAGCAACGGGGGCGACCGGAGCAACGGGAGCAACGGGAGCAACCGGTGCGACCGGAGCAACCGGTGCAACCGGTGTTGGAGCGACCGGAGCGACCGGCTTCAAATCCGTGATGTTGAAGTCGGCGGTCACGGCGGGCGCAGTTTGCACCGCCGCCGGCACGAGGATCGACGTCGGCCTGGACAACGGTGACGGCGGCGGGACGGCCCGCAACGGCACGCTAGAGGCCGGGGAGATCGACAACACGAGCTACATCTGCCCCGCGTTTGCAAGCTGCAAAGCCCTGAAAGGAGCGGCCACGAACGTTGCCAACGGCAACTACATGATCGATCCGGACGGGGTTGGCGCATTGCCAGCGCTCAGCATGTATTGCGACATGACGAGCGATGGCGGCGGCTACGGTTCGTACCCGGTCACCGGGGGAATCATCACCAATCGCCACGACCAGGCCAATTCCTGTGCGCCACTCGGCCTCAAAATGGTCATACCCCGCACGAAGGCGCACATGGATGCGCTTTTCGCGAAGTACGGCTTAGGCTACTTCGCGGTCGTCCCAGGCGTCTATGGCACAGTGGGCGGCGTCAGCTACACCAACTGCGTCATGAGCTCCACCAGCGGCTGCGCCGCCGCCTGGAAAGCGATCGACAATGGCGCGTGGTTTATCCGAAACATCACCTACACCGAACCCAACAACGACTACACAGCAGGCTGCTGGCTCGGGGTCTTCAACTACGATGCCAACGGCTTCATCTTCAACGACGGGAATTGCAATTACAACAGCGGCACGAGCTACATCTGCTCCGACAACGCCAAGTGATTGGTACCGCGGTGCAGATGCCTTGAGCCTGTACCAAGCTGCCTCAGCTCAGCTCGGCTGAGGCCACTCGAGTCAGCGGCGGTGAGCCCATTTCGGGACATCGCCGCTGACGCGGGGCTCTGTGCACTGTGCACTGTCTCCAGCGCGAGTTAACGTCGAGCTCGTGCTCCGCCGGATACGCACTCGGTTCGCTGCCACCGCGCTCCTGCTCTCGACCACGCTGCCCGCGCTGGCCAACGGCCGCTTCCCGCGAGCTCAGCGCCTACTCGAACATCCGAGCGATCCCGATCACTTAGTGCTGGCGGCCACGTACGGCCTACTCGTCACCGAAGACCGAGGGGCATCTTGGTCGTATGTCTGTGAGCCATCCTTCACTCATGAAGAGGCGTACGTCGGTGACCCACTGATCGACTTCACCGGCAACCAGGGCTTGCTGGTGAACGTGCAAGGGAGCATCAGTGTCTCGGCGGCCGATGCCTGCGATTGGAAGCAGACCATGGGCAACGGAGACGACTTCATCGTCGACCACTCCGTGTCCAAGTCGAACCCAGCCGTGGTCATCGCCGCGGTCGTTCGAGTGAATGGGGGCAGCGTGAGCAACGTGCTGCGCATCTCTCGCGACAACGGGCAGACCTGGAGTCCGTTGGGAAGCCCATTGCCGTTGGACACTCTGTACACGGTGGACATCGATCCGCTCGATCCCGAGCACCTGCATGCCACGGGGATGCGGGACGACACGGGTCAGCTGGTGAGCTCGACTGATGGAGGACAGACCTGGATCGCGCATCGAATTGCCAACACCGACGCGAGCGAAATTCCCTACTTGGCCGGCATTCACCCGCTGGACCCGCAGCAACTCTTCATCCGCACCGATTCTTCGCGCAGCAGCGGCGATCGCATCGCCGGTGACGCTTTGCTGTACTCGAGTGACGGTGGACTCAACTTTCGAGAGGTCTTTCGCGCCCCTGCCAAACTGCTTGGATTCGCGCTCGCGCCGAATGGCTCGAGTGTACTGGTCGGGTTCGGCAACCCGAACCCCAGCGGGCCAACGTCTGGCGACGGAATCGGGGTCTTCAAAAGCTCGACCGAAAACTTTGGGTTCGAGCAGGTCTACGCTGGAAATGTCAATTGCCTGACCTGGACCATGGCCGGCGTCTACGTCTGCACGGACGAAGCGCGAGCGGGCTTCGAGCTCGGATTTTCACAAGACCCGGATTTCAGACAGGACGGCAGTTGTATCCGGCCACTCTTGCACCGGTCGGAGGTGGCGGGCCCGCTTTCTTGCAGCCCCGGAACGAGCGGCGCTGTCTGCAATGGCACTTGGACCAGCGATTGCCAGCAACTCGGCGCATGCTCCGGTGCGGGCGCTGCGCCGCGCACTGAATGCGCGCCGTTTAGTCCTCCCGAAGCTTCCAACGGCGGAGCAAGCGGCGCGAGTTCGCCCGCTGCGGCCGGAATGTCAGCCGGACAGGCAGATGGAGGCTGCCATATCGGAAGCCAAGCAGGGCGCAGCGCGCCGACGGCTCCCCTGCTCCTCATCTCGAGCATCGTCGGCTCGTGGGTCACCGCCCGCCGAGGGCGGTATCGTGCGCGCCTCAGACGTTGAAACGGAAGTGAATCACGTCGCCGTCGCGCACGATGTAGTCGCGCCCTTCGATGGCAAGCTTGCCGGCTTCGCGGCATTTGGCTTCACTGCCGAGCGCGACCAGATCTTCCCACCAGATCACCTCGGCTTTGATGAAACCGCGTTCGAAGTCAGTGTGGATTGCGCCCGCCGCCTGCGGCGCCGTCGAGCCCTTGAGCACGGTCCACGCGCGGCATTCTTGCTTGCCGGCGGTCAGGTACGTAATCAAGCCCAGTAGCTCGTAGCCCGAACGAATCACCGAATTGAGGCCAGGTTCTTTGAGGCCCACGCTCTCGAGGAACTCAGGGCGATCTGCCGGCTCGAGCTCCGCGATCTGCTCTTCGAGCTGCGCGCAGATCGGCACCACGGGAGCGCCCTCTTCTTTGGCGAAGGCCACCAGCGCTTGGTAATGCTTGTTGCCGGCGAGGTTGCCGAGCGACGCTTCGTCCACGTTGCCGACGTAGAACATGCGCTTGCTCGTGAGCAGCTGCATGTCACGCAAAATGTCTTTCTCTTTCTCGTCGATCGTCAGCGAACGCGCTGGCTTGCCCTGATCCAGGTGCGCGGTCAGTCGCTCGCACAGCCCGACCGCGAGCTTCTCGACCGCGTCTCCGCCCTTGCTCTGCTTGCGCGCGCGGTCGAGCCGCTTCTGCGCGGTGTCCAGGTCCTTGAGACAGAGTTCGGTTTGAATCGTGCCAATGTCCGCGATCGGATCGACCTTGTTCTCGACGTGCACCACGTTCTCGTCTTCGAAGCAGCGCACGACGTGCGCCACCGCGTCGACTTCACGAATGTGCGACAAGAACTGATTGCCCAGGCCTTCGCCCTTGGACGCGCCCCGTACCAGGCCAGCGATGTCCACGAAGCGGATGCTGGTCAGGACCTCCTTGTCGGAGTTGTACACCTTGGCGAGCGCGCTCACCCGCGCATCCGGCACCGCGACGATGCCGACGTTCGGCTCAATCGTGCAGAACGGGAAATTCGCGGCCTCCGCCTTGGCGTTCGACAGCGAGTTGAACAAAGTGCTTTTGCCGACATTCGGCAGACCAACGATTCCACAGGAAAAACCCATCGCGCGCCTTCCTTAATGTCGCGCCTGCCAAGTTGCAAACCCGAGAGCATCAGGAGCGCGAGATTGCTCGGCAATCTCCTGGAATCGGACTAGCGTCGGCGCCGTGCTTTCCATCGCAGCCGTAACGGCACGGGCGCTCGACATCGAACTGACCGAACCCTTCGGGATCGCCACCGGCGCGCAAATCAGCGCCCAAAATGTGCTCGTATCGCTCACTCTTTCGGACGGAACGACCGGCATCGGCGAAGCGGCGCCCTTCCCCGCCGTGAATGGCGAGACCCAGGCCGCTGTGCTGGACGCGCTGGCGAGCGCGCAAACGTCACTCGCGGGGCTCGATGCTTGGCGTTGGCGGCCCACGGTGGGCGTTGCGGAGCACGCTTTGCGCGGTACCCCGAGCGCGCTGGCCGCCTTCGAGAGCGCGCTGTTCGACGCGCTTTGTCGTCGCGCCGGCGTCTCCCTCTGGGCGTTTTTCGGTGGCGCAGAGCGCGAGCTGGTCAGTGACATCACCATCCCGACCGGTTCGGCGGCTGGAGCGCGCAGCGCCGCCGAGCGCGCTGTCGCGCTCGGCTTCACGACCCTCAAAGTGAAGGTCGGAGGCGCCCCCTTCGATCACGACCGCGCGCGCCTCGCGGCGATCGTCGCGGCCGCGCCGCAGGCGCGCTTGGTGCTGGACGCAAACGCCAGCTTGAGCGCAGACGAGGCCCTCGCCCTGCTCGCCGCCATGGGCCACGACAAAGGGCAGGTCGCGCTGTTCGAACAACCGACCCCCAAGCTCGATTTGGATGGGTTGCGCAAAGTGCGCGAGCACGGCGGCGTGCCTATCGCGGCCGACGAGAGCGCTTGCTCCGCCGCCGACGTCTTGAGCCTGCTCGAGGCGCGCGCGGTGGACGCCATCAACATCAAGACCATGAAATGCGGGCTCGTCGAAGCCATCGACATGGTCGCCATCGCCCGTCGCGCGGGCCTCGGGTTGATGATTGGGGGGATGGTCGAGTCGAAGCTGTCCATGACCGTGTCGGCCTGTCTCGCAGCCGGGCTGGGCGGTTTCGGGCACGTCGATCTCGACACGCCCTGGTTCATGAAAAACGCACCCCTCCAGGGTGGTTGGCTGGAACGAGGCGCCACGCTCCAGCTGGACCAGATCAGCGCCGGCCATGGCGTGACCTGTAGCTTGGCGCCCGGCTAACGTGGCGCTGCTGCCCGAGAAGCGAGCGAAGTTGACAGGAAGCCGCTGGAACAGCACAATTTGTACATTCCACGGTGAGCCAGGAGGCCCATCGTTCTCCCTGTGTCTCCCGCCCTCCCCAAATCTTCCGCGCCCGCCTTTCCGCCGACGCTCCCGAGCGATCCCCGGCAGCTCTCGCTGCCGCTCGTCGCTCCGGGCTCAGGCCTCGCAAGCCCGCGATCCATCGCGCGCTCCGATCGCGTGTTCGTCAATCGCGATATGCGATTTTCGAACATCGATTGGATCGGCTTCGATATGGACTACACCTTGGCGATTTATCGCCAAGAGCGGATGGACACGCTCAGCGTGGAGCTCACCATCGAGCGCATGATCCGACGCGGCTATCCCGCGTATCTGAAGAACTTATCCTACGACATTCGCTTTCCGATCCGTGGCTTGCTCGTCGACAAGCGCTACGGGCACGTGCTGAAGATGGACCGCTACAAGGTCGTTCAGCGCGGCTATCACGGCATGCGCCGGCTGCCCCACGAAGAGATCACGGCGCTCTATCACGACAAGCGCATCCGTCCGCATACGCCGCGCTACCATTGGATCGACACGCTGTTCGCGCTGAGTGAAGTCACCAGCTACTCGGCGATCGTCGACGCCATGGAGAAGAAGGGCGAGAAGCTCGACTACGACAAGCTGTTCGCGGACGTGCGCGCGTCGATCGACGAAGCGCACGCCGAGGGCGCGGTATACGCAACCGTCACCAGTGACATCGGGGCCTACATCGAGCGTGAACTGGAGCTCGCGCGCACGTTGCACAAGCTGCGCTCCGGGGGAAAACGGCTATTTTTGCTGACCAATTCGCCGTTCGGCTACACCGATCAGGTGATGACTCACCTGCTCGCGGACGTGATGCCGGAATACCCGTCCTGGCGGCACTACTTCGAGTTCGTGATCTGCTCGGCAGGCAAGCCGCGCTTTTTCCAAGACGGGCGTCCGTTGATGGAGCGCGATGGTGAAGTGCTTCGCCCAGTGCGCGACAAACTAGAGCGCGGCAAAGTCTACGAGGGCGGGAACCTCGAGGAGTTCGAGCGCCTGGTCGGCATGCGGAGTTCGAGTGTGCTGTACGTGGGCGATCACATCTACGGCGACATCCTGCGCTCCAAGAAGGAATCGTCCTGGCACACGCTGATGGTCATCCAAGAGATGGATGAAGAAATCGCCGCCTACGAAGCCTGCGCGGACGACCTCGGCCGGCAACGCGCCCTGGACGAAGCGCGCAACAAGTTGGAAGACGAGCTGCGCTTTCACCAAGGTCGTATCAAAGAGCTCACTCGCGTGCCTGCGGCGCAAGTGGGCGAAGAAGAGAACGAGCGCACCCGCAGCAAGCGGGCGCTGGAGCGCGTGCGCGGCGAGCTGCGCAGCCTCACGGCGGAATACGACATGCTGGCCGAGCGCATCTCGCAGCGGTTCCACCCCTATTGGGGCCCGCTGCTCAAGGAGCAAAACGAGATGAGCAGCTTCGGCCTGCAGGTGGATCTATACGCCGACATCTACACCCGCAGGGTGTCCTGCCTGCGCGCTTATTCGCCGCAGCAGTACTTCCACTCGCCCTACGATCTGATGCCGCACGAGCTGTGAGGCCGCCTGGCCAATGAGCCGGTCAGTGACTCGCCCGCCTCTGCCGTTGCTCCGCCGCTGCTCGAAAGCGAGCGGCCCCCGGTGGGCAAAGCGAAAAAGCCCCGCCCGCCGAACTGTGCTACGGGAAGCCCCGCTACCGTTCGAGCTGAACTGACCAAAGGACTTTTGGATGAATCTGGTTGAGTGGCTTCAAGGCTTGATGACGAGCTTCGGGGCATCGTGGGTCATGTGGCTGATGATCTTCCTGAGCGTGATCTCGGTGGCCATCATGCTGGAGCGCGGTTACTT
>Ga0164308_10001347_pt1 | contig 13025 bp, 14 predicted proteins | sample Whisoiple_246_MG_FD_109983 | JGI IMG/M metagenome (GOLD analysis project Ga0164308, IMG submission 109983) | Soil microbial communities amended with fresh organic matter from upstate New York, USA - Whitman soil sample_246_MG | ecosystem: Environmental > Terrestrial > Soil > Unclassified >... | reverse complement strand
CGGCTGCAGGTGCGGGAGCGCGGCCTTGGTGATCCAGAACATCGCGTACAGGTTGGTCTTGAACGTGCGGTCGAGCTGCTCGGTCGTGAGGTCCAGCAGCCCGTTCTCCTGGGACATCTGGAACGCGGCGTTGTTGACGAGCACGTCGAGCCCGCCGAGCTCGGCGACCGTGCGCTCGACGAGCTGCGCGCAGAACGCCTCGTCGCGGATGTCGCCGGGCAGGGTCAGCGCGCGGCGGCCGGCGTCCTCGACCAGCCGCACGGTCTCCTGCGCGTCCTCCTCCTCGTCCGGGAGGTAGGAGATGGCGACGTCCGCGCCCTCGCGGGCGAACGCCAGGGCGACGGCCCGGCCGATGCCGGAGTCGCCGCCGGTGATGAGGGCGCGCTTGCCCTCGAGCCGGCCGGAGCCGACGTACGACTCCTCGCCGTGGTCGGGCTGCTGCCGCATGTCGTCCGTGAGACCGGGGTGCGGGATGTTCTGGGCCGGCTGCTCCGGCTCCGGGTGCTGGGTCTGCGGGTCCTGGGGCGTCGTCTGGTCGCTCATGCTCATCCATCGTCCGCACGGTTCGGCCCACCGCCACCGGAGCGGGTGAACCCTCGGCGTGTCGGCCCCCGGCGCGTCGCCCCGAGTTGCCGCGTCGGGGGCGGTCACCCCACAGTGGCCGTCGGCCACCCGCGCTCCGACCCGCACGTCCACGTCGCGCGCACAACCGCCGCACAGGCTTCCCGCAGGGGACGTCCTAGGGTGGCGGTCCGGACTCCGAGGAGGAACGTGAGCAGCGACGACGAGCAGTACGTCGAGATCTGGGGCGACCGCGTGTCGATGCGCGACCTCGTCCTGGCGCTCGCGGTCACGGCGGCCGCCACGGTCGCCGCGGTCGTCGTCGGGCGGGCGCTCGGGTCCTCGGAGTTCTTCTGGGGCCTCGGCGGTGCCGTGGTCGGGTTCGTCGCCGCGATGGCGCTGATCCGGCCCAAGCGGGACGTGCGGATCGTGGCCGACGAGGACGTCGACGCGGGGCCGCCACCGGCCTGACGCCGCCCGCTCCCCGCCGCGCGCCCACCCCCGCGCGCCAGCCGCCGCACCCGCCGCCACCCATCCGGGCGGGCGCCCCGCACCGAAAGACCTCCGTGGACCTCTCCCTGCTGCTGCCGATGGTCGCCGCCGCCCTCGCGGCCGTCGCGCTGTACACGCTGATCGGGTTCATCCCCGGCACCGACGAGACGTCGGTGCTGCTGCCCGTGACGCTCGCGCTCGTGCTCGCGGGCACCGACCCGCAGGTCGTGCTGGCGTTCTTCATCGCCGCCGTCGTCACCCTGAACCTGACCAACTCGATCCCGACGGCGCTGGTCGGCCTGCCCGGCGGGGTGCTGTCGGCGCCGATGATCGACCACGCGCTGCTGCTGAAGCGGGAGGGCCGGGCGGCGGAGACGATCCGCAAGATGGCCGCCGGGTCGGTGGTCGGCACGCTGATCTCGGTGCCGCTGGCGCTGCTCATCGCGAGCGCGATCACGCCGTTCGCCGACCAGCTCCGGGAGTACGGGTCGCTGCTGTTCGTCGGCGGCGCGGTGGTCCTGGCGCTGATCGGGAAGAACAAGGTGCTGTCGCTGCTGGCGATCATCCCGCTCGGCCTGCTGTTCCAGGGCGTGCAGGCGCTCTACCGGCAGACCGGCGTGCTGCCCGAGGACGGCACGATCACGGTGTCGTTCTTCCTGTCGATCACCGCCGGCCCGCTGCTGCTCAGCCTGGCGACGCTGCTCAACCCGACGCTGCGGGCCGCGCTCCCCCGCGCCGGCCGCACGCCGGTGGTCATCACGCGGTCGGAGCTGAAGGGCGCGCCGCTCAGCCCGCGGCGGCTGCTGACCCGCGCCGAGCTCGGCGCCTCGGCGACGGTCTCCGCGGCGTCGACGCCGCTGTTCTTCCTCAGCCCGGTCGCCCTGACGCTGCTCATGGGCGAGGCGTCCGGCGCCCGGGCGAAGGAGCCCACCGAGCGGTCGTCCCGGGCGATCACCTCGATGGCCGCGCTGGCGCACTCGACCTACCTGGCCGGCGTGATCATCCCGCTGCTCGCGGTCGGGCTCCCGCTGTCGCCGGTCGCCGTCGGCCCCGCGAACGCGCTGTTCAACGCGCCGCCCGTCCTGACCCTGGACAACAACCTGCACCAGCTGCTGTCCACCTCGCAGTTCGTGGTCGCGGTGGTCGTGGGCGGGGCCCTCGCCCTGGTGCTCTCGTACGTGCTGGCGGTGCGGTACTCGTTCCGGCTCACCGCGCTGGTCACCCGGTACGTGCCGCACGAGGCCGTGCTGGCGCTGTTCGTCGTCTTCGTCCTGCTCCTGGCCTACCTGGACGCGGGGCTCGTCAACGTCTTCGCCGTGCTGCTGGTCGGGCTGACCTGCGGCACGCTGAACCGGTTGGGCGTCAACTTCGGGGTGCAGTTCATGTCGCTGTACGCGGCCCCGTGGTTCGTCGCCCACCTGATGTGAGGAGTCGGACCATCTCGAGCTCGAACCCGCGCAGCACCGGCCCGGGCGCCCCGCGCGCCACGGGGACGGGGCACACGCGCGCGAAGGCGATCCTGGTCGGCGAGCACGCCGTCGTGTACGGCGAGCCCGCGATCGCGCTGCCGCTCGCCAGCCTGCCGATGCGCGCCGTCGCCCGCCGCGAGGAGGGCCCGCTGGCGCTCGAGTCCGTCCTGTACTCGGGCGCCCTGTCCGACGCCCCCGAGCAGCTCGCCGCGCCGGTCGCCGCGGTCGAGGCGACGCTCGACCACCTCGGCCTGCCGCACCGCGACATCGTGCTGTCCACCGAGTCGACCATCCCCGCGGCCCGCGGCCTCGGCTCCAGCGCCGCCACCGCCGGGGCGCTCGCGCTCGCGCTGGCGGACCTGGCGGGTCGCACGCTCACCGCGCAGGAGCACTTCGACCTGGTCCAGGTCGGCGAGCGGGTCGCGCACGGCAACCCCAGCGGGCTCGACGCCCGCACCACCGCCTCGACCGAGCCGGTGTGGTTCCAGGCCGGGGAGATCCGGCCGCTCGACCTCGCCCTGCGCGCGCACCTCGTCGTCGCCGACACCGGCGTGCACGGCCGGACCCGGGTCGCGGTCGCGGACGTCCGGTCGTTCCGGGACCGGCACCCGGCGCGCGGCGCGGAGCTGGTCGCGGAGCTCGGCGCCATCACCCGGGACGTGGTCGACGACCTCGCCCTGGACCGGCCGACCGAGCTCGGCGCCCGGATGACCCGCGCGCACGGGGCGCTGGCGGAGCTCGGCGTCTCCTCCCCGGAGCTCGACCGGCTGGTCGGCGCGGCCCTCGCGGCCGGCGCGCTGGGCGCCAAGCTCACGGGCGGTGGCCAGGGCGGATGCATGCTGGCGCTCGCGGCCGACGCGGCGTCCGCTGGTACGATCGCCGCTGCCCTGCGCCGCGCGGGAGCGGCGCGCACGTGGCTGCACCGGACCGACGCGCGGCGCCCCGCCGCCCCCTCCGCCCAGGTGCCCCTCGGATGACTGACTCCGCGACCGCCGTCGCGCACGCGAACATCGCGCTCGCCAAGTACTGGGGCAAGCGCGACGAGGCACTGGCGCTGCCCGCGACGTCCAGCCTGTCGCTGACGCTCGACGCGTTCCACGCCACGACCACGGTGACGCTCGACCCCGCCGCGACCGAGGACACCGGCTCGCTCGACGGCCGGCCGATGTCGGACGGCGAGGTCGCGCGCGTGCGCCGGTTCCTCGACCTGGTCCGCGCGCTGGCCGGGTCGTCGGCCCGTGCGACGGTCACCTCGGTGTCGACCGTGCCGACCGGCGCGGGCCTGGCCTCGTCCGCGAGCGGGTTCGCCGCGCTCGCCGGCGCCGCGGCCGCCGCGTACGGCCTGGACCTCGACCCGCGCGCGCTGTCCCGGCTGGCCCGCCGCGGCTCCGGGTCGGCGGCGCGCTCCGTGTTCGGCGGCCTGGTCGTGTGGCACGCCGGCACCGACGACGCCACGTCCTTCGCCGAGCCCGTCCCCGGCGGCGAGGCCGGCGGCGCGCTCGACCCGGCGATGGCGGTGGTCGTGCTGGACGCCGGCCCCAAGTCGATCTCGTCGCGCGAGGCCATGCGCCGCACCGTCGAGACGTCCCCGTTCTTCCCGTCCTGGACCGAGTCGACCGAGGTGGACGTCGCGCTGATGCTGGACGCCGTGCGCGCCGGCGACCTCTCCGCGCTGGGCGCGCTCGCCGAGTCGAACGCCCTGCGGATGCACGCCACGATGCTCGGCGCCCGGCCGCCGGTCCGGTACTGGACCGCGCACACGGTCGGCGTGCTGGACCAGGTGCAGGCGCTGCGCGCGGACGGCCTGCCCTGCTGGGCGACCATCGACGCCGGCCCGAACGTCAAGGTGCTGTGCGCCGGCCGCGACCTGCCCGCCGTCGCCGCGGCGCTGTCCGAGGGCGGCACCCGCCGCGTGGTGACCGCGCGCCCCGGGCCGGACCTGCGCGTCACGGCGGGGGGTGCCGCGTGACCACGCCCACCGCCCCCATCGAGGTCAGCGCCCCCGGCAAGCTGTTCGTCGCCGGCGAGTACGCCGTCGTCGAGGCCGGCTACCCGGCGGTCCTCGTCGCCGTCGACCGGCACGTCACGGTGCGGCTCGCGCGCGCCGAGGGCGCCGGGTCCATCGCGTCCGACCAGTACGGCCGGCTGCCGGTCGTGTGGCGGCGGGACGGCGGCCGCGTGGTGCTCGACCACGACAGCCGCCCGTTCGACTACGTGCTCGCGGCCATCGACGTCGTGGAGCGGTTCGCCGCGGAGCAGGGCCGCGAGCTCGGCTTCTACGACATCACGATCACCTCCGAGCTCGACGACCAGTCGGGCCGGAAGTTCGGGCTCGGCTCGTCGGCCGCCGTCACCGCGGCCACCGTGCGTGCCCTCGATCGGTTCTACGCGCTCGACCTGCCGACCGAGCGGCTGCTGCGGCTCGCGCTGCTCGCGACCGTCGCGGTGAACCCGATGGGCTCCGGCGGCGACGTCGCGGCGAGCCTGTACGGCGGGTGGATCCGGTACGCCGCGCTCGACCGCGACTGGCTGCGCACCGCCCAGGCCGCCGCGGAGTCCTCCGGCGCCGTGCGGCCGCTGTCCGCGCTGCTCGACGCCGACTGGCCCGGCCTGTCCGTCCGCCGGCTGCCGACCCCGCGCACCATGCGCCTCGTCGTCGGCTGGACCGGCGTCCCCGCGTCGACCACCCGGCTCGTCGAGCGCATGCAGTCCCGCAAGGGGGCCGCGGAGAGCCACTACCCCGACTTCCTCGCCGCCTCCCGGGAGTGCGTGGACGCGCTGGCCGACGCCATCGAGCGCGACGACGCCCCCGCCGCGAAGGCGCAGATCCACCGCGCCCGCGGCCTGCTCACCTCCCTCGCCCGCGCCGCCGGCGTCGACATCGAGACCCCCGCGCTCCGCACGCTGTGCGAGACCGCCGAGAGCGTCGGCGCGGCCGCCAAGTCGTCGGGCGCCGGCGGCGGCGACTGCGGCATCGTGCTGGTCGACGCCGACACCGACCTCGCGCCCATGCTGCGCGACTGGGAGCTGTCCGACGTGCGGCACCTGTCGCTGCGGGTCCAGCAGCCGTGCGACGCCGGGGACGCCCGATGACCCGCGACGACGCACACCTGTCCGGTCAGGACCAGCCGGCGGCCGGGACCGAGCACGGGGCCGCCGGCGGGGCGACGCCCGCCGAGCAGGACGCGCGCCGCAAGGACGACCACGTCCGCCTGGCCGTCGCCCAGCACGCCGAGCCCGGCCCGAGCGACTTCGACCACGTGCGCCCGATGAACCACCCGCTCGCCGCGGGCGACCGCGCGCGGGTGTCCCTGCGGGCCACGGGCCGGGTGCTCGACTGGCCCGTGCCGCTCTACATCAACGGCATGACCGGCGGCACCGCCCACACCGCGACGATCAACCGGGCCCTCGCGATCGCCGCCCGCGAGACCGGCGTCCCGATCGCGTCCGGGTCCACGGGCATCCTGCACCGCGAGCCCGCCGCCATCCCGTCGTTCCGGGTCCTGCGCGACCTCAACCCCGACGGCTTCGTGCTGGCGAACGTCAACGCGAACCTCACGCCCGCCCAGGCGCGCCGCTCGGTCGAGATCCTCGGCGCCGACGGCCTCCAGGTGCACGTGAACCCCGCGCAGGAGATCGTCATGCCCGAGGGCGACCGCGACTTCACGCGCTGGGCCGACAACATCGCCGCGATCGTCGACGGCGTGGACGTCCCGGTCGTCGTCAAGGAGGTCGGCGCCGGCATGAGCCGCGGCACCGTCGCGCGGCTGCGCGACCTCGGCGTCGCCGCCGTCGACGTCTCGGGCCGCGGTGGCACCGACTTCACCGCGATCGAGTCCGCCCGCCGCACGGACGGCGGCATGGACTACCTGGCGTCCTGGGGCCAGTCCGCCGTCGAGGGCCTGCTCGACGCCTCGCCCGTCGACGGCGTCGACCTGCTGGCGTCCGGCGGCGTCCGGCACCCGCTCGACGTCGTCCGGGCGCTCGCCCTCGGGGCCACCGCCGTCGGCGTCGCGGGCGGCTTCCTGCGCACCCTGCTCACCGACGGCGAGGCCGCCCTGGTCGCCCGCATCGAGTCCTGGCTGACCCAGGTGGGCGACATCATGACGCTGCTGGGCGCCCGCACCGTGGCCGACCTGCGCCACGTGGACCTGCTGCTGACCGGCCCCGTGCGCGAGTTCTGCGACCTGCGCGGCGTCGACGCCCGCGCGTACGCGCGCCGCAGCGGGCTCTAGCCCCGCGGCCGCCGCCGCGGGCCGACGGGGCACGCGTACGGGGGGCCCCGCCAGAAGCGGACCCCGTTCCGAGCGCGCGTACACCACGTACCCCAGCAGAACCGGACCGCGCTCGGGCGCGCGTACGCCACGTACCCCAGCAGAACCGGACCGCGCTCGGGCGTGCGTACACCACGTACCCCGCCAGAACCGGACCCCGTTCTCGGCGTGCGTACACCGCGTACCCCACCAGAACCAGACCACGCTCCGAGCGCGCGTACACCGCGTACCCGGTGTACTCAAGCTCAGAATGAACCCCGCCCCCGCCGGGGTACACCGTGGACGCGGTCGACCGGCAGCCGTCCGCAGCACCGCCGCCACCCGCGAAGTCGGCCTGTGGACGACCGCCGTCGCGCCGCTCGCGGGCCCTAGCGTCGAGGCATGCACACGATCACGAGGGAAGCGACGGCGCGGGAGTTCCGGTCCCACCTCGCGTCGATGGTGAACGAGGTCGCGTTCGGGAGCGGGCGGGTCGGGCTGTGGCGGTACGGCGAGCTGGTCGCCGTGCTCATCGGGGTGGACGACTTCCGGCTGCTCCGCCGGCTCGAGGAGAACCCCGGCGCGCGCGAGGTCGAGACGCTCGACGAGTGGGCGGCCCGCATCCGCGCCTCGCCGTCGCCGGCCGAGTAGGTGCCGGCACAGCCACGCACCCGGTATACCGATCGCATCCTCGACGCATGACCATGACCATGACCATGACCATGACCATGACGACGATCAGGATCGACGCCGAGCTGCGGGACCGGATCAACGGGGTGGCGCGCGAGCAGGGCGTGACGGCGGGGTCGTTCGTGGAGCTGCTCTTCGAGCGGTGGCTCCGGGACCAGCGGTTCGCCGCGATGCGCGAGGCGATGGCGCGGACCTCCGACGACCTCGCGGAGTCCTACCGCCGTGAGACCGCGGCATGGGACGCGGTGTCCGCGGACGGGCTCGCGAGCGAGCCGCCGTACGGCTCGGCCCGCGCGTGACGACGCTCCCCGGCACCGGCGTGGACCCGCTCGTGCACGGCGAGCTCGTGTGGGTCCGGCTGTCGCGGTCACCGGCCGCGCCGGCTACGCGGACGCCGCCACGCTGACCGAGGTCGCGGTCTACCTGGAGGACTTCCTCGCCCTCGGCTGACCGGGACCTCGGTCCTCGCGGAATACCCCCAGGGGGTATAGCGTTCCGACCACGACGGGGTGCGGTCGCGCCCCGCCCGGAAGGAGCGGACATGCACGGGTACAGCGGCGACAAGGACGACTACCTCAAGCGCCTCAAGCGCATCGAGGGCCAGGTCCGCGGGATCGCGCGCATGGTCGACGAGGACGTGTACTGCATCGACGTCCTCACCCAGGTCGCCGCCGTGACCAAGGCGCTGCAGGCCGTGAGCATCGGCCTCGTCGAGGACCACCTGGGCCACTGCGTCGTCGACGCGGCCCGGCAGTCCCCGGAGGCCGGCGCCGAGAAGGTCCGCGAGGCCTCGGAGGCCATCGCCCGGCTCGTCCGCTCCTGAACCCCCCGACCGGCACCGCGAGAGGAACCACGATGAGCCAGACCACCAGCTTCTCCGTCGACGGCATGACCTGCGGCAACTGCGTCCGCCACGTGAGCGAGGAGCTCACCGCGCTGCCCGGCGTCACCGACGTGCAGGTCGACCTGGTCGCCGGCGGGTCGTCGCCCGTGACCGTCACCTCGGACGCGCCGCTGACCGACGAGGCGATCGCCGCCGCCGTCGACGAGGCCGGCTACGCCGTCACGCCGCGGAAGTCGCTGCTGTGACAGCCGACGACCCGCGCACCCCCGCCGACCTGCCCGTCGCGCCGGTCGGCACCGTCGACCTGGCCGTCGAGGGCATGACCTGCGCGTCCTGCGTCGCGCGTGTCGAGAAGCGGCTCAACCGCGTCCCGGGCGCCCGCGCGACCGTGAACCTCGCGCTCGAGAGCGCGCACGTCGAGGTGTCCCCCGCCGAGGACGGCAGCACGCCGGACGTCGACTCGCTGGTGGCCGCGGTGCGCGCCGCCGGGTACGACGCCACCGTCACCGGGCGCCGGGACCTGGCGGCGCCCGCCGGGCGCCCCGCCGCGACCACGACCGCGTCCGCGGCGGAGCACGCCGGGCACGGCACGACGACGCCGCCCGACACGCCGCACGCCGGCCACGGCACGGCCGGCACGGACCCGACCGAGCACGCCCTGTCCGGCCACAGCATGGCCCCGGGCCACGACATGGACCCCGACGAGGACACCTCCGCGCCGACCGACGCGCGCGGCACCGACCTGCGCCGCCGGCTCCGGGTCGCGGCCGTCCTCACGGTCCCCGTGCTGCTGCTGTCGATGGTGCCCGCGTGGCAGTTCACCGGCTGGCAGTGGCTGGTCACCGTCCTCGCGCTCCCCGTCGCCACCTGGGCGGCCTGGCCGTTCCACCGCGCGGCGGTCCGCGCCGCGCGGCACGGCGCCTCGACGATGGACACCTTGGTGTCGATCGGCATCGTCGCGGCCACCGGCTGGTCGCTGTGGGCGCTGCTCCTCGGGGGCGCGGGCGAGCTCGGCATGACCATGACGCCGACGCTCTGGCCCGCCGCCGACGACGGCACGGGCGCGCACATGCCCGAGCTGTACTTCGAGGTCGCGGCCGTCGTCACGACGTTCCTGCTGGCCGGCCGGTACGCCGAGCACCGTTCGCGCCGCCGCGCCGGGGACGCCCTGCGCTCGCTGCTGGACCTCGGAGCCAAGGACGTCGCGCTCATCGTGACCGGCACCGACGGCCGGCGCACCGAGCAGCGCGTCCCCGTGGACCGGCTCGGCGTCGGCGACGAGTTCGCCGTGCGCCCGGGCGAGAAGGTCGCCACGGACGGCGTCGTCGTCACCGGCACCAGCGCCGTCGACACCAGCCTGCTGACGGGCGAGCCCGTGCCCGTCGACGTCGGCCCCGGCGACGAGGTGACCGGCGCGACGATCAACACCGGCGGCCACCTGGTGGTCCGGGCGACCCGCGTCGGCGAGGACACCCGGCTCGCGCAGATCGGCCGACTGGTCGCGGCGGCCCAGACCGGCAAGGCGCCGGTGCAACGGCTCGCGGACCGGATCTCGGCCGTGTTCGTGCCGATCGTGCTCGTGCTCGCGGCGGGGACCCTGGCCGTCTGGCTGCTGTCCGGCGCCTCGGCGCAGACGGCGTTCACGGCCGCGGTCGCGGTGCTGATCATCGCCTGCCCCTGCGCCCTCGGGCTCGCCACGCCCACGGCCCTGCTGGTCGGGACCGGCCGCGGCGCGCAGCTCGGCGTGCTCATCAAGGGCCCGGAGATCCTCGAGCAGACCCGCGCGGTCGACACCGTCGTGCTCGACAAGACCGGCACGGTCACCGAGGGGCGCATGGCGCTCGTGGGCCTGCTCGCGCCCGGGGACGCCGGCGCGACCGCCGACACCGGGGACGGCGCCGACGGCCCGGCCCGCACCGCGGCCCAGCGCGAGGTGCTCCGGTACGCCGGCGCCGTCGAGGCGCTCGCCGAGCACCCGATCGCCCGCGCGGTGGCCGAGGCCGCGGCCGGGCTCGCCCCGGGGGCGGCGGGCGTCGGCGGCGACGGCGTCGGGATCGGCACCGACGAGGTGCACGAGTTCCGGGCCGAGGCCGGCCGCGGCGTGAGCGGCGTGGTCCGCACGGCGCACGCCGGCGTCGGGCTGGCGCGGCGCGTGCTGGTCGGCCGGCCCGCCTGGCTGGCCCAGCAGGGCGTGCCCGCCGACGACGATCTGGGCGCGCGGTTCGCCGCCGCCGAGGCCGACGGCGCCACGGCCGTGCTGGTCGCGTGGGACGGCGCCGCCCGTGGCGTGCTCGTCCTGCGCGACCCGGTGAAGGACGGCTCCCGGCGCGCGGTCGAGGACCTGCGGGCCCTCGGGCTGCGCCCGGTCCTGCTGACCGGCGACAACGCGGGTGCCGCCCGCGCGGTGGCCCGGTCGGTCGGGATCCCCGAGGCGGACGTGGTGGCCGAGGTGCTGCCCGCCGACAAGGTGGACGTCGTCCGGCGGCTGCAGGCCGAGGGCCGGCGGGTCGCGATGGTCGGCGACGGCGTGAACGACGCCGCGGCGCTCGCCACCGCGGACCTGGGCCTCGCGATGGGCACCGGCACGGACGTGGCCATCGAGGCCGCGGACGTGACCCTCGTCCGCGGCGACCTCCGCTCCGCCCCGCAGGCGGTCCGGCTGGCGCGCCGCACGCTCCGGGTCATCAAGCAGAACCTGTTCTGGGCCTTCGCCTACAACGTCGCGGCGATCCCGCTCGCGGCGCTCGGGCTGCTGAACCCGATGATCGCGGGCGCGGCGATGGCGTTCTCCTCGGTGCTGGTGGTGGCGAACTCGCTCCGCCTGCGCCGGTTCGCCTGACCGCGGCCACCCGCCGCACCCCCGGCCCCGGGGCGTCCCCACGGACGTCCCGGGGCCGGCGCGCGCGGAGGCGCTACCGTCAGCACCGACCGCCGCCCCGCGCCCGCCAGGAGCAGCCCGTGCCGACCCGTCCCGTCCTCGAGATCGCCGTCCAGGACCTGGCGGGCTACCGCGTGGCCGCCGACGCCGGAGCCGCGCGCGTCGAGGTGTGCGCCGCGCTCGCCGCGACCGGCGGGCTCACCCCGGGCGCCGGCCTGCTCGCGGCTCTCGTGGCCGAGCGCGAGGCCCGCGCCGCCGGCGGCGCCACGCCGACGGGCGTGCACGTGCTGGTCCGGCCGCGGCCGGGGTCGTTCGTCTACGACGCCGACGAGCTCGACGTCCAGGTGCGCGAGGTGCGCGCCGCGGTCGGCCTCGGGGTCGACGGCGTGGTGGTCGGCCCGCTGACCGCGGACGGCCGGGTCGACGATCGGGCGCTCGCCGCGCTGGTCGCCGCCGCGGACGGCCGCGAGGTCACGTTCCACCGGGCCGTCGACTCCGTGGCGGACCCGCTCGCGGTGCTGGACGCCCTGGCCGCCGCCGGCGTGACGCGCGTGCTGTCCTCGGGCGGCGAGGCCCGCAGCATCGACGGCGTGCGGCGGTTGGCCGCGATGGTCGAGCACACCGCGGGGGCCGTGCAGGTGATGGCCGGCGGCGGGGTGCGGCCGGTCGACATCGGGGTGCTCGTCGCGGCCGGCGTCGACGCGGTGCACCTGTCCGCGAGCCGCGCGGTGGCCGGCGACGGCGGCCCCGGCGGCGGGGGCGCCGCGGGCGGCCACACGGTCACGGACCCGGACCTCGTGGCCCAGGCGGTCGCGGCGCTCGCCCGAGCCTGACCCGCTGCGCGCGCGAGTTCGCGAGGTCGTCACAACCGCGCGAGGTCGTCACTCGTTTCCGCCGACCTCGTCATGCCGTGACGACCTCACCGCACGGGGCGCGCTGCTGGTGCCCAGGCTCGGGCGTCGGTCGAGTCTCCCGGGGAACCACCCCACCGGACGAAGCGGTCCAACGGGTCGTCCGCCGTGATCTCCGACCACATCCCGTTGCTCGGCTGCATCACGACCTTCCAGTCCTGGTCCTCCCAGAGCAAGCGGATGCGCGCGGACGTCGACCTGCCGCTCGTGGTGGACGCCCACGCCAGGGACACGGTCACGTCGTCGTCGCGTGCCGACTCGAACCGGTAGCCGATGAGCTCCCCGGTGGCGTCGTGGGGCAGATCCGAGACGTCCGGTATCTCGCCGTCGACGAGGGCGCTCAGCCTCTCGCCCGTCCTGGCCGCCCGGTTGACGATGACGGTGCCGTTCCCGTGCCGGATCTCGTCCGCCCTCAGCCCCACCGCAGCCAGCAGGGCTCCGCTCGGTGAGTGCGCGTAGCACCGGTTCATCACGCTGGTGTCCCCAGGCCCGAGCGTCGGACTCACGGGAATCTCGACGCCATCACGCTCCTGCCAGGTCACCGCCGGGGGCGTCTCCGGGGGGCTCTGGTCGCCGGCCGGTAGACCGCACACCGACTCGCCCGGGCTCCCGTCGACGGTGCTCCAGTCGATCGGGGCGTCGAGGGTTCCGCTCGATGCCACGCAGCCGACGAGCGCCACGAGGCCCGTCGTCGCGGCCAGAGCCGCCGTCGCCGATGAACGGATCGCCCGGTCACCTCGCCGCGTCATCACGTCAGGCTATGGCTCCAGGTGACCACCTACGGCGGGCTCAGCAACCCGGCAGCGCCACCCCCTCAGCGGAAGCGGCGGCCCTCGTCGCGGCGGTACGCCAGGACCGCCAGGGCCGCGAAGACCGCCGTCCACGCCAGCAGCACCGGCAGCGCCCACGGCGAGCCCTCGATGCCGG
>Ga0164308_10001346_pt1 | contig 13044 bp, 12 predicted proteins | sample Whisoiple_246_MG_FD_109983 | JGI IMG/M metagenome (GOLD analysis project Ga0164308, IMG submission 109983) | Soil microbial communities amended with fresh organic matter from upstate New York, USA - Whitman soil sample_246_MG | ecosystem: Environmental > Terrestrial > Soil > Unclassified >... | reverse complement strand
CTCTTGGTTCTTCGGCGGAATTGGCGTCGGTGTGGGGGCATGCGCAATCGCGATCTATGGCGCGACCTCGCTTCATCGACCTACCCAGGCTATGCGGACCAGCGCTCGCACCGTGTCGACCGCGAAACCCCGCGCGGCACAAGCTGCTGCGCCAGCAGTCAGCGAGCCCGAGCCGGTAGCGGCCAGCACTCCGGCGGTTTCGTTGTCGATGCCTTCGCCGCCAGCGCATCGGTCCGGTGAAGCAAAGGCGAGCAAGCCGACAATCGACGAGAAGCCCGATAGCGACAGCGAGCTCTCTCTTTTGCAACGCGCGCAACAGGCCATATCGCACGACCCGAGCCAAGCACTCGCGCTTTGCACTCAGCACGCCCAACGCTTCGCGAACGGCGTGTTCGTGCAAGAACGCGAAGTGCTCGCGATCGACGCATTGCTGCGCCTGGGGCGCGTCGCTGAAGCGCAAGCACGGGCACACGCCTTCGACGATCACTACCCCGGCTCAGCGCATACTCGACGAATCCAGGCCTTGCTCAATGAGCGAGCGCATTGATGGCTTTCATAATCGACGGCCGCCAATGCCAACCATGGGCAGGAGGACACGATGAACGGTAACAAGATTGGGTGCCCGATCCACGGGTGGCTTTTGGGAGCGAGTCTGGCGGTCGTTGGCTGCAGCGGGCACATCGGCATTGGCGCTGATGGCTCGTCAGGCAGTGCCGGCGCAACGACTGCGGGGAGCGGCGGGAATGGGTTGGGCCCGCTTCCCACTCCTGAGCCGGGCGGCTCGGGCGGTGCGGTGAGTGGCTCGAGTGGCTCGGGCGGTGCGGTGAGTGGCAGTGATTCGCCAGCCTGCTTTGCAACCGCCGGAACGGTCACGCCAGCGAGTACGGTCGAAGAGTTCTACGAGGCCATCGTCGGGCGTTGGTTGATTTGCGGTGACGGCGTCGCCTTATTCGTCGGGGCGCCCGTAGATACAATCGGGGTCGAGTACGAAGCGCCAACCACGGCAGGCGCGATCCTGCGCGGGAACATGTACTACTTGATCAATGGCCCCGACGGCGTCGTCCGTGGCGAGGGCTTCGACTATCAGCTGACTTACGACGTCGGCCCGCAAGATCCTACCGAAGGTCCGCCTCTACAGTTGAACATGCACCCCACACCGACATCCGGCATCGGCAGCGCATTCAAATATTCACCGAGCCCCCGGCAATGGCAGCTCACCAGCCTGAGCGTAAGCCCCGAGACCAGAGCGCGACTCGTTCCGGCGGATTGAGGGGCCGCCTCGGTAAGAATCGGCGGTCGCTCGCCAAGACTCGCAACACACGCGCTCGTCTTGCGATCTAACGTCTAAGCCACTCGCACCGCAGTGCACAGCGGGCATGCAGCAACCGCGTGAGCCACGTCACGGCGATGCAGATCCAGGATCGCGCGCGAAATGGTCGCGAGTTCGCGGCGCACCTCGCGCCGCTTGCCAGCAACGCGCGGGATGGACATGCGGTCATAGGCGGTCGTTTGATGACGCATCCAGGCGATCACCGCGGACTCGGCGCGGCGGTCGATGGAGATGCGCTCGGTGCGCGCTACGGTACCGCTGCCAACCGGTGTAGCGTGCTCGGTGACTCGCCGTGCGACGTGGCGCGCCAGAGCCTCGAAACTTTTCGCGAAGCGCAGAAACTGCAACACTTCCACCTCGAACGACATGACGTATGCGGCCTGCTCGCGTTCGCGTCGTACGCCGGCAGCTGCGCGCTTCTTCGCGTACGCAGGCGTGCTCCGCTCGGCATCGAGCGCGGACTTCGCGCTCGCGATGTTCTCGCTCGGTGCCCAAAGGCCCTTGGAAAACGCCTTGCGTCCCCGCTTCTCGATGATCGCCCACGACGGACCCAAGCTCTTCACGCGACGCGTGAGGCCGGCATCTCCAGGAGGCAAACATGCCCAGCCCACCGGCACCGTGTGGCGCGAACCATCTGCAGCCAGAAATACGCGTGGATCATCCGTGGGGGCGAACACCAAGCCAGTCGTCATCGTGGGCCCGCGGGATAGCACGTTCTGCGACCGCCGGGCGATTGCTTCGGCTCGAGTGAAGGCCCAGCGCGCCGCCCGAAAGGAACGGCGCGCTGAGCAGCTGGCAGGTGTCGCTACGCGCTACACGGAGCACGCAGCCGCCACTCGGCTAGTTGTCCCCTTCGCCGAACACGAGGCAATTCTCGTACGCCGTCTTCTTGCTGGCGCACGCTGTCGCTTGCGGGCGGTTGCCGAAGATGCCGTAGTCGTCCGAGCCGTTGCAGGTCCAGTTGGCAGTGCCCGGGGCGGTCGCGTTTTCGCAATTTTGCCAGGTGACCCGCTCGTCGTTGCAACCCGGGACGACTTCCTCGATCAGGTGACCGAAGTCGGCGCAATAGGCGACGCACTGGTCAGACTCTTCGGTCCGCGTGCAGCCCGAGCGCAGCTGAGCACGGCACTGCAAGACGCAACCGCTCTCGACCGCTTGGGCGGTCGTGCAACGGGGCGAAGCAGACGTCGCGTTCAGCGTGACCGACGGGTTGTTGTCGGGCGCGAGCGTCCAGCTCGCAGTCTGCCCGGTCGCGAAGTCCACCCCGAAACCAAACGCATGCACGCCCGGATCGAAGCGCGTCGGGCGAAGATTGGTCGTGTCACGCGCGGAGGCGTTCTTGGTGCCGTAGGGGATCGTGACGCCGACGCCATTGTCGTTCTGATAGCCAAAGATCGCGGTCAGCGACCCTTGCGGATTCGGAGTCACGCAGGCAAACGTTGGCTTCAGCACGTCCTGACCACCGCGCTTGTACGACAGATCCAAGAACGGTAGGTACGAGTCGATTCGAGCGAAGAGGTTGTAATCTTCGCACGAGAGGCCCGTCCAGTTACCCACACCGGCCACGTAGTCTTGACCGAACTGGTTCAGGATGAGCGGGCCACCCGAGTCGCCGAAGCAGCCGTTCGACCACGGCGCCGCGCCGTTGGTCTTCACCCATGTCTGGGCGATAGCCGGGTCGAGCACGCCAGGGTTCGGATCGTCTGGGTGGTAATCAGCCGAGGTCGGCGAACCCAGCGTGATGGTGCGCCCGCTGCGCTCCGTCCCGAAGCCTGCGCCGGTCGTCGGGGTGGGTGCGGAGTTCGAACCCCAACCCGTGATGGTCATCTGCACGCCGGCGTTCACGTGATTGCGATAGAGCGGAAGCGGGTCGAAGGGCGGCTTGCGATCCAAGAAGACGGCCGCGATGTCCGCGCGGTTGAGATCACCGTCGTAATTGGGGTGAATCTGCCAGGAGTCCGCTTGTGACCAATGCGACGGCGCGCCGATTGGCGGCGCTTTGAGGCCGAACATGCCGCCACCGATGGGCGTCAGCTCAGCCAAATCCTGTTGGTAGTTGTCTCCGTAGTAAATGAACACCTGCGCAATGTCCGACGGAAAGCAGTGTGCCGCCGTCACCACCACGCGCGGAGCGTAGTAGGAACCCGAGCAAATGGACACGCTACCGCTGTACCTGACGCCGTAGAACATCACGACTTGATCGCGTCCGGTATTCGAAGTCGCTCGGATGATCTCGTCGGATTTCGTGTCGAATCGTTCAGTCCCTCCGTCGAACGGTTCATTCCCTCCGCTGCTACAAGCCGCGACCGACAACAACGACAACCCACACAAAAGCCAATAGCCAGTCTTCCTGGATCCCATTCGCATTTCTCCTCCGTTTGTTGCTCTTCCCCGCAGGCGGGCGGGCACCATAACGCATAACGGAGACGAGAAGTGCTTTTCTAACTCCATAGGATAATTGGCTCGGCTGCCAGTGACACGAGCGCGGGGGCTCGGCGACGCCCGCGTCATCATCAGGTCACCCGGCAACCATTCTTTTGTAGCATTCTATCGCGAAGGATTGACAGTCGCGCCCCTGCTACACCCGGTACCGCGGAGCGCCCGACTAGCGGCCATCGCCGAGCCGCGGCGAAACCGCGCGTGGGGCGCGAAGGTTTTGCACCACTTCGTCGCCAACTTCACGCACGGCCTCGTCCAAGGTGCTCGTGAGTGTCTCGGCGAGCCGCTGAGCGGCATCCGCACCGGCCCTTTCCACGAGAGATCGCTGTAGATCCAAACTGCGCTCGACCACTGAACGGCGCTCATCGCGCACACTGAACGTCAGGGCGACACGCGCCTTGTTCGGCTGCCCACGGAGCTCTTCGAAAGCCGTCAGCTCGACATCGAGGATCGGCGTATCGCCGGCGATGATGCGTGTGAGCCCGCGTTCTTCGAAGAGGTCGCGCTCCAGTGCGCGTCGGAGGTACGCTTCGGGATTGTCGCTCCAACGACGATCTTCGTAAAAGCCCATCTCGGTGCCGCCCACACGGTACGCGATGCGCTCGTCGAGGTGAGAAGCAGCAGAGACCTGGCCCAGGCGCAACTCGAGGCCGTCCGGCGCCTTGGGAGAGCGCACGGGCCTGGCTGGCTCGGGGCTGAAATAGCGAGGCGTGACGACCTCGGCTTTGGAGGTCAACGCGCAGCCATTGGCGAAAAGGGGGATCGCACAGCAAGCAGCGGCGATGGCCCGACTCAGCGTTTTCAAGGAGCGGCTCATGGGCTTGCTTTCTGTGCTCGACCTTTGAGCAACATGTCTGGATCGCGATCCAAGTCGTCAGCGAGCCGCTTGATCGAGTGCGCCGCTGCCCTCACCTCGCGCAGCGTCAGCTCCAGCTCGGGACCCAGACTGCGCGCACCGCGCGCCACTTCGCCGATGGCGTCTGCGCTGCGTTCCGCGTTGTGAAATAGCCCTTGTTCCCCGTCCAAACGTGTCAAAAGGGCGTTGGTTCGGACGAGCACACCGTTGAACTCCTTCAAATTGGCATCGGCTTCGGCCGAGAGCTGGGCAACGTTCAAGGCCTTCAATTGCTTCGATAACTCCGCCAAAGAGGCGTTGGCTTGATTCATCGTCTCGCTCGCGCGATCCGGTAGACGACCCGCTTGGATCTGTTCGGCGACGAGCCGCACCTGTGAGATCGCGCGCGCGGCTTCATCGGCAATCTCGGGAAAGCGATTGGCCGTCTTGGTGACCGTGTCTTCGAGACTCTTCATGGTCGAAGACGCCGTGGGAATATAGTTGGCCGGGGTTTCGAAGGGCAGCGGTTCCACCGGGTTGGTCTTGGGCTCGAAGAAGTCGATCAGCACGAAGCGCACGCCGGTGATCCCGGTCTGCGCCAGCTGCACGCGCAGGTCCGGCGGCAGCTTGTTCTTCTTCAGCCCGGTCGCCGATACGCCCAGGTCGAGCCGGCTCACCTGCTCGACGCCGAGTTCACTGGTCACCTGTACGTGGCGCAGATCGCGGGCGATGTCGATGCTCGATACTCGGCCGACCGTGACACCACGAAACTTCACCGAGGTTCCGAGTTCCAGACCTTGCACCGATTCGTCGAAATAGCTGACGACTTCGACCGTCTTCTTGCCCCAGCTGCGCGCGCCCAGCAAAAGCAGCGCTGCCAGCGCCACGCCACAGCCGACCAGCACGAACAGGCCCAGCTTCCAACGGTTCGTCCCTACTGCCACTGGGATACGCTCGCTTCTCGGTTGAAGAATCGACGCACGCGCGGATCGTCACTTTGATTGCGAAGTCGTTGTGGCTCCCCACGCGCGATGATGCTGCGCGTCTCTCGATCCAGCATGATGCAATGCTTGCCGACCTTGAAAATGCTCTCGAGCTCGTGAGTCACCATCACGACCGTCAGCCCTAAATTGCGATTCAGAGCCAAAATCAGCTCATCCAGCTCGACTGCGCTGATCGGGTCGAGGCCAGCCGAGGGCTCGTCCAAAAAAATCAAACTGGGTTCGAAGGCCATCGCCCGAGCAATTGCGGCGCGTTTGCGCATGCCGCCGGAGAGCTCGGCAGGCAGCTTGCCCTCTGCATCCTCCAGCCCCACGAGCGCCAGCTTCGCGCGCACGATGGCATTTACGGCTTCGACCGGTAGGTGCGTCCACTCTTGCAGAGCGAAGGCGACATTTTCCGCCACGGTCATGGAGCTGAACAAGGCACCGGATTGAAACATGACCCCGAAGCGCGGTGCCGCCCCGACGAGCTCCGGCTTGCCCACGCCGGCAATGCGGATCTCGCCCGAAAGCGGCGCTTCGAGGCCAATCAAGTGGCGCAGCAGAGTGGACTTGCCACAACCGCTGCCGCCCAAGATGATGAAGATATCTCCGCGCTCGACCTCGAAGCTCGCATCGCGAAGCAGCGTGGTCTTGCCGTAGCCGATGCACAGATCGCGCGCGGTGATCATCGGCTTCGTCATATGCCGAACACTCCGAACACCACGGTGAAGAGCGCGTCGAGCAGGATGAGCGTGAACAATATGGACACCACGGCGCTCGTGGTGCGACGGCCCACACCCTCGGCGCCACCCGAAGTAGCCAGCCCCTGCTGGCACGAAATCAGCGCGATTGCCGCGCAGAAAACCATGGATTTGATCACACCCGAAACGATGTCCGAAGCTTTCACCGCGCTCTGCAGCTGGATCAAAAAGCTGGTTGGTGTGATATCGAGTGAAAACGAGGCCACCAGCGCTCCGCCGCAAATGCCGATGGCATCAGCCATCAGCACCAAAATGGGCGCGAGCAAAACCAAGCCGATCATGCGCGGAATCACCAAGAACGGCAGCGGCGAAAAGCCCAGCGTCTGCAAGGCGTCCACCTCCTCGGACACCTTCATCGTGCCCAGCTCTGCAGCGAACGCAGCGCCGGAACGGCCACAGATGATGATCGCCATCATCAATGGCCCGAGTTCGCGCGTCATCGACACGCCGACTAGGTCGGCCACGTAGATATTGGCTCCGAATTGCTTGAGCTGGCCGGCACTTTGGTAGGCCATCACGAAGCCGATCAAGAAATTGATCAACAGCACGATCGCGCTCGCGTCTGCGCCGGCGCGCTCGATCGTCAAGCCGACGTCGCGCAGATTGAGGCTCTTCGGATGGCGCAACACGTGCGCGGTCGAAACCAACAGTCTGCCCAAGAAATCGAGGATTTGCTTGGCCTCACCGACTAGATTGAGCGTCGCGGTTCCGACTTGCGCGATGGCGCTCACTGGACGGCGTTTGGCGCGCTTGTGACGAGCTCTTCGTCTTCCGCCGTATAGCGCGACGATACGCCGCACTTCTTCGCTGCCACCGACGAACTCGCTGTGCACCTTGCGCTCGCGAAGATCCGTGCGAAGTTGAACCAAGAGCGCCATGCACGCTCCATCGATCCGTAGAATCTGGGACAAATCGAGCTCGAGACTCTGCAAGCCTTCGACGTGAGCGAGGGTCTCACTGATCCGCTTCCAGAGTGCAGCGGCGTCGTCGATCGTGATCTGACCGCCCAGCGCGATGCGTGCGCTCGTCGGACTGGTCTCGGTGCGCTCCCAAGTGAAGCGCTGCAGCATGCCCGCGACCAAGCTCAGTCGCTCGTCGAAGCCCAATGACGGCCGGTCCAGCGCTTGCCCGTCAACCATGACGCACGGTCAGCCAAGGCGTCCGAAGCCCGGGGTCACGAGGCTGCTCTCCTGTCTCGGCTGCACAGGCTGCGAGACAATTTGCGCCGCTCGCTCGTCGCGATCGCCCTGATTTTCGAGGAGAAGTGCTGGCAAACACCGACCAAGACATCGAGCGTGACTCGATTGCACTCTCTATGCCTGACAATCGCCAGGCACGCCGCGCCACGTTTCCGATGTTCGCTCCGTGCACTCGAGCTACGCGACGGACCGACCGCTCCGCGCCCGCTAACCAAAAAACCAATGGTGATGGATACCAAACCCGACGACGCTCTCAGTCTTCGAAGTGGTGGATGGCCCACCGGCTTGGTGTGGCGCAATTGCGTTCGTTTGATTCTGCAACGCTTGCTTGTCGCACTGGCGCAACAGGGTACGTTGCTCGCGCGATGGTGGATCTTCAGCTTCGAAACAACGTATCCGTGATCGGCGATGGCCCGAGAACGATCGTCTTTGCACATGGCTTCGGGTGCGACCAAACGATGTGGCGCCTGTTGGCCCCCGCCTATTCGGAGCGCTACCGCGTGGTGCTCTTCGACCACGTGGGTGGCGGACGCTCCGATCTGACTGCTTACGACCGCGTCAAGTACGACTCTCTTCAAGGCTACGCAGACGACGTGCTCGAGTTAGCGAAAGAGTTCGGACGCGGGCCAGTGTTTTTCGTCGGCCATTCCGTGAGCGCGATGATGGGCATGTTGGCTGACCTGAAGGAGCCAGGGACGTTCGCGGGCCACGTCATGGTCGGACCGTCACCGTGCTACATCAACGACGGCGAGTATGTCGGCGGGTTCACGCGCAAGGATATCGATGCCCTGCTGGAAACACTGGAAGGGAATTACCTCGGCTGGGCGAGCAATATGGCGCCCGCGATCATGGGCGCACCGCAGCAGCCGGAGCTTGGGCAAGAGTTGACCAACAGCTTCTGTCGAACGGATCCGGAGATCGCCAAACAATTCGCACGAGTCACGTTTCTCTCGGATGTTCGCGCACAGCTGCCGCGCCTCCAGACCAGGACGCTGATCGTCCAATGCAATGACGACGTCATCGCGCCGCTCTCGGTGGGGGAATACATGCACCGCCAAATCCCGAGCAGCACACTCGCGATCATCGACAACGTGGGACACTGCCCACACCTGAGTTCGCCAGGTCCAGTCGCCGCAGCGATGGATGCGTTTCTGGCACAAGGAGGGCATTGATTCTTGGGCCACGCAGCGCCGCCCTTCGAGCCGCTCGCGGCGCTCGAGCAAGCTCCCTGCGGTTTGATGCATACGGCCGCAGATGGCACATTTTTGTGGGTCAATCACACGTTTTGCGTTTGGCTCGGACGGGACGCAAATACGCTGGTCGGACAGGTGCGGTTCCAAGACCTGCTGAGCATGGGTGGGCGCATCTTTCATCAGACGCACTGGGCGCCGCTCCTACAAATGCAAGGGTCCATCTCGGAAGTGAAGCTCGAGCTGAATCGGTCTGACGGCTCGCCCATCCCGATGGTGCTGAATGCCATCCGCCGCGAACAGCAAGGCGTCGTTACTCATCAGCTGGCCGCCTTCATCGCGCGCGATCGCGACCAATACGAGCGAGAGCTCGTCCAATCACGAGTTCGCCTCGAACACGCTGCCGCGGAATCCGCGCAGCTGCAAGCGCAGGCCAGTGACCGCGCCCTACTCGCAGAACAAATGATCGGCATCGTCAGCCACGATCTTCGCAACCCGCTGTCGGCGATTCGTATGGGCGTCAGCTTGCTCGAAAGCGAGCCGCTGTCATCGGCGCAACACAAGGTGCTGAACCGGATGAGCCGCTCCATCGACCGCGCCGCAAAGCTCATCACCGATTTGCTCGATTTCGCGCAGGCGCGGCTCGGTGCAGGCATCTCCGTCAACGTCGAAACCATCCCGAGTCTGCACCATTTGCTTGCCGAAACGATCGAAGAACTCGCCCTGATCTACCCGCAGCGCGTGATCGAGCACGTGCGGGTCGGCAGCGGAGCGTGCGAGGCAGATCCGCACCGTTTAGCGCAGCTCCTCGGCAATCTCGTGTCCAACGCGATGGCGTATGGTTCACCAGACACGCCAGTCGTGGTGACCACGGCCATCAACGAGCAGTCGATTTCGATTACCGTTCACAACGATGGTGAGCCAATCCCCGCAGCTGCTCGAGCGAAAGTGTTCGAACCCCTGTCGCGGGGTAGCAACGCGACGAATGTGAACCGGAGCATCGGGCTTGGTCTATTCATCGTCAGTGAGATTGCAAAATCTCACGGCGGGAGCGCAACGCTGCGGTCCACTGCGGCAGAGGGCACGACCTTCATCGTCGAATTTCCGCGTCCCAAGCACACGCGCGGCACCCCGCACGTCTCCGACCAGTAGCAGCGCGGCGACGCGACTGCGCTCGAAAATCACGCTCACGGTGCCAACTGAACTGGGGCAGGTTTGCGTGCGTGTTCACGAAGAGTGGCGCACGCAATGAACACGACTTGCGCGCGCCGAGCTCGGTGGTATCGCTTCACTCCTGATCGAGCACGCCGATGATGCAGTTGCCTGCGTCAATTGGTGAACAGGCTACGCGCGCCGGTATCGCACTTGCCGGCCGCGCGCCTCATTCGCGCGCGTATGCCTAGCGCCTCGCAACGCAGCTGCGCTTTGCGATGCGCGGAATTCCAGCCGCGTGTCCAAACCCGCCCATCACTGACGACGCTCCTCCGCCATGCAAAAATACACCACGATTCGCCGGGGAATTCCGCTCTTCATCGCGCTCGCCGCGCTCAGCTTGGCCGCGAGTGTCTCATGCTCGTCTAGTTCAGATACCGAGTCGGAAGGCACTCAACCCCAGGGCGGCTCTGCGGAGTCGGCAGGTGCGGCTGGCTCAGACACGAGCGCTGGCACAACTACGGGCGGGAGCGCAGCAACTGGCGGTTTGCCGGACTTGGCAGTGTCCATGGCAGGTGATTCTTCTGGCGGTGAAGGCGGTGCCGCCGAGGTGTGCGACGCGCAAGTACGCGAAGGTCAACGCGTGCCGGTCGACATGTACTTCCTCGTCGATTCATCCGGCTCCATGAATGAATCCGTTTCGGGCGGGTCCAAGTGGGAAGTAGTCTCGTCCGCGCTGACTGGGTTTCTGCAGGATCCACGAAACGCCGACACCGGCGTCGGGATTGGGTACTTCCCCTCGGTCGCGGGTTCGTGCACCTCCGGGCAAGCAGGCTGCTTGTGCATCCCCGTGATCAACCTTTGCTTCGCGACGGGAGGGGGCTCGTGTAGCGTCAGTGATTATTCGACGCCTGCGGTGCCCCTCGCGGTGCCCGCGCAAACAGCCACCATCGTCAGCGATATCCATGCACACGAAGTCGGTGGCGGAACACCGACCCGCCCAGCGCTCGAAGGCGCCCTCGAATATCTGAGCGGGTGGGCCAGCCGGCACCCGGAACGAAAACCACTGCTGGTCTTGGCCACGGATGGGGAACCGGTGGGCTGTGACGCGAACACTCCTCAGGACATTGCGGACATCGCGGCGCGCGCGCTCAGCGGGCCGAACGCAATCCGGACGTTCGTGATCGGCGTGGGCAGCTCGCTCGTCAGCCTGAACTCGGTCGCGCAAGCCGGCGGCACCGACCACGCATTCTTGGTCGACACTGGCGGCGACGTCGCCAAAGAATTCGGCGACGCGCTCGATCAGATCCGCGGCACGGCGTCTTCGTGCGACTTCATCATTCCAGAAACGTCGTCCGGAGCGGGCCCGATCGACCCGTCCAAGGTGAACGTGAGCTACGTTCCGAATGGCAAGAGCACCCCCACGCGAGTACCCCAAACCTTCATGGGGGATCCGCGCAACTGCGATAGCAAGGGCGGTTGGTACTACGATGACCCCGACTCGCCCACGATGATCAAGCTGTGCGACTCGACCTGTCGAGCGTTGAACACTGGCACCATCCAGGTAGAATTCGGGTGCGACACGGTCGAGCAGCAGCCGCCGCGCTGAAGTGTGCGCCCGGTGGCGCCAGTGCCGCCGGCTGAACTCGACGCATCGAGATCGCGCACCCGGCAGCGCGAGCCATTTGCGTGATCATCGAAAGCGCCGCACGAGCATGACGACGGCGAGAACGAGTGAACCCGCGAGCACGCCCACGACTAGATCGAAGAGCGTCGGCACCAGCAGGCTGAGGCCGACACCGATGCCGCTGACCGTCGCAGCGACCTCGACGAGGTGATGCGACAGGTCGTGAGCAAACGGCAAGCCGTGAGCGAGAATGCCCCCTCCGACGAGGAACATCGCGATCGTGCCGGCTACCGACAAGGCTTTCATGAGCCATGGCGCTGCGCGCAGGATGGCCGAGCCGAGTCCGCGCTGCATCGCTCCGGCGGGGCCATCGACCTCTGCTCCGCGCCGACTGAGCGACGCTCCAAGATCGTCGAGCTTCACGATCCCGGCAACCAAGCCATACACGCCGAGGGTCATCAATAGGGAGAGCCCGACCAACACGAACACGCGGGTCGCAAATGGAGCGTCTGCAACCGTTCCGAGCGCGATGGTCACGATTTCCGCGGAAAGGACGAAGTCCGTGCGGACGGCGCCTTTTATCTTTGCCTTCTCGAGCGCAACTGGATCGGCCTCGGCTTCGGCTCCCGCGCGGCCGTGTTCCGCGTGCTGTGCGTGATGCTCAGCCGAGCTGGGCATCAGCCGATGCGCCAACTTCTCGCAACCCTCGAAGCACAAGAAGCCGCCGCCCACCATCAAGAGCGGCGTGACGGCCCAAGGTGCCAGCGCGCTGATCGCAAGCGCGCACGGGACCAGAATGGCCTTGTTGACCAATGACCCTTTCGCCACCGCCCAAACGACGGGCAGCTCGCGCTCCGCGCGTACACCGGCCACTTGTTGCGCGTTCAATGCCAGATCGTCACCGAGCACCCCCGCGGTCTTCTTCGTGGCAACCTTGGTGAGTAGGGCCACGTCATCGAGCACGGACGCGATATCGTCGAGCAGGGCAATCAGGCTGGCGCCAGGCATGGCGATAGTCGTGTCCCGCGCCGCGCCGCACGTCAACGCCGAGATGACAGGCGAGTTAGAATGACAGAATCGTCAGGCCTCGGGCCGGATCCAGCTTCCCGCGCGGCGCGTGCCTGACCAGCCGAGACCGGGCCCTTGAAGAACGCGCGCGCGTGGTTAAAGCAATTGAATCGGCGCTCAATCGTGCCGGACCGACCATGACCCGCTTCAAACCGCAAGATCCGTCGATCGATCTGGGACCGCGCTTGTTGAACGAGCCGCTCGCGCGCGCGCGGCTGCAGCTGTTCGAGCTCGAGCCCGGGGTGACGCGCGCGCGCCCAGTCGAGGTCTCGACGGCCGCGGTCATCGAACCCAAGGTCGCGAGCACGCTCTGTCCACGCTGCAGCGGCCACTTCGAGGTGGAAGAGCATGAGGCGCATTCGACCCCGCGCTCTCGCGTGCGCGAGCTCAAAGTGCGCTGTCGCTTCTGCGGCGACCGTCGCTCACTGTGGTTTCGAATCAACGCTCCTTCTTGAGCGCG
>Ga0164308_10001345_pt1 | contig 13051 bp, 9 predicted proteins | sample Whisoiple_246_MG_FD_109983 | JGI IMG/M metagenome (GOLD analysis project Ga0164308, IMG submission 109983) | Soil microbial communities amended with fresh organic matter from upstate New York, USA - Whitman soil sample_246_MG | ecosystem: Environmental > Terrestrial > Soil > Unclassified >... | reverse complement strand
GCCGGTCTCGACGAGCGCGGTGGCCAGGATGGTCAGCGAGCCGCCGTCCTCGATGTTGCGCGCGGCACCGAAGAAGCGCTTCGGCGGGTAGAGCGCGGTCGAGTCGACACCACCGGACAGGATGCGGCCGGAGGCCGGCGCCGCCAGGTTGTAGGCACGGCCCAGACGGGTGATCGAGTCCAGCAGGACCACCACGTCGTGACCGAGCTCCACGAGGCGCTTCGCCCGCTCGATGGCGAGCTCCGCGACCGTGGTGTGGTCCTCGGCGGGACGGTCGAAGGTCGAGGAGATGACCTCGCCCTTCACCGACCGCTGCATGTCGGTGACCTCTTCCGGACGCTCGTCGACCAGGACGACCATCAGGTGGCACTCGGGGCTGTTGACCGTGATCGCGTTGGCGATGGCCTGCAGGATCATGGTCTTACCGGTCTTCGGCGGGGCCACGATCAGGCCTCGCTGGCCCTTGCCGATCGGTGCGACCAGGTCGATGATCCGGGTGGTCAGGACGTTGGAGTCGGTCTCCAGACGGAGCCGGTCCTGCGGGTACAGCGGGGTCAGCTTCTGGAACTCGGGCCGGCCGCGGCCGGACTCCGGCGCCATGCCGTTGACCGAGTCGAGGCGGACCAGCGCGTTGAACTTCTCGCGGCGCTCGCCGTCCTTGGGCTGGCGCACGGCACCCGTGACGTGGTCGCCCTTGCGCAGACCGTTCTTGCGGACCTGGGCGAGCGAGACGTACACGTCGTTCGGGCCCGGCAGGTAGCCGGAGGTCCGGATGAACGCGTAGTTGTCGAGGATGTCGAGGATGCCCGCGACGGGGATCAGGACGTCGTCGTCGGCCACCTGGACGTCGGTCGCGAAGTCGTCACGGCCCCGACGGCCACGGCGGTCGCGGTAGCGGCCGCGACGGCCACGCCTGCCGCCCTCGTCGTCGAAACCGTCGTCCTGCTGGCCGCCGCCGCCCTGCTGGCCCTGGTTCTGGCCGCCGCCCTGCTGGCCCTGACGGCGTCCGCCGCCCTGCTGGCCCTGGTCGTCGCCCTTGCCCCGGCGGTCGCGCTGGCGGTCCCGGCGGTCGCCGCGGTCACCACGGTCCTGGCGGTCACCGCGGCGGCCGTCCTGACGGTCGCCCCGACGGCCCTCGGCGTTGTCCGTGGCGGACTCGGCCTTCGTGTCGGTCTTCGCCTCGCCGCGCTCGTCCGCGCGGTCCTGGCGGCCTTCGCCCTTGGGCTCGGACTTCGGCTCGGACGCGGCCTCCGCCTTGGTGTCCGGGCTGCCCGCCTGCGCGGTCGCCCGACGACGGCGGCGCTCGCCGGTCGGCTGGTCGTCACTGGCCGGCTGGCCCGGGATGTCGATCTGCTGCTGCGCGGCGGCCTTGTCGGCGGCGGGCGCGGCAGCGGCTTCGTCACCGGTGCGCGACTTGGACGTGGCACGCCGCTTGGGCTTGCTCGCGGCGTCCGTACCGGTGGACGCGGCGGCCTTGGGGGCGGGCGCGGAGGATCCTCCGGCCTGCGCCTCCTTGATGACCTCGATCAGCTGGCTCTTGCGCATCCGCGCAGTCCCCCTGATGCCGAGGCCGGACGCGACCTGCTGCAGCTCGGCCAGGACCATGCCCTCGAGGCCGGTGCCGGAGCGGCGGCGCCGTGCGGTGGTGCCAGAGGCAGCACCTTCGGCGGGCACGGAGCTGTCGACGTTCTTGTCGGCAGTCACGCCCATCAGATCGGTGGTGTCGCTCACGAAGGGTCCTTCCCTGGAGCGGACGTCGGCCTTCTGGCTCGGCGACCGGTTGTGCTGTCCGACTGCGGTCTGTTGATCGTGTCGATCGCGGACCTTGCCGGGGCGATGGTCCGCCGGGTACGGCGGAGAGACGAAAGTGCGGGGTTCCGGCGCGAGATCCCCCTGCTCGGCCCACTCCTGGACGAGCAAGAGGGTGTCGTGCCGGTTCCGGAGCGTGCTCGAAAGCTCAGGCAGGCTGCTCAGGCAGTCGGGGAGGCTCCCGGAAGAGTGGTGGTCCCGGAAGGGGACACGAAGCAACGCGCCACGAAGACGTCGATTGCTGACTTGAGATTAACACTACCGGCTCCAACAAACATTCCCCCTCTCATGCACCGGCAATCACCTGGGATCACGCGGCGAGCGGCAACACGCTCGCCCCGCCGGCGTCGAGAGCGAGCCTGTTCGCGGCCCATCCCTCTCCCGCCAGCCCGGCGACCTTGTCGGCCGACCCTTCCTCCGTCAGCGCGAGCACCGTGGGCCCCGCTCCGGAGATGACAGCAGGCACGCCGTCGGCGCGCAGCCGGTTCACCAGCTCGACGCTCTGCGGCATCGCGGGCCCCCGGTACTCCTGGTGGATCCGGTCCTCGGTGGCGGCCAGCAGCAGCTCGGGGCGCCTGGTCAGGGCCTCGACGAGCAGGGCGGCCCGACCGGCGTTGGCCGCGGCGTCCACATGGGGGACGGTGCGCGGCAGCAGGCCGCGGGCCGTCTCGGTGAGCACCGGGGTGGCCGGGACGAAGACCACCGGAACGACGGAGCCCGCGGGGTCCATCCGGATGGCCCTGGCGGCCCCTCCGTCCGTCCAGGCGAGGGTGAAGCCGCCGAGGAGACAGGCGGCGACGTTGTCGGGGTGCCCCTCGATCTCGGTCGCCAGCTCCAGCAGCGCGGCGTCGTCGAGGCGGGCCTCGCCGCCCGTGGTCACGGCGCGCGCGGCGACGATGCCGGCGCAGATGGCGGCGGACGAGGAGCCGAGGCCGCGGCCGTGCGGGATGCGGTTGGCGCAGACGATCTCGAGGCCGTGGGGCTGTCCGCCGAGCAGGTCGAAGGCCGTGCGCAGGGAACGTACGAGCAGGTGGTTCTCGTCGCGGGGCAGCGTCTCGGCGCCCTCACCCGCGATGTCGATGTGCAGCCCGGAGTCGGCGACCCGGACGACGACGTCGTCGTAGAGCCCCAGCGAGAGGCCGAGGGCGTCGAAACCCGGGCCGAGATTGGCGCTGGTTGCGGGGACGCGCACCCGGACGGCGGCGGCTCGGAACGCGGGACCGGCCATCGGTTGGACGACTCTTCCTGTACGGCGGCGGGGATTGGTGGTGCGGGGTACTTCGACGTGCGTGGGGTGTCGTTGCGCGGGAACGGGGAGGGCCCGGCAGTCACGACGGCTGCGGCGCCGCGGCGGACGCGGCGGAGCGGGCTGGGTACAGCTTATCGAAGGAAGGTTCTGTGGCGACACAGGGCGCACGGGAGGCGCACGATGCGTGTCGCACACCTCCCATGCGCTCTTCACCCGGGAGGGCGGTTGAGCTGCGGCGCGGGCCGGCTACGCGAGGCCCAGCCTCTCGGCCGCCGCCGCCGCGTCGACCGGGACGGTGACGGGCTGCGGGGCACCCGCGACGGCCCAGTCGGGGTCCTTCAGGCCGTTGCCCGTGACGGTGCAGACGATCTTCTGCCCGGGGTCGACCTTGCCCTCGTCGGCGGCCTTGAGCAGACCTGCCACGGACGCCGCCGAGGCGGGCTCGACGAAGACGCCCTCCTGGGAGGCCAACAGGCGGTAGGCAGACAGGATCTGACGGTCCGTCACCTCGTCGATGAAGCCGCCGGACTCGTCCCGCGCGTCCAGCGCGAACTGCCAGGACGCCGGGTTGCCGATGCGGATCGCGGTGGCGATGGTCGCCGGGTCCTTGACGATCTCGCCGCGGACGATCGGCGCGGACCCGGAGGCCTGGAAGCCCCACATGCGGGGGGTGTGCGTGGAGATCGAGTCCCCCGCGTACTCCGTGTAGCCCTTCCAGTAGGCCGTGATGTTGCCGGCGTTGCCCACGGGCAGGACGTGGATGTCGGGGGCGTCGCCGAGCGCGTCGACGATCTCGAACGCGGCGGTCTTCTGCCCCTCGATGCGGACCGGGTTGACCGAATTGACCAGCGCCACCGGGTAGTTGTCCGAGAGGCTGCGGGCCAGGGTCAGGCAGTCGTCGAAGTTGCCGTCGACCTGGAGGATCTTCGCGCCGTGGACGAGCGCCTGCCCCATCTTGCCGAGCGCGATCTTGCCGCGCGGCACGAGGACGGCGCAGACCATGCCCGCGCGCACGGCGTACGCGGCGGCGGAGGCGGAGGTGTTCCCGGTGGAGGCGCAGATGACGGCCTGCGCGCCCTCCTCCTTCGCCCGGGTGATCGCCATGGTCATGCCGCGGTCCTTGAACGAACCCGTCGGGTTGGCGCCCTCGACCTTGAGGTGCACCTCGCAGCCCGTGCGCTCGGAGAGAACCTGCGCCGGGACGAGCGGCGTACCGCCCTCACGGAGTGTGACGACCGGCGTCGTGCTCGTGACCGGAAGACGGTCCCGGTACTCCTCGATGATGCCGCGCCACTGGTGGGTGCCCTTGCTGGTCATGGGTCCTTACTCCCCTTCAACACGCATGATGCTGGCGACACCGCGCACGGTGTCCAGCTTGCGCAGCGCTTCGACGGTCCCGGAGAGGGCGGCGTCGGGCGCGCGGTGGGTGACGACGACGAGGGACGCCTCGCCACTGCCACCCACGCGTCGCCCGCCGCCACTCTGCTCGATGCCGACTTCGTCGCCACTGCCTGAGTTCCGGCTCTGCTGGCGGACCGTATCGATGGATACGTCCTGTTCGGCGAAGACCGTCGCGACCTGGGCGAGCACGCCAGGCTTGTCGGCCACGTCGAGACTGATGTGGTACCGCGTGACCACGTCACCCATGGGGCTGACGGGCAGACGCGTGTACGCGGACTCACCGGGGCCCGTGGTGGCCCCGACGATGTTGCGGCAGACGGCGACGAGGTCGCCCAGGACCGCTGACGCGGTCGGGGAGCCGCCTGCGCCGGGGCCGTAGAACATCAGCTGCCCGGCGGCCTCCGCCTCGACGAAGACCGCGTTGTACGCCTCGCGGACGGAGGCCAGCGGGTGGCTGAGGGGGATCATCGCGGGGTGCACCCGGGCGGTCACGGACCTGCCGTCGGCGGCGCGCTCGCAGATGGCGAGGAGCTTGACGGTGCAGCCCATGCGGCGCGCCGAGGCGATGTCGGCGGCGGTGACCTCGGTGATGCCCTCGCGGTGCACCTCGCCGATCTTCACCCGGGTGTGGAAGGCGATGCCCGCCAGGATCGCCGCCTTCGCGGCGGCGTCGAAGCCCTCCACGTCGGCGGTCGGGTCGGCTTCGGCGTACCCGAGGGCGGTGGCCTCGTCGAGGGCCTCGGAGTACCCGGCGCCGCTCGTGTCCATCTTGTCGAGGATGAAGTTGGTCGTGCCGTTGACGATGCCCAGCACCCGGTTGACCTTGTCGCCCGCGAGGGACTCGCGCAGCGGGCGTACGAGCGGGATGGCACCGGCCACGGCCGCCTCGTAGTAGAGGTCCCTGCCGTACTTCTCGGCGGCGGCGTGGAGCGCGGAGCCGTCCTCGGCGAGCAGCGCCTTGTTGGCGGAGACGACCCCCGCGCCGTGCTCGAATGCGGTCGTGATGAGCGTGCGGGCCGGCTCGATGCCTCCGATGACCTCGACGACGACGTCGATGTCACCCCGTTTGACCAGGGCGGTCGCATCGGTGGTGATCAGCGAGGGGTCGATGCCCTCGCGCACCTTGGAGGGCCGGCGGACGGCGACACCGGCGAGCTCGACCGGTGCGCCGATGCGCGCGGCGAGGTCGTCGGCGTGCGTCGTCATGATGCGCGCCACCTCTGTGCCGACCACTCCACAGCCCAGCAGCGCCACCTTCAGCGGACGCGTACGCATCATCCGACCTCGTTTCTCATACTTCTGATGTGTGGACCAGTCTCACTCACCGGACGGGGGTTTCTGCCACCCGTCCGGATTTTGAGATGTGAATTTCATCAGCCGACATCGAGTCGCAGGAGATCTTCCTCCGTCTCGCGCCGGACGATGACCCGGGCCCGTCCGTCACGCACGGCGACGACGGGCGGGCGCAGGGCGTGGTTGTAGTTGCTCGCCATGGAGCGGCAGTAGGCACCGGTGGCGGGCACCGCGATCAGGTCGCCGGGGGCCAGGTCCGACGGGAGGAACGCGTCCTTGACCACGATGTCACCGCTCTCGCAGTGCTTGCCGACGACCCGTACGAGCATGGGCTCCGCGTCGGAGCTGCGCGAGACCAGCGCGACGCTGTACTCGGCGTCGTAGAGCGCGGTGCGGATGTTGTCCGACATGCCGCCGTCGACGCTCACGTACGTGCGCAGGCCTTCGAGCGGCTTGATGGTGCCGACCTCGTACAGCGTGAAGGCGGTGGGGCCGACGATCGCGCGGCCGGGCTCGACGGAGATGCGCGGGGTCCGCAGACCGGCGGACTCGCACTCGCGGGTCACGATGTCGCCGAGCGCCTTGGCGATCTCGTGCGGCTCGCGGGGGTCGTCGTCGGAGGTGTACGCGATCCCGAGGCCGCCGCCGAGGTCGATCTCGGGGAGCTCGACGCCGTGCTCGTCGCGGACCTCGGCGAGCAGCTGCACGACGCGCCGCGCGGAGACCTCGAAGCCGGCCATGTCGAAGATCTGCGAGCCGATGTGCGAGTGGATGCCGATGAGTTCCAGGCCGTCCAGGGTGAGTGCCCTGCGGACCGCCTCGGCCGCCTGTCCGTCCGCCAGCGCGATGCCGAACTTCTGGTCCTCGTGCGCGGTGGCGATGAACTCGTGGGTGTGGGCCTCGACGCCGACCGTGACGCGGATCTGCACGCGCTGACGCGTGCCGAGCCGCTGGGCGATGTGCGAGACGCGGGCGATCTCCTGGAAGGAGTCCAGGACGATGCGTCCGACACCCGCCCCGACGGCCCGCTCGATCTCGGCGACCGTCTTGTTGTTGCCGTGGAAGGCGATGCGCTCGGCGGGCATCCCTGCGTCCAGCGCGGTGGCCAGCTCACCGCCGGAGCAGACGTCGAGGTTCAGCCCCTCCTCGGCGAGCCAGCGCACCACGGCGCGGGACAGGAAGGCCTTCCCGGCGTAGAACACATCGGCGTCCGTGCCGAAGGCGTCCACCCAGGCACGGCAGCGCGCCCGGAAGTCGGACTCGTCCAGGAAGTAGGCCGGCGTGCCGAACTCCTCGGCCAGCCGGGCGACTTCGATCCCGCCGACGGTCAGGGCGCCGTCCGCGTCACGGTGGACGGTGCGGGACCAGACCTTCGGGTCGAGCTCGTTCAGGTCGGCGGCCGGGGCGGAGTAGTGGCCCTCGGGAAGGACGTCGGCGTGACGGGGCCCGGCGGGGTGTGCGGATCGGCTCATCGTTCTGCTCTGCTCTCTCAGGTCTCAGAGGTGTTCGGGCGCGCTGATGCCGAGCAGGGACAGGCCGCCTGCGAGCACCGTCCCGGCGGCTTCGGCAAGGGCCAGCCGTGAGCGGTGGGCGGCCGAGGGTTTCTCGTCGCCGACGGGGAGCGGCGGGCAGGTGTCGTGGAGGTCGAAGAAGGCGTGCGCCACCGTTTCGAGGTGCCGGGCGAGCCGGTCCGGTGCCTGGTGGCGGGCCGCGGAGGCGAGGACGCCGGGGTGGTCGGCGAGCGCGGCGTGCAGCGCGGGCGCGTCGACGTCCTGGTCGTATCCGGCGGTGAAGCCCAGCCGCTCCGCCTCTCGGCTGAGCGCGCGGGCGCGGGAGTGGGCGTAGCGGACCAGGAACAGCGGATTGGCCTCGCCCTGCACGAGGAGGGCCTCGCCCAGGTCCGCGCGGTCGTGTCCGGCCGGCCTGAGCAGGCCCCACCGGGTGGCGTCGGCACCCAGACGTTCGAGCAGTTCCGCGGCCGTGGCCCCGGCCGGGACGGGCCGGGTCTCCACCGGCGGAACGGGCGGCCGCCCGTGTGCGTCCACCGTGACGCCGAGACGCTCCCAGTCGGGGTCGGCCGCACCCTCACAGGTCGTACGTCCCCGGGCGCCCTGCGCACGGAGCAGCTTCATCACCGTGCCGGCCACGACCGCCGCCCGGACCTCACGCCGGTGGTGGAGCCGGTGGAGCTGCCCGGCGCACTCGGCTCCCCAGCCGTACCGGAGCCCCTGCTCCAGCACCTGCCGCACGCACGCGGCCCCCGTGGCCCCGGCTGAGGCGTCGAGCGTGAAGTTCAGGAAGCCCGGCCCGGTGATCTCGACCCTGCCGATCCCGGGCGTACCGGCCACCCGGTCCCGCAGCAGCGCGGCGACCTCCCGCGCCGGGAGCGCGGCGGGGCCGGCCAGCTGGAGGGCAACGGCGCAGGCGTAGTCGCCGCTGCCGCCGGGCCGTGTCCGCTCGACCCGTACGCGCGCGGGCACCGGCGCGCGCAGGGCGTCCTCGTCGACCGCGCGGCGCACAGCGTGCAGCACGGTCCTGGAGAGATCTGCGGGGGTCACGGCACCAGCGTATGGGAGGAAGGGGGGCACTTCGCCAACCGGTTTCGCCATGCGGGCAGAGAGCCGCCCGCGCGCACGTCGTCAGCCGGCCGCACTCCCGGCCGTCCCCGCACCGCGCCTGCGGCCGAGGGCCGCGGGATCCTCACGGCGGGCGAGACGGCGCACCATCCGTACCAGCTCGCTCGGCTCGAAGGGCTTCGCCAGGAACGCGTCGACGCCGGAGGCCACCTCGCGCGGGGTGCACGCGCTGATGACGGCCACGGGCAGGTGTCCGGTCCTGGGGTCCGCACGCAGCCGGGCCGCGGTCTGTATGCCGTCGAGCCGGGGCATCACCACGTCGAGGGTGATCACATCCGGGCACACCTCGTGCACCAGGTCCAGGCACTCGACGCCATCGGCCGCGGTCACGACCTCGAAGCCCTCCAGCTCGAGATTGACCCTGATCAGCTGCCGGATGACCTTGTTGTCGTCGACAACAAGCACGCGGCCGTACGCCCCTGACACCCTTCGAGGGTAGGTCGAGCGGAGGAGCTGCGTCCGGGTTTTGCCCACTTCCGCCCCCCGAGGGGGTGGCCGGGGGCCGTCCGGTGCTCGCATGGGAGGGCTCCGCGTCCGGGCCGCCGAGCACCCCCGCGACCCGCCGCGCCCGGCCCGGACGGCGCGGCGATATCTGTTCCCGGACACCCGCCCGGAGCTGGTAGGGTTTCACTCGTCGCCGCCAAGCGCAGCGACATCGCCCCCGTAGCTCAGGGGATAGAGCATCGGCCTCCGGAGCCGGGTGCGCAGGTTCGAATCCTGCCGGGGGCACTTCGCAGGAAGTGCCGAAAAGACCCTCTCGCCAGTGGAGACACTGCGCAGGGGGTCTTTTTCATGCCTGCGGGAAGCCCCCGTCCCGGAACCCTGAGCGTTTTCGGACCGCTCGGGAGACGTGGCGGAGCCCGGGAGTCGTATCCAGCTCCCGGGCCCCTGGGGTTGCCACCCAATTGCGCTTGCCAGCGCGTTTAAGAGTGCGGATCAGTCGTCATACCGTCGCGTTCTGCCTTTGAACTACCGCGCCGCGGAGAGGCGCAGGCCGGATTCGAACCAGCATTCAACGGTGTTCGTCCGTACTCGGTCGATCTGGCAATCGGCGGCGATACTGAAGCTGGAGCGAGAGTCTGAGATTGATCGCGGCTGCCTCTGCCATGTTGGGCCACCCCGGCAGGTGGTGCCGGGGGGAGGACTCGAACCTCCACCGTTACCGCGTCTTCAGGCTGAACGTCAGTTTCAGCTTGCGCTCGTCACACGGGCCGGACCTCAATTCCGGCCCGTGCAGGGTGCGCAGCCCCCGCGACAACGGCGCGGGGGCGTTCTTGGGGGTGCCGCCTCGTCTCCGATCCGCGTCCGGCCCTAGCCGAACAGGTAGCCGAAGACCGCGTCTCCGACCCGCCGGTCGGTGACCTCGGCGCCGTTGGCCTCCTCGCGGGCGAACTTCACCGCGTGCTGCAGCTTCTCGACGCGCTCGAGGAGTTCGTTCACCCGTCGCGCCGGAAGCGCTCCGGAGAACTTCACGGTCGTCCAGTAACCGATCGGCACGTCCTCGTAGTACACGTCGACCTGCGCCGGGTGCTTCTCGGTCGCCTCGGCCTTGACGTGGTTGCGCGGGACCTTCTTCGTCCGGATGGTGCGGACCGGCTCCGTCTTCCACCAGTCCGTCGAGGGGTCGAGCGACCAGGACTCGGAGGCGTCCAGGACGGGAAGCTTCTTGACGAAGGTGTGCAGGTCGGTGAGCTGCTTCTCCAGGAAGAGGAGGTAGCTGACCGGGACTTCGGCCACGACCGTGCGGCCGTCGACCGTGACGTCGGCACGGGCCGAGCAGTTCGCCCAGTCCTTCGTCGCGGTCACGTCGAACAGCCGGGTCAGCGACGCGGACATCTCACGCAGCGCCTCCTCGGCCTTGAACTGCACCCGCGCGGACTCGGGCGGCAGCTGCTCGCCCTCTTCGTCCTTCGGCTGGTACGTACGCGAGATGCCGGCCAGCAGCGCCGGCTTCTGCACCTTGTGGTGGGCCGCGGTGATGTCCTGGAGCGACTTGCTCTTGACACCCTTCTCCACGGCGATGATCTGGTTGAGCTTCGTCACTTCGCCCCCTTCGAGTGATCAGGAACGTACCGCACCCGTTTTCGATCAGTCGCGCGATTTTCCGCCGGGCGCGCTGGTGCCGCCGCGGGCCATCCGGAAACCGAGGTCGTCGATCGCGAACGTGGGGTGGCTGCGGCGGCGTACCGTGGCACCGCAGCCGCGTTCCGCCTCGGCCCAGCCGCCGCCGCGAAAGGTGCGGTAGGCGCCGTAGACCTCCGCGTCGTAGAGGTCCCAGCACCACTCCCAGACGTTGCCGAGCATGTCGTACAGGCCCCAGGCGTTCGGACGCCTGCCGCCCACGTCGTGGAGCCTGCCGTCCGAGTTGCCCTCGTACCAGGCGATGGTGTCGATCTCTCCGTAGCGGTAGCCGGTGGTCCCCGCCTTGCACGCGTACTGCCACTCCGCCTCCGTGGGCAGGCGGTAGCCGTCGGCGGCCGGGTCGCGGACCACCTCGCCGCTCGCCGCGTCGCGGGAGTAGACCGGGGTCAGCCCGATCCGGTCCGAGAAGCGGTTGCACAGGTCGACGGCGTCGAGCCAGCTGACGTTCGTCACCGGCAGGGCGTGCGACACGGAGGGATCGGGGACCGTGTCCGTGAGGGCCCAGTACTGCCCGAGGGTGACGGGGAGACGGGCCAGCTGGAAGGGCTCGACGTCCTCCTGCCACTGCGCTCCGCGGCGGTCGTCGCGGAGATCGACCGTCCCGGCCGGAATCCGGACCATGCCTGCCGCCGTCTCGTCGTCGAGCAGGCTCACGTGACGCCCTCCCTGTCCGGAGGGCCGAAGTGCCCCCGCGGACAGGCTACTTCGGCCGGCCTGCGACCGTCGGGGAACGCGGCCCCGGGAGGGAGCACGGGGGCGGCGCCACCTCAGCCGAGCCGGCGGACGGGCTCTCCGTCGAGGTAGGCCCGGATGTCCTGGACGGCGTCCCCGTAGTACGCGGCGTAGTTGGCCCGCGAGACGTAGCCCAGGTGGGGTGTGGCCAGGAGGCGCGGGGCGCTGCGCATCGGATGGCCGGCCGGGAGGGGTTCGACGTCGAAGACGTCGACGCCCGCGCCCGCGATGGCTCCTCGGCGCAGGACGTCGAGGAGCGCGTCCTGGTCGACGATCGCCGCCCGCGAGGTGTTGACGAGATAGCTGCCGGGACGCATCAGCCCGAGCTCCTTCGCGCCGAGCAGTCCACGGGTACGGTCGCTGAGCACCAGGTGGACGGAGACGAAGTCGCTGGTCTCCAGGAGCTCTTCCTTCGAGGCGAGGAATCCGGCCCCGGCCTCCTCGGCCCGCTCAGGTGTCAGGTTCCGGCTCCAGGCCACCACGTCCATGCCGAAGGCGCGGCCGACCGCGGCGACCCTGCCACCGATCTTGCCCAGTCCCAGGATCCCGAGCCTGCGCCCGTGCAGGTCGGCACCGACGGTGGACTGCCAAGGGCCGCCCTCGCGCAGGGTGTTGGCCTCGGTGACGATCCCGCGCGCCAGTCCGAGCAGCAGCGCCCAGGTGAGTTCGACGGGCGGGGTGGCCGTGCTGGCGGTACCGCAGACGGTGACCCCGTGCCGTTCGGCCGCGGCGTAGTCGATCGAGGTGTTGCGCATACCGGAGGCGACGAGCAGGCGGAGTCGCGGCAGCCGTTCGATCAGCGTCGCGGGAAACGGCACGCGCTCCCTGAGCGTGACGACGATGTCGAACTCCGAGAGCCGCGAGACCAGTTCGTCCTCGGTGGCACAGTGGTCGGCGAAACCGACCACGTCGATGTCGTCGGCGACGGACGACCAGTCGGCGGCGGTGCCCGCCACGGACTGGTAGTCGTCGAGCACGGCGCAGCGGAGCTTCATGGTGTCCTGCCCTTCGGCGGCACGGTACGGGCACTGCGCGGCAGCGCGGCAGCACCGGGAAATCTACCGGCCGTGCACGGGGCTCACGCCTCCAGCCAGGCCTCCGCGTTCCGGGCGACGTCGTAGACGCGCTCCACCTGGGTGGCGGTGAGCACGCCCGCGAGGGGAGCCAGGGCGGACACCTCGCGCTCCCGGTAGACGCTCACACCGGCCGGGACCGCGACCACCTCCAGTGCGGTGACCCCGGTGAGGACCAGTACGGTCTGCACGGGTACGTCGAAGGCGCAGTACGCTTCCAGCGCCTCCCGGGCCCGGCGGGCGCCAGGCCTGCCGTCGAGCTCGTACGGCTGCGGGGCCTCGTCGTCGACCCGCAGGGTGCCGTCCTCGATCCGCACCGACACGCCGGGGCGGTGCTCGGTGCTCACGGCGAACACCCCGCCGGGCCCGATGAGCAGATGCCCGATCTCCGTGCCGTCCGGCAGGGGCACGGAGTGCAGCACCCTCCAGCCGTGCCGGGTGAGGCGCTTGAGCTCCGCGCCGACCCGCCGCTCCCCCGCGAGGGCGCCGCGCCGTGGATCCGTGTCCTTGTGCCGCCGCAGCGCGCCGGTGGCCACCCGCACGAACGCCCCGGCACCGGTCTCGCCGAGCTGCTCCCGGAGCTGGTTCCCGGGACGCCGCTGGGAGAGGTCGTTCGCGGGGGTCAACGCGGGCAGGACGGCCGGCCGCCGCATCGTCACCGGCGCGGCCCCGGGTTCGGGCCGCGGGCCCGACTCCGGCGCGGGCTCCGGCTCCGG
>Ga0164308_10001342_pt1 | contig 13079 bp, 11 predicted proteins | sample Whisoiple_246_MG_FD_109983 | JGI IMG/M metagenome (GOLD analysis project Ga0164308, IMG submission 109983) | Soil microbial communities amended with fresh organic matter from upstate New York, USA - Whitman soil sample_246_MG | ecosystem: Environmental > Terrestrial > Soil > Unclassified >... | reverse complement strand
TCGTGAAGGCGATGAGCGTGCCGATCGTCATGCCGCCCGAGGTCGCGGGGAAGCCGGCGGCGAGGTAGATGAGGGCCGGGATGGCGGCGAAGACGATCTGCATCGTCGCCATCCGCCACCGGCCGGCCAGCTGCGAGCGCAGCTCGAGGTCGATGAGGTCGGCCGAGGTGTCGGTGAAGCGCGCGGCCGTGGCCTCGCCGGCGCCGAGCGTCTTGACGAGGGTGACGCCGCCGATGCTGAGGCTCTCCTCGACCTGGCTGTGAAGGTCGGCGAGCCGGCGCTGCTGGCGGGCGGTGACGTCGCGGCGCAGGAGGGCGACGCGTCGCGTCATCCAGACGGCGGGCGGCACGACGAGCAGCGACAGCAGGGAGAGCCGGGGGCTCAGGGCCACCATGGCGAGGGCGGTGGCGACGGCGGTCGTGACGTTGCTCGCGACGCCGGTGGCGGTGTTGGTGATGACCGCCTGCATGCCGCTGACGTCGTGGGTCAGGCGCGATTGCACCTCGCCGCCGCGGGTGCGGGTGAAGAAGGCGAGCGACTGGCGCTGGAGGTGGCGGAAGACGTCGGTGCGCAGGCCGTGCATGACGCGCTGGCCGACGCTCGTCGTCAGCCAGGTCTGGACGACGCCGAGCAGCTGGCTCACGACGGTGACGCCGAGCATGCCAGCGACGGCGAGCAGCAGGAGCCGGACGTCGCGGTGGGGGAGGCCGTCGTCGATGACGGTGCGCAGCAGGAACGGCTGGGCCATCGAGACGACGGAGACGACGACGATGAGCGCGGTGACGACGCCGACGGTGACGCGGTGCGGGCGGAAGAGGGCGGCGACGCGGCGCACCGACACGGGCGACTCGTCGAGCTGGGCGCGGTCCGCGGCGGTGGCGCGCTGGGGGCCGCGGCGGGTGGCGTGGGTTCGGTCCGTGGGGCGGTCCAAGGGATCACTCTCCGTTCGGGTGGGACGATAATATGGTGAGGTTACCTCACAATGAGGCAGCAGGACAAGATCGACCGTATGCTGTGGCCATGCACGACGCCGATCCCTCGCTCGACGAGCTCCTGGTCGGCGCCGCGCGTGCGCTGCGCCGCCGGTGGGCCGGGGGCCTCGGGCCCGACCTCACCCCCCACGACGCCCGCGCGCTGCGGGTCATCGGCCACCACGGCCCGACGCGCCTCGGCGTCGTCGCCGACCACCTGCGCATCGCGCCCCGCTCGGTCACCGACGTCGTCGACCGCCTCGAGCAGCGCGGACTCGTGACCCGGGCGCCCGACCCTGCGGACCGGCGCGCGCTCACCGTCTCGCTCACCGACCGGGGCGAGTCGGTCCTCGCCGAGGTCGACGAGGCCCGCCGCGTCGAGTCCGCCGACTTCTTCGGGATCCTCAGCGAGCGTGAGCGTTCCTCTCTGGCAGCGATCCTCACCCGTCTCGAGGCGCCGCGGTCGTGACCGGGTGCCCTAGAGTGGGTCGCCGCGTCGGGGCAGCACGGCCGCTGCACGCGTCGAGTCGAAGGTGAGGCACATGTCGGGTCTGGTCATGGTCGAGGGGCTGCCCGGCTCGGGCAAGAGCACGACGGCGCACGGGATCGGGGCCTGGCTGGCCGGCCAGGGCGTCGCCGTCGAGCAGTGGCCCGAGGGTCGTACCGACCACCCTGTCGACCTCGAGCAGGTCGCGGTGCTGACCAACGAGGACGTGGTCCGGCTGCTCGCCGAGATGCCCTCTGCCGCCGACGCCTTCATCCGCACCGCCGAGCGGGCCGGCGACGCCTGGCTCGTCCGGCTCGGCCAGCACCCCGAGCTGCCGGCCGACCTCGTCGAGCGCCTCCGCCGGCACGACGGCTACGACGGCGACGTCACGCCCGAGCTGCACGGCAGGGTCCTCACCGACAGCTGGCAGCACTACGGCGCCCGCCCGCCTCGCGCGGCCGTCCAAGTGTGGGAGTGCGTCCTGCTCCAGAACCCGGGCTGCGCCTTCGTCGCCCGCTTCGACGAGCCGGCGTCGGTCCTCGAGGCGCACGTCCGCGGCCTCGTCGCCGCGGTGTCGAACCACGCGCCCGCTCTCGTCTACCTCGACGCCGGCGACCCCGAGCCGGTGCTGCGCCGGGCTGCCGCCGAGCGTCCGGCCCCGTGGCTCGAGGCCGTCGTCGAGTACCACACCCGACAGGGCTGGGGCCTGGCCCGCGGTCTCGAGGGCTTCGAGGGCTACGTCGAGTTCATGCGGCACCGGCGCGAGGTCGAGCTCGACCTGCTCCCGCGCCTCCCGCTGCCCACGCTCGTCGTGCGCACCGACACCGGTTCGTGGGACGAGCGCACCGACCGCATCCGCACCTTCGTCGGCGGGCACCTCGGCCTCGAGGCCGCCCCCGAGCCCGAACGCGCCGCCTGACGCCCATGCCCCTGCACTCGGTCGAAGCGCTCCTCGACGACGCCACCACGGCGGAGGTGCGACGCGAGTGGGAGCTGCTCGCCGCGGCGGGTCTGCCGAGCCAGGCCGGCCACACCGGGCCGACGAACGCACCGCACCTGACCCTGTCGGTGGCGAGCGCGGTGCCCGACTTCGTCGAAGGCCGCCTCACCGAACGCGTCGCCGGTCTCCTGCCGCTGCCGGTGCGGCTCGGCGGGCTGCTCGTGCTCGGGTCGCGGCGGTTCGTCCTCGCGCGGCTCGTCGTGCCCGACGCCGGCCTGCTCGCCCTCCACGGCGCCGTGGCCGAGGCCATGGTCGCCTGCCCGGACGTGCCGGAGCAGGTGCGCGCCGGGCGGTGGACGCCGCACGTGACGCTCGCGCGCGGCCTGGGGTCGCGCCAGGTCGGCGAGGCGCTCGCGGCCCTCGGCCGCACGCGTCCGGTCGACGGCGCCGTCGCCGCGGTGCGCCGGTGGGACCCGGACGCCCGACGCGTGTGGGGGCTCGCCGGCTGAGGCCTCCCTACGATGGGGCCATGGCTCTCGAACTCGGCCTCGACACCTTCGGTGACATCGCGAACGGTCCGGACGGGCAGCCGCTGCACCCGGCGGTCGTGCTGCGCGAGGTCCTGGCCGAAGGTGAGCTCGCCGACCGGCTCGGCCTCGACTTCTTCGGCGTCGGGGAGCACCACCGGCCCGACTACGCCGTCAGCGCGCCCGACACCCTGCTCGCCGCCCTCGCGACGCGCACCGAGCGGATCCGTCTCGGCTCGTCGGTGACGGTGCTGTCGTCCGACGACCCGATCCGCGTCTTCCAACGGTTCGCGACGGTCGACGCCGTGTCGAACGGTCGGGCCGAGATCACCGTCGGCAGAGGCTCGTTCGTCGAGTCGTTCCCGCTGTTCGGTCTCGACCTGTCCGACTACGAGACGCTCTTCGAGGAGAAGCTCGACCTGCTCGCCGCGGTCGTCACCGAGCGACCGGTGCGGTGGGAGGGCTCGATCCGTCCGCCCGTCCAGGTCGACCGTGTCATGCCGGCCACCGAGTCGGGGCTGCCGGTGTGGGTCGGCGTCGGCGGCACCCCGCAGTCGGTCGTGCGGGCCGCGCACTACGGGTTCCCGGTCGTCATCGCCATCATCGGCGGGGCCTCGCGGCAGTTCGCGCCGCTCGCCGACCTCTACCGGCGGGCGCTGTCGGAGATGGGCAGGCCCGAGCTGCCGATCGGGGTGCACTCCCCGGGCTACGTCGCGGCCACCGACGAGCAGGCCGTCGAGGAGTTCCTGCCGCACTTCCTGCCGTACATGAACAAGCTCGGGCGCGAACGTCGGTGGGCCCCCATGACGAAGGAGCAGGCCCTCGGCCAGCTCGGGCCTGACGGCGCGGTGTACTGCGGGTCGCCCGACACCGTGGCCGCCAAGATCGTCGACACGCTGCAGGTGCTCGGGGCCTCGCGCTTCCAGCTGAAGTACTCGATGGGCACCCTGCCGCACGAGCAGCGCGCGGAGTGCATCCGGCTGTACGCCGAGGAGGTCGTGCCGCGGGTCCGCGAGCAGCTCGGCTGACGCGTCGATGAGGGTCGCGCTGCTCGGTATGGGGTCGCGCGGCGACGTGCAGCCGTTCGTCGCGCTCGCGCCGCACCTGTCCGCGCTCGGCCACGAGCCGGTTCTCGTCGCGCCCGCGGACTTCCGTTCGTTCGTCGAGGGGCACGGGGTCGCGTTCGAACCGCTGTCGTTCGAGGTGCGCCCGGGCGTCGAGTCCGACCTCGGGCGCCGCTGGCTGCGTGGCTCGTCGACCAACCAGGTACGCGAGGCCGCACTGATGCGCCGCGTCGTCGCGTACACCGCCGACGAGCTCGGCGCCGACGTCGCGCGGGTCGTCGGGACGACCGACGCCGTGGTGTCGAGCGCCCTGACCTTCGACGCCGTGGCGAGCCTCTGCGCCCGCAACGGGCGGCCCCACGTGTACGCGACGTTCCAGCCGGTGTGGCCCTCGCGGTACGGACCGTCGTCGTCGTTCGCCCTGCGGCCGGGGTCGGCATCGGTGCTCAACCTCGGCTGGAGCTGGCTCGCCGCCCACGCGGCCTGGTCGATCTTCCGCCAGCCCGGTGACCGGATGCGACGCCGGATGAACCTGTCCCGCACGGGTTTCCGCGGGCACGTGCGCGACGCGATGGCCACGCCGACCCTGCTCGCCGCGAGTCCGCACGTCGTGCCGCCCGCGCCCGACTGGCCCGACACGCTGACCCAGACCGGGTGGTGGTTCCGCCCCGACGCGTCCCCCTGGCGGCCGCCGGACGCCCTCGCGTCGTTCCTCGACGCCGGCGATCCGCCCGTCCACCTGGGCTTCGGGTCGATGCCGACCCACGACCCGGCGTCGGTGCTGCGCTCGTTCCTCGACGCGGTGCGCCGGGTCGGCCGTCGGGGGGTCGTCAGCGCCGGGTGGGCGCGGCTGGGCCGGGACGGCCTGCGGCCGGGCGACCTGCCCGACAGGGTCCTCGCCATCGAGGAGGCGCCGCACGAGTGGCTCTTCCCGAGATGTGCTGCGGTCGTCCATCACGGCGGAGGAGGCACGACCGCGGCCGCGTTCCGGGCCGGGGTGCCGCAGGTCGTCGTGCCGCACATCGCAGACCAGCCCTACTGGGGCCGACGCGTCCACGACCTCGGCTGCGGTCCGGCGCCCCTGCCGCGCAAGCACTTCCGGGCCTCAGCGCTGACCGCTGCGCTCGAGGAGGCGCTGGCTCCTGCGTCGGTCGAGGCTGCGCGTCGGATGGGACGGCTCGTCGACGCGGAGGACGGCGCCGCCGACGCGGCGCGCGCCGTCGCCGCCGTCCTCACGCACTGATGCCCTGCGGTGGTGTCAGCCGGCGGCCTTGCGCAGGACGGCGGTGAGCTGCTCCTCGACCGCCGGGGTCAGCTTCAGCAGGGCGTAGGCGACGGGCCAGGCGTCGCCGTCGTCGAGGGAGGCCGGGTCGTTGAACCCGAGCGTCGAGTAGCGCGCCTTGAACTTCGCGGCCGGCTGGAAGAAGCAGACGACCTTGCCGCCCTTCGACCACGACGGCATGCCGTACCAGGTGCCGGGCTCGAGGTCGGGCGCGGCCTTCTCGACGAGCGCGAGCACGCCCTCGGCCACCGTGCGGTCGTCGCCGTCCATCTCGGCGATCTTCGCGAGCAGCTGGGCCCTCGCCTCGGCCGGGTCGGCGCCCTTGCGGCGGGAGGCCTTGACCTCGTTCGCGCGCTCCTTCATCGCCGCCTTCTCGTCGTCGGTGAAGGCCGGGCCGGTCCGCTTCGTCGTGGTGCTCATCGCTGGGTGTCCCCTCTGTCGTGGTGGTCCACCCAGTCTCCGACGGCGGGGCGGTCAACGCTTCTCGATTCCTGACCGATGGGTCGTCAAGGCGTCTTTCCGGACCAAAGCCGCCGGCTGCCCGGTTCGGCGGCGCGCCCCGGAACCCGGTCGTAGCCTGCCGAGAGGGGGGAGGAAGGGAACTCCGGCGTCGCCGACGACCGAGGGTCGAGTACTCAGGAGGAACACGCATGAGAAGCGCCATGGGAAGAGCCAGGAAACGCCGCGGCATCGCCGTGGCCGCCACGGCCGTCGCCGTCGTGGCAGGCCTCTGGGGTGGGGCCCCGGCGGGAGCCCACGACGACGGTCCGCGGGTCGTCGCTTCGGGACTCAACAACCCGAGACAGCTCGCCTTCAGCCCGGGAGGCCAGCTCTACGTCGTCGAGGCCGGCCTCGGCGGCAAGGGTCCGTGCCAGACCGGCGAGCTCGGCGAGGTCTGCTTCGGCCTCACCGGCTCGGTGGCGAAGGTCGGCAGGCACGGCATCACCCGCGTCGTCCAGGGCCTGCCGTCGGTGGGCGGCAGCGACGTCATCGGGCCCAGCGACATCACGTTCACGGGCAACCATCGCTTCGCCCTGTCGATCGGGCTCGGTGGCAGCCCTGCCTACCGTGCCGGCTTCGGCTCCCAGGCAAAGCTGCTCGGCACCGTCGTCACCGGCGACCTGCGCCACCCGGGCGCCGGCGTGAAGCGGGTCTTCGACGTCGCGAAGTACGAGAAGCGGGCGAACCCGGACGGCACCGACGTCGACAGCAACGCCGTGGGCCTCGCGCGCAAGGGCGATGGCTTCGTCGTCGCCGACGCGGGTGGCAACGACATCGTCTCGACGCGTCACGGCGGGTCGACCGTCACCGTGCTCAAGCCGGTGCCGACGACCAAGCCCGCCGTGACAGACAACGGGACGATCCCGGCCGGGTTCCCGGCGGACGCCGTGCCGACGGATGTCGTCAAGGGGCCGGACGGTGCCTGGTACGTCTCGCAGCTCGTCGGGTTCCCGTTCGAGGCGGGCGCGTCGACGATCTGGCGCGTCGTGCCGGGTCACCAGCCCAAGGCCTACGCCACCGGGCTGACGAACGTCACGTCGCTGGCGTTCGACGACCACGGCCGTCTCTACGCCGTCGAGCTGTCGGCGACTGGCCTTCTGTCCAACGGTCCCGGCGACCTCGTGGCCGTGCGGCCGTGGTCGAGCTCGCACCGCGTCGTCGCCGGCGGTCTCTCGCTGCCCTACGGCGTCGCGATCCGCGGTGACTCCGCGTACGTCACGACGTGCAGCACGTTCTGCCCGCCGGGTGCCGGCCAGGTCATGAAGGTGAGCCTGCACCACTGACCCACCGTTCGAGGTGTCTGCGCGGTCGATCGGCCGCGCAGGCACCTCGAACCACGCGATTCAGATGCGGGCGGCGAGCTCGGTGCCCTGCCGGATGGCCCGCTTCGCGTCGAGCTCGGCGGCGAGCTCGGCCCCACCGATGACGTGGACCGGCACGCCGAGGTCGGTGAGCGTGGCGGCGAGCCCGTCGACGGACTCCTGGCCCGTGCACAGCACGACGGTGTCGACGTCGAGCACCTGAGGGTCGGTGCGGTCCGGGCCGTGCGTGATGTGCAGCCCGGCGTCGTCGACGCGCTCGTAGCTGATGCCGACGTGGAGGTGGACTCCCTTGGCCTTCAGGGCGGCCCGGTGCACCCAGCCCGTCGTCCTGCCGAGGCCCTTGCCGATCGGGGTGTCCTTGCGCTGGAGCAGGTGCACCTCGCGTGGCGACGGTTCCGGCTGCGGGGCGACGAGCCCGCCGCGTGACGCGTCGGGTGCCCCGACACCCCACTCGGCCATCCACTGATCGACGGTGAGGGGCGAGGCCGTGTGGGTGAGGAACTCCGACACGTCGACGCCGATGCCTCCGGCACCCATGACCGCGACGCGTCGGCCGACCGGTGCCTCGCCGCGCACCGCGGCGGCGTACGTGACGACCTTCGGGTGGTCGATGCCGGGGACGTCGGGGACGCGCGGCTCGACGCCGGTGGCGACGACGACCTCGTCGAACCCGGTGAGGTCGGCCGCCTCGGCCCGGCGGCCGAGGTGAACCTTGACGCCGGTCAGCTCGAGGCGTCGCCGGTAGTAGCGGATCGTCTCGGCGAACTCCTCCTTGCCGGGGATGCGCATCGCGATGGCGAACTGGCCGCCGATGTCGTCGCCGGCCTCGAACAGCTCGACGCGGTGGCCGCGCTCGGCGAGTGACGTGGCTGCGGCCAGGCCCGCGGGGCCGGCGCCGACGACGGCGACCGACTTGGCCCGACGCGTCGGGTCGAGGACGAGGAGGGTCTCGTGGGCCGCGCGCGGGTTGACGAGGCACGTCGCGGTCTTCTTGGCGAAGGTGTGGTCCAAGCAGGCCTGGTTGCACGCGATGCACGTGTTGATCTCGTCGGCGCGGTCCTGCTCGGCCTTGCGGACCCACTCGGGGTCGGCGAGGAAGGGGCGCGCCATCGAGACGAGGTCGGCGCTCCCCTCGGCGAGGGTCTGCTCGGCGAGGTCGGGCATCGTGATGCGGTTGGACGCGACGACGGGGACCGAGACCTCGGGCCGCAGCTTCGCGGTCACCTGCGTGAAGGCGCCACGGGGCACCGACGTGACGATCGTCGGCACCCGGGCCTCGTGCCAGCCGATGCCGGTGTTGATGATCGTCGCGCCGGCGGCCTCGACCTCCCGCGCCAGGGCGACGACCTCGTCCCACGACTGGCCGTCGGGCACGAGGTCGAGCATCGAGAGGCGGTACACGACGACGAAGTCCTCGCCGGCCGCCTCGCGGACGGCCCGCACGACCTCCACGGGCAGGCGGCGTCGGTTCTCGGCGGAGCCGCCGTAGCGGTCGGTGCGCTGGTTGGTGCGCGGCGCGAGGAACTGGTTGAGCAGGTAGCCCTCCGACGCCATGATCTCGACGCCGTCGTAGCCGGCCTCACGGGCCAGGCGCGCGCAGCGGGCGTAGGCGCGGACGGTGCGCTCGACCCCGCGCGTCGACAGGGCGCGCGGCGTGAAGGGCGTGATCGGGGCCTTGAGCCGGCTCGGGGCGACCGACGCGGGGTGGTAGGCGTAGCGCCCGGCGTGCAGGATCTGAAGTGCGATCTTCCCGCCCTCACGGTGCACGGCGTCGGTGATCCGCCGGTGCCGGCGGGCCTGTCGCGAGGTGACCAGCGCCGATCCCCCGGGGTAGAGGGTGCCCTCGAGGTTCGGCGCGAAACCGCCCGTGACGATGAGCCCCGCACCGCCACGAGCCCGTTCGGCGTAGTACGTGGCGAGCCGGTCGAGGTCGCGGGCCCGGTCCTCGAGGCCCGTGTGCATCGAGCCCATGACGACGCGGTTGCGCAGCGTCGTGAAGCCGAGGTCGAGGGGTTCGAGCAGGTGCGGGTACGGGCTCACCAGCCCGAGGGTAGCCGCGGTTACCGTCGGGTAGCGATCGGCGCGGCACACGTCACAATGGAGGCGTGACCCCATCGGACGACGACGGCCGGACCCCTGAGCACCTCGACGTCCTCGTCGTGGGCGCCGGACTGTCCGGCATCGGCGCCGCCCACCGCATCCAGACGATGCTGCCGGGGCGCACCTGGGCCGTGCTCGAGGCCAGGGACGCGAGCGGTGGCACGTGGGACCTCTTCCGCTACCCGGGCGTGCGCTCGGACTCCGACATGATGACCCTGGGTTTCCCGTGGGCGCCGTGGCGCGACGACGACGCCATCGCCGACGGCGCGAAGATCCTGCGCTATCTGCGGGAGACAGCCGCCGAGCACGGCATCGAGGATCGGATCCGCTACGGGCACAGGGTCGTCGCCGCGTCGTGGTCGACGCCGGACGTGCGCTGGACGGTCACGGTCGAGCGGTCGGGCGGCGTGCGCGAGACCATGACGTGCGGCTTCCTCTACCTGTGCTGCGGCTACTACGACTACGACCGCGGGCACGACCCTGAGATCCCCGGTCGTGACGACTTCGTCGGCCGCCTCGTGCACCCCCAGTTCTGGCCCGACGACCTCGACGTGACGGGCCGGCGGGTGGTCGTCATCGGCTCCGGCGCCACCGCCGTGACCCTCGTTCCGGCGCTCGCCGACCGTGGCGCCGACGTCACGATGCTCCAGCGCACGCCCACGTGGGTGACGGCCCTGCCCCGCCGCGACCGGGTGCGCGACGTCGTGCGGCGCGTGGTGCCGGGCCGGGTCGGCGACGACGTCGTGCGGTACAAGAACGTGCTCACGACGATGGCGTTCTACCAGCTGAGCCGGCGTCGCCCGGCCGTCGCCAGGGCGCTGCTGGCCCGAGGCGCGGCGCGGGCACTGGGCTCCGAGGAGATGGCCGAGCACTTCACGGCGTCCTACGACCCCTGGGACCAGCGCCTCTGCATCGTCCCCGACGGCGACCTCTTCCGGGTCCTGCGCGAGGGTCGGGCGCACGTCGTCACTGACACCATCGACACCATGACGGCCCACGGGGTGCGGCTCTCCTCCGGGCGTGAGCTGCCGGCCGACGTCGTCGTGACGGCGACCGGGCTGAGGCTCAAGATCGCCGGTGGCATCGCGTTCGAGGTCGACGGCGAGACGCGTCCGACGAGCGAGCTCGTCGTGTACCGGGGGCTCATGTTCGGCGACGTGCCCAACCTCGCGGTGTGCGTCGGCTACGTCAACGCGTCGTGGACGCTGCGGGCCGACCTCGCGAGCCGCTACGTGTGCCGACTCGTGGCCCACATGGACGCCAGGGGCTGGCGCATCGCGGTGCCGCGGCTGCCCGGTGGCATGGCGGCCAGCCCGCTGCTGCCGCTGTCGTCGGGCTACGTGACGCGGGCGGCGGATCTGCTTCCCCGGCAAGGTGACCGGGCGCCGTGGCTGATGCGGCAGAACTACCTGCTCGACCGGCGGGACCTGCTGCGCGGAGACCTCGCCGAGGCGATGGAGTTTCGGCGCTGACCCGTTGCCGAACGGCGGAGGGCTCCTGCGCGCGCCGGTCAGGCGTCGTGCGTCTGCGGCTCGGGGTGCAGGTCGACGGGGTCACCGACGCGGATCGTGCCCGAGCCGAGCAGCCGGAACACCGTGCCCGCGCGGTCGTGCAGGGCACGGGCCGCGCCGGGCCCGAGCTCGTCGTCGAGCAGGCGGCACGGCGCGGCCACCCGGACGACTTCGAGCTCGACGTCGCCGATCCGGATGCGCTCGCCGGGGCGTCGGGGCACCTCCGCGCCGCTGATCGTGACGTTGCGACGCGTCAGTCCGGGGTCGACCGGGCGCCCAAGGTCGACGGCCGCCGCCTCCAGCGCGTCGATGGCCTGAACGGTGACGTGCCGGTGCCGGCTGCCGTGGTAGCGGTCGCCGACGAGCCCGGCCCCGGCCTCGGCCTCGACGCTCTCGACCGGGCGGGTCGGCAGGCGTCGGGCCCTGGCGACGTGGATCGCGACGACGGTCGGGCTCACCCGGCCACCTCGACGCGTCCGGAGACCGCACCTGCGTCGGCGAGCTCGCGCAGTCGCGTCACCGTCCGCTCGCCCACCGTCCACGGGTCGATGGTGTTGACGTAGATCTTCGTGCCGCCCTCGAAGCCCGCGAGCGTCGAGATGCGCCACTTGAGGACCGCGCGCAGGGGGATCGGCACGTCGACCGACGGCGGCCGGTGGTGCCACTCCTCGTTCGAGGGCACGTGGACGCCGGTGGCGGCCTGGCAGGCGTGGAGCAGGTCGGAGAAGTCGCGGACCTGCTCGTCGGACAGCTCCCACGGGCACGGTCCACCATCGAGCACGTGCACGACGAGTGCCGGGTAGCGGTGCCCCACACCGGCGAAGGCGACGGCGTGCTCGGTGCGGGCCACGACGAGCCCCTGCTCCTCGGCGAACTGCGCGCCCCAGCGCAGGAAGAGGTCGGGCTCGCTGCGCACGCGCCGCACCTCGACCTCCTTCTGGGCGCTCAGCTCGTCGATCGCGACGACCTGCTTGTGCAGGTGGTCGAACGAGGCTCCCGACGCCGCCAGCCAGTTCTGGAACACCGACACGTACCGGGCGAACGGGTTGCCGCGGTAGAGGTCGCGCATGGCCTCGATGCTGAGCCGGACGTACTGCTCGTGCTCGTCGGGGGTCAGCGTGCCCGACGAGGCCAGCTGCGTGTCGTCGGTCGCGCCGTCGACGTAGTGGCGCCGGGCGATGACCACCTGGTGGTTGCCGGCGAAGAGACCCACGGCCTCCCGGTCGAGGTCGTCCTCGGCCAGCGGCTCGGCATCGGCACCGTGAGCGCCTCTGGCGCGCATGCGGATCCGCGCGAGCGTGCTGACGTGGTCGTGCCCGGCCGGTGTGGCCAGGTAGGCCTCGCGGTGCGCCTGCGACTCCGGGGTCGGCTCGAAGCCGTGGGTCAGGTGCCAGTAGTCGTAGCTGAGGATCTCGAAGAGGTTGGGGATGAGCCGGAACTCCGCGACGGTGTCGTCGAGCTGGTCGGCGAGCAGCCCGCGCCGCTGCGTCCAGCCGCCGTCGGCGCGCACGAGCCGCGCGATCTCCGGCGTCGTCTCGAGCTTGCGGCTGGCGCAGAAGGCACAGTGCCGGTCGTGGTCGTCCGGGTCGATCGGCAGCGGCACGCGGGTCGGGACGCCGATCGGCCGGGCCGCGCGCCCCGGCAGCGTCCACACCTTGGTGCCGGTGAGGGGGTTGACCTGCTTGACCGTGCCGTCGGGCAACCGGGTCAGGGGGTGCAGCGTCGGGCGGAGCGATGGCTGGCTCACACCTCCAGACTAGGTGGGCTAGCGTCGGTGCGTGGCCGCCGACGACCCCACCCACCCCTACCTCGACCCCGCCCTCGGTGTCGAGGAACGCGTCGCGGACCTCCTCGGCCGGATGACGCTGCCGGAGAAGGTCGGGCAGATGCTCCAGCTCGACGCCCGGGGCGACCTCGAGGACGCCGTCCTGACGCGGCTCGCCGGTTCGATCCTGCACGCCTCGCCCGAGCGGATGCTCGAGGCCATCTACCTCGTCGGCCGGACCCGGCTGCGGATCCCGCTCCTCACGGCCGACGACGCCATCCACGGCCACTCCTTCTGGCCCGGCGCGACGATCTTCCCGACGCAGCTGGCCATGGCCTGCTCGTGGGACCCCGACCTGATCGAGCGGGCCGCCCGCGCCACCGCCGTCGAGGTCGCGGCCACGGGCATCCACTGGACCTTCTCGCCCGTGCTCTGCATCACCCGCGACCTGCGCTGGGGCCGGGTCGGTGAGACGTTCGGCGAGGACCCGCACCTCATCGGCGAGCTCGGCGCTGCCGTGGTCCGCGGCTACCAGGGCGACGGGCTCGCCGACCCCACAGCGGTGCTCGCGTGCGCCAAGCACTTCGCCGGCTACTCAGAGACGCAGGG
>Ga0164308_10001341_pt1 | contig 13083 bp, 11 predicted proteins | sample Whisoiple_246_MG_FD_109983 | JGI IMG/M metagenome (GOLD analysis project Ga0164308, IMG submission 109983) | Soil microbial communities amended with fresh organic matter from upstate New York, USA - Whitman soil sample_246_MG | ecosystem: Environmental > Terrestrial > Soil > Unclassified >... | reverse complement strand
CGAACAGCTCGAGCAAAGCCGACGGCACCCGCGCGAACATGTCCGGGCTGGTGGTCTCGAGGTATTCGTTGCGGATCTGGAAGCGTGCGTTGAGCACCTGCGGTGGCGCGCCGTCGTGCAGGATGACGTCGCGGAAGGCCTGCAGCAGCAGTTCGTTGAGGAAGCTGACGTCCAGCGCAGTGCGGTAGTAGCGCTGCATCAGCTGTTCGACGGCCAGCGTGTAGCTGGCATCCTCGTAGCCGAAGGCCTTGGCCAGCCGGATCTGGTGATCGAACAGCAGCCGGTCCTCGTGCCGGTCCGTCAGCACATGCAGTCCGAAGCGCACCTTCCACAGGAAAGCCTGCGCCTGCTGCAGCTTGCGCTGCTCCGCCAGCGTGAGGAAACCCTTGGCCACCAGCTCGCTGAGGTTCTGCGCGCCGAAATGACGCTTGGCCACCCAGCCGATGGTCTGCAGGTCGCGCAGGCCGCCGGGCCCGTTCTTGACGTTGGGCTCCAGGTTGTAGGCCGTGTCGTTGGCCTTCAGGTGGCGCTCGCGCTGCTCGGCCAGCTTGGCCTCGAAGAAGCGGCGCGACGGCCAGACCTTGTCCGGTGCCAGTGCCGTGCGCATGTCCGCGATCAGCGCGGCAGCACCCGCCAGCGGCCGCGCTTCCAGCAGCGTGGTCATGACACCCACGTCGGCAGCGCTTTCCTCGCCACATTCGGCCACGGTGCGCACGCTGTGGCCCACCTCGAGCCCGATGTCCCACAGGAAGGTGATCAGCCCCTCCACCTGCGCGCGCTCGCTGGCCGACAGCCCCTGGTCCTGCGGCACCAGGATCAGGATGTCGACATCGGAATAGGGATGCAGCTCGCCGCGGCCGTATCCGCCCACCGCCATCAGCGCCATGCGCTGCGCCAGCGAAGGCTCGAGCAGATGGCCCCACATCGCGCGCAGCATCGCGTCGATGAACTGCGCGCGGGCGCGCACCAGCACTTCGACGTTTTCCTCGGCCAGGAAGCGCTGCTTGAGATCCTCCTGGCAGCCTGCCAGCAGTTCGCGACACGCCTCGGCCGAGTAACCATCCTCGACCAGTCGTTGCGGCAGTTTTTCCAGCAGCGGCCAGGCCGGCATGTCCTCCGAAGTCATCGGTCCTTCGTCTTCGAAGGAGGCCTGCTGTATGGAGACCATCAGGCCACCTGTGCTTCGGCGCCGCGTTCGGCCACGCCCAGCGTCAGCACCTCGAAGCCTTCGGCGGTCACAAGAATGGTGTGCTCCCACTGCGCGGACAGCGAGTGGTCCTTGGTGACCACGGTCCAGCCGTCCTTGAGCAGCTGCACATGGCGCTTGCCGGCGTTGATCATGGGTTCGACGGTGAAGGTCATCCCTTCGCGCAACAGGGTGCCGGTGCCGGGTTCGCCGTAATGCAGCACCTGCGGGTCCTCATGATAGATACGTCCGATGCCGTGGCCGCAGTACTCGCGCACCACCGAAAACCCGGCCTCCTCGGCCAGCTTCTGGACGGCATGGCCGACGTCGCCGAGCCGCGCTCCTGGTCGCACCACCCGTATTCCGGCCCACATGGCCTCCCGGCAGGTGCGCGACAGGCGCTCCGCCAGCACCGGCGGCTTGCCAGCGAAGTACATGCGGCTGGTATCCCCATGATAGCGGTCCTGGATCACGGTCACGTCTATATTGACGATGTCCCCGGCGCGCAGCTTCTTCTCGTTCGGAATGCCGTGGCAGACCACATGGTTGACCGAGGTGCAGATGGTCTTGGGAAAGCCGTTGTAGCCCACATTGGCCGGGATGGCCCGCTGCTGCCGGACGATGAATTCATTGCAGATCTGGTCCAGCTCGTCCGTGCTCACGCCGGGCACCACATGGGGGCCGATCATGTCCAGGACGTCGGCCGCCAGGCGGCCGGCGACCCGCATTTTCTGCTGCTCTTCCGCGGACTTGATGGTGATGGGCATCTGTGGGTTGCCAACTCCGGTTCAAAGTCAGCTAAAGCGTTGTTTGCGTGGGAAGTTCATGGTATAAAGCGCGGCCTTTTTTGGCAAACAAATACCTGCGCATTTCGTCACTGCCGGCCGGGTGTTCCGCAAGGAATCGCCGTCAGGGATCTGCGCAAGGCCCCCAACCCGAACGATGAGGTAATTGCAATGGCCAGCGTGTCCATGAGACAGATGCTGGAAGCGGGTGTTCATTTCGGACATCAGACCCGCTTCTGGAACCCCCGGATGGATCAGTACATCTTCGGGGAGCGTAACCGCATCCACATCATCAATCTCGAGAAGACGCAGCCGATGTTCGCGGAGGCTGTGGCCTTCGTGCGCAACGTCGTGGGCGACGGCGGCACCGTGCTGTTCGTCGGCACCAAGCGCTCCGCGCGCGATGCGGTACAGAAGGAGGCGGTGCGCTGCGGCATGCCCTTCGTGAACCAGCGCTGGCCGGGCGGCATGCTCACCAACTTCAAGACCATCCGCCAGTCGATCAAGCGGCTGACCGATCTCACCGACCTGCAGGAGTCCGGCGCGCTGGACAAGCGCGGCAAGAAGGAAGCCCTGCAGCTGCGCCGCGAGATGGCCAAGCTCGAGAAGAGCCTCGGCGGCATCAAGCACATGGGCGCATTGCCCGACGTGCTGTTCATCATCGACGTGGGCCACGAGCGCATCGCGCTGGCCGAAGCCCGCAAGCTTGGCATCCCCGTGGTTGCCGTTGTCGATACCAACTGCTCGCCGGAAGGCGTGGACTACGTGATTCCCGGCAATGACGACGCCATGCGTGCCATCTCCCTGTATGCCACCGCGCTGGCAGATTCCGCGCTCGAAGGTCGTTCGGCCGTGCCCAAGGTGATGGTGGGCGAGGACGAATTCGTGGAGCTGGACGAGTCCGGCGCGCCGCGCCGCCGCGAGGCGCGTCCCTCGCGCGCCCGGCCGCAGGCTGCGGTCCGCAAGAAGCCGGTCCGTGCGCCCACCGAGGCAGCCGCCGGTGCGGCCCCCGAGGCGGCGGCCCCTGCTGCTGCAGTCGAGATCAGCGAAGCCGAGCTGGATGAGCCGGCAGTGGACGTGAAGGCGGGCGGCAAGGAGCAGATCGGCACCTCGCGCCGTCGCCCGGTCACCGGCCCAGGCAGCCCGGGCGGCGCGCGCCGCGGAGCGCGTTGATGAGTGTGACTGCTGACTCCGTGCGCCAGCTGCGCGAGCGCACTGGCGCCGGGATGATGGAGTGCAAGAAGGCGCTGGTGGAAACCGGCGGCGACCTGGACTCGGCTGCCGAACTCATGCGCAAGCAGGGCCTGGCAAAGGCCGACAAGAAGGCTTCGCGCGTGGCCGCCGAGGGCGTCATCGCCACGGCGGTGAGCGCCGATGGCCGGTCGGCGGTGCTGGTGGAGGTCAACTGTGAGACGGATTTCGTCGCCCGTGGCGATGACTTCACCGGCTTCGCGAAGGAAGTGGCAGCGGTGGCTCTGGCGCAGGATTCCGCCAGCGTCGAGGACCTCAGCGGCCAGAAGCTGGCCTCCGGGGAAACCGTCGACGAGCGCCGCCGGGCACTGATCGCCAAGCTGGGCGAGAACATCGGCGTGCGGCGCTTCGAGCGCGTGGAGACGACGGGCACGCTCGGGACCTATCTGCATGGAACCCGCATCGGCGTGCTGGTGTCCCTCGAAGGCGGCGATGCCCAGCTGGCACGCGACCTCGCGATGCATGTGGCGGCCACCAACCCGGGTTACCTCGCAGCGGCCGATGTGCCCGCGGACGCCGTGGCGAAAGAGCGCGACATCCGTGTCGAGATGCTGAAGAACGACGAGAAGAACAAGGGCAAGCCCGAGGCCATCCTCGTGAAGATCGTCGAAGGCGGCATGAACAAGTGGCTGGGAGAGATCACGCTGCTCGGCCAGCCCTTCGTCAAGGACGACAAGCTCTCGGTAGAGAAGCTGCTGCAGGGTGCCAAGGCCAGAGTGCTGCGTTTCGCGCGGCTCGAGGTCGGCGCCGGCATCGAGAAGAAGAAAGAGGATTTCGTCGCCGAGGTGAAGGCGCAGGCCGAAGCCCAGAAGAAGAAGGACGAAGAGAACAAGGGCGGCAAATAGTTTCGACGTGAAAAACCCCGCCTCCGCGGGGTTTTTTTTGCATGGAGAGCCGGAAATGAGCGCAGTGGGCTACAAGCGGATCCTGGTCAAGCTGTCGGGCGAGGCCCTGATGGGGCAGGCCGACTACGGCATCGATCCGGCCATGCTCCGCCGGGTGGCCGGGGAACTGGTCGAACTCGTGAACTCCGGCGTGGAGGTGGCGGTAGTGCTGGGCGGCGGCAACATCTTCCGCGGCGCGGGCCTGGCCCGTGCAGGCATGGACCGCGTGACGGCCGACCAGATGGGCATGCTCGCCACGGTGATCAACTCGCTGGCCATGCAGGACGCCGTGGAGGGACTGGGCGCGCACGCCCGCGTGATGTCCGCGATCCGCATCAACGAGGTCGCCGAGGACTACGTGCGCCGCCGCGCCATACGGCACCTGGAGAAGGGCCGCATCGTGATCTTTGCTGCCGGCACCGGCAGCCCCTTTTTCACCACGGATTCGGCCGCGAGCCTGCGTGCCATCGAGGTGGGCGCCGGCCTGCTGCTGAAGGCAACCAAGGTCAACGGCGTGTATTCCGACGATCCGATGAAGAACCCGGCCGCAACACGTTACGAGCGGCTGAGCTTCGACCGCGTGCTCGATGACCGGCTCGCCGTGATGGATGCCACCGCCATCGTGCTGTGCCGCGACAACCACCTGCCGCTGCGGGTCTTCAATCTCAACAATCCCGGCGACCTGCTGCGGGTTGTGCGCGGCGAGAATGTCGGTACTCTCGTCACCAACGACTGAACCCTGCCAATCCGAGGCGACCATGCTCGATGACTTAAAGAACGATGCCCGCGCCCGCATGCAGAAATGCGTTGTGGCCTTCCAGTCAGACCTGAAGAAACTGCGCACCGGCCGCGCGCACCCCAGCCTGATCGAACATCTGAAGGTCGACTTCTACGGCAACGAAACGCCGCTGAACCAGGTGGCGAACATCGCCGTCGAGGATGCGCGCACGCTGACCATCACGCCCTGGGACAAGACCGCCGTCTCCGCCATCGAGAAGGCCATCCACAAGTCTGACCTGCACCTCACGCCGATGACGGCGGGCTCGGTGATCCGGGTCCCGCTGCCGCCGATGACGGAGGAGCGGCGCCGCGACGTGCTGAAGGTGGTGCACAAGGACGCCGAGGCTGCCCGCGTCAGCGTGCGCAACGTGCGCCGCGACGTGCTCGCCGAGGTCAAGGAAGCGCTGAAGGCGAAGCTCATCTCGCAGGACGATGAGCGCCGCGGCCAGGACGAGATCCAGAAGCTGACCGACAAGGCCGTGGCCGAGATCGACCAGCAGATGGCGGCGAAGGAGAAGGAAATCCTCCAGGTCTGAGCATGACGCTGCCGCGTCACGTCGCAATCATCATGGACGGCAATGGTCGCTGGGCAGAGGCCCGGGGCCTGCCGCGCCCCGCCGGGCACAAGCAGGGCGTGGAGCCGGTGCGCATGTGCGTGCGCGAATGCCTGCGCCACGGCATCGGCGCCCTGACGCTGTTCGCCTTCAGCAGCGAGAACTGGCGCCGGCCTGGCGCCGAGGTCGGAGCGCTGATGGGACTATTCGTCGAGGCACTGGAGAGCGAGGTCGCCGAGCTGCATGAAAACGGTGTGCGCCTGTCCTTCATCGGCGACCTGCAGGGTTTCCCCGAGCGGGTGCAGTCGCGGATGATTGCGGCCGGCCAGCACACGGGGCAAAACACCAGGCTGCACCTGCAGGTGGCGGTGGGGTATGGCGGACGATGGGACATCGTGCATGCCGCGCGCCAGCTTGCGCAGCGCTGTGTGGACCACGCGATCCGCCCCGCCGACATCGATGAGGAATCCTTCGGTGCCGCGCTGCAGCTGGCTGGCCTGCCGGAGCCGGACCTGTTCATACGCACGGGTGGCGAGCGCCGCATCAGCAATTTCCTGCTGTGGAATCTGGCCTACACCGAGCTGTATTTCTGTCCGGAACTGTGGCCGGACTTCGACGCGGCGCGATTCGCCGCGGCGCTGGAGGATTACGCCGCCCGGCAGCGCCGCTTCGGCCGCACCACGGCGCAACCGGGAGAGGCGTCATGATCCGGCAGCGGGTGATTTCGGCGGTCGTGATCGCCGCACTGCTGATCGCAGCCGTGCTGTGGCTGCCGCGCTGGTGGTCGGCGGGCGCGCTGACTCTGGTGCTGGTACTGGCCGCATGGGAGTGGTCGGGATTCCTTGGCGCCGGAGCGGTCACACGGCGCGCGGTCTTCCTCGTCCTGACGGCGCTGGCCGCAGCGCTGTGGTGGTGGGTCTCGGCCTCCACCGGGGGACTGCGGATGACGTTATGGCTGGCGCTGCTGTTCTGGACGGCGATGCTGCTGTGGGTGTTCTGGCGGCCGCAGGCCAGTCGCGCCGGTGTGTTCCTCGTCGGCGTGCTGGCGCTGTCGCTGGCCTGGTGCGCGCTGGTACGCATGCGGGTGGACTGGACCCTCGGCGGCCATGCGGTGATGTATGCGCTGCTGGTGGTGTGGGTAGCCGACAGCGGCGCATATTTTTCCGGCCGTGCCTGGGGTGACCGCAAGCTGGCCCCGAGCGTGTCGCCCGGAAAGACCTGGGCAGGAATGTGGGGTGGCCTGGCGGCCTGCGCACTGCTCGGGCTGCTCGTCGCGGTGCTGGCAGGGCTGCCTGCCGTGCCGTTCGTCGCGGTGACCGTTGCGGTGGGGGCCTATTCAGTCGTCGGCGATCTCGTGGAAAGCCTGTGCAAGCGCTTTGCCGGCCTCAAGGACAGTGGCTCGCTGATACCGCGGCACGGCGGGGTGCTGGACCGCTTCGACAGCCTGCTGGCTGCCGCGCCGCTGCTGATGCTGGGCATCGAGCTCGCCGGAGCGGCGTGGCGATGATCGGTGTCGCCGTACTGGGCTCCACCGGCAGCATCGGCGAGAGCACCCTCGATGTGCTGCGGCGTCATGCCGGTCAGTTCCGGCCCGTGGCGCTGTCGGCGCAGCGCAATGCCGATCGGCTGTTCGCGCAGTGCCTGGAGTTCCGCCCGGAGCACGCCTGGATCGGGGATGCCGCGCAGCATGCCGCGCTGGCCGCCCGCCTGCGCGTGGCCGGCCTGCCCACACGACTGTGCACCGGGGATGACGCGCTGCAGGAACTGGCGACCCTGCCGGAAGCCACCTATGTGATGGCGGCGATCGTCGGGGCCGCAGGCCTGCGCTCCACGCTGGCTGCGGCCGCCTCGGGCAAGCGCCTGATGATCGCGAACAAGGAAGCGCTGGTCATGGCGGGCAGGCAGGTGCTGCAGGCCGCCGCGCGCTCCGGCGCCACCATCATTCCCATCGACAGCGAACACAATGCGGTTTTCCAGTGCCTGCCGCAGTCGTGCACCCTCGGCAGCCCGCCTCCGGGCGTGCGCCGCATCATGCTGACGGCCTCCGGGGGGCCGTTCAGGAAGTGGTCAGCTGCCGCCCTGCAGGATGCGACACCGGATCAGGCCTGCGCGCACCCGACCTGGAACATGGGACGCAAGATTTCCGTGGACTCCGCGACCCTGATGAACAAGGGCCTGGAGCTGATCGAGGCGCAGCTGCTGTTCGGCCTGCCGGTGGACTGCATCGAGGTGGTGATACATCCGCAGAGCGTGGTGCATTCCCTGGTGGAGTACATCGACGGTTCGGTGCTGGCGCAGCTGGGCTCGCCGGACATGCGGACGCCCATCGCGCAGGCGCTGGCATGGCCCGGCCGGCTGGCCTCCGGTGTACAATTCCTCGACCTGCTGCAGGTGCGAAAGCTCGAATTCGAGCCTCCGGACCTGCAGCGTTTCCCCTGCCTGGCGCTGGCCATGGCGGCGGCCCGCGCCGGCGCCGAGATGCCCGCCGTGCTCAGCGCCGCCAACGAGGTAGCAGTGGCCGCGTTTCTGGACGGACGTTTGAACTTTGCAGGCATACATCGGGTCATTGGAGAGGTCATGAACGGGTGGGCAAGCGCAGGCACTGAGCCGGAACTGGAAGCGGTGCTAGCCGCCGACGCCCGCGCACGCGCCCTTGCCGCCTCCCAACTTCCGGCCGCTATCTCCGGACGGAGCATCGCCTCTTGAATCTATCCTGGCAGCATCTCCTGGCCTTCCTCTTTGCGGTGGGCCTGCTGGTGACCGTGCACGAGTTCGGCCACTACTGGGCTGCGCGCCGCCTCGGGTTCAAGGTGCTGCGGTTTTCCGTCGGCTTCGGCAAGCCGCTTTGGAAGCGTGTTGCAGGCCCCGACCGCACGGAATACGTGCTCGCTGCCATTCCGCTCGGCGGCTACGTGAAGCTGCTGGACGAACGCGAGGCGCCGGTGGATCCGGCCGAGGCGTCGCGGGCCTTCAATCGCCGGCCACACTGGCAGCGCATCGTCGTGCTGTTCGCCGGACCGGCATTCAATGTGATATTCGCGGTGCTGCTGCTGGCGGTGCTGTTCTGGGTCAATGGCCTCACGCAGGTGCGTGCAATGGTCGGCGACGTGTTGCCGGACAGCCCCGCGAGCCGTGCCGGCCTGGTGTCCGGTGACGAAATCCTGCGCCTGGATGGCGACGCCGTGAACGACCAGTCCGATGCCGTCATGGGGCTGCTCGAGCAGATGACCGGCGACGGCCACGTGGAAATTCTCGTGCGCTCCGCCGCGGGACAGACGCGCCAGGCTGTGCTCGATGTGCCGGACTCCGCCGAGCGGCGGCGTCTCACCGAGCCGGAGAACCTGCTGCATGGACTGGGCTTCGGCTTCTGGCGGCCACCGCTGCCCGCAGTGGTCGGATCGGTGATTCCCGGCGGACCGGCCGCCGCGGCCGGACTGCAGGCAGGCGACGAAATCCTGGCCGTGAACGGCACCGCCGTGGCGAGCTTCGACGAATTCCAGCGGCGCACCTGGGAGCATGCCGGTGACAGCATGATGCTCGCCATCCGGCGCGCGGGCGCCGAAGTGGCTGTGCGTGTGGACGTGCAGGCGGTCGAGGAGGGCGGCAGGCGCTCGGGACGCATCGGCATCACCTCGCTGCGCAGCGCCGCGCTGCCGCCCGCGATGGTGCGCCACACGGAGGTAGGTCCGGCGAAGGCCCTCGGCATGGGAGCCACCGAAGCCTGGCGCATGACCGCGCTGCAGGCCCGCGTATTCTGGAAGATGATCCAGGGACATGTGTCGCTGAAGAACCTCAGCGGACCGCTGACCATCGCCGAATTTGCCGGCGACACAGCGCGTTCCGGTCCGGCCGAGTTCGCCGGCTTCCTGGTGCTGATCAGCCTGAGCCTCGGGTTCCTCAACCTGCTGCCGATTCCGATCCTGGACGGCGGGCAGATCGTCTATCAGCTGGTCGAATGGATCAAGGGCAGCCCGCTGTCGGAGCGCGCCCAGGCCGTGGGACAGCAGCTGGGCATCGCCCTGCTGGTGTTGATGATGGGAGTCGCGTTGTTCAACGACATCCTGCGACAGTTCGGCTGAATACATGCGCAAGACTCATCTCCGGGCCCTGGTTGCCCTGCTGGCTGTACCTGTCGTCCACGCGCAGCAGGCGCCTGCTGATACGCGCTTCACGGTAGGCGATATCCGTGTCGAGGGACTGCAGCGGGTTTCCGAAGGCACGGTATTCAACTACCTGCCGGTGAACATCGGCGACGAACTGACGGCGCAGCGCTCGCGCGAGGCGCTGCGTGCGCTGTACGCCACCGGCTTCTTCCGCAATGTGGAGCTGCGCCGCGACGGCAGCACGCTGGTGGTGGATGTGCGCGAGCGGCCCTCCATCGAGAGCTTCGAGCTCAAGGGCAACAAGGACTTCAAGACCGAGGAGCTGACCAAGTCGCTGCGCAACCTCGGCCTGGCGGCGGGCAAGACCTTCGATCGCTCGGTGCTCGAGGAGCTGAAGGGCTACCTCACCGAACAGTATTTCAGCCGCGGCAAATATGGCGTGCGCATCAACACGACCGTCGACGAGATCCCCGGCAACCTGGTGCGCCTGAAGATCGACATCAAGGAAGGCGAGCGGGCGCGCATCCGCCAGATCAGCATCGTCGGCAACACGAAATTCCCCGAGGGCCAGATCCTCGAGAGTTTCGAGCTGAAGACCCCGAAGTGGAACTCCTGGTACAAGCAGAACGACCGGTACTCCAAGGAATCGCTGCAGGGCGACCTGGAGAAGCTCCGCTCCTGGTACCAGGACCGGGGCTACGCGAATTTCGAGATCGAATCGGCCCAGGTGACCATCGCGCCCGAGAAGGACGACATGTTCATCACGGTGAACGTGCGCGAGGGCGAGATCTACAAGATCGCCGACGCCAGCATCGCCGGCAACACCATCGTGCCGGTCGAGCAGCTGCGCGGACTGGTGCTGGTGCAGAAGGGCCAGATCTACAACCAGGAGCTGATCTCCACCACGCAGAAGCTGATCGAGAACCGCCTCGGCCTGGAAGGTTATGCCTTCGCCAAGGTCGATCCGGTGCCGAAGCTGGACGACGAGAAGAAGGAAGTGACGATGACCTTCCTGGTCGATCCGGGCAAGCGCGTCTACGTCCGCCACGTGATCTTCACCGGGGTCACGCGTACGCAGGACGTGGTGCTGCGCCGCCAGTTGCGCCAGCTCGAGGGCGCATGGGTGTCGAACATGCTGCTGGAACGTTCCAAGCAGCGCATCCAGCAGAAGCCCTACATCGAACACGTCGACTTCGAGAAGAAGCGCGTCGAGGGCAGCGACGACCTGGTGGATGTCGAGTTCACCATCAAGGAAGCCTCCAGCGCCACGCTGTCCGGCGGCATCGGCTACTCGGAGTCTTCCTCGTTCATCCTCAACGGCAGCTTCGCCGACAGCAATTTCCTGGGTTCCGGCAAGAGCATGGCTGTCGAGCTGAACACCGGCAAGTATTCCAAGGTGCTCAGCTTCTCGCAGACCAATCCGTTCGTGACGGTGGATGACATCTCGCGCACCGTGAGCCTGCGCTACTCCGATGTCACGCAGTTCGTGTCGGCCTCGTCGGATTTCTCGTCCAAGTCACTGGCCGCGGGCCTCGAGTTCGGCTATCCCATCACCGAGTTCCAGGGGCTGCGCTTCGGCCTGAACCTCACGCGCTCGGACCTGCTGACCACCTCCAGCAACAGCGCGCTGCAGGCCCAGAACTGGGTGCAGCAGAATGGCAAACCCTACAGCCGCAGCGCCGTCGGCGATAACGGCGATATCTACGAGTACTTCGGCAGCAAGTACACGGCGCTCGAGGCTTCGGCGGGCTGGTGGATGCAGAGCCTGAACCGCGGTCTGTTCCCCGACCGGGGCCAACGCCAGTCGTTCACGCTGTCCTCCAGCATCCCCGGCAGTGCGGTGGAATACTGGATTGCCGATTACCAGTTCGTGCAGTACGTGCCGATCTGGAAGCAGCTCACCGGCATGCTGCACTTCAAGACCTCATACGGCGATTCGCTGGGCAGCACTACCTCGCTGCCGCCCTACCGCCTCTTCTTTGCCGGTGGTCCCGATTCGGTGCGCGGCTTCCGCGAGAGCCGGCTCGGGCCCAAGGACAATTATGGAAATCCCTACGGGGGCAACCTGCTGGTAGTGGCGCGGACCGAGGTGATACTGCCTATGCCGCGGAAATTCCAGAGCAGTGCCCGGATCAGCCTGTTCTATGATATGGGCAACGTGTTTTCCACCAACGACAACGTGCAGTTCCGCGGCCGGGACGGGCTGACGCCGGTCACCTACAAGTTCAATTATGATAGCCTCCGCCGCTCGGCAGGCATCTCGGTGGAGTGGCTTGCCCCACTGGGCCTGTTCCGGTTCAGCTACGGATTCCCGCTGAATCCATCCAATGGATCCAGTGTGGTCTTCCCCGACGAGAAGGAACAGTTCCAGTTCTCAGTCGGGCAGTCGTTCTAGGTCAAGAGGTCCAGTCGTGAAACGAAGCATTCCCTTACTGTTGTCCACAGCCACGCTGGGGTTGTTTGCGGCGTCCACTGCCACGGCCGAGATCAAGATCGGCGTGGTCAACACCGCGCGCCTGATGGCGGAAGCGCCGCAGGCCAAGCTGGCCATCGACGGCATCCGCACCGAGTTCGCACCGCGCGAACGCGAGATCCAGACCACGGCCGCCGCGCTGAAGGCGCGCGAGGACAAGCTCACCAAGGACGCTGCCACGATGACGGAAGTGCAGCGCGCCGCCGCCGAGAAGGAACTGCGTGACGGTTATCGCGATCTGCAGCGCAAGCAGTCCGAGGTGCAGGATGATTTCAATGCGCGGCGCAACGAGGAGATGTCCAAGCTCAACCGCACGCTGGCCGAGGAAGTCCAGGCCTTCGCCAAGGCGCAGGGCTTCGATCTCATCCTGACGGATGGTGTCATCTACGCGACCAACGCGCTGGATGTGACCGGCCCGGTGCTGACGGCGCTGCAGGCCCGCAGGACCGGTGGCGCTGGCGCAGCGCCCGCTGCCGCACCGGCGAAGCCGGCCGCGCCCGCCACCAAGCCCTGATCCGGACCGCGTCGCGGGTCATGCCCGCAGCGGCAGTCAATCTCACGCTGGGTGAACTCGCAGTCCGTTTCGGCTGCGAGTTGCGCGGAGATCCCGCAATCATTGTCCACGGCGTTGCGACACTGCAGGGTGGCGCGGACGCCATTGGCTACGCGGCCAGTCCCGCCTGGAGCGCCGCCCTGCGCCAGACCAGCCTCGCGGCGGTCATCCTCGACGAGTCGCTGGCTGCCGACTGCCCCGTGGCGGCGCTGGTGCACCGGAATCCCCACGCCACCTTCGCCAGGGTTGCCACGCTGCTGCATCCGCGGCCCATGCTGCCTCCCGGAGTGCATGCCAGCGCGGTGGTTGCCCCTGACGCGCAGGTCGATCCGTCCGCGCGAATCGGTCCGCTGGCCGTGGTGGAAGCCGGAGCGCAGCTCGGCCCGCGCTGCCAGGTCGGTGCGCGGTGTTTCGTGAGCGCCGGTGCCGTTGTCGGTGCCGATACCTGCCTGCTGCCCGGCGTCTGGCTGGGGGAGCGTGTCCGGATCGGTGAGCGCTGCCTGCTGCACCCGGG
>Ga0164308_10001340_pt1 | contig 13084 bp, 10 predicted proteins | sample Whisoiple_246_MG_FD_109983 | JGI IMG/M metagenome (GOLD analysis project Ga0164308, IMG submission 109983) | Soil microbial communities amended with fresh organic matter from upstate New York, USA - Whitman soil sample_246_MG | ecosystem: Environmental > Terrestrial > Soil > Unclassified >... | reverse complement strand
TTCCCACGTGTTACTCTCCCGTCTGCCGCTGCCGTATTGCTACGGCCGCTCGACTTGCATGTGTTAGGCCTGCCGCCAGCGTTCGCTCTGAGCCAGGATCAAACTCTCAAGTTGGATGAGATTTTTATCCCGGCAGGTCACGTTTGCGCATGACAACGTTTGGGACGTTGTCAATTGACGAGGTCCACCCACTGATCGACTCCACATTCGGGCGTGAGCCCGAATACGAAAATCGCTCAGCGATGTACCTTAAAACGTGTACCGCCGAAGTCTCTTCCAAAGCCGCCACCTACAAGAATTTCTTCCCGTAAGAAGGCGACCCGCAAGGACCCCGCCGTCCACGTTTCTCTTTCTTCCGATTCACTTTTCAAACAGCCCGGGGACCATGGCGATCCCCACCCTCCGGTAAGCCGGAGAGCCGGCGAAGCTCGTGCATCCGAGAACTATCGGATACCGATTCACTGTTCCAGTGAGGAGCTTCAGAGGCGCGCAATCGCGCCGTTAGCGGACGGCGCGCCGATGGGGTGTATATATGCCTCGCCCCTTCGCCTTGTCAACCAGAAATGCCCAATTTCCTTGGGCCACAAGACGGTACTTCAGTGCCCGCTTACAAAATTCGTCGCCCAACAAATAAACAATGCCTTAATGCATGAGACGCCGCACTCAGGCCATATTCCTGCGTCGTCCTTAAGGTCCTTTCGAGGGACGGAATCGCGACACGGGGGCCTTCAGCCACCGTCAATCAGGCCAGGAAATTCGGGTTCGTGTCCGTCGTTGACGGACCGTAGACCAGCCGGCATCGTGCCGGCACTTGATTCAAGCGGCCTGTCGACGGCGTTGGGGTTCGTTGCGACAAGCCACCTTCGATCCGAGGCGCATGGGGACGGCGAGCTTGGACCAAACACGGTCGCGCGGCGTAATTCGATCACGACAGGCCGACGCCATAGAGCTCGGCAACGAACCACCGCTGTCCGTCGACGGCGGATCGAGCGGCTTCGTCGACCGCCGCCGCGTTTCAGTGCAATGGTTTGCCGGCACGATTTTGACCGCGCTTTGCGGCGCTGCTCTCATGGGCGGCGCCGTTTTCACGTCTCTTGACGGTGAAGCCAACTTCGCGGCCCTCCCCGAACGCGTCGAGGTTGCATTGCGTGGCGCACTTGGTGGCGCCGCCGAAAAGGGCACGCACAAGAGCGATCGCCTGCCGACTGCTGAAGAACCGACTTTTGCCCGCCAGGTCATTCGCGTGTCGACCATCAACCGGGTCGGCAACCACGAAGTCGTGCGCGTGCGTCCCTTTGTGCGTATCGCCGGCAACCTGTCGCTGACGGTTTCCGACCTCTCGGCCAACATCCCGGCATTCAATCCGCAGCGGTTGCTCGCTGATGCCGGACCAGGAAATGCGGCACCAAACGACGCGCCCGCGGCCGAACCAGAAGCGGAAGTGGCTTTCGTGATGCGCGAAATGGCGCCCATCATGCCGAAACTCAAGATCGCACTTCTGACTCCCGCGGATGAAGTTATCGCGCGCGTACGCGAAGCCGCCGAGTGGAGCGAAAAGGCTGCCAACCACTTGCCGGTCGCAGCCAACATCACTGGTATCAAGCTTGCCTATGCCGGCGACGGGAACGTGGATCCCTATGCAGGTTTTGAAGCCCGCATCATCCCCGAGAACATCACGTTGCTGCCGAAGACCACCGCACAGACGACGGGCGGCAACGGCGTGAACGAGAAACTGGTCCTTGTGAAGAAGGGCGACAGCGTTGTCAGCATTCTTCGCGACCTCGGAACGACGGGCGCCGACCTCAACGCAATTTCGCGGGTGCTCGGGCCCCGCAGTTTCGACGGCGGGATAAAGGAAGGTCAGAAACTGCGCGTGCTGTTGGCGCAGTCGGCTGACGGTCAGCGGCTGCAGCCGATCCGCGTGATCATCGCGGGTGATTCCGGAATTGACGCGGTCATAGCTCTCGCGGACACCGGCAAATATGTCGCCGTCGACGTGAAGAATGTCGATACCGAGGTTGCTGATAATTCGGCTGACGATGACGAGAACGATACGTCCGGCGTGCGCCTCTACCAGAGCATATACGAGACTGCGCTGCGCAACCGGATTCCCCGCCCGATCATCGAAGACCTGATCCGCATCTATTCCTACGATGTCGATTTCCAGCGCAAGGTGCAGCCGGGCGATTCCTTCGAAGTGCTTTACGCCGGCGAAGAAGAGGCGCCCGCAGCCGACAGCCGTAACGACGTCCTGTTCGCCACACTCACGGTCGGCGGCGAAACAAAGAAATTCTACCGCTTCCAGTCGCCGGATGATGGGCTCGTTGACTACTACGACGAGACCGGAAAGAGCGCGAAGAAGTTTCTGGTCCGCAAGCCCGTCCTTGCGGGCATCATGCGCTCGGGCTTCGGCCTGCGACGGCATCCGATCCTTGGATACACCAAGATGCACACGGGTGTTGACTGGGCCGCTCCGAGCGGCACACCGATCTATGCGTCCGGCAACGGCGTCATCGAAAAAGCCGGCTGGGAATCAGGCTACGGCAAGTATATCCGCGTCCGTCACAACAATGGTTACGAGACCGCGTACGGGCACATGACCGCATTCGCTCGCGGGATGGATGAAGGGACACGCGTGCGCCAGGGCCAGGTGATTGGATTTGTCGGATCGACCGGTCTGTCCACCGGATCACACCTGCACTACGAAATCCTGGTCAATGGCCGCTTCGTCGATCCGATGCGCATCAAGCTGCCGCGCGGTCGCGTGCTCGAAGGCGCCTTGCTCGCGAACTTCGACAAGGAACGCGAGCGTCTTGACGGCATCATGGCGCGCAAGCCGGCGCGCGTTGCGTCAAGTGCACCGGTGACACGCTAAACCGCTTTTCTGCTTTGCCGGAAAACCATCATGGCCGGGCTTGTCCCGGCCATGATGCAATTTGATTGCAAGTCATCAGGCTGCCTGCGCAACCTTGCCGTTGAACGTCAGACCGAGCTTGTCGCCGGAAATCCTGACTTTCTCGCCGTCCTTTATCTTGCCGGCGAGAATCATTTCGGCGAGCGAGTCCTGCACCGATTTCTGGATCACGCGCTTCAAGGGCCTCGCCCCGTAGGCCGGGTCCCAGCCTTTCTCGGCAAGCCACTCCCGTGCACTCGGATCGAGCGTGATGACGATCTTGCGATCATCAAGAAGCTTCTGCAGCCGCGCGATCTGGATGTCGACAATACGACCCATCTCCGACTTCTTGAGGCGATGAAACAGGATGATTTCGTCGACCCGGTTGAGGAACTCAGGCCGGAACGCCGCGCGCACGACCGCCATAACCTGGTCCTTCACCGCGTCGCTGTCCTGACCTTCCGGTTGGTTGACCAGGAATTCGGATCCAAGGTTTGACGTCATCACGATCAGCGTGTTGCGGAAGTCGACCGTGTGGCCCTGACCGTCGGTCAGACGGCCATCATCGAGCACCTGCAAAAGCACGTTGAACACGTCCGGATGCGCCTTCTCGATCTCGTCAAAGAGTATGACTTGATAGGGCCTGCGTCGCACCGCTTCGGTGAGTGCGCCGCCCTCCTCGTAACCGACGTATCCCGGGGGCGCACCGATCAGGCGGGCGACCGCGTGTTTCTCCATGTACTCCGACATGTCGATGCGGATCAGCGCATTTTCATCGTCGAACAAGTATTCCGCGAGAGCTTTTGTCAGCTCGGTCTTGCCGACGCCGGTGGGGCCAAGAAACATGAACGAACCAATCGGCCGGTGCGGGTCCTGCAATCCGGCGCGTGCGCGCCGCACGGCGGTCGAAACCGCGCGCACTGCGTCCTGCTGACCGATGACGCGCTTGGCAAGCTCGTCTTCCATACGGAGGAGCTTTTCCTTCTCGCCTTCGAGCATCCGGTCGACGGGCACGCCGGTCCAGCGTGAGACCACCTGGGCTACGTGATCGGCTGTCACCGTCTCCTCGACCATCGCGCCTTTGGCTTCCGCCGCTTCAATCGCGGTGAGCTTTTTCTCCAGTTCCGGAATCTTGCCATAGGCCAGTTCACCAGCCCGCTGGAATTCTCCGCGACGTTGTGCATTCGCAAGTTCGCCGCGCAACTGGTCCAGTTCGGTCTTGATCTTCTGCGCGTCGGAAAGTTTTTCCTTTTCCGCCTTCCACCGGCTGGTGAGATCGGCCGAACGTTTCTCCAGATCCTTCAGTTCGCCTTCCAGCCGCTTGAGGCGATCTTTCGAACCACGATCGGACTCCTTCTTCAGCGCCTCCTGCTCGATCTTCAGGCGAACAATTTCGCGGTCGAGCGAGTCAAGTTCCTCGGGCTTGGAATCGACCTGCATCTTCAGGCGCGCCGCGGCCTCGTCGATCAGATCGATCGCCTTGTCCGGCAGGAACCGGTCGGTGATGTAGCGATGTGACAATGTTGCCGCGGCAACGATCGCGGAGTCGGCAATGCGCACGCCATGGTGCTGCTCGTATTTGTCCTTCAGTCCGCGCAGGATCGAAATGGTGTCTTCGACGGTCGGTTCGGACACGTAGACCGGCTGGAACCGTCGGGCGAGCGCTGCATCTTTTTCGACGTGCTTCTTGTACTCGTCGAGGGTGGTGGCGCCGATGCAGTGCAGTTCGCCGCGCGCCAGCGCCGGCTTGAGGAGGTTGGAAGCATCCATCGCGCCGTCAGCCTTGCCGGCGCCGACAAGCGTGTGCATTTCGTCGATGAAGAGGATGATACCCCCGTCAGAAGACGTGACCTCCTGCAATACCGCTTTCAGCCTCTCTTCGAATTCGCCGCGATACTTGGCTCCGGCAATCATCGCGCCGAGATCGAGGGCGAGCAGCCGCTTGTCCTGCAGGCTTTCCGGCACGTCGCCGTTGACGATACGTAGCGCGAGGCCCTCAACGATCGCCGTCTTGCCGACGCCCGGTTCACCTATCAGCACCGGATTGTTCTTGGTTCGACGCGACAGGACCTGAATCGTGCGGCGGATCTCTTCGTCGCGACCGATAACCGGGTCGAGCTTTCCTTCGCGCGCAACCTGCGTGAGATCGCGCGCGTATTTTTTCAGCGCGTCATAGGCATTTTCCGCGGACGCAGAATCGGCCGTGCGGCCCTTGCGCAGGGCATTGATGGCCGCGTTGAGGTTCTGAGCGGTCACGCCTGCTTTTGCGAGAATCTTTCCGGCCTCACTGTCCTTTTCCACTGCCAGCGCCAGCAACAGTCGCTCGACGGTCACGAAGCTGTCGCCCGCCTTCTCGCCGGCTTTCTCGGCCGCGTCGAATACGCGAGCAAGTGCTGGATCGAGATAGATCTGCCCTGCCCCCGCGCCGCTTACCTTTGGACGCTTGGCGAGCGCTGCTTCAACATCCCGCAACGCCTGGCGCGAGTTGCCGCCCGAGCGATCAATAAGACCGGCCGCGAGACCTTCCGGGTCATCGAGCAGAACTTTCAGCAGATGTTCGGTTGAGAATTGTTGATGGCCTTCCCGTAAGGCCAACGATTGTGCGGACTGCACGAAACCGCGTGCGCGGTCGGTAAATTTTTCGAAATCCATTTCCTAACTCCCTCGGCCCACTTGGCGCCGGCAAATTCCGGACCCCAATCAGGCGGCCCGGTTCCAGCATTATGTGGGTGCATTTTATTGCAGTTTGAAGGGTCTTTTGGCCTGTTATACGTCATCATTAATGCCATTCCGGGCATCGCCAAAATGGCCAGAAATCGATGAACGTCGAACCCGTTTCAATCCGGGCTATCTATCGGTATCCGATTAAAGGTCTTTCGCCCCAGGCGCTTGACCAGGCCCCTCTGTCCGTCGGGCAAACCATCCCTGCCGACCGGCTCTATGCCATCGAGAATGGTCCCAGCGGCTTTGACCCCGACACCCCGGCCTACTTCCCCAAGAACCGATTCCTCATGTTGATGCGAAACGAACGGTTGGCGTCGTTGCGCACCCATTTCGATGAAACTAGCCACACGCTGACAATCGAATCGGAGGGAAGAGAGGCCGTGCGCGCCGATTTGCGCACGAAGGAAGGCCGGTTGGCCACCGAGGCATTTTTCCGACGCTTCATGCCGAGGGAATTGCTTGGGCCGCCCAAGGTCATTTTTGGAAAGAACGGCCACAGTTTTTCGGATGTGGCCAAAAAAGTCGTTTCGATTATCAACCTGGCCTCCGTTGCCGCCGTGGAGAATGCTGCTGGAGCGCCGGTAAATCCTCTGCGCTTTCGCGGTAACCTCTACGTTGCGGGGTGGTCCGCGTGGCATGAGTTCGATCTTGTCGGTCAGACGCTGTCGGTCGGCAAGAATGCGCGGCTCAAGATCGTCAAGCGTATCCAGCGCTGTGCCGCGACCGATGTCGATCCGGACACCGGCATCCGCGACTTGACCATCCCGCGCACGCTTCTCGAAAACTTCGACCACACCGACTGTGGCGTGTACGCCGAAGTAGTGACGGCGGGTGATGTTGCAGTCGGCGATTTCATACTCCCCGGTCCGCAATAAAAAACGCCCCGCGAGAGGCGGGGCGTTGAATGTTTTGCCGACTGCGGTCCGATCAACCGCCGGGCAGCACGTAAGCCTGGATGCGGCTGGCCGGATAGACCGACTCCGCAACCGTATGATTGTGGTTGCCGGATACGATGATCGGGTTGCCGTTCGCATCGACACCGCTGACGACACCGACATGGCCGCCACCGCGGCGCCCCATCACGGCGATAGCGCCGACCTGTGGGCCGCCGACGCGGGTTCCGTATCGGGCATAAGCGCTTGCGAGATTGCCACCGCCAGCGTGCCCGGTACGCTTGAGCACTAGGTCCATGAAAGCGCCGCACCAAAGACTGCCGCGTCCCGTCGGGTTGGTCCCGATGTATTTGCGCGCCTCGGCAACCAATGAGTTGCTGGTGGCCCCGCCATAGGCCGAATTCGCGTGCGACTGCGCGCGCGCCCTGGCACCGGCCCGTGACCCGCGAGCATAGCGGCGGCCAAGGCCTTCACTTTCGCCAGCGACCTGTACGGCCGACTGGCTCATATTGGCGGAATAGCGCACGTCCCGGTCGGCACCGGTAAACGATTGACCGGCCACCTGCGAGGCTTGCACCACACGATGACGGTGATGGACGGGCCTTGCGATGGCCGACGTTGCGAGCACCGCAACCGCTACCGAACACAACAAAATAGTCGCCCGTCTCGTCTTATAGATACTCATCAAGTCAGTCCCCTTAGCTATTAAAGCAATGCATCTCCGTCGGATAGAAACGACGTGAGATGCATGGTTCAAACGCCGTCCGCTTATGGCAATTTCATGATCATTGGAAGGTCGTTTCACAAAACGCATAGCGGGTATTCCATCGGAATACGTTCATGAAACAAAATATACGCTCGGCAAAACCACGCATACTTAACGCATAACCTGAGTACTGTTATCGTCAAAATTAATACTTAAAGACAAAGAAGTAAGCGGCTACGGCCCAGTTAAAGCCGTAGCAGTCGGGCAGAATTCGCGGTTGTGAGGACTTCAGCCCTTGCGGCTGAGCAAAAAGACAGCCTGCTCGCCAAACAGGTTCCAGAACCACCACGGCGCGTTGAGCCGAAGGGGCGATCCCCAGGCATTCAGAGCAACGGCCTTTTCCATCTTTACGCCGATGGTCCCGCAGAGCTGGCGGAAATCCTTGATGGTGCAATGGTGGATATTCGGCGTGTCATACCAGCTGAACGGCAGGATGTCGGTACGCGGCATGTGGCCGGCAAACAAAAGCTGCATACGGACCTGCCAGTGACCGAAATTCGGAAAAGACACGACCGCCCGGCGGCCGATGCGCAGCATGTGCTCGAGCACAATGCGGGGATGGCGTGTCGCCTGCAGCGTCTGCGATAAAATAACGTAGTCGAAAGCGTCGTCCGGATAATCACCAAGATCGGTGTCGGCGTCACCCTGAATAACGGCAAGGCCCTTGGCCACGCATTCGTTGACGCCCTCGCGCGACAACTCGATGCCGCGACCATCGACACCGCGGCTCTCGCTGAGAAGGCGCAGCAATTCGCCATCTCCGCAACCGACGTCGAGCACCTTGGCCCCGTACTCGACCATCTGGGCAACGAGCACAAGGTCGACACGGGCGGTGCCAGGCGTGCTGGTGACGCTTGCTGCGTTTAAGTTGGAACCGGCGTGGGTGAGCGTGCTCATTGATCAGCTCTTCGCAGCAAGGCCGCGGGATTTGCCGGCGCCGTCGAGGAAGCCGCGAACGATCGCGAACAACTCGGGCTCCTCGAGCAGGAACGCATCGTGCCCCTTGTCGGTGACAATTTCGGCAAACGAGACACGCGCGCTTGCCGCGTTAAGTGCGTGCACGATCGCGCGCGACTCGGACGTCGGGAACAGCCAATCGCTCGTGAATGATACAACGCAGAAGCGCGTGGGAGTTCCGGCGAAGGCCTTGGCCAGGGTGCCGTCATAATCGCCGGCGAGGTCGAAATAATCCATCGCGCGCGTCAGATAGAGATAGGAATTGGCATCAAACCGCTCGACGAACGCAATTCCCTGGTGGCGCAGATAGGATTCAACTTCGAAATCCGCATCGAATGAGAAGGTCGGATTTTCGCGGTCCTGGAATTTACGGCCGAACTTCCGGTGGAGAGCCGCATCGGACAGATATGTAATGTGCGCGCCCATGCGCGCGACGGCGAGCCCGCGACGCGGATTCGCATTCTCCAGAAGATAGCGGCCACCCCGCCATTCCGGATCCGCCATGATCGCCTGCCGGCCGACCTCATGAAATGCAATGTTCTGCGCCGAATGTCGCGTGGCACACGCGATCGGCAACGCACAAAACACGCGTTGCGGATAGCTCGCCGCCCACTGCAGCACCTGCATGCCGCCCATCGAGCCGCCTGCGACTGCAAAGAGTGACTCGATCCCGAGATGATCGAGCAGCATGGCCTGCGCGCGAACCATGTCGCGGATCGTGATGACCGGAAAGTCGAGCCCCCACGGCTTGCCGGTCTTGGGATCCGTTGACGACGGGCCCGTCGTACCCATGCATGCACCCACCACGTTGGGGCAGATCACGAAGTAGCGCTCGGTATCGATCGGCCTGCCGGGGCCGACCATCGTTTCCCACCACCCGGCCTTCCGTGTCACGGGATGTATGCTCGCCACGTGCTGATCGCCGGTGAGCGCATGGCAAATCAGCACGGCGTTTGAACGGTCTGCGTTGAGCGCCCCGTAGGTCTTGTAGGCAATCTGAAATGGCGACAGCTCCACGCCGGCGTCGAGCTTCAGCGGCCGGTCAGCTCCAAAATGAGCGATCAGCGACTCGTGCGGCTGGTCCGCTTCACGCGGGGAATCCGCAACCTCCGGCATGCTGGTCCGATCGATTTGGCCCATTGTTGCTCGTACGCTCCCGGCGCACCACCTTTACCGCGGCTCGATTAGCACAGGTTTACTGTCAACCTGCCAGCCCGCAGTCAACGTTTTCTTTGATTTCAAGGCCCAGCCCACCTATCAATGCCGCCATGACAAAGCCAACCGAAGCTCCCTCATTGGCCGATCTGCGAAAGGAGATCGACCGTATCGACGAGGCGATGCACCAGCTTCTGATCGAGCGCGGCGACATCATTGATCGCCTGATTTCAGTCAAGCGCAGCCAGGATACTGGTACGTCCGCATTTCGGCCCGCTCGCGAAGCGGAGATGATGCGTCGGCTGGTCAAGCGCCATAAGGGCATCTTACCGCTCGATACCGTCGAGAGCATCTGGCGCGTCATTATCTCAACTTTTACGTATGTGCAGGCGCCGTTCTCCATTCACGCCGATCTGTCGGCTGGCGATGCCCTCATACGCGATTCCGCGCGCTTTCATTTCGGCTTTACGGTTCCTTTCGTTCCACACATGGGCGCCGCCGGGGTGGTTGCCGCAGTGTCGGAGTCGAAAGGCGATCTTGGTCTCGTGCCAGCTTTCGATATTGCATCGGCGGGTGCCTGGTGGAGTGCGCTTGAATTTGATGCCGCCCCGAAGATCATCGCGCGTCTTCCCTTCGTCGAACGGCCCGACCATCCGGCTGCCCTGCCGGTTTACGTCATCTGCCGGGTCGCAGCTGATGCCATGGCAACGGAAGCCGCCGTCTGGAGCGTGCGCGTTTCGGGCTGGGGTGCCGGTCCAGCCCAGGCGCTGACGAAGCTCACCGATTTTATTGCCGTGCCTGACCGCGCTTTCGACGGCGCTGCACTCCTGATTTCATTGCCGAAAGAAACCAGCCTGGAATCCATCAGCGCGGCTTTGGTTAAGGCCGGGGTCACAGTACGCTCGGCGGCACTCGTCGGAAGCCACGCAACCCGCTATACGGTTGCCGCCGAAAAGGCCTGATCGTTCGGAAAGCCGTTAATGACTGCGAACCGCCCGCAACCGCGCCCCGGCGTGCTCGACATCGCCCCCTATGTTCCGGGCAAGAGCACCGCGCCTGGAGTCGCCAAAGTGTTCAAGCTCTCCTCCAACGAAACCCCGTTGGGGCCGAGCCCGAACGCGATCGCCGCCTACCGCGCGGTCGGCGAACATCTCGAAGATTATCCAGACGGTTCGGCGTCGACACTGCGCGAAGCGATCGGTGACGCTTTTGGGCTTGATCCCGACCGCATTGTCTGCGGCGCGGGCTCGGATGATTTGCTCAATCTGCTCGCACGCGCCTACCTCGGGGATGGCGACGAGGCGATCTACACGACCCATGGTTTTCTGGTTTACCCGATCGCGACGACGGGCACCGGCGCAAAGGCGGTTGCCGTCCCGGAAACTAAATTCACGGCCAACGTGGACGCGATTCTCAAAGCGGTAACGCCGAAGACGAGAATTATCTTCCTCGCCAATCCGAATAATCCCACCGGGACCTATCTGCCGTTTGACGAAGTGAAGCGCCTCCACAGCGCATTGCCCGCGCATGTGCTGCTCGTGCTCGATGCCGCTTATGCCGAGTACGTCCAACGCAATGATTATGAATCCGGCATCGAACTCGTTGCCACGACGGACAACGTCGTCATGACCCGTACTTTTTCAAAAATCTACGGGCTCGCGGCGCTGCGACTCGGCTGGATGTATGGGCCTGCACACGTCGTAGATGCGGTCAATCGCATCCGCGGACCGTTCAACGTCAACGCCCCCGCGATCGCCGCCGGCATAGCCGCGATCCGCGACACGGCGCATGTCGACCGCGCCCGCGCACACAACAGTCGCTGGCTTGTCTGGCTGACCGAGGAGATCGGAAAGCTTGGTCTCGCCGTGACACCAAGCGCGGCGAATTTCGTCCTGATCCACTTCCCGGACATCAAAGGCAAGACGGCGAAAGAGGCCGACGCCTTCCTCACCAAGCGTGGACTTATTCTGCGTCAGGTCGGCGCCTACAAGTTGCCGAACGCCTTGCGAATGAGCGTCGGAACCGAAGAGGCCAATCATCTCGTCGTGCAGGCGCTCAAGGAATTCCTGGGAAGTCGGACATGAGCAAGCCGGAGCCTTTGTTTAACCGCCTGGCTCTGATCGGTATCGGCCTTATCGGCTCATCGATCGCGCGTGCGGCCCGCGCTCAGGGCGCGGCACGTACAATCGTGGCAACCGCGCGTTCGCCGAAGACGCGCCGGCGGGTTGCCGAACTTGGCATTGCGGATCAAGTGGTCGAGACGAATGCCGCCGCAGTCGCAGGCGCGGACCTGGTTATCGTCTGCGTTCCGGTTGGCGCTTGCGGCGCAGTGGCCAAGGAGATCGGCCCGCATCTTTCCGCCGGCGCCATCGTTTCTGATGTCGGATCGGTCAAAGGCTCGGTCGTGCGCGATATGGCGCCGCATCTGTCGAAGACCGTGCACTTCATACCCGCACACCCGGTCGCCGGCACCGAGTATTCCGGCCCCGACGCCGGCTTTGCCGAACTTTTTGTCAATCGGTGGTGCATCCTCACACCCCCGGACGGGACGAACCCAAATGCGGTTGAAAAGCTCGCTGCATTCTGGCGCCTCCTCGGCGCGAACGTGGAGATTATGGCACCGGATCACCACGATCTGGTGCTCGCCATCACCAGCCATCTTCCGCACCTGATTGCCTACACGATCGTCGGCACCGCCGACGAACTGCAAGCGGTGACGCGCTCGGAAGTACTGAAATTCTCGGCCGGCGGTTTTCGCGACTTCACCCGCATCGCTGCATCCGACCCAACGATGTGGCGCGACGTGTTCCTTGCCAACAAGGACGCCGTTCTCGAAATGCTTGGCCGCTTCAATGAAGACGTTTCGGCACTGACAAAAGCGATCAGGAAAGGCGACGGGGAGGCACTGTTCGAGCACTTCGAGCGCACGCGCGCCATTCGCAAGGGAATTGTCGAGATCGGTCAGGACTCACCGTCTCCCGATTTCGGTCGCCCGCACCCGGACTTGCCGCACGAGCCGCTGCCGAAGCCTTACGCCTCGGAGAAGGGCTAGAACAAGGCCGGCGTATTGCCGATCGGGATCGGCCCGAGATAGACCGCACCGTCGTTGAAACGAAGCGGCAACGTCACCGCGCGCTTGCCTTCAAGAGTCGTCTGCTCGCCCAGCATATTGATGCCGAGCGAAATATTCGCGCCCGCCTGCTGACGTGCGACATCGCCCAAACCAGGCGCCAAACGATCAAGCGCACCCGCGAGCCGATCCACGCTTGGCGAAGCCTGCACCCGCTGCTGCGCGCCAATGGCCGTCAGAAACTGTTCAAGGCCCGCCATCGTGATGCGCAACTCACCTTCTAGCCGCCCGTCACTATTGAGCGACAGCGCGCCACCGCCGATTGCCAGGATATCGCCCTGATGCAGCCGTACCTTGGTGATGTCGATGCGGCCGCCTGCAGCCTGCATCTCACGAAATCGTACCGGCCAGGGCTTGGGCGAGAAATCGTTCAGTCCCCGGAGAACCGCAGTAACGTCGGCATCGATTGGCGTTGCGGCGGCCGGGTGCAGATTTGGCGCCGTGCCCTGATCAATCTGCACTGCAACTTCGATCACCGGTCGATTGGCGGCTGAGCCTTCCGCCATCCGGCCATGAAACTCGGCATGCCTTGCGCGCGCCATGCTTTCACGCGCGGCACCATTCGC
>Ga0164308_10001339_pt1 | contig 13091 bp, 12 predicted proteins | sample Whisoiple_246_MG_FD_109983 | JGI IMG/M metagenome (GOLD analysis project Ga0164308, IMG submission 109983) | Soil microbial communities amended with fresh organic matter from upstate New York, USA - Whitman soil sample_246_MG | ecosystem: Environmental > Terrestrial > Soil > Unclassified >... | reverse complement strand
TCCTGACCGGCGTATGCGGTGCGATGTTCGGCATGGTGCTCACCGACCAGCGGCTGCCACGCCGCGCGATCGGCATCGGATTGGTCGCATTGACCGTCCTGGTCATCGGCGGCGCCACCGCCAATGGGCTGCGCTACGAGGTACCGCAGAACGCGACCGCCACCATGACTCTGACGGAGGCACCCGGCTCGGCGCCCGACAAGCGCATGGTGACCGCAGACGTCCGGATCAACCCGCCCGGTTTGATCAGCGAAGACGCGAACTGGGTCTCGGTGTTGGGCTGGCAGGGCGGACTGGCCAACGAGCGCGGCATCTTCGTTGATCGCCTGGAGCGGCTCGGTCCCGGCCACTACCGCTCCACGCAGCCGATGCCGGTGTACGGCAAGTGGAAAACGCTGCTGCGTGTGCACGACGGCCGCATCTTCACCGCCGTGCCGATCTTCCTGGCCGGCGATCCGGGTATCGGTGCGCCCGAGATACCGGCACAGGCAACGATGACGCGCCCGTTCGTCCCCGAGATCACCATCCTGCAGCGCGAGCGCAATCCCGATACGCCGATGGTGCTCTGGACCATCGGCGGCGTGGTGGTGCTGGTCTGCACGCTGATCATGATCGGCGGGCTCACTTGGGGCGCAGGCCGGATCAACAGGAGAGAGCCCACCGATTCGAAGACGGAGCTGCAGCCATCGGCACAGGCATGACGACCGATGCCGACGTGGTCATCCTGGCCCACCACTCGCTGCTGCTCGCCATCCCGGCCTTCGTCCCGGCGTTCATCGTCGCGGGTGTCGTCGCCTACATCGCGATGAAGGACCGGCGGAACAGAGACGGGTCTCACAGTGAAGAGACAGAATCGACCGGCCAAGATAATTAATCGTGACTTCCATACATCGCGATAAACGACTCGTTGCCGCGCTCGCTGCGGGCGCCCTGCTGATCGCGGGCTGTGGGGGCGGCGGCTCCGGGGGGGCGCAGAGTTCGTCGGGCCAGCCGTCGGCGTCGACGGTCAGCCCGTCGGACATGCAGAACGAACAGAAAGCTCCTGACCGGCTGCTCATCGACGTCACTATCAAGGGCGGCGAGATCAACCCGACCAACGCGCAGCTCGAGGCCAAGACGAACGAGCCCATCGTGGTGAAGGTCGACAGCGACGTGGCCGACGAGCTCCATGTGCACTCCACGCCGGACCACACCTTCAAAATCGAAGCAAAGCCGGGCCAGCAGTTCCAGTTCTCGGTTGACGTGCCCGGCAAGGTGGACATCGAACTGCACCACCTGGAGAAGACGATCGCGACCGTGCAAGTCCAGCCGTGACCGATGGATCCGTCGTGGTGCTGGCGCACGGCCTCGGCGGGTCGTCGGATCTGCCGATCCCCTACACCTATGCCCTCATCGGGGCCGCATGGGCGCTCACCTTCACGTTCGGCGTGGTTGCTCTGGCATGGCGTCGGCCGCGGTTCGATCCGGACAAACCCGGGCGGGCGCTGCCGCTGTGGGTGACGACGGCGGTCGATGCGCCTGCCACCCGGTGGGTGCTTGCAGCGGCCGGCCTGCTCTTCGCCGCGTGGGTGGCGATGGCCGCGATGTTCGGCACGGCCGACGGCAACCCGCTGCCCGGCGTGTTCTACGTGCTGATGTGGGTCGGGCTGGTGGCGTCCTCTCTGGCGATCGGACCGATCTGGCGAGCGGTCTCGCCGGTGCGCACGGTGTACCGGCTGCTCCGGCTGGCCCGCCTGCGTGATGGTCGCGGGTATCCCCGGCAACTCGGCTACTGGCCCGCCGCGTTCGGTCTGTTCGCCTTCGTGTGGCTGGAGCTCGCCAGTCCCGACCCGGGCTCGTTGGGCGCGATCAAGCTGTGGCTGTGGGTGTACATCGTCGTCACCCTGACGGGCGCAATCGTCTGCGGCGACAAGTGGTTCGGACGCGCCGACCCGTTCGAGGTGTACAGCGTCGTGGCATCCCGCTTCTCGCCCATGCGCCGCAACCCGCAGAGCGGACGCATCGAAATCGGCAATCCGTTCAACCATCTGCCGACGATGCCGATCCGGCCGGGCACTGTCACGGTGCTCGCGGTGTTGTTGGGCTCCACCGCGTTCGACAGCTTCTCCGCGATGCCGGTGTGGCGCAACTTCGTCGACCGGCAAACCGAATCCGCTGCCACCGCAACGATGCTGCGCACCGCGGGATTGCTCGTGTTCATCACCGTTGTCGTCGTGACGTTCTGGCTCGCGGCGCGAGCTACCGGCGGCGTCGACAAGCGCACCCGACGCGAGCTACCGGGCGTGATGGCGCACTCGCTGATTCCGATCGTGCTCGGATACGTGTTCGCGCACTATCTGTCATACCTCATCGAGCGCGGTCAGCAGACCGTCATCGACCTGGCCGACCCGCTCGGCCACGGCTGGAACCTGTTCGGCCTCGGCAACGCCGAAGTGAATTATGTTCTGTCGCTCCATCCTTCGGTACTGGCCACCATCAAGGTGTGCTGCGTCGTCGGCGGACACGTTGCCGGGGTGATCGCCGCACACGACCGTGCACTGAAGGTGCTGCCGACCGGATATCAGTTGACCGGTCAGCTCGCGATGATGCTGGTGATGGTCGGCTACACCTTCACCGGTCTCTATCTACTCTTCGGTGGATGAGGCGTCGTAAGGTTGGCCGCATGCGGGCGCTCTTGATCGTCGACGTGCAGAACGACTTCTGCGAAGGCGGCTCCCTCGAAGTGGTCGGGGGCCAGTTGGTGGCCCATGCCATCAGCGAATTCCTTTCCACACCTCGGGGTTACGACCACATCGTGGCGACAAAAGACTTCCACATCGACCCCGGCGATCACTTCTCCGACGACCCCGACTTCGCGGCGTCGTGGCCGCGGCACTGCGTGGTCGGAACGGCGGGCGCCGACTTCCATCCGGAGTTCGACCACGCCGCGGTGCAGGCCGTCTTCACCAAGGGTCGGTATGCGGCGGCCTACAGCGGCTTCGAGGGCATCGACGAATCCGGCACAATGTTGGCGGACTGGCTTGTCGAGCGCGGGGTCGACGCGGTCGACATCGTGGGCATCGCCACCGACTACTGCGTGTTGGCCACCGCAACCGACGCGGCCGCGAGAGGCTTCGCCACCCGCGTGCTTCTCGAGCTGACGGCAGGCGTAGCGCGGGAGTCCAGCGCCAAGGCCGTCGAGGACATGCGCGCAGCCGGCGTCGACGTCGTCGGCTCGGCGGCCTGACGCTATCTGCCGGTCCACCTCGGCGGCCTGCGCTCGGTGAACGCGCGCACACCCTCCTTGGCGTCGTCGTGCCGCATCAGCGCGAGATGTATCTCCGTCTCACGCGCACCCACCGCAGCACGGTCGAGATCAAACGAATCCCACAGCAGCCGCTTGCTGGCGGCCACCGCGGCGGGGGCCGCGTTCTGCGCGATGTCGCGTGCGAGGTCCTGGGCGGCCGGCAGCACGTCGCCCGCATCCAGCACCCGGCTGCCCAACCCCAGCTGCATTGCCCGATGGCCATCGAACGTGCCGCCGCCGAGCAGGATCTCGGCGGCGTTGGAGAGCCCGACCAGGCGCGGGAGAACCCAGTGCGAGTAGGCGTCGCCGACCATGCCGCGGCGCACCTGCACGACGCCGTACTGCGCGTCGGCGGCGAAGAACCGGATATCGCACTGCAGGGCCAGCGTCAGACCCAGCCCGATCGCGTGCCCGTTCACCGCGGCGATCACCGGTTTGCTGACCGTCCACGCCTGCACGTCGATGCCCGCCGCCGAGAACGTCGGCCCCGGCTCCGTGAACGTCTGCTCGCCCGCCGCCAGGTCGGCGCCCGCACAGAAGGCAGGCGGGGCGCCGGTCAACACGACGACGCGGACCGCGTCGGCCCGGTCGCACCACAGGTACGCGTCGGCCAGCTCCTCGCGCATCCCGTCGCCGACGGCGTTGCGGCGGTGCGGCCGATTCAGCGTGATAGTTGCCACACCACCGTCGGCGTCGAGGAGCACGGTTCGGTAGGACGGCAGGTCGGGTGGGTTGAGCAAACGATCTGCCTCCGCTCGGTTGGGGTCGGGGACTTTGGTTGTGATGCTGCCGCACTGGGCATCCCCGTATCGTCTCGTTGGTCCCGTCAATTTTGGAGTGTGTTCGTTGACCCAAGCTGCCACCCCGCAGGCCGCCGCGCCGGAGATCTGGCCTGGCAAGGCGTATCCGCTTGGCGCCACCTTCGACGGCTTTGGCACCAACTTCGCGGTGTTCAGCGAGGCCGCCGAGAAGGTCGAGCTGTGCCTGTTCGATGCCGACGGCGTCGAGACCCGGCTGACGCTGCCCGAGGTCGACGGGTTCGTCTGGCACGCGTTCATCCCCGGCATTCAACCGGGGCAGCGCTACGGCTACCGGGTGCACGGCCCCTACGATCCGTCGGCCGGTCATCGGTGCAATCCGAACAAGCTGGTGCTCTGCCCGTATTCGAAGGCGATCGACGGCACCTTCGATTGGAACCAGTCGCTGTTCGGGTACAACTTCGGCGATCCGGACAGCCGCAACGACGACGACTCCGCGGCGAGCATGCCCAAGTCGGTGGTCATCAACCCGTACTTCGACTGGGGAGTGGACCGCCCGCCGGGTCACGAGTACGCCGACTCGGTGATCTACGAGGCGCACGTCAAGGGCCTCACCAAGACGCACCCCGGCATCCCGGAGAACATCCGCGGTACCTACGCCGCGATCGGACACCCTGCGATGATCGAGCACTTGAAGTCGCTCGGGGTGACGGCGATCGAACTCATGCCGGTGCACCACTTCGCGAACGACTCGACGCTGATCGAGAAGGGCCTGTCCAACTACTGGGGCTACAACACCATCGGGTTCCTGGCACCCGACCCGAAGTACAGCAGCAACCCGGCGCCTGGCGGGCAGGTGCAGGAATTCAAGGCGATGGTGCGCGCGCTGCACGAGGCCAACATCGAGGTGATCCTCGACGTCGTCTACAACCACACCGCCGAGGGCAACCACATGGGGCCGACGCTGTCGATGCGCGGCATCGACAACGCCGCCTACTACCGGCTGGTCGACGACGACAAGCGCTACTACATGGACTACACCGGAACCGGTAACAGCCTCAACGTCAAGCACCCGCACTCGCTTCAGCTCATCATGGACTCGCTGCGTTACTGGGTGACCGAGATGCACGTCGACGGCTTCCGCTTCGACCTGGCGTCGACGCTCGCGCGCGAGTTCTACGACGTCGACAAGCTGTCGACGTTCTTCGAACTGGTGCAACAGGATCCGACCGTCAGCCAGGTGAAGCTGATCGCCGAACCGTGGGACGTCGGGCCGGGCGGCTATCAGGTCGGCGGCTTCCCGCCGCAGTGGACGGAGTGGAACGGCAAGTACCGCGACACCGTCCGTGACTACTGGCGCGGCGAGCCTGCCACCCTCGATGAGTTCGCGTCCCGGCTCACCGGCTCGGCGGACCTGTACGAGAACACGGCCCGCAGGCCGGTGGCGTCGATCAACTTCGTCGTCGCGCACGACGGGTTCACGCTGCGTGACCTGGTGTCCTATAACGAGAAGCACAACGAAGCCAACGGCGAGGACAACAAAGACGGTGAGAGCCACAACCGTTCGTGGAACTGCGGTGTCGAAGGCCCGACCGATGACCCGGAGGTCAATGCGCTGCGGGCGCGACAGCAGCGCAACTTCCTGACCACGCTGCTGCTGTCTCAGGGCGTGCCGATGATCGCGCACGGAGACGAACTCGGCCGCACTCAGCAGGGCAACAACAACGTCTACTGCCAGGACAACGAGCTGTCCTGGATCGACTGGAGCAGCGCCGACGAGGGTCTAATCGAGTTCACCCGCGCGGTCTCAGCGCTGCGCGCGGCCCATCCGGTGTTCCGCAGGCGGCGCTTCTTCAGCGGACGGCCGGTCCGGCAACGTGGTGGGCCGAAACTGCCCGACATCGCATGGTTCGCCCCGGACGGCTCGGAGATGACCGACGAGGACTGGGACTCCGGCTTCGTCAAGTCGCTCGGGGTCTACCTCAACGGCTACGGCATCCCCGACCTCGACGTGCGCGGCCAGCGGGTCACCGACGATTCGTTCGTGCTGTTCTTCAACGCGCACCACGAGCCGATCGACTTCACGCTTCCGCACCAGGACTTCGGGTCGTCGTGGGTTCCGGTGATCTACACCGCCGACGATGTGGTCGAGGAGTCCAAGCCGTACGACGCGGCGGCGACGGTCACCATCGAGGCGCGCTCAGTGATGGTGCTGCAGGCTCACAGCTGATTGCCTCGGCTCCGCACTCGATCCGGTCCTCGTCCCCTGCCCTGCGGGCGTGGGCCCACCGTGCCTCGCTGCGATCCTTACCCGTGCTCGCCTCACTCGACGACGTTGTAGAACGAATCGCCGTCCTCGGGCGTCCCGTCGATCTGTCCGCGCACGCGGCCGTGCCGCTCCGGATCAAGGTGGTCCACCGCGTCGTCGGGGATCGACTCGGTCTCACGCACGGTGTCGTCGGCGTCGCGTACATCGATATCCGACGGCTTGACGTCGGGTTCCTCGTCGGCCAGTCGCTCGTCGAGGGACTCGTCGTCGCGGGCGTCGATCCACTTCTCCGGTGGGTCTACCACCTCGTCGCCATCGTCGTTGCGCACCTCGTCGGAGTCGAGTGCCTCTTCGGGAGTCAGGGGGAATTCATCTGAGGTGTCGCTGGCCATGGCACCCATGTTGCCCGACGGCGGACACGGCTAAACAGCGGCCGGGCCAACCGCGACCGGAATGGTTGCTGTGCGACGCGTTTTCGTTGACCGAAATCAGCCAAAAACGTTGCCCATACCAGGCAGTATGGTACGGTTTACCAGCTGAAGCAGCCGTGGCCGCATATCGGCACCGAGGGGTGCCGCCGGCCGGGCGGGCTGGATGTAGAAGCCGAAGAGCGGCGGTGACTACCGGCGGCCACGGTTGCAACAGCACCTTTGCCGGGACTCGTTACCGCCGCTAATTTTCACAAGCGTCACGTTGCTGGTCGTCGTATGCTGCCCTGCATGACCCTGCGCGGCGCCGGACGCCGGCTTTCGGTCGAGGACTGGATTCAGGCCGGCTTCGCGCTCCTGGCCGACGGCGGCCCGAATGCCCTGCGCGTCGACCGACTCTGCGAGCGGCTCGGGGTCACCAAGGGCAGCTTCTACTGGCATTTCGCCGATCTGCCCGCCTACCGCTCGGAACTCATCGCAGCCTGGGGAAATTTGCAGGACCAGGACCGGCTGCGGTTCGCGACTGTGCCCGGCGTCGAGCCGCGAGAACGCTTGAAAACCATGATGCAGGCGTTGATGGGTCCCACGCTGTACGCCCTGGAACGCGCGATGAGGGTGTGGGCACTGACCGATGAAACCGTCGCCGAGGGCGTACGAAGAAGCGATATGCAGGTACTCGGCGCCGTCCATCAGGTGTTCGTCGACGCCGGCTTCGAGGAGCAAGACGCGCTGGTTCGAGCGGTCACCTTCTTCGCGGCAGGCATGGGGTTCGTGCACGGGTTCGACATCGAACGGCCGCCCGACGGCGAGGACCTGTTCCTGGACTTCATGTTCCGGCCCTAGCCCGAGGGCCGCAGGCCGGTCTTGGCGTCGAGGTACTGCAGCAGATCGTGGGCGGCCAGCTCGATGTCCTTGTGACGCCACTCCGAAGCGCGGTAGACGCAGGCGATCAAGGCAGTGCGATGAATCCGGCGCAGATCACCGTAAACGAACGCGTACCGGGCCTTGGTTTCGTCGTTTGCCCCGTCGGTGAGGCCGAGGTGCCACTGCGCGTACTCGTCCCAGGTGTGGTTTTTCAGGAAGGCGTTCTGCGCGTCCGCGTTGGGTTGCACATCGCCCCAGTCGCTGTCGAGGACGTACTGCTTGCCATCGATCAGCGTGCGCGCCTTGGTCACCGCTGACGTGTTCACCGTGTAGGAAGCCATGCCCGTGGTTACCCGTTATGCCACCGCAACCTGCTCGCGGGCCATCACCTCTGCCGCCGCGCGTTCCCCTGAGCGCACGGCCCCGTCGACCCAGCCGCACATGACCGCCGAGCTCTCGGTCCCCGCCCAGTGGATGCGCCCGCACGGTTCGCGCAGCGCGGGCCCGAACCCGGTGAGCACGCCCGGCGGCGCGTGGCTGATCATTCCGCCGCCCGAATAGCGTTCGATCGTCCAGTTCTGCTCGATGAAATCGACCGGTGACCCCGCTTCGGCGCCGAAGCGGTTGGTCAGCTCGGCCAGGATCAGCCTGCGGCGCTCCACCGCGTCGAGCGCGCACATGCCGCGTGCGGTCGGCCCTTCGACGATCACGCACAGCACGCCCGGCGTACCGGTGTCGGTGCACGCGTCGATGGTCACCGGCGCAGGCGTCCCAGGTGCGGCGGATTGTCCGGACAGGCCGTTCGATCGCCAGAACGGCGCGTCATAGACGATGTTGATCTTGTAGACAGCGCCGCTCGGCATTCGTTGCTGCAACAGTGCTCTGTTGACGGGAAGCATTGGCTCGTAGAGGATTTGGCTGGCTACGGCGATTGGAACCGCAACGATCACGCGGTGCGCGGTCACCGTCATATCGTCCGTTCGCACCGTCGCGCCGTCGTCGTCCTGCTCGATTCGCCGCACCGGCGCAGACAGCCGCACCGCTTCACCCATCGTCGCGGCCATCGGCCCGTACACCGCGGCCATGCCCCCGACGATGCGCGAGTCCTGAGAGCCGCCCTCGACGCCGAACACGAACTGAGGTCCGCCGCCGGAAGCCATCTGATGGAGCGCGAACAACAGCGAGACCTCTGACGTGTCACTGGTGTAGGTGCCGCCGATGGCCGTCTCGAGCAGGTCGCGCGCGGGCACAGACCGGACGTGGTGGTCCAGCCACTGCGCGACGGTCATGCTGTCCCACTTGTCCGCCTTTGCGGCCTTCCACGGCTCCTCCAGCGGAACGGTCTTGCACATCCTGGCCAGCTCGAGCATCGCGGTGCCGAGGTTGACGGTCGCCAACGGGTTCAGCGTCCGCGGCACGGTGCCTCGGTAACGGAACTGCTTGCCGCTGAGCACCATCATCGACTCGCCGCCCGCGTACTGCTTGTAGCTCGGTACGTCGAACTCGTTCATCAGCGCGTGGATACGGTCCTGTCCCGGCCCGACCCAGGCGCCGCCCCGGTCGATCCACATCCCGTCGGCGCGGTGCTCGGTGTACGTGCGCCCGCCGACCCTGTCCCGGGCTTCCAGCACCGCCACCGACCGCCCCGCCTGCTTCAGCCGCAACGCGGCGGTGAGGCCGGCGAAACCGGCCCCAACGACACAAACATCCACGTCAACCATCATCGGATGGTCCACCCCGAGCGTGCCGCGCGGAGCCTTTTGGCAAATTTTACGTGCGCGTCAGGGACTCAGCCGACGATGCGTGCGATCGACCGCAGCGGGATGGGCAGCCACGTTGGCCGGTGCCGCGCCTCGTAGGCCGCCTCGTACACCGCCTTGTCCAGTTCGTAGCCGGCGAGCAGCGCGGCGGAATCTCGCGGATCGGCGCCGGACTGCGCGGCATAACCCTCGCAGAACGCGGCGCTGTTGCGGTCCACCCATTCCCGGGCCCGAGCGGCCAACTGCCGGGTGCGGTCGTCGTCGGAGGACTGTTCCATCAGCCGTTGGTAGGCGGCGTACTCGAGCGAGCGCAGCACGCCCGCCACGTCTCGCGCCGTCGAGTCGGGCCGTCTGCGGTCTTCGAGCGGCTGTCCAGGCTCGCCCTCGAAGTCGATCAGCAGCCAGCGTTCCGGCGTGCGCAGCACCTGCCCCAGGTGCAGGTCGCCGTGCACACGCTGAACGGTGATGGTGTCCTCGCTCAGCTTGCGGTAGCGCTCCTCGATGAGTGGAACGTACTGCTCCAGATCGGGCACGGCCGCCGCCGCGGACGCCAACCGCTCCAGCACGGCGTCGGTCGGGAACGGAGTAGTCGACGTGCCGAGTTCGTCGGCGAGGGTGGCGTGCACCGAGGCGACAGCCTCACCGAGCCGGTAGGACTCACCGGCGAAGTCGCCACCCACCTCGTCGGCATACAGGTCGCCCTCGGCGAACAGATCGCGCGTGCTCGCCGTGGCCATGTCCCAGCCCTCGGCGGAGTTGGCGGCGAATTCGGTGACCATCCCGAGTGCGTACGGTTCGTCGTCGAGCGTCGTTTCGTACGAACCGAGCAGCCGGGCCACATGGGGGTTGCCCGCCCGCGCCAGCACCCGGTTCAGCTCGATGTCCGGGTTGACGCCGGGAGTGACACGACGGAACACCTTGAAGACGGCCTGTTCCTCGAACACCACGCTGGTGTTGCTCTGCTCTGCGCTCGCCACCCGCGGCGCGGCGTCGAGTGGCAAAGTGACGTCGGGTTCCCTGCCGAAGCGCAAGTCACCGAAGGTCGCTTCCGAATCAGCAAGCGACAGAAGGTATTTGGCATCTGCGGGGTTGTAGAGCGCATCGTAGGCGACGCGGTCCCCGTCCGCCCCGATGGTCGCCAGTTCGAGGTACTCGTCGATGGGACTCGAGCGTGACGTCTGCGCTTCGGCCGCCCCGGTGTCCCATCGCACGATCACCTGATACCGATCGGTCGATCCGTCGCGGTAGCCGATGTCGAGCAGCACCATGTCGAGGTCGTCGCGAAGCGCGACGATCTGTGCGGGTCGGGCGGTGGCCAGTTCGCGCGTGCGGCCCGCATACCAGCGCTGCTCAGGCAGCCACTCCGACCACGGCAGGTTCGCGACGCCGCTCATAACCGCTCCTCGGACGGCCGCAACTCGAACCAGTAGAACCCGTGCCCCGGCAGGGTGAGCAGATACGGCAGCTGGCCGATGGACGGGAACTCGACGTGCCCGGTCATCTCGACGGGCGTGTAGCCGGTCCAGTGCTGCAGGTTCAGCTCGATCGGCTGCGGAAAACGGGACAGATTGTTCACGCACAGTGCGACGTCTTTGCGGCCGTCTTTTTCCAGCTCGCGCACGTACGTCAGCACCGACGGATTGGACCCACCGAGTTCACGGAACGTCCCGGTCGCGAACGCCTCATGGCGACGTCGCACGGCCAGCATGGTGCGGGTCCAGTTGAGCAGCGACGACGAACTGTCTACCTGCGCCTCGACGTTCACCGACTGGTAACCGTATATCGGATCCTGGTTCGGCGGCAGGTAGAGCTGGCCGGGGTTGGCCTTCGAGAAGCCGGCGTTGCGGTCGGGGGTCCATTGCATCGGCGTGCGCACACCGTCGCGGTCGCCGAGCCAGATGATGTCGCCCATGCCGATCTCGTCGCCGTAATACAGCACCGGCGAACCCGGCAATGAAAGCAGAAGTGCGGTGAACAGTTCGATTTGATTTCGGTCGTTTTCCAGCAAGGGCGCGAGCCGCCGCCGAATTCCGACGTTCGCCTTCATTCGCGGATCCTTGGCGTACTCGGAGTACATGTAGTCACGCTCTTCGTCGGTGACCATCTCCAAAGTCAGCTCGTCGTGGTTGCGTAGGAAGATTCCCCAGTGCGCCATATCGGGGATCGGCGGCGTCTGCGCGAGGATCTCCGAAATCGGGAATCGCGACTCGCGTCGCACCGCCATGAAGATGCGCGGCATCAGCGGGAAGTGGAACGCCATATGGCATTCGTCGCCGCCGGTGTCGGGGTCACCGAAATACTCGACCACATCGGCGGGCCACTGGTTGGCCTCGGCCAACAGCACCCGGCCGGGGAACTCGTCGTCGATCACCTTTCGGCAGTGCTTGAGGAAGGCGTGCGTCTCGGGAAGGTTCTCGCAGTTGGTGCCCTCGCGTTCGAACAGATAAGGCACGGCGTCCAGCCGGAAGCCGTCGATGCCGAGATCGAGCCAGAACCGCAGCACGTCGATCATCGCTTCCTGGACGGCCGGGTTGTCGTAGTTGAGGTCGGGTTGGTGGGAGAAGAACCGGTGCCAGTAGAACTGCTTGCGCACCGGATCGAAGGTCCAGTTGGACTCCTCGGTGTCGACGAAGATGATCCTGGCGTCGGCGTACTTCTGGCTGGTGTCGCTCCACACGAAGTAGTCGCCGTAGGGCCCGTCAGGGTTGCGGCGCGACTCCTGGAACCACTCGTGGGAGTCCGACGTGTGGTTCATCACGAGGTCGGTGATCACGCGGATCCCGCGCCGGTGCGCCGCGTCGAGCAGCGCCACGAAGTCGTCGACTGTGCCGAACTCCGGCAGCACCTTGTAGAAGTCGCGAATGTCGTAGCCGCCATCGCGCAACGGCGAGTCGTAGAACGGTGGTAGCCAGAGGCAGTCGACGCCAAGCCATTTCAGGTAGTCGAGCTTCTCGATCAAACCACGCAGATCGCCCGCACCGTCGGCGCTGTCGTCGTAGAACGCGCGCACCAGCACCTCGTAGAACACCGCCCGCTTGAACCAGGTGCGGTCTTCGGGCAGCACGGCGGCGTGGTCGAAGTCGTCAGCGGTCGGGTGTTCCACCACGCCGCCTTCGACGTGGCTGCCCTCTGTCGGGTCGTGGTCGACCAATTCGTCGACTTGGCTTCGCGTATTAAGTGGAGCGTCCATCGATCTTCAAACCTACCCACCCGCGACCGGATTGAATCTGCTGCGCGTGTCGCGACGGCAATGAGCAAAGCGACCGCTGCGATGGTGTAAGGGTGCGGTTGAAACCCGCGCCGAACCGGGATAGCGTTTCGGCGACCTTTGTTCCCATTGCGGGGTGGCATTGGTCTTCATCAATTCTTCGACGAATCGAGTGGCGCGTGGTTGAGCCTAATGATGGTGAAGCTCCTGTAATCGTTGGTTTGTCCGATGCGGCCATGCACATGTATGCCGCGGCGATCGACGCCCTGCCTGATCCCGGCGACCCCGATTTCGCGGACCGGGCAAGCGTGATCCTTTCCGGCTTACGCAAACTTCAGGACTCCCTGGCCGATGCCGCGAGCCGTAGCCGCGTGACTCCCTCTGTCATCGTCGCTCTCAGCGGTGTGCGCAGTCGATACGACGATCTGATGGCCACCGCGGCCAACGGGCCCGGCGCGACGCTGGGCCAGCGCCTCTACATCGCGCGCGGTCGGGCGAAGCTGTCGACCAAGGAAGCG
>Ga0164308_10001338_pt1 | contig 13098 bp, 10 predicted proteins | sample Whisoiple_246_MG_FD_109983 | JGI IMG/M metagenome (GOLD analysis project Ga0164308, IMG submission 109983) | Soil microbial communities amended with fresh organic matter from upstate New York, USA - Whitman soil sample_246_MG | ecosystem: Environmental > Terrestrial > Soil > Unclassified >... | reverse complement strand
TAGTTCGGACCGAGGACTTCAACGACAAAGCGAAGCTCGTGCAGTTCTACGCCGGCTCGGGCAACACCGACGGCTCGTACGTCTTACCGGCGTTTTATCAAACCTGGGCGTGCTTCGACACGGCCAACGCTGCCTTTTGGAATGACGCCGTGACTGCCGGACGCGCCTTCTTCAAGGCCGCGGCGGACTCCAATGGTGTGATTGGCGATCAGTCGTCGTTCACGGGGCAGACGCAAAAAGGCGCCGGATCCGACACGGTACGTTGCGTCATGAACATCATGATGGATCATAACTTCTTCAACGCCGACCCTTGGCAAGAAACGTACGCCAGCAAGTATGGCGCATATCAGAGCAAAGGAGCCGGCTCCACGGCTCAGCTCTCTTGCAACGGACTCTTGGGTTTCGGCCTGCCGGCGATGACCGGCAAGCCCTTCGTCGATAAGCTCTGGTCCGCTGCCATCCCGACCGGCCAATATCGTTACTACGACGGCACGCTGTACATGCTCGCGCTGCTTCACGTGAGCGGCACGTTCAAGCTCTGGTATTGAGCGCTGGCGTTGCCGCGCCCTCGCGCGGCGACGCCATGCACGCTATACACGTGCTTTCCGGATGTCCCGAGCGCTCGAAGAAACCAAAGGCGTGCGCAGACGACAGCGCTGGCGATCTCGAGTGATCCGTAGTCTGTCGCGCATCGAGTTCGTGGTCGATCGCGTGCACTGGGGGCTTCGGCAGCGCTATGGCCGCTTGGGTCCGCTCCAAGTGGTGACTTATCGCGGTTTTGGTACGGAGGCGCATGCGGTGTTGCGCGGTCGTGTGCTCGAAGCCTCGGTGCTCGAACGCTCGCTGCCGGCGGACTCGACCTTCCGTAGTCTTCGCCGGATGTTGCGGCGTTTTCTGTCTCGGGAGCTGCCAGAAGCGACCCTTTCAGCGCGGTTCGGCGCGAGCGCAGTGGCCGGAGTGTCGGATGACGAAGGCTACTTCGCGCTGCCCTTGGTCTCGCCCGATTTCGAGCGCCAGAGCGGTTGGACAAGCGCGGAGATAGAGATCGTTGGCGCCAAGGTGCGCGGCCTAGTGCCAGTGCGCGCTACTGCAGAGATCTTGATTCCCAGTAAGAGCGCGCAGTTTGGCATCATCAGCGACATCGACGATACGGTGCTTCAGACATACGTCACGCAGAAGCTCAAGATGCTCTGGGTGACTCTCTCGGGCAGCGCATTCACGCGCATGCCGTTCGAGGGCACGAGCGAGCTGTATCGCGCGCTGGTTCGCGGAGCGTCGGGAGAGGCAGACAACCCGGTGTTCTATGTTTCCAAGAGCCCGTGGAATTTGTACGATTTCTTGGTCGACTTCATCGACCATCACGGCTTGCCGCGTGGCCCGCTGCTGCTCCGCGACATCGGCTTGCACGATGAACCGCCGATCGATCACAAATCGGCGGCGGTGCGCGAGCTGCTGGAGACCTACCGAGAGCTGCCATTCGTCCTGCTCGGTGACAGTGGGGAACGCGATCCCGAGGTGTATCTGGAGCTGGCTGCGCACTATCCGGGGCGAGTTGCCGCGATCTACATTCGAAATTTGAACGTGAACAGCCGAACTCGCGATCGCGAGCGTGAACGTGTGCTGAGTGAGCGAGCGCGCAGCTACGGCACTGAGTTGCTCTGGATCGAGCGAGCGAGTCAGGCGCTCGTGCACGCGCGTGAACGCGGCCTCGCCGCCAGTCCGCCGAGTGCGTGAGTGGAACGGAGGCGGAGCGAGGCTGAGACGGGTGCGAGGTGCGCCTACAAGTTCGGCCACTTCCTTGCGGATTTCTGAGCCGCGACGCTCGGCTGACGGTACATACCCTCGTGCGACTCGTTCACGCTACGCACTTCGCTGTCTCGCCCTTCTTGCTTGCGCTCGCGGCGCAGAGCGCGTGCGGGGTGAGCGACGCGCCCTCGCAAAACCCGATGCTTGCTGCTTCGGGCACGAGCGCGACCGCCGGTAGCGCGACTGCTGGGGCTGCCTCGAGCGGCGGAAATCAAGCGCAGCTGGGCAAATCGGGAGCCGATTCGGGGTCGAGCAATGGCGCGGGCGCGAGTAGCACGGGCGGAGGCATCGCGAGCGCCGGGCGCAGCTCGATGGCGGGCTCGGGAAACAGTTCGGGCGGTGCCGGTGCGATGGGTGACGCTGGCAGCGCCGGTCAGGGTGAAGTCGCGGGAGCGAGCGGCGACCGCGGCACGAGCAACTACGACCGGGCCATCCTCACTGATCGACCGGTGGGGTTTTGGGCGATGAATCGAGCGCCCATGAAAGAAACGGATCTCACGGGCAACGGCCACGAGGGGACCTATGGAGGCAAAGGTTCACCGTCGAGTGCCGAGCTGCCCAACGGCGATCGCGGAGCCGACTTCGATGGTGTGGAGCAGTATCTGAGCGTGCCCTCGAGCGCCGCGTTTTCGATCCCGACTACCGGTACGCTGACTTGGGAGGCGTGGTTGCGGCCTGATGTTCTGCAGTTCCCTCATGACGACGGTGTGAGCGGCTATGTCGATTGGCTGGGCAAGTGTGAGAACTACAGCCCGACCTGCGAATGGGAAGCTCGCATGTACAGCACGAACACCAACGAGAGCCCGAATCGCCCGAATCGCTTGTCGGCTTACGTGTTCAATCCCAGCGCGGGCCTGGGCTCAGCGGCTGATTGGCAACCGAGCGCCGGGCTGATCACGGCAGGTGCCTGGTATCACGTCGTCGGCCTATACACGACGCTCAGCCAGCCTTCCGATTGCCAAAACACCGCCGACGCACCGGGCTCGATCGATATCTGGGTCAACGCGGTGAAGTGGCGCCACGCATCGCACGGTCAAACCGGTTGCATGAGCCAATACAACGTGGTGCCAAAAGCCAACGGCAGCGCCGTCAACATTGCCACGATGGCGAAGGAGAGCTTTTTCCGTGGCGCGATCGCGAAGGTCGCCATTTACGACCACGCGCTGGATCAGGCGCAAATCACGAACCACTACACGCTGATGACCGGCCAACAACCGACGGGTAGTTGTGCCGCGACCTGCAGCTTCTGAGCGCCCTTCGATTAGAGCCAATCCTAGAACCGCTCCCGTCGCCCACCTGCGGATCCGCTTCGCAATCCCGCGTTGCGGCTCCTCAACGTACTTTTCAAGTACGCCTCGTCGCCGCGTCTTGGCTTGCTCGCGTCTCCTTGGCGGGCTCGGTCCGGAGTTCTAGGATTGGCTCTTAGCGCTGGCTTCCGCGATAGTGCTGCAAATGTTCGGGAGTTTCCGGCGAACGCGGCCGAGGCTTCGGTTCGCCGTCTTGGTGACGCATGGTTTGCAGTAGCACTTTGCTCAAGACCGTCGGGTGAAACAGATGCGACGGTGACTCGAGCAAGTGCATGACGCGCGCGAAGCGCCGATAGACATCCTCATCCGAGGCGGTCAAGCGGTGGACGCGCGCTGTGTACCAGTGCGCAAAGCCAACCCCGAACGGCCGACGCCCGGTGACTTCGGGGAAGCGGAAATCTTCGGTCGTCGAGAGCTCCCACGCGGTGCGATAAGCGGCGGGCACGCGTGCCCAATACGCGCGCGCCGGATCTGCGTCCGGCAGCCGCAAGCATTGCTCGAGAACCTCTGCCGAAAGCGCGGCTACCGTCATTCCTTGGCCAAACACGGGGTCGACGCTGCACAATGCGTCGCCGAGCGCGATCGTGCGGGGAGGCAAGCCTGACAGCGAAGCGTAGTGGCGGAGCCGTGCCTCGCGATAGTGATAGCGATGAAAGTCGCTGACACGTTCGGCGTGGGCGAGAAACTCGGCGATCTCCGGTTGGGGCAGCATCTCGGCAAACGCGCGAAACGATGCGTCGTCATAGCCGGATTGCTCGCCGCACCAGCCAAATAGCGACACCAAGAGTTCACCGTCTTCGAAGGGTAGGACAGCGCCTGCGCGCCTGCCGAGTGGCGGGGTTGGATAGAGCAGCAACCCTAGCCAATCGCGCTTTTGTCGCGACGAAAAGCGCGCCGAAGTATACGTCACGTCAACTACCACCGAGTCTTCGCGTGGGCGATCGAAGCCCGCCGCGGCGAGCCGTTCGGGAAGCTTCGACGCACGACCCGAAGCATCGACCAAGAAGTCGACCGCGACGCGCTCGGTATCCAGCTCGAGCTGCGGCTTTCCCGCAGGCCACGAGATCGTTTCGACGTTGCCTCTTCTGAGCTGCACGTTTGGTATTGCGAACACGCGCTGGCGGAGCTCGGCCTCGAGGAGCACACGACTCTGATTGTGGACGTGGATTCCAGAATCGAAGCGCCGCTTCCACTGGCCGAAGTGAAACCAATTGTTGTATAGGCTCATGTCGACTTGGCGCCCGCCGGATCGCTCGAGCGCCTCGAACAGACCCGGGAATAGTCGAGCCAGCACGGCCGAGCCGGCGCCGAGCAGCACGTGGGCATGGTGCGCTTGCGGGACTCCCTTGCGCAGACCCGTGACGCTCAAATCGTCACGTTCGAACACCAGCACGCGCTCGAACGCCGAGCTCAACACCCGCGCGGCCAACAGGCCCGCGACGCTGCCACCCACGACCGCCGCCACAGTACGAGCCACGTGCTCGATCTAGCATGACTGCTTCGCGCTAGTACAACGCGCGTGGACTCAGGGGCTCGACTTAGGCTCATGATGCAGCCAAGTGTCTGCGAGCCGCGCTCGCACGCGGGTCATCGCTTGGTTGGCCTCAATGAGCGTGGCGTTGGGCTCGACGAGCCGGGAAAAGGGGGCGGTTGCAGGCGCGCCCCGGGAAGCGGCGGAGGTCGCTTGGGTGAACTCGGTTGTGTGCCAAGCTTCGCGTGCGGCGCCATCGAGGTTGGACGCTTCGACGGTTTGTGTGCGTGGTTTGGCTTGGGGGGTGGGGAAAGTGCTTTCGTGGTTGGCAGCGGTGGACTGCCCTTGGCGATCGGACCGTGTGCGCTGTGGGTGCGTGAGCCCGCGTTCGCCTGCTCTGGACGCGGCGGTCTTGGCGCGATCGATCGAGGTGAGTGTGGCTTGGCCGGAACGAGCTCGCGCCCCCCTGCGACGGAGGGCGGACGATGCGTGACTGGCATGTATGCTCCGGATCTGGGTTGAACCGAAAATAGAACAGACATCCCCCAGCTCGAGCGTGCTGGTGCTGATCCAGGACCGACACCACCGTGGGGCCGATGATTGTAACTCAGCGCACGATCGAGCGCTGCCATCAGCGAGATGTTTTGAGTCGTGTTGCAGAAATGCCAAGCTGCCGTTGCTTGGGCTACGCGCCGCCCAGCACCCACCGCGCCCGCTTGCCAAAAAAAGAAAACGGGCCGCGGCGTGGTGTCGCGTTCATGCTGCGTGCGGATCGATCGGCCGCGGCAGGACCGAGATGGTCGCGCGCGGCGCCGCAGCTTCGTGCAGTAAACGTGCACGAAGCTGATCGCGCTCTCGTGCGAGCTCACCAGGCAAGCGATCGAGGAGTGGAGCGAAGAGTTGGTCGTGCGTTTTCGCTTCTTCCAACAGGCGTGCGGTGTCGACATTCGTCAGCCGATCGAAATCCGCCCGTGACAAATCGAGTCCAGCGAGGTTCAGATCCGCGTAGCTTGGCATGTAGCCGCACGCCGTTTCGACGGCTGCGGCGCGCCCGCGCGCTCGTTCGACGATCCACGACAAAACACGGGCATTGTCGCCGAAACCGGGCCACAAGAAGCGCCCGTCGGCAGCGCGACGGAACCAGTTTACGCGAAAGATCGCTGGCGGCCGCGCGAGGTTCCGACCGACTGCGAGCCAGTGAGCAAAGTAGTCACCGAGGTGGTAACCGCAGAACGGCAGCATGGCCATTGGGTCGCGACGGATCTGCGGGAGGTTACTCTCTGCGGCAGCGGTTGCTTCCGACCCCATGGTTGCAGCCGCGTACACGCCGTGCGCCCAATCGAACGTTTGGAATACGAGCGGCAGATCGTGGCTCAAGCGCCCTCCGAAGACGAGGGCAGTCAACGGCACCCCTTCTGGATCTTCCCACGCGGGGTCGAGCGACGGGCAGCGAGCGAGCGGTGTGGTGAAGCGTGCGTTGGGGTGAGCCGCGGGATAGCTCGCGGCGGGTGTCCAATCACGCCCACGCCAATCGATGAGGTGGGCTGGTGGCTGCTCGGTCATGCCCTCCCACCACACGTCGCCGTCGTCGGTGAGTGCGACGTTGGTGAAGATCGTGTCCGCCGCGATGGCTCGCATGGCGTTCGGGTTCGACTTTTCGTTCGTGCCTGGCGCCACGCCGAAGAAGCCATTTTCAGGGTTGATCGCGTACAAGCGGCCGTCCTTGCCCGGGCGGATCCAAGCGATGTCGTCGCCGAGCGTCGTCACCTTGAAGCCGTCGAGCGCCGGTGGCACGACCATCATCGCGAAGTTGGTCTTGCCGCACGCGCTGGGGAATGCTGCGGCAACGTAGTCGCGCTCGCCCGTCTTCGATTCGACACCGAGGATCGCCATGTGCTCGGCGAGCCAGCCTTCATCGCGGGCGATTACCGAGGCGATGCGCAGCGCAAAGCACTTCTTGCCGAGCAGCGCGTTGCCGCCGTAGCCGCTGCCGAACGACCAGATCGCGCGCTCTTCGGGGAAGTGAGCGATGGTCGTGTGTTCCGGATTGCAAGGCCAGGCCACGTCCGCTTGGCCTGGCAGCAGCGGCGCGCCTAGCGAGTGCAGGCAGCGCACGAAATCCTCGCGTTCGCCGAGCGCGGCGAGCGCGGCCGCGCCCATGCGGGTCATCGTATGCATGCTCACGACCACGTACGGCGAGTCAGTCAGCTGCACGCCGAGCCGCGCCAGCGGCGAACCCACTGGCCCCATGCTGAACGGGATGACGTAGAGCGTGCGACCGCGCATCGCTCCGCGCAGCAGCGGCAAGAGCTCCGCTTTCATTTCCGCGGGCGCTCGCCAGTGATTGCTCGGACCAGCGTCAGCCTCCTGCCGTGAGCAGATGAAGGTGCGGCTTTCCACGCGCGCTACGTCTCGCGGATCGGAGCGGCACAAGTAGCTGTTCGGCCGCTTGGTCGGGTTGAGCGCGAGCAGCGTGCCGGTTGCGAGCATCGCCTCGAGGAGTTGCTGTCGTTCGTCTTCACTCCCGTTGCAGACGTGCACGGAGGCAGCCTCACAGAGTGCATTGATTTCGTCGATCCAGGCGTCGAGTACCGCGTTCGTCGTCCAGCGTTGCTGTGCCATGGCGAGCTCCAAGCTAAGGCGCTTCCTCGGAGGGTTTCTTCTATCCCCCAAGAGTGATGCGTCTGTTCATCAATCTAAGAATCGGGCGCTCGTCGGCAACCGGATGAGGCACGATTGCTCGGTGCCTGGCGCAGCTGCGCCCACCCGGACTTGGACCGGCCTACATCACAGGCGGCGTTTGCCGGACAAAGGCCGTTCGTAACTTTCGGCAAGGTATTGGGCTAACGTCCCCTCTGCCTGACGAGGGTCGACATGAAAGCCATGAGCCGCGCGTTGAACCGGGTGATTCGAGTTCCCCTGCTGGTCGGGCTGTTCGCGGGCGCGAGCGTCTGGGCTCAAAAGAGCGCCCTGGCTGCCGAGTATTACGTGGCGCCGACCGGGAGTGACTCGGCTGCGGGCACGCTGGCGGCGCCTTTTGCGACTCTGCAAAAGGGTGCCGACGTCGCGGTTGCGGGTGACACGGTTTACATTCGAGGTGGCACGTACGAGATCACGACACCGAAGAACTCCGGCGCCGGACTGACCTTCAGCAAAAGCGGTACGTCCGACACGAATCGCATCAAATACTGGGCCTACCAGAGCGAGGTTCCCGTCTTCGACTTCGCGAACATGGTGCTCTCGACCACGGGTTACACGCACGGCTTCGTGGTGACCGGGAGCTGGTTGCACTTTCGTGGGCTCGAGCTGCGCAACGTGCCGATGAACAGCTACTCCAACAATGCCATCGCAGCCAACGGCGGCGGCAATTGCATCTTCGAGCTGTTGAACCTCCATCACAACTCCGGCAACGGCATCTTCATTGGCAAGGGCAGCGGTGGCGATCTGATTCTCAACTGTGATGCGCACGACAATTACGACGCCACCTCGAACCAGGGGGACGGCCAGAACGCGGACGGTTTTGGCGTGCACTATCAAACGAGCGGCGCCACCACGATCGTGCGAGGTTGTCGTGCCTGGTGGAATTCGGACGACGGCTACGATCTGATTAACCAAGAAGTGCCGGTGATCATCGAAAACTCGTGGGCGATGGGCAACGGCTACATCAAATCAGGCACCGCGCGTCCCAAGGATGGTAACGGCAACGGTTTCAAGGCGGGCAGCAGCAAGACCGGAGTTCGTCACGTCATTCGTGGCAGCTTGGCCTGGAAGAACGTGGCTGCTGGCTTCTACGCCAATCACTCTTCGGGTGGGAATGATTGGTTCAACAACACCTCTTACAACAACGGCACACAATACAACATGCTGGCGAGCGATCCGAACGACTCGTCGGTCACGATCGTTTTGATGGGCTCGCTCGTGCACAAGATGAGAAACAACATCGGCTTCCCCAATAAAAATACGAACATGATGGGCGTCGATACTGGGTTCAATTCTTGGGATCTCGGGCTCACCCCGGCCGCGGCTGACTTTTCGAGCGTCATGGATACGGACGCACTCGGCCCCCGACAGCCAGACGGGAGTTTGCCCAACGTCGACTTCATGAAATTGCCCAATGGTAGCAAGATGATCGACAAAGGCACCGACGTTGGCTTGCCCTATGCCGGCACGGCGCCAGATCTCGGGGCATTCGAATTCGGCGCGGTGAGCGGCGGCGGGAGCGCAGGCAGCGCAGGCGCAGGCACCGCTGCGGGCGGCCGAAGTGCAGGCGGTGCGCCGTCGGTTGCTGGCGCAGGTCCATCCGCCGGCTCGGGCGTCGGCGGAGAAGGTGCGGGCGGTGCGGGCGGCGCTAGTCAGGCGGGAGCTGCTCCCACTGGCGCGGGCGCTCCGGATAGCGGTGGAGCGAATAGCTCGCTGGCTGGGGCAGACAATGCCAGCGGGCCACCCAAGGAGGCGGATAGCTCGTCCGGCTGTGGCTGCCGAATCGTGGCTGTGGCGCGGTCAACGCCCGCATCGAGTCCTGCGCTGCTCGCGCTCCTCGGCGCGCTCGCCCTGCTCCGACGACGACGCGCGCGCGAGTCGTGAGTCGCGAGCGCATCGCCGAGCCGAGAAGGCCTGACCAGTAAGTCACTGCGGCGCTGTCGGGCAGCCGGTGTTGCATTGAACGGTGACGGTGGTCTGCTCCACTGCCGAAACCATGCAGTAAGCGATCGCCGATTCACACATGATGCGACAGGTGGCGGCCGGCAGGGAAGTTCCGACCGATGCCATCTCCTCACTCACGCAACTTCTGGCGAGGGTGATCGGGCCGCCCGCGCAAGGCTGAGCAGGTCGCGCGTGGCACACGCTGGTGCCTCCCGAACTCCCTGCCTGTCCCATTCCGGCGGTGCCGCCACTGCCCCCAATGCCTCCTGCGCCACCGTTGGAGCCGGCGCTTGCGCCCGTCCCCGCGGCGCCCGCGCTTTCACCGGCCATTCCGCCGGAACCCGCGGTCGTCGTTCCGGCACTGCCGGCACTGCTCGCGCTCCCCGCAATGTTGTCGACATGGCCGCTGGTCGCGCTGCTGCCGCCGGCACCTGCGGCGTGGTTGTCCTGTCCACCGGTTGAGGAAACACCCTTGTCATTCGGGGCTTCACTCTGCGAGGTGCCGCCACAAGCGGCGGCGAACCCCGCCACCAGCAAGAGATGTGAAAATTGCTGCATGCGGTTCACGAGAGCGAATCGGTTTCCGGTCATGATCATCACTTCGAATCGCCGTTGCTTGCACCGTGCATGCCAGATTCGTTCTGCTGTAATCATGCTGAAAATCAGCTCACTCGCGAGCGTTTGGCACAGCTTGACCCACCGGTTCGGATCCCCGCGTCGCGATGGGGATCCGAACGGCGCGAGGCGGGTACTAGTTCCAGTTGTCGATCTTCAAATCTTCGGGCGACGGCTGCCCAGAGCCAGATTCGATCAGCTGCCTGAGGCTCAGCAAGAAGGTTGCCCATTTCATGCTGCAGTGCGCGGTGAACTCGATCGCCTCGCGCCAATTGCGATGACCGAAGATGACGATCGTGCTCTCGCCTTGCTGCGATAGCGCGAACGTGACGTCCGTGCCGATCCATTCCTCCGGGCCAGCAGTGAATCGCCAAGTGATTTCCTCGCTGGTCGACTTCGATATCGTGAACTTCGCGTTGCCGATTTCTTCGCCGGCTTTCGAACGGAATACGACTCGAACCGTGCCGCCGGGTGTGGACTCGCCGGAGGTTTCCTCGGTCCACCAGCCCGCGATACCGGCTACGGTAGAGAGTGCAGCGTGCACCTTCGAGATGGGCGCCTTGATTCCGATTCTGTGAATGATGTCCGTCATCGTGATCTCCGTGGTTATCGACACCCTTTCTGTAGCTCGCTGCTGCGCGAGCCGAGAGTTACATTCGTGGCGTGAATCGACGGAGCGGGCGTGCGCGTGTTCGAGCTTGGCTGCCCGCGCGAGACGACTTCCTGCAATCAGCGGCTGTCTTCGAGCAAGCCCCAGTCGCGAAGCCAGCGCGAGAGGCCGACGGGTGTCGCGCTGATCGGGGGCTGCAGCCGCCGTAGCTTGTGCGCGATATTTTGGCGATGAGCTTCCAGCGTCCGCACGCTGATATCGAGCCGCACCGCCGCTTCCTTGTCGCTGAAATCCTGGCTGCACAGGCGTGCGACTTCGAGTTCTCGCTTGGTGAGCAACTCGACGGGTGACGTGCCCAGCGGCGGCTCGAATCCGACCAAGAGACCCGCGAGTACGCCCTGAATTGCGGCGCGCAGCACTTCCGGAGGCGAGCTCTTCATGACGTAGCCGCGTGCGCCCGCTCGCCGGGCGCTATCCATGTAGGTTGCGCGCTCGTACATGCTGAGCACGATGACGCGAACCGACGGATGACGAGCGCTCAGCTCTTCCGTCAAGTGAATGCCATTGCGGTCTCCGAGTCCAATGTCCAAAAGGACGATGGTCGGCAGGGTACGCGCAATCACCTCCAGGCCTTCTTCTGCGCTGGCGGCCTCGCCCACGATTTCGAGCTCGGGGCTGCTCTCCAGCACGGTGCGCACGCCCTCCCGCACGAAAGGATGATCGTCGACCAGAACGATGCGCACGCGTGGGCTGACTTGCGGCGTCATGAGCTTTGGGTCCTCGAATGAGAAGTCATACTACGAAAGGCTCGCGACGGGCCCGTTCATTCGATGGTCCTCAAGCCGAGCAGCGCGTTGATTTCGGTGCGCCCCGGTCGCGAGTCAATCCAGAATTTGCCCCCGAGATCCTCGGTTCGTCGGCGCATGTTGGTCAGTCCCATTCCGTCGCCGGCGACGCGAGGATTGAATCCGCGGCCGTTGTCGACGACACGCAAGTGGACGAGCCGGTCATGGTCTTCACGCCCGAGCTCGATCGAGATTTCGCTGGCAGCTGCGTGTCGCTCGATGTTCGTGAGCGCCTCCTGTGCAATGCGAAACAGAGCCACACTCTGCCGTTCGCCGATGCGCAGCGGGCCGATGCGATCGAGCAGCGAGACCTTGGTCCGAGAGCGCTCTTCCAGGTCCCGCGCGAGCTCGTTCAGTGCTGCCACGAGGCCGAGTTGATCGACGGTAGCCGGCCGGAGCGCATGCGAGATGCGGCGCACGTCGACGATGCTGTCATCGAGGCGTGCCAAGCCTTTGTCGAGACATCGCTCGGCCCCCGCGGGATCAGTCGCCAGCCTCTGCCGACTGGCTTCGAGTTGGAAGCGCGCTGCAGCGAGGAGCTGAACGATTCCGTCGTGCAGTTCGCGCGCGATGCGCGCCCGCTCTTCTTCCTGCAAATGCAGGATGCGCTCCGCCATGGCGCGCAGCTTGCGATCTGCCAACCGTTGCTCGCTGACCGTGAGCAGCAGAGCGCCGAGAAACACGGCTAAAACGGCCGCGAGTCCAACGATGCCGACGCGCCAGATGGTCTGTTGTGCGCTCGCTTTCGAGGACTCTCGCGCGGCGGCGGTGGCGGCCTCGACGTCGTCGAGGTAGACGCCAGTCCCAATCATCCAGCCCCAAGGCTGCAGGAGGGACACGTAGCTCAGCTTTTCGGTCGGCGTACCCGTGGAAGGCTTGTGCCAAGTGTAGCGTTGAACGCCCGAGCCGCGCTGTGCGGTGGCGATCAACGCCGGAATCACACGCCGGCCGCGCGCGTCGACCAGAGTCTGTAAGTTACGCCCGACCAGCTCGGGTTGCCGCGGATGTACCAGGCACGTGCCGGATTGGTCGTAGAGGAAGAAATAGCCGTCTTCTCCCGAGTGAGCTGCGGCGACGATTTCTTTGGCGTGGTCTCGATTCAGCGCGTCGTCGGAAGTCAAGCTGGCCTGTATCTCGTTCTTCACGAGCGACACGGCATGCACCAACTCGGCTTGCTTTTGTGCCATCAGGCTTCGTTCGATCAGTTGGCTCTGTTGGTCGCTCAAGAGGGCTGCCTGATGCAAGACTTGCAATGACACCATCGCTATCGCAACGAATAGCGCCAAGGTGGACAGCGCGATCAGCTTCACCTTTAGCGACATCGAGTCTCTCACAATCTTTTCGCCAAACGGCGTCCGTGGCAACCGCGTTTTTGGCAGAAACGACCGTCTCCGTAGTCTTACGGAGTCGATGGTGGCGCCGTCATCGCCGCTGGATCGCGCGCGATTTCGGGGCGGCAAGAGCGGGTCGCGCTGGGGCACGCGTGGGACTACTTAGCGGCGCTTCGGTGATCTTGCGAATGTTCGAGAGCCACATCACTAGCGCAAGGTAGCGGCAGGTCTGGAGTACACCAATGACTGCCCAAATCAGCTCCGCAATCGCCGACGATCCCGATCCGACCGAAACGGAAGAGTGGCTCGCCGCGCTCGACACGGTGATTGGCCGCGAGGGCAGCAAGCGCGCGGACTTTCTCCTCGAAAGGCAGCTGGAATTTGCTCGCTCTCGCGGGATGCGCGCCCCCGCCTCCCGAGACAGCGCATACGTCAACACGATTGCTCGCGAGCGTGAAGCCCGCTCACC
>Ga0164308_10001335_pt1 | contig 13116 bp, 11 predicted proteins | sample Whisoiple_246_MG_FD_109983 | JGI IMG/M metagenome (GOLD analysis project Ga0164308, IMG submission 109983) | Soil microbial communities amended with fresh organic matter from upstate New York, USA - Whitman soil sample_246_MG | ecosystem: Environmental > Terrestrial > Soil > Unclassified >... | reverse complement strand
AGCTAGAGAAAGATACCGAGTAATGCCCACGACCTCAAAGGTGCAATGGGATGGAAGTGCTGCTCGAGCTGTGCGGTGCAGGCGCTGCGTCCAGAGTTTTTGCCGCGTTCGCACCTGCGCCCGAGAGCTTGATGCGCGGTAAGCGTTTGGCATTTGCGGCCGGCGCATGACTAAGTGTGGATGGCGGGTCGGGCGCGGAGGTGACGGGCGATGCAGTGGGGTCTCGCGCGGGCTCCCGTACGGTCGCGACGTTCTCGAGCGAGTTTGCGGCAGGCAGGGCTACGCGGCTGGTTGACGCGCGCGGAGTTGCGCTGACGGGCCCATTGTTTCTGCTGGCGAAGCGCGTGAAGCCGAGGACTGTCAGCAAGCCGAGCGCGATGAAGCCTCCGACACGGGAAACCAGGCCTACCCTGCGCGCGCTCGGAAATGCCTCGCGGGCGCCCGCATCGACTGCCGGAGTCTGGGGTTGTTCCGGCACAGGGCTCGCGACTCGGAATGGCGCCGTCGCGTCGCTGTCAGCGCTCCGCGCCGCTTCTGACAGTCGACCCGAGGTGCTTGCCCTTACGGGCATGGTCGCGCGCTCGAGATGTACGGTTGCAATTGGTCCGTCGAGGCCGACGCGCGCGACGGTGAGTGTGTCTTGTTTCGACGATGGCGATGGCGCGGTCGAACTGAGAACGATGCGTGCGAGGTCGTTGTTAGGCGGCGCTTGGGGCGGTGCCGAGGAGCCACGGGGCGCTCGGTGCGAGGCTCGCACCAACGGTTCGCGCGGCCCAAAGGGCGCAAGCGCCGCCGCAAGCGCGTCCGCACTTTCGAAGCGCCTGGTGGGAGACTTTTCTAAACACCGCGCCACGATGAACGACAGTGGGACCGGCACGTCGGCCCGCACCTCGTGCAGGAGTGGGGCCAGGCCTCGCATGATGGCGGTCGCAGTTCCTTCATTTCCCTTGGCACGGAAGGGGGCCTCTCCCGTGAGCAGCTGGAACAGCACCACCCCGAGTGACCACACATCGCTCCGTACATCGGCGTCCAAGCCGCTCATCTGCTCCGGGGGCATATAAAGCGGCGTGCCAAGCTGCGCGGTCGGGCCGGTCAAGCACTGGTCGGGCAATGAGCTGAACTTCGCCACGCCGAAGTCGAGAAGCTTCGCGCGTCGCGCGCCCTCCAGATTCGTAATGAAGATGTTCGCAGGCTTGATGTCACGGTGAATGATGCCGGCCCCGTGCGCCACCGCGACTCCTGTCGACGCTTGAATCAAGTAGCCAACCGCTTCGTCAACGGGGAGCGGGCCGCGCTTGATCAGTTCTCGCTTGAGATCTCGGCCCTCCAAGTACTCCATGACCATGTACGGGTCGCCCTCGGGCAACGTGTCGACATCGAGCACGCGAACGATGTGCTCGGATTGCATCAGGGCCATGGCGCGTGCTTCACGAAAGAACCGCGTACGCGCCTCTGCCGATTCCGAGCTTTGCGGATGAATGACCTTCACCGCCACTCGTCGATCGAGGCCCAAGTGAAGGGCCTCGTACACGACACCCATGCCCCCAGCGCCGATGCGACGTACGATGCGCAGTTTTCCGGGAATGAGCTCGCGTTGGATCATGCCATTCCCGCGCGCGCTAGAACCGGAGCAGGGGTGCCGCGACTCTGCCGGGAGGGATGTCGCCGCTCGACGGTGATCGTTCGGTCGTTGCGCAAATCAGCGCGGTCACTCCGGCACTGACGATCAAGCCGGTGCCGGTCCAGAACCACCATCGTCCGAACAGGCTCGGCTCCTTTTCGAGTACTAGGTTGAGCGTGCGGTGCCGATCAGCCGCGATCTCTACGCCCGTTTCCGACGTCAAGAAGCCCGTGTGTTCGACGCGGATTCGGTGCCGACCGCTCGACAGGGTGACCTCGGCGGGCACCGTGCCGAGTCGCACCCCGTCCGCGAAGGCAACCGCCCCGAGGATGGAGGTCACCGTCAAATGGCCATCCGTGCTCTTACGCAAGAGCACGGCCGCGACTTTTATTCTGCCGGCCGGAGGCAATACGACGTCTGTCTCGAATGGCAGGTAGCCATCGGCTGTGATGACCAAGTGTGAGCTGCCGGCGTTGACCGGTACCGGTTCGGTGAGAGGCGTAGAGCCGAGCGACTTGCCGGCGAGCACCACCTGTGCGCCGCGGACAGTACAAGTCACCTCTAAGCTGCTCACGCTTTGCCGGAGCGTGCTCAAAAGCTCTGCGAGATTCCCCGCCTTCGCCGCCAGCTTCGGTGAGGCTACCTCGCTGAACGCGAGGATAGCGGCCAGAGCTTCCGGATAGCGATGCAATGCTTGAAGCGCGCGCCCCCGATTGAACAGTAGGCTTGGGTGTGCTTCGAGCTCGATGGCTCGATCGTAGGCATCGAGCGCTTGTTCGTAATGCTGCGCGTCCATTGCCTGATCGCCGGCCGACTTGAACTCGAGCGCCAACGCGTCGTGTAGACCGTCCGTGTCGGCGTAGGCCGGCGTCGAGAGCAGGAGGCTCGAGGCTAAAAAGAGTGAGATGGATATCCGACTGAGCCACGACATGTCATGCCCTCGACAGGTGAACGCAGCCTCGAAGGGAACGGGTGAGGGGTGAGGTAGGCATTGCAGTGAGCGACGCGGAGACGGCGCGCCGACCCTCAAGGGGTTGGGCTGAGTACAATCCCAGCTGAGCTCCAAATCCCCGTATTGGCTGGAGCATAATTGACCTTGGGAGCCGCACCGGTGGGTTGGTCGTAGGCGACCGCGATGCCAGAAGTCAGCTTGTTCACTCCGCCCCCGCTCACTTGGAGAAAGGGAGTCGTTTGAGCGCCGGCGCCCAACTGGCTCGCAGCCAAAGTCGTGGCGCCGGATACGCCGAAAAAGTAGACGAGGGCGCTGTGGTTTTGACTGATAGTCATGGCGGCGGTGGTGGCCGCCGTCGTGGGGAACCCACTATCTGCGGGAGGCGATGCCGGCGGCGGCTTGGCCACTGCAAACTCGAGTCGCTGCACCGACGCCGAGGACGACGGGAAAATCGAGAAGGCGTGACTTTCAGTACCGCCCGTGGCCGTGGCCGTGAACAGCTGACAACGCAGCTGCTCCAAGAACAAGGTCATTCCAGGTGCATTGGTGGATGCGTGCCAAAAACTTCCGTCTTGAGGGCTGGCCGAGCCGAGCTGCGAAGTGATGCACACCCACGCAAAGAGAATGTCGCCCGCGTGTTCGGGTAGAAGCGCTTTCGTCGGCGAAATGGTCGAGACGAGCCCGCTGCTTGAGATCGAGTCCGAGGCGACCAACCGCGGACCAAGCTGAGCCGCGCCGCCCGCGCCCGCGCCGTTGATTTGCCCTCCGCTTCCTCCCGGAGGTTGCCCCCCGGTTCCGCCCTGAGCTGCGCCCGCGCTGGCCCCAGCACCTATACCTCCGGCGCCGCCGCCGGCCTGCGACATACTCCCGCCTCGCCCGCCGTCACCCGCTGAAGCTTGCCCCGCCGCTCCGCCCGCATCGATCGTGCCGCCTCCGCCTCCGACGGAGCGGTCGCCACCGGTTGCATCCGTGCCTCCGGCATCGCCGCCGCTGGCAGCTGCGCCGCTCGCTCCGCCGCCTCCTCTGCCGGCATTCGAGCCACCGGTGCCACCACCAGTATTCGAGCCACCAGCGCCGCCGCTGCTCGGACCACCAAAGCCGCCAACGCCGGAATTGCCGCCGAGCCCGTTCACGCCGCCAGTGCCGCCGCTCGGATTGACGACCGCGCACTTGCTTTCGGTGGCACACGACTCTGGGTCGACCTGCGCTGAAACACACGCGCCCTTACGGCAGGTTTCTGTCGCACCGCAAGGCACATCCACGCACGCCGCTTCGAGCTCGATGGGAAGCTCGAGACCGTGATGCTTCACGAAATTCAGCGATCGGCGCGCCACGATGCAGCCGCCCACGAAGTGGTCACGGCGACATTCATCCGGGGTTTTGACGATGCCCGCCACGACCTCGATGCCGACTTGACCCTGTTTCGAATCTGGCGGCAGAACTACGATCGAGCCGATACGACCAGTTTTCGCATCGCAAGCGCTGGTGACAGCAACGGGGGACGAACTGTCCAATTGGCCGAGCTTACCCACACTGATTGCGGTCTCCGGTCGATCGGAGCAGTTCACGTCGGTAGTGAGCTCGATATCGATTTGAGTCGCATCGAGGCACCCCACCACCCACGCCGACGCAAGCAGAACCACCGTGGCCCCGGTCAAGCGCGCACGCGCTATTCCGAGCTTGCCCCACAGGATTCTTGAGTCAGACACGAGCTCCAAATACGGCTGGTCGCCATATTTCTTAAGCCGCCTCGAATCAGCTATCTAGTTGTGGACAATCATTCAATGGCTGAAAAGTTCGCCTCCATTGGCACCTAGATGTTGCCCGCGCGAGTTCATTGAAGGGCGCCAGCACGCGTCGGCCGCATTCGCACGCTCGTGCTCAGCGGGCCGGCGCGTCCGTAGCATCAACGATGAATCAATGAGCAGGAGCCGGGGGGCAAGTCGCCACGCTGATCGTGCGCCGCGCGAACGGCCCTGGGGGCACTGGACCCGCGTAGTAAAGGTTCGTCCAGTCGTCGTAGTCCAAGAGTACGTTGTAGAAGCCGTCCCTGTTCACGTCGTACCTGACGTTGGTCTGAATCGAGCTCGAGAGGTTCCAGTCAATCGCAACGTTGCCGCATACCCCCGCGCGCTCGTCCAGAGAATTTTCGTCGAGGCGCACGTACTTGCCGCTGGAGTAGTTCGCGGGTCCGTCGCCCACGCGATCGCAGGTCGTGTCGACACCGCTGAATTGATAGCTGTAGTTCATCACGGAGTTGTAATTGGGCTTGTCGTTCAGGTCCTCGAAGCCGCCGTGATAAAGGCCGAGATTGTGCCCGAGTTCGTGCATCATGGTGTTCCGCACGTAAGGCAAGTAGTCGAAGTTACATTGGAGCGAGACGGCCAGATCGTCGCCGAAGATTTCCGCGTTCCCGGAGCTGCCGCTGGTGAGGTTGTAGTTGTGCACGTGGAGCGTGTAGTGAAAGTAGCCTTGGCGATTGGGCGCGAGATTGGCGGCTTTGTAATTCTGGTATTCGCTTCCAGTGACGTCACCGGAGAGTACGCCATCGGCATCGGCAACCAGTGTGCCGCCCGTGAACAGGCCGCCCTGACCGTAGTCGCTGATCACCACGATGCCCGTAGTTCGATCAGGGTTGCTCACCGGCGCACGGGCGAACGCTTGCGCGAGCTCAGTGATGCTCGCCGCCGACGGCCGATGGCTGTGCTGGCTGCACTCCTTCGAATCGTTGAACCAATCGTGCTCGAGCAAGATATTCTTGTGTACGGGGCTCGTGCCCATTGCGGGCAAGTTCAAGCCGCCGGTCGTGCCGAGCACCTCGTCCCCGTCGTTGATGCCGTCGCCATCGCTATCCGGATTGTTCGGGTCGGTACCCGTGTCGCTCGCGCTCTTGTAGGTACCCGTGTTGGTTTCCACCGAATCTGGCAGGCGATCGCCGTCGCTGTCCAAGGGAGGGGTGCTGCCCAGCGTGACGTCCAGCTTGTCCAAGTTGGGGCAGCTTTCCGCGGTGGTTCCGGTCAAGCGAATGTCGTTGTTGCCGGCGCGCAGCGTGACGTTGACCGTCACCGCGCTCCACGCTTCCCACGAAGACGTCGTAGGGAAGGGCAGGCTGGGGTTGATCACCGAGCCGTTCACACTGAACTGCGCAGTTCGGCTATTGATTGAAGAGTAGCGGAAGGAAAGTTGTGCCGACCCGGCCTGCGGGGCGTTCACGTGCCATTCGACATAGCTGCCGACCACGTTGTTGGTGTTCGCGTAGCCAGTTCCCGTGTACCCGCCGTGCAACGTTTCGACAATCCCGTTGCCGATTGTAGCGAGCTCGGCTTGATAGGTGGCGGAGGTGCTGGGCGGCTCGTAGGCAGCCAGCTGTGCGCCAGGGATCACTTCCGAAGGAACGCTGCCGCTCTGACCGGGCTTGAGCCAACCGACGGCCAGGTTATCCCCGCCGTTGCCTTCCTTCATCAAGGCTTCGATGTAATAGCGCTGACCCGCACTCAGCGTGACGGGCTGTGAACGTTGTGTCGTAAACTTGTTCCACTCTCGTGAATTCGTCCATTGTGTGGAATAAGCGATGCGCACTTTGTTGGTCTCGTTCGCGGACGTGCTCAAGTAGAGTTCGGAGGCGTCGTCGCTCGCGATCCAAAATGTGTAGCTGCCGCTGGTCGGCGGAACGACGAAACCGCGCACGCGGACCCCATAGTTGTCTCGAGAATTCACCGGGATTTCGAAGTTGGTCAGCACACCGGTGGTGCTCGGCGCGGTCGTGAGTGGAATTGCACTCACCGTGTTACCGGTCACGTTGTTCCACTGGTCGATGGTAATCGACCCCTGGCTAGACAGCGCTGCGCTGGTGGTATCGCTGCCTTCTTCGGACTCACTGCCGGCGCCGCAGCCAACAACGAGCATCGCGCTCGCCATCAACTGCACCCCACGGCCGTACCACGCACTCCCCAACCTGAACTTTCCCGTTTTCATGTCCCGTTTGAGTCCGGTGTTCGAGAAACCTTCGCTGCAATTTTCTATCGTCTTCGTTCGGTGGGCGATCAGCGCCAAAGCACGGGTCTACGGCGAAGCCTTCGTCCGCGCAGCTGGCTCGACGACCGGAATCCTCGCCGCGCCTGGGCCCCGCTCTCGCGGCGCGTCTCGCGGCGCGCGCCCATGTGCGCGCCACGTTCAGCAATGGTCGACGGTTTCAGTGCCGCAAACGCGAACTTTCGAATTGCAATTGTAGTCGCCGCCGGCGAAGAGACCGAGCGTGTGGCACGACGGATGGCAAGGATCCGTGCAGTCGGCGTCCGTTTTGCAGATTTGATGGCAGAGCTGGTCGCCAACCGGCGCGCTCGAGTGGCCACCGCCTGGGTCGGGGCCGCCAACGCGATCGGCGTACAGGTAGTAGCCATCGGGGCATGGTGGAGCTCGAAACTGGGTCGGCGCTTTGCAAACCCGATCAGACTCGGGGGCGGCGTTGGCGCAATCTGTGCCACCGTCTGCGCTGCAGTTTGCACGGTCGCCATCGCTCACCGCTGCACCGCCGCACGCAGCCGCATGCCCGCACGCAGCAATCCCGATCAGCGCGAAGGATCGTCTCCACATTGGGGTGCTCCCATCCAGAGCAACAACCGTGCCCTCGCTCGCTCCTCTCGCCTCAGCGATTGGCGAACGGCGTCACGGCCGAGCGGCCCCGGCGAGCAAGGGTCCAGCCGAAGGACAGCAACCAGGAGCAAGCCATTATCAGTGAGAGCAGCAAGTGAGCGCCAGCCGCAGTGAGCGCGATTGCCAGAGCTAGAGCGCCCAGCAAGCGCCAAAGTTCGTGTTGCTGCGCGTCTTTGCGGCCGTCGAGCAAGCCACCGATACTCGACGTACTCCACAAGATCACGACGGCGGCCGCGATTTGCCAACCGAGCGCATAGCGTTGGCGAAACCAAAGCACGGCCATCGCGAACACGATGGTGAGCGCCACTTGGCAGGCGGCGTAGCGTCGGATGGGGAGCGGGATATCGCTGCTGGCCCGGGCAGGGGGCTGACGCGGTGGCGGGGTCACGCCGGGTGGCACCCAGCCGGGGTGTTTGAACCACACTCGGAGCTTATCCCCAATGCGCGTTGCCGAGCGCTGCACCTCGAGCAGATCGCGGAAGTGGAGCCACTGAGACAGCGCGGCGTCGTGGCTGCGATAGCCTGCCCGCGTCCCGAGCTCGGGCGGGTCGGCAGGATCGATCTCGACGTAGGTGTGGAACAGGCGGTCCCACAACGTGAACATCGCGCCCAGGTTCTTCCCGATGTAGCGCGGATTTTTTGCGTGATGAGCGATATGCGTCTGCGGCGTGGTGAAGATGAATAAGCTCGGCCAACGCAGCACCTTGGAGTGCAGCAACAGCGCGTAGAACGAGATCGCCGAAATCGCCACGAAGAACTGCACCGAAGTGATGCCCAGTACGGGCACGGGGATGTAGAAAACGAACGCATAGGAGTCCGAGAACCATGGGTGCCGCGTGCCCACGCTCACGTTGAGCTCTTCACTCTGGTGATGCACGCCGTGAACGGCCCACAACACGCCGATTCGATGCCCTGCGCGGTGGTACATCCAATACCCGAAGTCCGCGATGAAGAACGCCAGCACCCACGGGACTGGCGACGTGCGCGACCAAGTCACCAGCCGCAAATGTTGGTAGCCGAAGTCGTATAGCCACAGCAGCAGCGGACCTAGAAATAGCCCGATCGTCACCTCCCCCAGACCGGCACAGAAGTTCCCGAGCGTGTCGGCAAACCGATACACGACGAGCCCGCGCCGCCGCGCCAGCCACTGTTCGAAACCGATCAGCGCTAAGTAGAACGGGATGCCGAACGCGTAGAAGGCGTTGGTGTCGAGATCTTCGAGCATCGCCGCCTTCCGTCCCTCCGGAGAGTAGCCTAGCCTGCGCTCAGCCGTGATGTCGATCCCGTTCGTATCTTTGGAGCGCGTCTGTCGCCGCTACGGCGCTTTCGAAGCGCTGAGCGAGGTGACGTTTCGAATCGACTCGCCCGGCATCGTCGGCTTACTGGGACCGAACGGTGCCGGCAAGACGACGTTACTCGACGTGCTCGCTGGGCTGGCCGCGCCAGACAGCGGCGGCTTTTCATTGTTCGGCGAGCGGATCGGTCCGGGCGCAAAATACCCTCGGCGGCGCGTGGGCGTGGTTTTGCAGCGCGAGTTCGTTCCCGACCACGTCACGGTCCACGAGTACGCCGAACTGTTCGCAGCCATCCACGGCGTGCGCAACGGCGCTCAGCAAATCATCGGCCAAGCTCGGCTGGAAGCGCGCAAGAAGCTGGCAGTGGAGCGGCTGAGTGGCGGTGAGGCACAGCGCTTGTTCGTCGCCGCTTCGCTCGTGCACGCCCCCGACCTACTATTGCTCGATGAGCCAAGCGCCCGACTCGATCCGGTGAGTAAGCGTGAGCTGAGCGAGCTGCTCCGTCGTGTTTCGGAAAAAACTTGTGTGCTGATGGCAACGCACGACCTGATCGAAGCCGAGCGCGCCTGTGACCACTGCTTGTTCATCCTGGGCGGCCGCCTGTGCGCCCAAGGTTCGACCGCCGAGCTGATGGCAAGCGCTGGCGCGACGACGTTGGAAGACGCATTCTTTCACTTCTGCAGCGCGCGAGTGGCTCCCACGGGGGACGCCGCGTGAAAGCGCTCTGGGTACTTGCGCGGCTGCGCGTGCTCGACGTGCTGCGGAGCCGCTCGGCAACCTTCGCCTTCCTCGGCTTGCCGGTGTTGATCTTGCTCGTCTTGGCAGTGGTGTTTGGCAGCGGACAGCCGTTCGAGGTGCGACGCGTCTCGTTCGTTCAGGCGCCGGGCGAGCTCGACCCGGCGGCGCTGCGACTCTCTACCCACGAAGTGCGCGTCGAACGCGAACCGGAGCGCGATGTGGCCCGGCGGAAGCTCGAGACGCGCGCGACGGACGCGGTGCTCGAGCGAGACGGCGCGGGCATACTGCGAATCACCGTCGGTTCCAAGGACGAGCTGTGGGCGCGTGGCGTCGCCGCCCTGTTGTCGCCCGCGAGTCTGGAGTTGGTGAGGCTCAATCGCTTGGGCTACGTGCACTACTTATTCCCCGGCCTGCTGTGCTCGAGCGTGATGTTCGCGGGTCTTTTTGGCATGGGCTACGCGATGGCCCGCTACCGCAACAACGCTTTCCTCAAGAAGCTTTCTACGACCCCGCTCAGCCGCGCTACGTTCGTGTTGGCGCAGATTTTGGGCCGCGGGAGCCTAGTGAGCGTGCAGGCGGCGCTCTTGCTGGTGGTCGCGCTCGTGGGCTTGGGCCTGCGCCCCACCTCGAGCGGCGCCCTATCCGCTGCATTGGTGTGCGCGCTGGGTCTGTTCGTCTTTTCAGGCATTGGCTTTGCACTGGCCAGCGTGATTGAGACAGAGGCAGTGTTGAGCGACCTGATTAGCGGCCTGACCTTGCCATTCACGCTCTTTTCAGGCGTCTTCTTCCCACTCGACAGCTTGCCGCGGCCACTGGCCGAGGTTTGCGCGTGGTTGCCTTCCACACTGATGGTCGACGCGGTGCGCTCCACGCTGCTCTACGGCGCTGGGTTTATGACCGTGGGCGGCAAATTGTGCGGGCTTTTGCTGTGGGGAGCCGTAACCTTTGCCTTCAGCGTGAGGCTTTTCCGTTGGCACGAGTAACTAGCGAAAGGGAGTGGATCGAGGCAGCTCGCTTCGATCTGACCTGGTTCTTCGCGCCCGCCGCTCTGTCGCTGCTCGCCTTCGTCAGCTGCTTGGCGCTCGGTGCACCGCCGCTCCTCTGGTTGTGGTTTTGGCTGATCTGCTTCGATGGTCCGCACATGCTCGCCACCTATTCGCGGGCGTACGGCGACCGCGGCATGTGGCGGACTCGTAAACCGCTCTTGCTCGGCTCTTGGTCGGCGTTTGCGGTCGGCCCCACGCTGCTCTTGCTGGGCTCGTGGTTTGGCGCGCCGGGTATCTTCACGCTCTTTCTCGCGCTCATGTCGGTTTACTCCTTTCACCACGTGGTGCGCCAGCACTGGGGCTTCGCCGCGCTGTACGGCGCGCGCGGGAAAGCAACTCGCGCAGTGGCCAAGCCAGCCAGCGGTAACCTGCGCTTTTGGTTCTACGGCGTCTGCTGGACTCCGTATGTCGCCTTCATTCTCACTCACCCCAGCCTGGCGAAAGAAGTGGGCGCGAGTAGCTCGCTGCGCCGCGCTGGACAGCTCGCAGCGCTCGCGCTGCTCGGGTTTTGGCTGCTCGGTCTGGCGCGCTTCGCTCGGCTCTTGCTACGCGCGTGGCGGCAGCAGGCCCCTCTACTGCAGCCCGCGTATTTGCTTCTAACTGCGCTGTTTCACGGCTTTTTGTTCTTCCTAGTCGCGCGCTTCGAGCCATTGCTTCGCGGTGCTGTCGGGCTCGATCAAGAGTTCGTGCTGCTCAGCGTCATGAACGGCATGTTCCACTCGGCGCAGTACATTGGCTTGGTCGCGCTTTTTCATCGCCGTTCAGGCCGCGTTCCGAGCACGCCGTCCACCTGGTTCGCAAATCATCCCGGCCGTGCGTTGAGCGTGCTCGTGCCGTTCGTGCTCGTGTACCTCTCAGTAGCGTGCGCCACCGGCGTGTATCCGGGTTGCCAGGTCTGGGTCGGGCAGCACTTCAACCACGTCGGGCTAAACCAGCTGGCCTTGGCGATCTGGTGGGGTTTCGCGCTCCACCACTACTGGCTCGATGAACGCATCTGGCACGTCCGCAGTGACCCGCAGCTGCGCGCCGTGTTCGGGCTGGGTAGCAGTGCCGCAGGAGAGGTTCGAGAGCATCATTTGATGCCCCGCGTGTGATACGCCGAGGAGCGGCGGTCGTCCTCGCTACGCTGCGGGCGACCGGCTACCCAAGCGCTGGCCTCCGGCCAGCGCGGTGCGCCGACAGCTCTCCGTGAGCACTCCCAACGCTGAGCGCAGGGCGGCGCAAGCCACACTCGTGGTGCAAAGACCAGAGGTGCCCCGTGCTTGGGCGGCGGGCTATTTCACTACCGCGGCTTGAACCGCCAAGCGGCGTTCGACGACGACGCAGATCGATTCGACGGTGATCATGGAGAACAGCGCCCGCGGGCTGATTTTGCTGCGGTCGGGCGCGTCCGCGACTTGCGGCAACCAATCGGCCAGTTTGTCGACTACAGGCGCGGTGAGAAAGCCTTCCCGCATGACCTCAGGCGATGAAAAATCGAGTCGGGTCAGGAAGTTGAACTCGGTTTCACGAACGTTGATGCCAAACTTGCGTTCGAGCGTGAAGACGATATCGACCAAGTCGAGCGAGTCGACCCCCAGGTCGTCGACCAGCCGGCTCTGCAGGGTGATCTCGCTCTTCGCGACCGCTAGGCTATCGGCAATATTTTGGCGAACGCCTTCGAACACTGCGCTATCGGTCATCGAAACCACCTCGTCACCAAGTGCGCCGGCTTTCGTTCGGTCGCAACGGGCACCTCGTCCGGAAAACCGACCGGCACCAGCGCTACGATGTCCCAAGCCGGTGGAACTTCCAAGAGCCGCTTGAGCTCGGACCGCGCCAACAGCGGACCGGTCATGCCCGAAGCTCCCAGCCCGAGCTCGTGGGCCACGAGCAGCAGGTGACCGAGCGCCAACGACGTGCCGATCAGCCCCGAATCTCGCTCGAGCTGGGTGAGCGCGGCACGTTCCGTTCCGGGCAGGTCGTCCGAGGTGAGGTTCGAGAGCAGGGTGAGCGGCTTGTAAATTGGCACCACGACCAGCGGCGCGTGCTCGAAACGCGTGAAATAGTCGCCGTAGCGCTCGAACGCTGGCTGACTCGATTCAGGGATGTAACGGGCCACCATTGTGGTGGACGCGCGCACCGCGCCTGCGAGCTCTGCGATCAAAGCGCGATTTTCGACGAGCAGGAACTTCCAAGGTTGCTTATTGCTGGCGGACGGCGCACAGACCGCGCCCTCGATCAGCCGTTGGACCAACGCCTCGGGAATCGGATCGGTCTTGAAGCGACGCACGCTGCGCCGCTCGCGCAAGAGCTGCTCGATCATGTAAAGCCTCCATCGACCGCGTGCACCGAGCCAGTGATGAAGCGCGCTTGCTCGCTCAGCAAGTAAACGGCGAGGCTAGCCACGTCCGCAGGCTCACCCAATTGACGCAGCGCCGTCCGATTTTGCGCTTGATCGCCGCCGAGTGCGAGCGCGGTGCTCAGCATGGGCGTCTGGATCGGCCCGGGCCGTACGCACACGGCGCGGATCCCTTTGCGGCCGTACTCGAGCGCGACCGCGCGCGTGAACGCCTCGACTCCGGCTTTGCTCGCGGCGTACGCCGCCCCGCCTGGCACGGGAGCAGTGGCAGACACCGAGCTGACATTCAGCACCACTCCGGCCCGTTGCTGCAAAAGCCGCGGTAAAACCGCGCGAGTGCACAAAATGGTGCCGAGCAAATTGACCGAGATTTGTTCGACTAGAGCCGCCTCGTCGACACTGACGAGCAACCCCGCGTTGTGCACTCCGGCGGCGTTCACCCAGAGCTCGAGCCCTTCGCCGCCGGCCGT
>Ga0164308_10001334_pt1 | contig 13117 bp, 17 predicted proteins | sample Whisoiple_246_MG_FD_109983 | JGI IMG/M metagenome (GOLD analysis project Ga0164308, IMG submission 109983) | Soil microbial communities amended with fresh organic matter from upstate New York, USA - Whitman soil sample_246_MG | ecosystem: Environmental > Terrestrial > Soil > Unclassified >... | reverse complement strand
TCGCTTGCGATAAGATAAGGTCGATATGTGATTATGTGGCCGCGTTTCACATTAGAGTTGCCGAACTTCCGAGATGGAGAGATACTGCACTATCGACCAATCGACTGTTTCTTTTCGAGCATGTTGGTTCTGAATGTTCATGAAACTCGTAAGTGACAACGCGTTTTCAGCCAAAAGCGTCTCCACTACCGGATATCCGGCACGTATTACCTGGCATAGCCTCGTCTGCACATGTCATATCACCAGTAGCTTTCGCCCATTTCTTCAGCTTTTATCAACAAATACCGCTAATCCAGCCACAAATCCTTAGAATACCACCCGGCGTATTGTGATGTCACCAAACATTTCCTTTGACTCCGGCACAATCGACAGATTCAACCGGGCAGCAGCCGGGTATATCGTGCCTCTCCTTCTCATAGTCACGAATCTGATTACCTACATCAACAAAGATGCATCCAAAGCTTATGATATTACTGGCCTTAACGTCCTTGCCAACCTCTATTTGCTTGGAGCCTATCTTAGAGGCGACAGGTTCGGCTAATGGTCCCCGACCAAGTGCGGTGAACCAGGAGATGTATCTTGAGTTGCTTCATGCACTGGAACAGCTTCAACACGGAGAGACGAAAAACAACGTGGAAGAACAACGGCCCGAGAAACGCAGATCTGTGAGTAATACCAAGTTCCTATTTATTTACTGAGCCATGGCTGATTTCTAGATATATGAACGTGCATGGGATGCGATTGCGCCATCACATGAGTTTAAGGAGGGATTAAAGGTAAAGCAGTCTCTTGAATGTGAGAATAGTTCTAATGTATCCATCAAAGATAATATGGCTTCGCTGGAGTGAGTTCAAGCAGACGATCCATGACTTAAATACGGATATGAACTGAATATTTAGCTTTCGAAATCAAGCATGCCGTCGGTTTAACAGAATGCGGGCGCTTTAGTGGACACGCCGGTCCAAATAACGAGCTCTACTATCAGTATGAGGTTGGTACATCTCTCATCTAACTTCACGTCAGATAGCTAAAGTAGAGCAGACTGATGATGGCCACTGCGATACCGTCATCGAACAGATCGAGATTGAACGGGCAATCGAAAGCCGTATTGAAAAGGAAGGGGTAACACTTCGTACCACCGAATGCCTGGACCTGACTGACATTGGCGTTTGGAATGGTCACCTCCTCATTGGACCGACCAAGGGCTTTGACTACGAAATAGAGTGCGGGCCAAAGCTTATTGTTACTCCGGTATCCATGATGTGGGATTTGGAAAGTTTAGAGGAAGCGGAGAAGGAGAAAGAACAGCAAGCTGACCGTGAGCTATAGAGAAATGAGTTTAGTTGAAGATGATGAGTCGAGCAGTGATTCTGCAGGTAAACTATAACATATTTCGATGGGCCATCAACCGTGAAAAGAGTAAAAGGCCAGGGGAGCAATTACGGGAAGTCAATTTAACCTTATAGGCAGCAAGAAGTCAAGTAGTTGCAATTTCATATTCAATTATAACCAAGAAAATGATAACTGCCGCAAATGACATGCATACCGGACGTGGTGGTTATTGTACTTAGCTGGTACTTGAATCTTGTCACAGCGCACTTGCGTCGCAGAAACATCAAGTCGTTGCATCCTCAAAGGATTGTATGAATTTAGCACCAATGGCATCGTAGCTTACAAAGTCCAGGAGAACTACCTCGGCAGAATGAGCTTGTTTAGTTTAGGGTTGTATTTAGACATCAGTAGCTAGACGCCGAGGGAAAAAGCTTATTCTAATCCACTTATGGCCTCTCTTCTCTCGTAGTCCGAATTGACGGTGGATGTAACTACTGCGAGTTTGATGGGTTTGTGGAAGCTCTTCATTGACTTGGATACGATCGAATTCGGTGCCAGGGAAACTGTCTTTGGGTTTAAAACGTAACTCGCAGACGATTGGAATGTCCTTGAACGGCTGAATCTTTGTCTTGATAATGCAACCAACACGGCAGGAAGTCTGATCCATCCTGCACAGTGCTGACCATATCCTTCTTTCACAAGCACCAGTTTCTGCAAGCACAAGGAGCCCTCGGGGATTCCTTAGGACCAGACGGATCGTTTCATCAAAGTAGTAACAGGAGGCGATATGGACTGCAACTTCTTCTGGATTATCGACAGATCTGATCATCAATATTATTATTCAGGCGGCAATTCGGCACAAATCGAAGATCAAAAGTCGTTCAATGACCAACTGAAAGACGCAGAAGACGAAGGATTGTGCTTGCAGCCAACATATCATGACTCTTGATGAAGATGATTATATGAGAAGTACAAGGATAAAATCCTTCGACTGATGCTTTTCGGTAAATAGAAAGGTCCGAGAATCCATTTCGCAGAGTTCTACAAATAGCTCAATTGACAGTCTTGACAATGAATGTTTCGAAGGCTATACAAAGAAAGAGGAATCCACAAGAGCTCTAATATCTGTAGGGCTCTATGCTGGTATTACAAAGAGTTAGCTAAAAACCAGTAATTCATCCCAGAGGATTCAGCTATCTGTCACTAAAGGAAAGGTCGGATCCGCCAGCATATTGTGTGTGAGACCGTGGCGCTTATTGTTGCGGGGGATGCCGTTCTTCCGAGTTGCATGCATCTTCCTCATATATAGAGCCGCTGTTGGTTTTAGTTCAAGTGTGTTGGTTCTGCGCCTGCAAAGTTCTCGTAAGTTCCTGTGCCTCTTGTAGAACCAACAGCATTTCACATGGGTCGGATAAGCGGCATGCTCACTTCCACGCCGAAGATACCCTCACTCATCGAATCTTCTGACATTCAACATCTGCTCTCGTCATATCACCAAATCCTTCGAAATTCCCATAAAAGACCTATAAAAGACCAATAAACTTCCAAGGCCTCACGTTCAATCTGAGTAATGACTCCAGAACCTCAACCCGACCCTCATTTCCTCGATCAAATCGTTCAAGCATCAGCAGGATACATTCTTCCCACTGTCCTTCTCGCAGCGAATCTCGTTGCCTACCTCAGTAAAGATGAAACCCGCCCTTACTAACTTCTTCGTCTTAATGTCCTTGCCTTTGTTTATTTACTCTATGCCTACCACAGAGGTGACCGAGGTCGTTAACGAGGCCGAGGCTGTTAATGAGGCCGTTAAGATGCCGGATTCTCTGGCGCTGTACCACCTTGAGGACTTTGAGTCTGAGGACTCTGCCCTTGAGAAGCGCAGACACGTTACGGTAAGTTTATCTCATGGTGTACTGCTTACAGTTCTGATATCTCTAAAGGTTTGCGAGAGAATCATCACTATTACCTCTCATTGCGTTATCATCGGAGGTGCTATCAAGGTAAGAAGCCCCTCGGCCATATCGACAGGCCTATAACATCCCTTCTTAGGACGGAATTCTCCAGATCAGTAAGTGTGAGATAACTAAGTAGATTTTGAGCTAACATGGCGCTCAGGCGCTGCCATTAAACATGCATCAAACGTGAAGACCTGTTCCACCTTTATTGGACATGCTGGTCCGAACAGCAACCTTTTCTACCGCTATCGTGTATGTGAACCTCTCGTTCTACATTATAGCAGGAGATGCTGACAAAGGAAACCACAGTCTACTGGTAGACACTGTGACACGACTGCTGAACAGGAAACCATTGCAGGTGCAATCGAGCATCACATCAAGAACCATGGGCACAAGCTCTGCGGCACCCAGTGTTTGGAACTAACCCATGGTGGAACTTGGCACGGATACCTCCTCATTGGACCGGCGAGCAACTTTGACCACAAGGCTTACTGTGGGCCGGAAGTCAGCTTCAAGCATTGTGACTCGGGAGGCAAGGGTGACATTAACTAAGCTGATCAAGAGCGTGGGTGGACATGTTAAGCACCTAGGCCACCAGCGTTTACCCAATCACCCCTTTTAAGATCCGTTTGGTTTGAAGCATAGGGGCTTTGATTGATACCCGGTGTGTTCGGAAGGTAGACGGATGAATATTTCCCTTCGCTACCCTTCGCTTCTGTGATATAGCAGAGTCAGATTTACATCGAAGGCTCCACGTAGAGCTTTTACCTAACCAATTGTGCCATCACTCGCACCTCCTTTGTACAAGATGACAATGGCTTTTGTAATGCATGCAAATTCATGTCAAAAGAAACCCCTTGTGTAACTACTTGCCTGTTGTGCAAGCCACATGCATCAATACACTTGGTGAATGTCCACAAAATGGGGCCTCTCTATACTTAAATTCAGGCTAGGCAGGATACCGTTAAGCTACTTCAGTAAGCGTCTTAGGTGTAGTGCAGTCTATTAGGACTCCGCGGCGAACACAAGCACTACCATTTCCGCGGCAAACACCGGCGAAGTGAATGTACAAGACGGTGGCGGGGCGTCCCGTCAAGTCTGCCTAAGAAATAATAAGCTATATTTCCCCAGGTTCTCCAGCTTCCCCAGATTCCCCAGATTCCCCATATGGAGATCTTTTAGCAAGGCAATTCGACATCAATATGACCACAGACATCAATATCGAGAAGGGTGAAAAGAATGAGGGATGCCATTCTGAGACGGAGCATCCGCCTACTCAAGGAGAGTTATTGCACCGGCATGGTGAACTGAACAGAGGGTATGCCGCATCTCCCAAACTTACGGCTGGTCCGCATGTTTGTCTGGTTCAAACACGCCCACGCGTGCCTATAACATCTTGCTTCACCGCTAACGAGGCGATTGCATAGGTTAAAGTCTCGCCACATTCAATTCATCGCCATCGGAGGCTCCATTGGCACGTGGCTATTTCTTGGTATTGGCAGTGCGTTGACAAAGGCCGGCTCGCTCTCGCTCCTTCTTGGCTACACCATAACCGGAATCTTCATCTTTGTCATGATGATGAGCCTTGGTGAAATGGCGACTTGGCTCCCTTTGCCTGGAGCCCTTCCCCAGTTCTGTGCCAGGTACGTTGATGGAGCCTTGGGATTCGCGGTTGGTTGGAATGTATGGTACTCAGCAGCGATCACCCTCTGTGCAGAATTATCAGCTGCTTCCCTCATAATCGGATACTGGAAAGGGGCTGAGGGCGTCAACGTGGCTGTTTGGATTGCTATCATCCTCGTTGTCGTGGTACTACTCAATATCTTCGCCGTCTCTATTTATGGCGAGGCAGAGTTCTGTTTCGCCTCGATCAAGGTCATCACAATTGTGGGCCTTCTAATCATGACGTTCATCGTTATGCTTGGAGGTAACCCCCAGGGTCGCCGGCTAGGCTTCACCTACTGGAAGAATCCGGGGCCGATGAAGGAATATCTTGCTGAGGGTGATCTTGGTCGCTTCTTGGGTTTTGTCACCACATTGATTAACGCTGCCTTTTCCTTTGGTGGCGTGGAAATGGTTGCTGTTGCTGCCGGTGAAGCTGAGAACCCTCGCAAGAACATCCCTAAAGCTGTCCGTCGCATCTTCTGGCGCATTATCTTCTTCTACGTTCTTGGTGCCCTTGCAGTGGGTATTTTAGTTGCTTCCAACGATCCTCGCCTATTATCAGCCCAGGCAAGCGGTACTTCTAATGCCGCAGCCTCACCCTGGGTGATCGGAGTCCAGAACGTCGGCATCTCAGTCCTTCCGTCTATCATTAATGCTGTTATCCTTTCGTCGGCTTCATCATCTGCCAATGCCTTTATTTACAGTGGGTCCCGTTATTTGTACGCATTGGCTGTGAATAAACAAGCTCCAGCCTTCTTCCTCAAGTGCAACAAACAAGGAGTACCCTGGATTGCTGTCCTGGTTACCAGCGCCATGGGCCTTCTGACCTATCTTTCAGTCCAAAAGGATGGCGGTGCGGCTCAAGCGCTCCAGTGGTTTCAAAACCTCGTTACTATTTCATCACTGTTCACCTGGTCCTGTGTATGCTTGGCATACATCCGTTTTCATGCTGCCTTAAAGGCGCAAGGAGTTGATCGCGACACTCTCCACCTGAAAAGCTATTTCCAACCTTGGGCAGCTTGGGCCGCTCTCATCTACTTCTCAATGTTGATCATTTTCAACGGTTTCAGCGTGTTCATGTCAGGAAGATGGAACATCAGCGGTAAGCTTTATTCTCGCCCAATCAACTCTTTTGCATGTTATTCAGACTCTATCCAACTACAGCACTAACAACTATTTCCAGACTTCTTCGCGGCGTACGTCAACACTCTCATCTTCGCCGTCCTTTTTATTGCATGGAAGTTGATCAAGAAGACGAAATGGATCCCGTCAAATGAAGCTGATATAACAAGTGGCAAAGACGCCATCGATGCACTGGAGGAGATCTGGGAGGATCCAAAGCCACGTAACGCTCTCGAGCGCTTCTGGTTTTGGCTAGCATAGGACTTTGCTCTAGGAAAGGTTCGCCACTCTTATGCCCAGGGCCGGAATGCAAGATCAAACAAAGAATGTTCATCTTGATCATAAGCGCTCTTACGCTATTTTAAGCCAGAGAGTCGGACTCATGGTTCACTCGGAAGCTATTTCCAAGGTTTCACAATTGAATATACTCTGTCCTTATGTAAAATGTGTCCATCATCTCCAAAAGTTCCTATTTTACGTAGACAGCCTTCCTTTTATTCCCTGTGGCTTGGCTTTTGTTGACCTTGGCTACAATGAGTACGTCGGCGTAGCTGAGTACAGTTTATTAGCCGCAGATTCCAGCTGAGACGCGCTGATGCCACAAAAGATTCTAAACTTCAAGACGATTATTGAAGTTGGTCGTCTCTCAAACTTAGGCTCAGTTTACTTCGCATTCTCTTACTTCAAGTTTCTACCCAGATTCAGCCGTGAGTGCAATTGTGGGAGGAGAACATCACAAGTACGCAGGAAGGATTTATTACTATGTCTTCTATCGTTCCGTTGACGTTTGGCTTTCACGAACAGCCTCCCTGCACTGTCTCATTGTTCAAAGCCTTACCATCCTTCTTGGCCTGGAGTAGCCTCTTTAATGCGTTGACCAGATCGGCAACGGCCTCCTCCGAGGTTTGGTGGTGGAACACTAAACGCCCATTGGGGAAGACAGCGACTGCCGCATCGGCGCAGTATTGAACAAAAGCAGCACCAGGAATATCCATGCCAGCCAGATCTAGTACCACCATGTTGCTTTGCGCAGGCAGCGCTAGCCTGTATCCTGTGTCCTCGAGTTGACTGCCAGCTCTCTTTGCCAATGCATGTATGGCTGGAAACTGGGGCACTGTATACTCAAATGCAGACAAAGCTGCAGCGGCCATCGTGCCAGGCTGTCGGGTACCACCGCCAAGCATCTTGCGGTAATACTTACATCTCTCGATGAAGCGCTTACTTCCTACAATAACGCTCCCCATAGGGGCACCGATACCCTTAGCTAGGCAGATAGACATGCTATCAAAGCATGCAGCATAGTCCTTCAGGCTGACGCCCTCAGCAACCACACTATCGATTACTCGGGCCGCGTCGAGATGCATGGCAACAGGTCGTGAGCCCTCGGAAACTGGGAATGAACGAACGTAATCTGCAATAGCTCGTGCCTCTGCTAGAGGGAGAACGGTACCGCTCAAGGTGCTCTCTAGCGAGACAACTCGGGTCGGAGGAAAGTGGACTGGACCCAGGTCAGTAAACTTCACAGCGTCGAGCAACATGTAAAGAGGAATCTCTCTTTGGTGTTTACTCACTGTTTCCGTCCGCGATCATGTTAGCCTTCACATCTTCGAGTGTAAGATGGATGCCATTTTTCGGGTGGACCGTAGTAACTGTGGCTTGAGAGATGACCGGCAGGGCTCCAGACTCCCAGCACTGAATATGGGCTCGATAATCACAGAGAACACTGTGGGGAGGTTGCGTGAGGTGGGTGCGAAGGCAGATCTGGTTTCCTTGCGTGCCTGAAACCGCCCACAGCGCCGCTTCCATGCCAGTCAGCTCAACCATCTTCGCCTAGAGGGCCTTGACAGACGGATCGCCCTCGGCATCGTAAATGTCATCGTTGACCGAGGCCGCGAGAATGGCCTGATAGAGTAACGCGTCAGCAGAACTGGGGGAGGGGCGGGGCGATCAAGAGGGCAAGGTTACATACCTCCATCATTTCCTCAACAGGAACAGTAACAACATCAGATCTGAAGTCGCGAGATGCCTTTGCTTTCGCAGCCTGTATCCTTTCATGAATCCGAGTGGTAAAAGGAGATTCCCTGACCAGGCCGTTGACTGACTGACTGTCAGCAGATATAGGCTTGGAGAGCCTGGCGGCCAGACAGTTCTCAGTTTCTGTGTACCCGTTGATAGCCATTGCAGTTGATAGGGCAGACGTGGTGTGGTAAGGCAGTAGAGGGGGAGGAAGGGCCCTTATATGATAGTGGTAGAGTGAAACTTCCAATGATTAAACAAATCTGCTTGTCTTATACTTCGCTTTGACTCTTCTAGTGGTGAGGACCACGCTGCCATATTAGCTCCGTGCCAGTTTTCCGCGGAGCGAAATTAACTTTGGAGCCGGCCGTTGCAGCACCCGCGGGACGCCACAAAATCCGGCGAACCTTTCCCGGAGAGCAATTGCCTATTCGTCGAGTACAAACCCACGACTTGAGTCGATTCGTGAACCATGCTCCGATTCTCGGTGGCAGTCAGCTGGAGACATAGCCAGGGCCGCTAACCAGCTTTAACCCTTTTTATAATCCTGATTATTATTTATGTAACAGCCAATACTATGAGCACCTTCAATAGCAGTCCCTTATATAACTATCTGCTTGTTGTATAAGCCACATACTTCGGTCAACACTTGGCGAGTCTCCTCCGAATGAGACCTCACGCCAGTTTCGGAACAACTTCTCAAGATGGCTTCCTACAAGTGTGGCTCGTGAGCCGATGAACTCTTTGAGAGCTGGTACGTGTGATGCAGCGAGGATGATCAGCATGGCTCCAGACATTCTGCTCCTTGTCAGTGTGATGTAGGTCGGAAACGATTGTCAACTTACGAAAGTGAGCATATCCACGTGTCAATCAGAACTGTTTGCGGGAATCCTCTTAGGTCTAACGCATGCAGCAAGCAAGCGTCCAGGCATAGCTTGCAATTTTGCATAGCATCTGGTATTGGAGGCACCCTCGTCTCAGCGTAGCTACTGCTTAGCATCCACATCAGATAGGGTCGGTAAATCACGCCCTTGCAGGTCAGATATCGTTGTCGAAGGAATCCACCAGCCGCTGTTGCTGCCTCTTCCGTATCTATGCTGAAAGAGAATGAGGCTGGTAAGACTTCACGCCAGTCATCGAGCTGTCGCTGTAGTTCGGCAACGATGCGTGGAAAGCGAGTGTGATCGAATGCGGCGCCCGTGTCCTTTGCGTAGAGTAGTTGATGGACTCTGTTGAGGAGGCGTCGCATACTGATACAGGCCAAGAAGTAGAGAGATGATTCCTCTTCTACAATTTCGGATGGGTGCGTGTGATATGTGCTTGGTAGTGGGATAGAAGACTCGACGCGAGCGATTCCTGACGGGGGACATGCTGAGAGCTCAGCCATATAGTCACTTAGACAGGTATCAGTTAGCTGTCACTTTGGCATTATTACGTACGATATGATGGTTTACCTTTCTAGAATGTAGCATGACCAGAATATCCTTCTGATGCGTTCTTCAGCCTCGTCGTCATGCGTGTTGGGTGGATAGGAAAGAAGCAACATGCATCTCGTCGCTGTAGCACTGAGATACTCCCAAGCCTGAAGTGGCCGGACCAAAGAGGCGAAGTAAAGACTGGCACGTTAGAAAGGGTAAAATTCGGAACACCAGTGTCATCTTACGCTGTGAAGAAGAGGCACTGGGTGCTTCCAGAGTCAACTTGCAGATGGGCAACGTGGAGCTTCTTTAGAGCCAGTTGGAAATAGATGTCACCCAGCTTCCGCTTCCGAAGTCTTCTGTCTTTCTCTGCTGCATCGGGCTCAGCTGTAAAACGAAGGTCTTCGGCAGCTTGACTTGCACATCCTAAAGCCAAGGTGAGTAAACAAAGACAAGAGTGAACTGTATCCTCTGAAGGCATTCCGGTTTGAAGTGTCGCACGTAAATTGCCCAATTGTTCTTGTGACATAGAAGGGTACCAGAAGTTGATGTTTCGTTCGAACGCCTCCAACATCGAGGTTATGTCTTCCGCGTCAACGTATGGATACATGGGGTTTGATGCAACTGCTAGCGGTGGTCGTGCCTGTTCAAGATAGAAGATCGAGTCTCCATCATGTCGAAGCAGTGGAAAGACATCAAAGTGAGGCCATTGGAGTATCGACTCAGTTGTCGAAGTATGCATAGAGTCCAAGACCGCATTCTCAAAGTTGTTGACATTCTCACGTTGGTCTTGACTGGTCGGTGTTTGGATCGCATGACTCTGCCGACGGAGATTCAGATCTGGCGAGGAACCCGAGAATGAGTTGGTGCGATTTGTTTGAGGTGAGTTGGCAAGTTGGACACCGGCCGGCTACAATGGTCAAGGCTGGACAATTAATCTAGAAGATATGCTTATGGCTTACGATGGCAGATCTTAACTCATGTAGGGTTTTCTCGACCCGCAGAACACTTTCTAGGATCAGATCGTTCTTGCTCCTCCTACAGCGGTGTTACTATGCTGCAGCCGAGCAGTAGATTGAAGAGTGAGGCTTACGAGTTGGCTTCAGAACCATAGGTGCAATCATGGCCGATCGACGCACATGTTGCGCAAGGATTGTTTCCATCGCATCTATCGCTATCAGCCAAGCTGTCAAGTTTCTGGTAGATCACCCAACCTTGTCTTGCGGGTACGACAAGCATCGCACTAATGTCGGTCAGCACATGCAACATGAGACATGATTGCAAACTCACTGCATGCGACGTCCTCAACCTCTTCCTCGCAGGCCATTCATCATTTGCTTGATCCATTGCGCTGGGAACTGAGCAACAATTCGCTCCGGTACGGGCCGACATGAACGTGGGGAAAAGAGGATATAATGAAGGAGGAGTTTGTGAATCATCTGATGGATCACGGGGATACTCGGTCCGAGGTCAATTGAAGCTTGTGATTGGTGCGGGAATTCATTCGGGGAATGGGTTAGTTACCCCAGCTTTTCTGACCTTGACCGATTGGTCACTTCCTTGATCTGCGAGGTTGGTGCAAAAGCTTGATGGGCATGAGACCTTGGAAATACTGGGGTCGAAATCAAGGTCATGAGGTGCCATTGCTCGCTGCGACGTGGTATGCAGATCGGGAAGTGAGGCCGAGGGTTTGGCGATCGGCAGACAAGTTTAATGGGAACTCAATTGACATGCGATACGAAATTGTCGCGAGCCAATTGAGGGTCTGAAACACTGAAGTCGGGACATCTTTCTGGTTGGTCACTGCTTTGGAGCTAATCATGGTCAAAGTATCACGTTGGGAAGAAGAGGTTTGTGGAGTAATAGTGCATTATGCATCATATTGATTGCGATGGAGTTATCCTCAGTATGGCTACCTAAAACTTGACGAGGCAATTGGGGTTGACCAGATCAAACCTCTCCCGCAAGCTTCGCATCTCCCGTCACATTCAGAGTGTTCATAACAGTCTGAGCATCCCTCTTCTGAAGACTCTTCTTCACAGGGTTGGGTGCCTCAAACACCTCGGACAATTCCTCAAGAGTACGATCCTTCGTCTCGGGGAAGAAGAAGTAGATGAAGACAGCTTCAAACAGATCCCAAAAGACAAACACAAGGTAGAAGTAGTAACCGATGTCCTGGAAAGCGGGACCACTGCTGTACTGGATAATGGTCGAGGCGATTGAACTAGCAAGGTTACCGACGGCAGTACCCTTGGCTCGAATGTCGGTGGACAAGCATTCAGCGATGTATGCTGACTGTAGAGGAGTCCAACCGAAAGAGAAGACGATACCGAAGATGAAGATCATGGCAACAGTGGCGTTGGCAGCGGAGGCGTTGTCGGGCTGGTCGAGGGAGAGCTTGCTGGTGCCGGTGATGACGGCGAAACAGCATGAGCAGAAGATGATTGAGTAGATCAGAAGAGGTCGGCGACCGACAACATCAGTGAGACGCGCTCCGAGAATGGCACCGAAGAAGCAGAGCACAGGGTTGATGCCGTTCAGAGCCAAGACCTTCTTTTCGTTGGTGATGCCGGCTTGCTTCAGCATGACGGGGAGATAATAAGAGCTAGGCATGGTTAGAGAAATGTTAGAGCTGTAGAAGAACTTGTGACGTACCTCAAACTGTTTCCACTGACTTGTCCAAAGACAGCCATTCCCAAGACACCAATAAGTCGGCGTCGCGCACTATGGGTGTTCCAGAGTCCACGATAATCCCACCAAGACTTATCAGTAGCATCAGCAGCAATTTGGTTCGACATCTCCTTGATCTGCAACACAACCATCGGATGGTTCTCATCACCCTCACCATGGTATGTGGCAAGAACTTGGACAGCATCCTCAACTCTGTCCTGAGCGATGAGCCATCGTGGAGACTCAGGCAGCCACAGAACGCCAAGCGCAACGATACCAGAGGTAATCATCTGGCACCAAATGGGGATTCTCCAGGCAATATCACCATCGACGTAACTGCAGCCGTAGACGACCCAACTAGCGATGATGCTACCGATGTACCAGGTACAGTTGTACAGACCAGTAATGGTGCCTCGCCAGTTGGGATGCGCCATCTCGCTAACGTAGCAAGGGGCGGAGACACAGCAGAAGCTGACACCGAAGCCGAGGATGAAGCGACCGCCGAGGAATTGACCTCGTCCGGTGGATGTAGCTTGGACACATGTTCCGATGATGACTATGATGGCGCCGGTGAACATGCCCCATCGTCGGCCGAAGAAATCGTTTACGGGGGCGGTGAAGAACACGGCGGCAATGGAACCGATGTTGTACATCGCAAAGATGATACCGGTCGTTGAGCCCTCAGAAGACCTGTGATTGTTAGTTCAAGTGCTTTTTCTTAGTGGTTTCACATACATGTTGAAGTAGCGTTGGTATGCCTTCATACCGTTGATACCACCGAGAAGACTACCGTCATATCCGTTCTTCCCAAGTTAGCAACCAGCTCATTGTCCTCTCGTGGAACACTCACCAAGCAACCGCAGAGGTATGCGCAAGCCAGGATGAAGTACAACCTGAACATACGAGGGGTCCATGGCGACAGCTTCTGATTCTCAACAT
>Ga0164308_10001332_pt1 | contig 13120 bp, 13 predicted proteins | sample Whisoiple_246_MG_FD_109983 | JGI IMG/M metagenome (GOLD analysis project Ga0164308, IMG submission 109983) | Soil microbial communities amended with fresh organic matter from upstate New York, USA - Whitman soil sample_246_MG | ecosystem: Environmental > Terrestrial > Soil > Unclassified >... | reverse complement strand
CGTCGATGTCGCCGAACGCCTCTGTCGGGCCGGCGGTCGGCCACTGACCCCAGGCAATGGTCCGGTAGCTGGCGTAACCGGTGTCCTGCCCCTGCCAGTACGGCGAGTTCGCCGAGATCGCGGCGAGCAGCGGCAACCAGGGCCGAATCCGGTCGAGCGCCGCAACTCCCTCGTCCGGCGAGCCGACCGATACATGGATGTGCTGCCCGCAGGTCAGCTGTTGGCGGGCGATGATGCCGAACATGTCGAGCATCCGGGCATAGCGCTCGTCGATGGTGGCCGTCGGCCGCACCTTGAACGGGCTGGTGGCCACCGCAACCACATGCACGCCGGTGCTGCCGGCGGCGGCCGCGACTGCTCGACGCAGATTCAGCAACTCGCTGCGCAACGCCCGGATGTCGGTGGTCGGTGAGGAGCCGATCTCGGTCTGCTCCATCTTGAATTCCTTCTCGACCTGGTGGTCCGCGCCCGCACCAAGCCACTCCTGTGCCGCTTCCAGCACGGAGTCACCCGCCGATGCCGGACGGCCGTCGACCGGGTCGACCAACATCAGTTCTTCTTCCACCCCAACGGTGCGCAGCGCCACCGGCCTAGTCTGCGCCATCGTTGTTACGCGTTTGTGCCGCAGGTCGTCGGGTAACCCTGACTGCACAGCGCGATCCATGCGGCGCGAAGGTAGGGATTGTCGATGGCAGCGGCGAAAGATGCAGGATCGGGGTCGAAGGGCGAATTCGTCCGGGACGAGCGGTACCTCACCACCAGGATCACTCGCGACGGCCGGGACGGGTTTCCCGTCGAGCCGGGACGGTATCGACTGGTGGTCGCCCGCGCCTGCCCCTGGGCCAATCGCGCGACCATCGTCCGCCGGCTGCTGGGTCTCGAGCAGGCGATCTCGCTCGGCGTCTGTGGCCCGACCCATGACGAGCGGAGCTGGACCTTCGATCTCGATCCGGGCCAGGTGGACCCGGTGCTGGGGATCAAGCGTCTACAGCAGGCATTCCTGGCCCGTGATCCCGACTACCCCCTCGGGATCACCGTTCCTGCCATGGTCGACGTGCCGACCGGTCAGGTGGTGACCAACGACTACGCACAGCTGACCCTCGACCTATCCACCGAGTGGGCCGAGTTCCACCGCGAGGGCGCGCCCCAGCTCTACCCGGAGGCGTTGCGGGCCGAGATCGACCAGGTCAATGACGTCGTGTTCCGGGACGTCAACAACGGCGTCTACCGCTGCGGTTTCGCCGGCAGTCAGCAGGCGTACGACGCAGCCTTCGACCGGTTGTTCACTCGCTTGGACTGGCTGACCGACCGGCTGACCACCCGTCGCTATCTCGTCGGCGACACCATCACCGAAGCCGACGTCCGCTTGTTCACCACCCTGGCCAGGTTCGATGCGGTCTACCACGGTCACTTCAAGTGCAATCGCAACAAGCTGACCGAGCTGCCGGTTCTGTGGGCGTATGCCCGAGACCTGTTTCAGACCCCCGGTTTCGGGGACACCATCGATTTCGTCCAGATCAAGCAGCACTACTACCTGGTGCACACCACCATCAACCCGTCGCAGATCGTGCCGGACGGGCCCGACCTCGCCGGCTGGTTCGAACCGCACAACCGTGCCGAACTGGGCGGCCGCCCGTTCGGCGACGGAACCCCGCCGCAGTCACCACCTGTCGACGAGATGCTGACCGCCTCCTGGTCGTCCACCGGCGACAGACCGGGCGGCCCAGAAGGCGGGCCCGGCGTCGAACTGGACTGAGAAGCTGGACTGAAAAGCTGGCAGAACTCAGCGCATCTCCAGCGGCTGAGCGGTGGATTCCAGCACGCTCAACCAGAGGTCGCCGTCGGGCGCGACCTCGTTCCTGGCCGAGACGACGATGTCGATCGGCACGTGCACGAACCGGTTGTGCCTGCGGCCGACCACCATGTCGGTGCGGCCCGCCATTCCGGCATGCGCGGCCGCCTGGGCCAGTCGCACGCAATACACCGAATCATGGGCCTTTGCCGGAACGGAGCGGATCGAGTAGCCGGGTTTGAGGTACTTGAGCGTCAACTCGCGATTGATCGAGGAGTAGTGCTCGATGATGGCGGCCTCGAGGAAACGGCCGATGTCACCGAGTTTGCGATTGCCGGAGGCGTCCGTCCCGGTTTGCTCGTCGGTCATCAGGTCCTGGCCGGCACCCTCTGCCACGACCACCACCGCACTGCCCCGGTCGGCGACGCGCCGTTCGAGGGCCGCCAGGAACCCTGACTCACCGTCCAGCGCGAACGGTACTTCCGGGATGAGGACGAAGTCGGCGTGATGGTTGGCCAACGCCGCGTAGCAGGCGATGAAGCCAGCGTGCCTGCCCATCAGCTTCACCAGGCCGACGCCGTTGATCGCCGATTGCGCTTCGACCTGGGCGGCCGCAATCGATTGCGCGGCGACAGTGAACGCGGTCTGGAAACCGAAACTCTGTCCGATGAAAGGGATGTCGTTGTCGATGGTCTTGGGGATGCCGATCACCCCGATCGGTAACCCACGCCGGCGGGCCACGGCGGCGATCTTGCCGGCGCCGCGGATCGACCCGTCACCGCCGATCACGAAAAGGATGTCGATGCCGAGTTCCACCAGCCGGTCGACCATCACCTCGGGATCCTGAGCACCCCTTGATGTTCCGAGAATCGTCCCGCCCTGCATGTTGATCTTGCTGACCCGCTCGGTTGTCAGGTCGACCGGCTCGTGGCCAAGGGCCGCCACCAGGCCGGCGAAGCCGTTGCGGAACCCGATGACATCTTTTACGCCGTAATGGGTTCCGAGTTCCATCACCAGTCCCCGAATCACATCGTTCAGGCCGGGACAGAGGCCGCCGCAGGTGACGATGCCAGCCCTGGTCGCGCCGGGCGCATGAAACACCTTGCGCCGCGGGCCACCCGGCTCCAGGGTCGGGATCTGGTCGAGCGGGAGTCCGTGCGACTCGAGGAGCGCAATGGTGTCGTCGAACAACACCCGGTCGTGCTCCTCGACATAGTGATCGTTCGTCCGGCGACCGCCGACATACTTCGCGAGCGCTGATTCGTGACGGCATTCACCCAGCTGCCGGACCTGCAGGTCGTCGAGCGTCACCATGCGACAAGCGTCCAGGGGCGGTATGTCCGGCGTGTGTCGGTGACGGAAATTTCGTCAGGCGATCAGTCCTGCTCGTCGGTGATCCTGGTGACCACCCGGACCAGCGCCGGTTCCTCGGGGGTCGAGGCGAAGCCGAAACGCACCGGCGGCGTCACCGGTCGCAGATCTCCCAGGTCGACCCCGTCCAGCCGGGCGCTGACCGAGGTGATGTGCTGCATGTCCTGGGCCGAATACCACTCGCGCCGGCCGCCACCGGCGCTGCCGCGGGTTCGCACACCCTTCTTCACCACGCGGGCGACCGGATCGACGGCGGTCGCCCACCAGCGTGCCCGGGCGAGGCGCCGCGGCAGGACGAGCAGTAGCAGTCCCAGCGGCGGACGACCGCCGAGCTCGAAGGTCAGCGCGAGTTCGTCGGTACTGACCATCCACTTCTTGTTGCCGTCCCGCATCCGCAACACCGGCGTGACCCGGACCTCGTCGAACTCATAGGTGCCGGCGATGAAATCGGCCAACTCCTGGGTGGGGGCGAGCAGGATCCGGTGGCCGTCAGCACGTTCGATCATCACGTCGGTGACGGACCCGTACGGCGACAGCGGCCACATGCCCACCACCAGGCGGGTCCCCGATGCGGTGCCCATCCCCGCAATGGCGCCGTCGAACGTCAGCATGCCCACCACGGTAGGCGAGTGGCGTCCGCCGAAGTAGTCGCCGGGCCCATCCCGGGTCAGGTCAGCGACTGACCCGACCCGGCGAACAGGGCGATCGCGACGATCGCCGCGACGATCACGATGACGAACAACGCCCGGCTCTTCGGTCGACGGATCCCGATGAGCACGCCGGCGCCCACCAACAGCACCAGGCCGACCGCCACCACCCATCGCCACCACTGCGTGCCCTGGCCGGCGACGGCGGTACCGGCCAGGATGGTCAGCGAGGCAACGCCCAGCAACATGGGGCAGGCGACCGCCGTGACCCGCGTGCCGAGCCGCTGGGGCAGGCCACGGACGCCGGACTGCAGATCGTCGTCCAGGTCGGGCAGCACGTTCGCCAGGTGGGCCGCAACACCGAACAACGCGCCGGCGATCATCGCCCACGGGGCCGGCCAGGCCGGCACCGGCAATGCCAGCGTCGCGACGGCCGGCAAGATGCCGAAGGCGATGGCATACGGCACGAACGAGAACGCAGTTGCCTTCAGCCCGAGGTTGTAGAGCCACCCACAGGCGACAACGGTGAGCGCCGCCAAACCGGGCAGGATGCCCAACAGCAGAGACAGCACGATTGCGACCACGAGCGCCACGCCGGCAGCGACACCGACCACCCGGGGTGTGACGGCACCCAGTGCGACCGGTTTGTCAGTGCGTGAGCTGGCCCGGTCCCGAGCGGCGTCGATGGCATCGTTGGACCACCCGATCGACAGCTGACCGGCGAACACCGCCGCGATCAGCAGTGCCGCCCGGCCGATCGACAACCCGGCCAGGGCCGCGAGACCGGCGCTGATCGCGGTGACGGCGACGGTCGGCAACGGGTGGCAGGACAGCACCAGCGCCCGGCCGACACCGCCCTGGCCGCGCCCGGTGGTTTCAGCCGAGTTGGGCCCGCTGACCGACATGGGTGAATCCTCCACCGGGCATTCGTGATCAAAGGCGACATCTGTGCTCGGGCCGGCCATCAACCGGGTCGGCCCACCGTCCGAAAGCCGAGCCGGCGCCCCCGACAAGCACCGATCGTCACCGTACTGTGACCGGCATGACCTGCCTTGCTTCCGTGCATGCGGTTCTACCCCCACACCGGTACCCGCAGGACAAGATCACCGAGGCATTCGCCGAGCATGTGCTGGGCGATGGCGGGAGCCACGAGGTGCTGCGGCGGATCCACACCAACACCAGGGTGAGCAGCCGCTACCTGGCGTTGCCGCTTGATCGCTACCGGCAGCTGACCGACTTCACCGAGGCCAACAATGCCTACCTGGAGGTCGCTGTCGACCTGGGCGTCGCGGCGGTGAACGGTGCGCTGGAAGCCGCCGGGCTGGCCGCGGATCAGGTCGACGTGATCTTCTCCACCACCATCACCGGCCTGGCGGTTCCGTCGCTCGAAGCCAGGATCCACGCCGAGGTCGGCTTCCGCGAAGACATCAAACGGGTGCCGCTGTTCGGCCTGGGCTGCGTCGCCGGCGCAGCCGGGATCGCCCGGTTGCACGACTACCTCCGCGGCTGGCCCGACGACGTCGGCATCCTGCTGTCGGTGGAACTGTGCTCCCTGACGGTGCAGCGTCACGACACCTCGATGGCCAACCTGGTGGCCAGCGGGTTGTTCGGCGACGGGGCGGCTGCCGTCGTGGCGGTGGGTGCCGACCGGGCCGATCGGTGCGACGTCGTCGGACCGAGGGTGATCGCGACCCGCAGCCATCTCTACCCGAACACCCAGGGGGTGATGGGGTGGGACATCGGCCGCAACGGTTTCGGGATCGTGCTCACCGCCGAAGTTCCCGATCTGGTGCACCGATATCTCGGACCGGACATCCGGAGCATGTTGGCCGAGCACGGGCTCGGCGTTGCCGACGTCGGCGCCTGGGTCTCGCACCCCGGCGGGCCCAAGATCATCGAGGCGATCGAGGCCGAGTTGGACGCCGGCCCGGAAGCGCTGGAGATGACCTGGCGCTCGCTCGGCGAGGTGGGCAATCTGTCCTCCGCGTCCGTGTTGCACGTGCTGCGGGACACCCTCCGGGACCGCCCGCCGCCCGCCGGGTCGCCGGGCATGCTGATGGCAATGGGTCCTGGCTTTTCCTCCGAGCTCGTCCTGCTCCGCTGGTGACCTCGATGAACGACACCCTGCGGAACGCTGTCATCGGGAGGTCACTGCCGTGATCGCGTACACCCTGTTCGTCCTCGCGGTCGGTGCCGAGCGACTGGTCGAGCTCGCCGTGTCCAAGCGCAACCTGGCCTGGGCGTTCCGACACGGCGGGCGGGAGTACGGCCGCGGGCACTACCCGGCCATGGTGCTGCTGCACTTCGGGCTCCTGGTCGGCTGCGTCGTCGAGGTGTGGGCGTTCGACCGCCCGTTCCTGCCCGTACTCGGCTGGATCATGGTCGCAACGGTGCTCGCCACCCAGGCGTTGCGGTGGTGGTGCATCAGCACGCTCGGCCGCCGGTGGAACACCTTGATCGTGGTGATCCCCGGTTTGCCGCTCGTCGACCGCGGTCCCTACCGCTGGCTGCGCCACCCGAACTACGTTGCGGTGGTGATCGAGGGCATCGCGTTGCCGATGGTGCACACCGCATGGATCACCGCGATCACGTTCACGGTCTTGAACGCATTCCTGCTCCGGGTGCGGATCCGGGCCGAGGAGGACGCCCTGACCGCGGCGGCCGCCGCTCGAACCGCCTCGTCTACCACCGCCTCATCGACCGCCGGGTCCGGTTCCACCGGTTCCGGCTCTGTCGGTACCAGCTCGACCGGGCCATGATCGATCTGCTGATCGCCGGCGCCGGACCCGCCGGTCTGGCGACGGCGTTGTACGCCGAGCGGGCCGGCCTGACGGTGACCGTCGTCGACCCGAGAGCGCTGGCCGGCGAGCACGCCCGGCCGATCGACAAGGCCTGCGGTGAAGGCCTGATGCCCGGCGCGGTCCGGGACCTCGCCGACCTCGGGGTTGACCCGCCGGGACACCCGCTGCAGGGGATCGGCTACCTCTCCGCCGGTCGTCGGGTGGAGGCGTCGTTCAAGGCCGGACCGGGCCGGGGGGTGCGGCGGACGGACCTGCAATCCGCGCTCCACCTCGCCGTGCGCAAGGCGGGAGTGCCCGTCCTGCCGCTGGCGGTGTCGGCCGTGTCGCAGGACGAGAACAGCGTCACCGCTGCCGGCATCACCGCCAGATACCTGGTTGCCGCCGACGGCCTGCATTCTCCGATCAGCCGCTCTCTCGGCCTTGATCGGCCGATTCGAGGCGATCGTCACCGATGGGATTGCGGCGCCATTTCGCCGTCGAGCCGTGGTCGGATTTCGTCGAGGTGCACTGGTCCGAAAGATCCGAGGCCTATCTCACCCCGGTCGGCCCGCAGTTGGTCGGGGTGGCCGTGTTGAGCAGCGACCGCGGCAGCTTCGACGAGCAACTGGCGGCGTTCCCGGAGCTCGCCTCCCGCCTGGCCGGCGCCGAGTCCGGATCGGTTCGCGGCGCCGGCCCGTTGCGTCGGCGGACCATCCGTCGCGCCGCGGGCCGGGTGCTGCTGGTGGGCGACGCAGCGGGCTACGTCGATGCCCTGACCGGTGAGGGCATTGCGGTATCACTCGCCTGCGCCCAGTCGCTGGTGGATTGTGTGGTGGCGGGTGACCCGGCCGGTTACGAGCGGCGCTGGCGTCGTGACACCCGGCGGTATCGCTCGATCACATCGAGCCTGCTCTGGGTCAGTCATCGCTCGCCCCTTCGTCGGGCGATCGTGCCGGCGGCGCAGCGATTACCGCGGGTGTTCTCGGCGGCGGTCGGTCAGCTGGCTCGCTGATCCGGCTCGGCACCCGGCAGGTTGCGACCCTGGTAGAGCGGCATCGAGGCCAGATCCTGATCCGGCCTGCCGAGTGGCAGCGGGCCGAGCCTGCGCTGGGTCTCGGCGGAGAGCGCGTTCGCGTACAACGCCAACCCGGCCAGCACGACGATCCCCAGCACCAGCGTCACCCAGTGGAGCACCCCGTCGACCACGGTGCTGAGCAGGATCAGCGCGGCTCCCACGAGGGCGATGCCGATCAGCCGCCCGGCGAACTTCGCCAGCCGACGGCCGAACCCGGTCGACCTGGATTTTCGTTCCTCCGACGTGGTCGCAGATTTCTCTGTTGTTGCCATAAGCCATTGTTTCATGATTGGTGGGGACCGCCATTATGTAGGGTTCCGCCACTCGTTCCGGAATACGGCACTTGACGATCTGGATTCACAAGAATTCACCAGTTGAAGCGTGTTCGGCAGTTATTTGTTCACTATTCGCAATCCGGGATGGCGTAGATGCGCAGCTCAGTGCCTTGTCGGTGCTGTCGGCTACGGTGGGCGAACATTAGAAGTCAGTTGCTGAACGGGTCGGAATCGGAGGATGAAATGGACATGAAGCTCGAATTGATTGCGATTCCGGTCTCCGATGTGGATCGCGCCAAAGCGTTCTACGTCCGGGCCGGATTCAATGCCGATCAGGACCACCGGGTGTCCGACGATATTCGCTTCGTCCAACTCACCCCGCCCGGCTCGGCCTGTTCCATCTCGCTCGGCACCGGCATCACCGACGCCGAGCCCGGATCGGTGAAGGGTCTGCAGGTCGTCGTTGCCGACATCGACGAGGCACGCAATGACCTGCTCGGCCGCGGCATCCAGGTCAGCGAGGTACAGAACTTTCCGTGGGGAGCGTTCGTCTTCTTCGCCGATCCGGACGGGAACAGCTGGGCGGTGCAGCAGATCACCAACCGCGGATAGCCGAGCACGGTCGGCCGTCACCCTCCGGCAACCGAGGAGGGGATGCTCAGCTGCGTCCCTCGTGGAACAGCCCCACCGACTTGGCGATCCGGCGCTCCCGGGTCTCCGCGGTCTTGGCCCCGTCGATCGCCAGCACGTGCCGCAGCTTGTTGCTGTACGACAGTTTGTCGAAGAAAGTGCGCGCGGTCGGGTCGGCGTCGAGAGCTGCAGACAGGTCGGCCGGCACGGTCACCTCACGTGGCTCGGTGTCGAGTTCCAGCTCGACCTCGACCTCGTCTCCAGCTGAGATTCCGGCTCCGGCGCGATGTTCGGCGCTCACCGGCAGCATGTAGGTGCCGCCCATCGAGGCGACACTGCTGCGATAGCGGTAGCGACCGTCGATGGTCACCGCAACCGCGGGCTTCTTGCTGGGGCCGAGATCGGCGACGACGGTGGCCGGCACCTCGATGCCCGTTGCGGTGCGGCCCGACTGCATCAGGACGGCGCGAAATTTCATGCCCAGGAGTATGCCGGTCACGACCGGGCCGTACGGGTGGACCCCGTCGACGCCCGGTCTGCCAAACTCGGCGAATGGCAGGCGCTGCAGGCATTCCGCCCACCGACCCGTCGCCGGCCGCACTTCGCCGATGGCGCCGGCGCCTGGCCGACGAACGGGAAGAAGCCAAGGTCTACCGGAGTCTGGCGAGCCGCCGCACCGGGGACGAGCGGGAGATCCTGCTCGAACTGGCCGACGCCGAGGAGCGGCACGCCGCCCACTGGTCAACCCTGCTCGGCGACGACGTCGGGCCGCCGCACCGCGGTGACGTCCGGATGCGGATACTCGCGTGGCTGGCCCGTCATTTCGGCTCGGTCTTCGTCCTGGCACTGGCCCAGCGGGCCGAGAACCGGTCGTCCTACGACACCGACCTGGATGCGACAAGGGCGATGGCCGCCGACGAGCGGGTGCACGAGGAAGTGGTGAGAGGCCTGGCCGCGAGAGGCCGGGCCCGGGTCTCCGGCACGTTTCGCGCGGCAGTGTTCGGCGCCAATGACGGTCTGGTCAGCAACCTCGCCCTGGTCCTCGGGGTCAGCGGCGGCGGTGTCTCGTCGCAGGCCGTGCTGCTGACCGGTCTCGCCGGCCTGCTGGCCGGCGCGTTGTCGATGGGTGCCGGCGAGTACGTCTCCGTGCGGTCGCAGCGCGAACTCCTGGAGGCCTCCGCGCCCGACCCTTCGGCGCACACGGTCGTCCCGCACCTGGACGTCGATGCCAACGAGCTGGCGCTGGTCTACCGGGCTCGCGGGATGTCGTCGGAGGATGCCGAACGGCAGGCCGCGGATCTGCTCGCGCACTATCCCCGGTCGCTCGATCCCCCCGGGGTCGCCGACCCCGACCACGACGTCGTCGGCACCGGCATCGGCGCGGCACTGTCCAGCTTCTGTTTCTTCGCCACCGGCGCCGCGATTCCGGTGCTGCCCTTCCTGTTCGGCCTCACCGGCACCACCGCGCTGGTCATTGCCTGCGTCCTGGTCGGCCTCGCCCTGTTGCTCACCGGCGCCGTGGTCGGCGTGCTGTCCGGCGGCCCACCGTTGCGCCGGGGATTGCGGCAGTTGACGATCGGGCTGGGCGCAGCCGCGGTGACCTACCTGCTCGGATTGCTGTTCGGCGCATCGCTCGGTTGATCGGGCACCCGCGTCGGCGCCCGCGAGTTGCGTCGACTGTCCTGGCACCCGCCGGTGTCACCGAGCACCACCCCGGGCAGTAGCTCACTGACGTGGGATGTTGCTAGGACCCCTTAGCCAGAGGCGGGCTTTGCTCGGAAGTCGGGTGACACTGGTGCAGTGACCGGACAAACAGCCAAGCCCGCATCCACCGACAGCAAGCCCGATGGGAGGCGCCGCTCACCGCTGGCGGCGACCCTGGTGACCGTCGGCGGCGCCGCGACGGCCTTGGTGGCGTTCAGTGGTCTCGGCCGCGACATCCGCGGGCTACCGGCCGCCATCGGCGCCGGCCGCTCGGAGATCCTGCCCACCGCTGCCCGATCGCCGCACTTCACCGACGCCGGTTTCCACAACACCGAGCCGTCCCACGTGATCGTCGGGAAGGACATGCTCGGCCTGATCCCGGAATTCGTCACCAGGGGCGACCGCGGTCACCCCAAGGGCGCGATACCGCTGGTCACCGCTGTCCCGGCAGCGCAGGCTGCGGAACTGGGCGTCACCTGGCTCGGGCACGCGACAGCGTTGATCGAGCTGGACGGTCACTACGTACTGGCCGATCCGGTCTGGGGGAACCGGGTGTCGCCGTCCGAGCTGGTCGGCCCGGCGCGGATGCATCCGGTGCCGATTTCGCTGACCGACCTGCCAACCCTTGACGCCATCGTCATCTCCCATGATCACTACGACCATCTCGACCTGCCCACCGTCCGTCAGCTGCTGCACGCCCAGTCCGCTCCCTTCGTCGTCCCGCTCGGCATCGGCGCCCACCTGCGCGGTTGGGGCGTCCCCGAGGGAAGGATCATCGAGCTGGACTGGGACGAGCAGACCCAGCTCGGCGAGCTGACGTTGACCTGCACCGAATCCCGGCACTTCTCCGGGCGGGGGCTGCGCCGGAACACCACGCTCTGGTGCTCGTGGGCAATGGCCGGGCCGCGACACCGGGTGTACTTCGGCGGCGACACCGGTTACACCAGCGCCTTCACCGGGATCGGCGCCAGGCATGGGCCCTTCGACGTGACGATCCTGCCCATCGGCGCCTACGGCGATCAGTGGCCGGACATCCACCTCAACCCCGAAGAGGCCGTCGCGGCGCACTCCGACCTCGGCGGTGGGTTGTTCCTGCCGATCCACTGGGCGACGTTCGACCTGGCCATGCACAGTTGGGCGGAGCCGGTGGAGCGGCTGCTTGCTGCCGCGGACGGCATCACCGTCGCGATCCCCCGCCCGGGTGAGCGGATCGACGGGAGGACCGCCGCAGTCCCGGACGGCTGGTGGCAACGGCTCGGCTGATCCGCCAACCCGGTCCTCCGAACCTCGCGGGTCACCGATCCGACAACCAGGTGACCGTGTGTGCGCCGACCGTCACCTGCAGTGCGACAATGAGTGCGGTCGGGCGCGGCAGTGATGTGGGCTACCGGGATTCCTCTGGATTCACCGTGTTCCCACCGAGGGGAACGCCGGTCGACAGCGAGGCGGTGAAGCGAGTGACGGCGATCAGCGAGTTCGTCGCTGCGCCGCTCCGCGTCCGGATCTGGATGATCGCTGTTGTGCCGTTGGCGGTGGTGCTGTCCCTCGTGTTGTCCACCTGGCCCACCCCGGTGATCAGCAGGCCGGACCTGATCGTCGCGGCCGCGCTGGTGCTGGGCAGCGTGATCAACGTCGAGATCGGCCGGCTCTTCGAGGGCGGCACCGTGCGCACACAACGGCCGCACAAGGCGTTGTCGGCGTGGCCGATGGCGGCGACCATCCTGCTGCCATCGTTCTACCTGGTGCCCGTGGTGGCCCTGGTCTATGCCCACGCCAGGTGGCGCGGCGTGCGGGTCACGCTGTGGAAATGGATCGCATCGGCCTGTTTCCTGGTCTGCGCCGGCGCGATCTCCGGCGTGCTGATCGCGCAGGGCAACGCCGGCGAACCGCCGACGCTGTCCTCCGGACTGCCCGGTCTGCTGATCACGATCGGAGCCATCCTCACCTTCCTGCTCGTCGAATCGGCGATGCTCGGGGTGACCGCCATGCTGAACACCGCCGAGGACGACGCCTGGCTGCGCCGCACCTTGACCGATCCGGCCTTCTACGTCGCCGAGGCCGGTGTGCTGGCCATCGGCAGCCTGACCGGCCTGCTCGGCGCGAACGCACCCTGGTTCGTGCTGTTGCTGATCCCGGCCTACGGCTTCCTGCAGCAGTCGGTGCTGCACCGGCCGCTGCAGGAGCGGGCCACCCGCGACCCGAAGACCGGACTGCTGCACTTCAATGCCTGGCAACGCCTGGCCAGCGAGGAGATCCGCCGATTGAACGCGGCCGGCCGGCCCTGGGCCGTGCTGTTCGCCGACATCGACAACTTCCGCTTCTACAACCAGCGGCACGGCCACCTGGGCGGCGACCACGCCCTCGAACTGGTCGCCCGGATCATCACCACCTACGTCCGCCCGAAGGACATCATCGCCAGATTCGGTGGTGAGGAGTTCTGCATGCTTCTGCCGGACACCGTCAGCAGCGCCGCGTCACAGGTCGCCGAGCGGGTCAGGGTGGCGGTCGGCAACGAGACCGGGATCCTGCCCGAGGCGGTGACGGTCAGCGTCGGGGTGGCCGCGGTCGAGGGCAGCCGGACCCCGATGGAGTTGGCCGTCGTGCTGGCGCTGGCCGACCAGGCGCTCTACCGGGCCAAGCTGGAGGGCCGGAACACGGTGCGCGTCCAGGGCGCGCCGACCGAGACGGAACGCCAGGTCGTCGATACCGAGCGGCTGGCGGTCGACCCGGCCCAATCTCACCAGGACTTGAGATAGGCCCGCCGATACTCTCGACAACCATGATGCAGGGTCGGGAGAGTCGGTGATAGCGCAGCACTCGGAGGAGGAGGCCGCCGTCACCCGCCG
>Ga0164308_10001331_pt1 | contig 13120 bp, 8 predicted proteins | sample Whisoiple_246_MG_FD_109983 | JGI IMG/M metagenome (GOLD analysis project Ga0164308, IMG submission 109983) | Soil microbial communities amended with fresh organic matter from upstate New York, USA - Whitman soil sample_246_MG | ecosystem: Environmental > Terrestrial > Soil > Unclassified >... | reverse complement strand
TTTTCCCTTCACGTTCGAAACGCGGCAGACAAAATTCGAGCCGCGAACCGACGCGTTCGAGAAACCCGCGGCAGTCCGGCATGCCACGCGCTCGGCCCAAACTGGCGCGCAATTGGCACGCTTGCCAATGCTCACTCCACGCTCCTCGGTCGACCGAAGCAAATCGGCGAGTATTTTCTCGCCGTCGTCGTCATTGCCGTACGCATGCGCAAGCGGCAGGCGGATGAAGCGGCGACCAGCCAACACTGGCAGCTTCGGTTTCGCTGCACGGGGGTGAGCTTTTCGTCGCACGATTCGATTCCATGGGCTACGTCGATGCGAACGTCGAAGTCAGTTCGAGCCGCTCTCGGATGGCACAGCGCGCCGAGTGGCTGCCTTGCTCACGCGCGACGACGAGGCTCGCGACCAACCGCCCTCTCGCGTGCGGGGCATGGCTCTGGGGTTGCCTTTGTCACGCGAAGACCGGGTGCGCCCCTATCCATCTCGGTGCGCGTTCGGCGATTCAGATCTGGGAGTCGTGCAAGGACGGGTAGACCGGCGAAGCGCGAGGTGCATTGCTGGATCGCGAGCGCCCCCTCCCTCGAAACTCACGCGTTGCGGAGCTCGCGCGCGAGGACGGCGAAGTCGTCGAGCGCGGTTGGGTTAGCCAGCGTGTCGCGGCTGGCCACGCTCTCCGGCGCGGCACCGAGCAGCAGGCGTTTGACCGGAACTTCCAGCTTTTTGCCGTTCAAGGTGCGCGGGATGGCGGGCATGCTCTTGATCTGGTCTGGCACGTGCCGCGGCGAGAGTTCACGGCGCACTTCGCTTTCGATGCGCCGACGCAGAGACGTATCGAGCACGGCGCCAGGCGTCAGCACCACGAACAAGTAGAGTGTGCCCGTTGCGTCCGAGAGCGAGCCGGTGTCGACCACCAAGCTGTCGGCGATTTCTGGAATTTGCTCGACGACGCGATAAAATTCGCTCGTGCCCATGCGCACCCCACCGCGATTCAACGTGGAATCGGAGCGGCCGTAGATCACGGCGGAGCCGGTGGGCGTGAGCTTGAGCCAATCACCGTGACGCCAGATCCCCGGATAGGTCGAGAAATAGCTATCGAGGAAGCGGGCACCATTGGTGTCTCCCCAGAAATACACGGGCATGGCCGGAAACGGCGCGCTGAGCACCAACTCGCCAACTTCCCCCACCACGCTCTGACCCGCAGCGTCGAAGGCTTCGATCTTTGCGCCCAGGCCGCGGCATTGGATTTCGCCCGCACGCACCGGCAAGAGTGGACACGAGAGCAAAAAGGCCGTGCATACGTCGCTGCCGCCACTCACCGAGCCGAGCAAGAGGCTGTGCGAGACATGCTGATACACCCAACCGAAGCCGCTCGCAGGCAGCGGCGCACCGGTGGTACCCAGGCCGCGAATCATGCTCAAGTCATGGTGTTTTGCTGGCTCGATGCCGGCTTTTTGACATGCCAGCAGGTAAGGCGCGCTGGTACCGAAGTAGCTGACGCGCTCTTGCTCCGCCAGCAGCCACAGCCCGAGCATGCCCGGATACGCCGGACTGCCGTCGTAGAGCACGAGGGTTGCGCCCACGAGGAGTCCCGAGACGAGCATGTTCCACATCATCCAGCCGGTCGTCGAAAACCAGAAGAACACGTCCTTTTCACCGAGGTCGAGGTGCAGCGCGAGCGCTTTCAAGTGCTCGAGCAGCATCCCGCCGTGACCGTGAACGATGGCTTTCGGAGCACCGGTGGTGCCGGAAGAATAAAGGATCCAAATTGGATGCTCGAACGGCACAGGCTCGAAGGTCAGTGGCTCGTGCTCGGCGAGCAGGGCCTCGAACGAGATCGAGCCCGTGAGCTCACGCGCTTCGGCACCGACCAAGACCGTGCCACGCAGGCTCGGTAAGTCCGCGATGATTTGTCGCACCTCCGCCAGGCGCTCGAAATGTTTGCCGCCGTAGCGATAGCCGGTGACCGTGAACAGTACCGTGGGCTCGATCTGCCGGAAGCGATCGAGCACGCTGCTCACTCCGAACTCCGGAGCACAGCTCGACCAAATCGCGCCGAGGCTCACCGTGGCTAGAAACGCAATCACCGCCTCGCCACCGTTCGGCAACAGACCCGCCACGCGGTCGCCGGAGCGCACGCCCAGGCGACGCAAGCCAGCGCGCGCCCGCGCTACGTCGTCCGCCAGCTGCTCGAACGTCCACGTGCGCCGTTGCCCGCTTTCGTTCCGGGCGACGAGCGCTATCCGCTGATCCCGGCGAGACAGCGCGTGCTCGGCGTAGTTGAGCGTCGCCCCCGCGAACCAGTGCGCCCGAGGCAACGCCCCGGTGGGACCCGGCGGCGCGCTGGTTTGGAATTGCACTTGGAAATATTCGGCTATCGAGGCCCAGAACTCGCCGAGCTCCGTGGTCGACCAGTTATACAACTGCTCGTATTCCGAAAAATCGAGCCCGCGCGTGCGCGCTACGAAACCTAAATAGTCCGCCATGCGGCTGGCTTTTCGCTCGGCGACGCCGGGCTGCCACAACAGCGTTCCTTCACTCACCGCGTCGCTCATCTGACTGCCTCCGAACGGGCAACAATAGTGCTAAATTGCCCGGGCCGATGCAAAACCCGCTTCTGAACCTGAGCTTCCCCGTTCCTTTCGACGCCATTCGCGAAGAGCACATCGAGCCTGCGGTGCGCACACGGCTTGCCGAAGCCCAGGCGGCCATCGACCAGATCGCCGAAAGCCCGGGCCCCTTCAGCTACGAGTCCACCCTGGGCGCGCTCGAACGCGCTTCGGAATCGCTCGAGCTGGTGATGTCGCTGGTCGAACATTTGGAAAGCGTGAGCACCACGCCCGCGCTCCGTGAAGCGTACAACGCGGTGCTGCCCGAGGTGAGCGCCTTCAGCTCGAGCATCCCGCTCAACCCAGGCCTGTGGCGGGTGCTGGACGCGTTTTCGAAGACCCCAGAAGCTGCGGCTCTCGATCCAGTGCGGCGTCGAATGCTCGACAACACATTGGCCGATTTTCGACGCAGCGGCGCACAGCTCGACGAGCAAAAGAAAGAGCGCCTCAAAGCCATCGATAGTGAGCTGAGCCTGATCACCACGCGCTTTTCTCAGAACGTGCTCGACGCGAGCAACGAATTCGAAATCCTGATCGAAGACGAAGCTGCCCTGGTCGGCCTGCCAGACTCTGCCAAGGCCGCCGCGCGCGACAGCGCTCAGCAAAAGAGCAAGTCCGGCTATCGCTTCACCTTGCAAGCGCCGAGCTTGATGGCCGTGCTCACTTACTCCGCGGACGCCAACCTTCGCGAGCAAATGTGGCGGGCGCAGAGCACCCTCGCGACCGAAGGCAAGCACGACAACCGCGCGATCGTCGCGCGCATCCTCGAGCTCCGCAAAGAAAAGGCAAATTTGCTCGGGTTTCGTGACTTCGCCGATTTCCAGCTCGACGACCGCATGGCCAAAAAGGGTGCGGACGCGCAGCGCTTCGTCGATGAATTGCGCGAGCGAACGCAAGCTGCCTTCGAGCGCGAGAAGAACGAGCTGCTCGCCTTTCGCCGCGAGCTCGAGGGCGCGGGTGCGCCGCTGCTCGAGCCTTGGGATGTCACCTACTATTCGGAAAAGCTGCGCAGAGCTCGCTTTTCATTGGATGAAGAAGAGCTCCGCGAATATTTCCCCGCCGAGCTCGCGGTGCAAGGCGCGTTCACGGTCGCCGAACGCCTGTATGGCGTGCGTATCGAACGTCTCGAGGGCGTTCCGGTGTGGGACCAGGCGGTCAGGGCATACCGCATCGTGGACGAGAGCAACGACGAACTCGGCACCTTCTACGTGGATCTGTATCCGCGCGAGAACAAGCGCAGCGGCGCCTGGATGCACGGGTTGATCGCGAGCGTACCACCCTACGCCAACTTGGCTGTATTTTGCCTGAACGCGAGCCCACCGTCGGGCGGCAAACCCTCGCTCTTGTTGCACCGTGACGTCGAGACCCTGTTCCACGAGTTCGGTCACTTGCTCCATCATTGTTTGAGTCGCGTGCCGGTGCGGAGCCTCGCCGGCACCCGCGTGGCACAGGATTTCGTCGAGCTTCCCTCGCAAATCATGGAAAACTGGTGCTCGGAACGCGAGGCGCTGGATCTGTTCGCGCGCCACTACGAAAGCGCTACGCCGCTGCCCGCAATCCTGCTCGAACGCATGAACGCTGCGCGTACGTTTCGCGCAGCCAGCATGCAGATGCGGCAATTGGGTTTTGCGGCCGTCGATCTCGCTCTGCACATCGACTACGAGCCGGAAAAAGACGGGGACGTGTTGCGCTACGCGCGTGAGGTCATGCTCCCCTACGCCGTCGCGCCGTTTCCCGAGAACTACGCGATGTTGGCCAGCTTCTCGCATCTGTTCGGTCACCCGGTGGGCTACGCCGCGGGCTACTACTCGTACAAGTGGGCGGAGGTGCTGGACGCGGATGCGTTCGGTCGATTCAAGGCCGAGGGCTTGCTTTCGCGCAAGGTGGGCCAAGAGTTCAAGGAACGCCTGCTCTCGCAGGGAAATAGCCGTGATCCGATGGAGCTGTTCGTGGCCTTCCGCGGTCGCAAGCCGACGGTCGATGCCCTGCTCGAGCGCCAAGGGCTGAGCTGATGGCGGCACGCGTCGCAACCTGGCTGGCGATTGCCGTCGGGGGAACGGCGGGGGCCTTGGCGGCGTGGGGGGGTTCGGGCAACGCACCTGCGGCAGCGCCCGCAGCCTCGGTCGGACTCGCGCTCCGACCTTTGGGCGCCGTCGCCGCCCGACCTCTCAGCGGAACTCCTGGAGTCGCCAGCGCGCAGCCTGCAATGTCTCCGACCGCCGCCGGCGTGAGCGCAGCAAGCACCTCTGCCGAGACGCCTGAGCGAGCGGCGGCGCTGCCGACCGTGAGCGCCTCCGCTCGTGCATCGGCGCCCGCCCCCGCGGCGGACCGGTTACCCCTACCCACCAGCAAAGAAAAGCTGCTGCGCGAGGAGATGCACTGCGATCAACGCAAGGCCGAATCCTGCATCGTGGCCGCGCGCAGCTACGAGACCGGCAGCGCCGGCGTGACCGACGCGGAGAAAGCCTCCAAATATCGGCGCATCGCGCTCACGGCCTGGATCAGCCAGTGCGACCACAATTCCTCGCTGGCGTGCGCCACGCTGGCCACCATGTACCGCGCAGGCAGTGGTGTGCCGCAGAGCGATCGCAATGCGGACGCGCTGTTTGCTCGCGCGCGGGAGCTATGTCGCTTCAACGATGCACCCATTTGTCACGAACTGCCGAGTCCGTGAGCAGTCGCGCGCTCAGAACAAGAACGGCAGCAACGCGCGGCGCTCGACAGGATAAAGTTCGCGCCCCTGCTGCCCGTCGAACTCGCGACGATACGCTTGGTGCCGTGCGTACGCCCAAGCGCCCAAGATCCCAGCACCGACCAGCATGAAAGCGACGCCCGCCCAGGTCGCCGTCACCAAGTTGAAGCCAACCCAAGACAGGATCTCGAACGAGTAGTGCGGGCAGGACAAACGCCGAAACACCAGGCCACGGGGGATCTGGCGCTCTCGGCCGCCTGGCGAACGCAAGTCGCGCAAAATGCGGTGGGCCCGAGCATTGCCGGCTTCAGCCGCCACGAACAGCGCCAGGCCGAGCCCCTGCATCAGAGCCGGTGCGGCCGAATGCCGCGCGTCAGTGACCGAATACGCGATCCACGCAGCGAACCCCCAATAGTACAGGTACTCGGTCAGGTAGTCAGACGCGGCAATGCTGGGCTTGGAGTAGCGATGCACGAACGCTGACTCCCAGGTCCGACGCACGAAGTGCACGCTCCACAAGGCCGCGGCCGAGCTTGCCGAGAGCGGGACCGCGACACCCCATAGGCGCCAACGGAGCACGCCCCAAAACACCAACAGCGCCCCCGTATAACTGAGCACGTTGTGAACGCGCGGCCGCATGCTCGTCAGGCCTCGGCGCGATCGGCCGCGAACGTGACGCCCAGCGCGCGCCGCCAGCGATCCAGGGTGAGCGCGTTACCCAGAGAATCCGCCCAGCTCATCTCCGCCGCTTGTCGCTGCTCGAGCTGCGCACGCACGGCGTCGATCTCATAGCCGTAGATCGAGCCGGGCGCGGGCACGCGAATGATCTCGGGCTCTTGCTTGGGCCGCTCGATCACGATCTCACTGGAGTCCGACTCGTGGCCGGCGTGCCATGGGACGCGCAGCAATAGACGGCCCTCCGAGCCGAAAACGCGCACGCTATTTTCCTGCCAAAGCTGGACCGCTGTCGAGAGCGAGGCCAAAATCTGGCCCGGAAATTTCAGGATCGCGCTGGCATATTCGTCCACCCGGGTGCTCTCGCCGACGTGCCCCAGAGCGTGCAATTCGAGCGGTTCACTGAATGGTGCGCCAATGGCCGCGCCCGCCACCAAGCGCGCCATCGACACTGGGTAGCAGCCCACGTCCAGGATCCCGCCGCCCCCGAGTTCGTTGTTCAGCAGGCGGCCATTGGGCGCATAACCGCCATCGATCCCGAAAGAGGCGTGGATGGCCTTCACTTGCCCGAGTGCCCCTGCGCGCACCAACCGCAACAGCTCTCGGGTCTGCGGATGGCAGCGATACATGAAGGCTTCCATCAAAAACACGTCGTTCTCGCGGGCTGCCTGGACGATGGCGCTGACCTCGGCGTGGTTCATGCCCATCGGTTTTTCACACAGCACGTGCTTCTTGGCGCGGGCGGCGAGGATCGACCAATGCGCATGAAACGGGTGAGGCGTCGCGACGTACACGACCTCCACTTCTGGATCCGCGAGCAGCGCTTCGTAGCTGCCGTGGGCGCGCGCAACGCCGAACTCTGCGGCAAACTCGCGGGCCGCTTCCGAGGTGCGGCTTGCCACCGCGCTCAGCTCGCCGCTCTCGGATTGAGCCAAGGCACGCGCGAACGTGCGGGCAATCTTGCCCGTGCTGATGATCCCCCAACGCAGTTTTCGAGACGTCATCTACGAACCTCGGGCGGACCTTAGGCGACTTTTCGTGCTTGAGCCAGTAGGCGTTCGGCTTCACCGATGACGCGCGAATAGGGGTCGAAACGCTCATCGCTAGGCGCCTCTTTGGCACGCGCCGAGGGCGAGGAGCCGCCGCTCAACGCACCGGCGCCCTGCGTCAAGGTCGATACCACGCTGGAGGCGCGCACACCGCGATCGACGCGCACCCCCGAGCGCTCGGACAAAACGTCGACCAAGCGATCCAGATCCGAAGCGGGACTCTCACCTGCCGAACCGAGCGCAGAAAAATCGAAACTGCGGGCGTCCAGCCGAGCGATCCAAAGCACCGTGGCAAAATGTAAATCGGCAGCCGCATAAGCGTCGAAATTGCTGGCCGACAGCGATTCCCTGAATAGTTGCACGTCACCGGTGCTGGGCGCGACCGCTCGAAAGCTGGAGCTACTGGGGGAGACTGCGCGGCTCGGCACCTGCCCCGTGTGCACCTCACCGCGCACGATGGAGCTCAAGGCGCCGAAGGGAATGGTCATTTCTCGCTCCCGCAAGTGCAAGATCAGCTGCTCGCTACCGAGCTCGAGCGCGCGAAGGGTCACGATTCGGCGGTTGGGGTCGTGCGCGACGTCGCGCGGCACGACCAGGGCCGGCAAGCCCTCGGCAACCAGCCGTTCCAGCAGCTCTCGCGCTTGGTCTTCATCGGCGAGCGTCTTTACTACACCCCACACGCCTGCTTTCAGCCGTGACCTCAAGTCGTAGGCCAGCATGCCCGTGGCTCTCACGAGGCGCGCATATGCATCGTTCGAACCATCGAAGCTTGGAGCGAGCATCACGAGCATGGCAACCTCGAAACCTAATCTACGAGTCTAGCCGATATGCGCAGCGGCCCACCTGCAAAGCAAACTTCGCTGAGCATTTTCAAGCCCAAGCGCCCGAAAAGCAGCCTATCGAGCCCTGACCAAGCTCGAAGCGAAGGGCGAGAGACGGTTTTCGAGTCGTCGATCCCGGCACTACCGGCACCGGCTCACGGCCCGCCTCTTGGAATAAAATCGCTAGGCAAAGAAACGTGCAGAGAAGCGCCATTCCCACGCTCCACGGGCTCGCTGCGCGCGAGCCAAGCTTGGCACTCGTTGGCGGCGTGGTAATTGTGCCGGCGATGCGCACGCTCGTTCGGTTCTTTTGCTTGGCACTGCTGACCAACGCCGGTTTTTCGGGGACCGCGTTTGGCCAGTCCAACTTCAGCCAGACCCAGCGCGGGGCCAACACGGACCCCGGCCGAGTCAAGCGCAACGTGCCGGTGCAGTTCGCGCCGAGGAAGCCCGGCCCGCCTCCAGCAAAGACTCCCGCGCAGCCGACCACCGATCCCGCGGTGCTGTCGCTCGAGCGCTTCGGAGCGTCGATTCAACGCTCGGTGCTCGACAACGGCCTGAAGGTCGTGTTGAACCCCGATCATTCTGCGCCAACCGTCGCCGTCTCAGTGACCTACAAGGTCGGCTCGAGCAACGAGATGGAGGGCCGAACAGGCTTTGCGCACCTGTTCGAACACATGATGTTCCAGGGCAGTAAGCACGCCAAAAAGGGCGACCACTTCACGTTGATTTCCGATCGCGGTGGCAGCCTGAACGGCACCACCAACAGTGACCGCACGAACTACTACGAGGTCCTGCCGGCGAACGAGCTGGAGCTCGCCCTCTGGCTCGAGGCCGACCGCATGCGCTGGCTGTCCGTCACGCCGGAGAACTTCGAAAACCAGCGCGCGGTCGTGCAAGAAGAGTTCCGCATGCGCATCCAAAACCAAGCGTATGTGCCGGGGACCTTGCGCTTGGGCGAGCTGGTTTTCCAAGACTACACCCCGTACGCGCATCCCACGATCGGTTCGATGGCAGATTTGGATGCGGCCAAGTTCGAGTGGGTGAAGGATTTTCACGACCGCCACTACGCCCCCGACAACGCGGTGCTGACGATCGCGGGAGACTTCGATCCCGACCAAGCGCTGAACTTGGTCCAGAAATACTTCGCGCCTGCCAAGCGGCAAACGGCGCCGGGTCGCGTCTTGGAACCGATGCCGGATAACCCCAGGATCGGCCGCGCCACGGTCGAAGACAGCAACGCGCGAACACCCGGCTTCATGTTCGGCTTCATGATTCCGCCTTCACGCACGCCGGAGCACTATGCGCTGGAGATTGCCGGCCTGATCTTGACCAACGGCGAGAGCTCTCGCCTGTACAAGAAGTTGGTTCACGACCGCGCCGTGGTCGAACGCATCTCCGCTTGGACCGACGACCACCGCGGCCCAGACCAATTCAGCGTGATGGGCGTGCTCACCGACAAGGGAAAGCTTCCGGACGTCGAGGCGGCAGTGGACGCCGAACTCGCGTTGCTACGCAAGACGCCGCCGAGCGCAGCCGAGCTCGACAAGGCCAAACGCCAACTGCGTTCCAGCTTCGTCTTCGGGCTGCAAACCAACAATGGTCGCGCGATTCAGCTGGGTGAGTTCGAGGCCAGCTACAGTGACGCGCGTCTGCTCGCGCGCGAGCTCTCGCAATACCTAGCCGTGACGCCCGAGGCCGTGCAGCAGGCGGCCGCGCGCTACTTGACGACCGAACGCCGTTCGCTCGTCGAAGTCCTGCCTGCAGCCAAGGCGGCCAAGCCGTGAACTCATCGTCCCGATCGGTGCCAACCATGACTCGTTTCATCGCTCTCACGACTCTCAGCGCGCTCGCGGCCTTCGCCTGCGGTTCTCCGCCACCCGCCGCCGCTCCGCCCGCCACGGGCGCCGCGTTGCCTGCACCGGCGCCAGCGCCGGCGGCCGATCCACTGGCGAGCCCGCCTCCCGCGGGCATCGCTGCGGACATGAAGTTCCCCGCGATCAGCCATAGCCGGCTCGACAACGGGCTCGAGCTGCGCGTCCTGACGCGCAAGACCTACCCCATCATCGAGCTGCGCTTGGTGTTGTTTTCGGGTGTTGCCAGCGACGGCGCAGAGCCCGGCGTCGCCGCAGTTGCAGGAGAGCTGCTCAAGGCGGGCGGCGCCGGCAAGTGGAACAGCGCAGAGCTCGCCGAACGCGCCGAGTCACTCGGCGCGAGTTTGGACGTGGTCACCGATCGGGACTCGACGCGCATCACCATGGCCGTGACCACGGCCGATTTGGACGCTGCCTTGGATTTGATCGGTGCCGTTGCGCAACAGCCTCGGTTCGCGCCAGTCGAGTTCGACAAATTGAAGCAACGCGAGCTCGAGCGCGTGCGTAACGCGGCCAAGGCCAGCGCGGGTTGGGCGGCATCGATGGTGCTGTACCGCGAACTGTTCGACCTACCGACCGCGGTGCATCCGTACGCGCACTACGATGCCAAGCCGTCGGAGCTGACCAAGCTGACGCTCGCCAACTGCCGCCGCTGGTATCAAACCAACGTCACCCCGGGCAACGCCAGCTTGATCATCGCGGGCGACGTCGATCCAGAAACGGCCCAGGCCGCTGCCAAGCGCGTTTTCTCGGGCTGGAAAGGCGAAAAGCCCAACATCCAGAACTACAATAGCCCGGTGCCCGCCGAGGCTCGCACGGTCTGGCTGGTGAATCGGCCGCACAGCGCACAGAGCCAAATCTACGTCGCGGGTCTCGGGCCCGAGCGCGGAACCCCTGCGTGGCCCGCGCTTGCTGCGACCAATCAAATCTTGGGCGGTGGCGTTGCCGGGCGCCTGTTCCTGGACGTGCGCGAGAAGCGCTCGCTCGCTTATGGCACGGGCTCGAGTCTGGAAGAGCCCGCGCGCAGCCCCGTACCAATCGTGCTGTCGGCTGGCACGCAAACCGCGAAGACTGGCCTAGCCCTGCAAGCCTTGCTCGAAAACCTGGACAAGATTGCGAGCGCGCCGCCCACGGATGCCGAAGTCGGGATGGCTTCGCGTTACCTGTCCGACAGCTTCTTGTTCCGCACCGAAACCCTCGGCGCAGTCGCGGACCTGACGGTCAAGCTCGCCGTCTTGGGTCTGCCTGACGACTACTTCGACACGTATCGAGCCGCGATCCGCAAGCTGGACAACAGCGCCGTGTACGATGCAGCGCAAAAGTATTTCAAAATCAAAAATCCAGTGATGGTCGTCGCAGGTGATGCCGCGATCATCGCCAAGCCGCTCTCGCATTTCGCCAAGGTCGTCGTGATCGACCCCGAGCACGATTTCCAACCCGGACAAACGCTGCCCCTCGATCCGACGCAGCCGCTCGAAGTTCCTGGAGCACCCGCGACCGTGCCCGTGACCGCATCCGCTTCGCCGGTGCCTACGAAGCCCGCTTCTGCTTCGGCAGAGCCCGCGAAGCCGTCGCCCAAGAAGCCCGCGTCGGCCACTCCCCAACCCTGTCAGGGCGGCACGAAGCCCTGCTTCTGACGGGCGCAGCATCCACACCCTGTGCACAAAGCTGTGGATCGCCGGTTGACAACCCGTTCAGTCCCTCTGCGGTCCCTGGGCACGGCCTGTTCAGGGCCGTCTGTTCAGTAGAGAAATCCCGAATCTGGTCACATATTTAGCGCTGTGGACGCCGCTGCCTGGCGTCCATGTAGGTGCTAACACCCAATATCTAGTGGCTTTTTGCTTGCCCGACCCCAAAGGCTTGGGGTACACAGGCTCCTCCCGCCCACGGCGCCCCTCTGCTCGGGTCATCAGTAGCTTGGTTCGTTACGTCGCAGATGAGCAGAGCGCCTGAACGGGTTTTCACGTAGCAAGTCTTCAGGTCCGGCGGCCGCTTTCTGAGCGATCGCCTAGGGGACAACGGGCTGACCGGAAACAGTGGTTCCGGACAGCAGTGCTGGTGGTGCGCTCTGCGTTTGTAGGGCGTTCCGCTGTGGCGTTTTCGAGGAGGTATCCAGCATGGCGCAGTCGACGATCGTGGGTCAGGAAAATAGCCGAGTGAAGAGCCCGAGCACGAGCCAGACAGAGCCACACGGCGCTGCAGCGCAGCCCGCGGCAGCGGCCTCCAAACGCGCCAAGAAAAGCCGCGGCCTGACCTTCGAACGTCGCTACACGACCGCCGGCGCCGACGCGCTCGGTGACATGACCTGGGAAGGGCGCACGAGCGTCATCACCAACCCAGATGGTTCCGTCGTGTTCAAGATGGAAGGCGCCGAGATCCCGGCGGGCTGGTCGCAGCTAGCGACTGACATCGTGGTCTCCAAGTACTTCCGCAAGGCAGGCATCCGCGGTGACAAAGCCGTGGGCGAGAGCAGCGTACGCCAAGTCGTGCATCGCATCGCGCACACCATCCGCAACGCGGGTGAGCAAGCGGGCGGCTACTTCGCCACGAAGAAGGACGCGGATACGTTCGAGGCCGAGTTGGTCTGGATGTTGGCCAACCAGTACGGCGCGTTCAACTCGCCGGTGTGGTTCAACTGCGGACTATTTCACGAGTACGGCATCGAAGGCTCGGGCGGGAACTTCGCCTGGAACGAGACCACGAACGCCTGCGAAGAGACAGCCAACGCCTATGAGCGCCCGCAGTGCTCGGCGTGCTTCATCCAGTCCGTCGACGACGACCTGATGGCCATCTACGACCTGGCCAAGAACGAAGCCCGTTTGTTCAAGTACGGCTCGGGCACGGGCTCGAACTTCAGCCACATCCGCGGCAAGCAAGAGAAGCTGTCGGGCGGCGGAACCTCCAGCGGTCTGATGAGCTTCTTGGAAGTGCTCGATCGCGCCGCCGGCGCGACCAAGAGCGGCGGCACCACGCGTCGCGCCGCCAAGATGGTCTGCCTGGACATGGATCATCCAGAAATCGAAAGCTTCATCACCTGGAAGGTGCGTGAAGAAAAGAAGGCCAAGGCGCTGATTGCAGCCGGCTACGAGAGCGATTTCAACGGCGAGGCGTACCACACCGTCAGCGGCCAAAATTCCAACAACTCGATTCGCGTCACGGACGATTTCATGAAGGCCGCTTTGGCAGGCGGCAAGTGGCAGACGCGCGCGCGGACGAGCGGTGCGGTGATCGACACGCTGGACGCGGCTGACCTGTGGAACACGGTCGCTGAAGCGGCCTGGGCCTGCGCCGATCCGGGCGTGCAATACGACAGCACGATCAACAAGTGGCACACCTGCTCCAACACGGGGAAGATCAACGCTTCCAACCCGTGCTCGGAGTACATGTTTTTGGACGACACGGC
>Ga0164308_10001329_pt1 | contig 13140 bp, 9 predicted proteins | sample Whisoiple_246_MG_FD_109983 | JGI IMG/M metagenome (GOLD analysis project Ga0164308, IMG submission 109983) | Soil microbial communities amended with fresh organic matter from upstate New York, USA - Whitman soil sample_246_MG | ecosystem: Environmental > Terrestrial > Soil > Unclassified >... | reverse complement strand
GACCACGACGTCGGGGTTGGGGACCGGTTCGCGGCGCACCTCGCCGTCGACCAGCGAGGCGACCTCGTCACCGACGCGGAACTCGAAGCTGCCCTCCGGCGCCAGCGCCGCCAGGGCGATGTCCAGGGCGTTGGCCACCCAGCCGTCGAAGAGGCCCGCCCCGGGCGTGGGCGGGCCGAGGGAGCGGGCACCCCAGAGGGCGAGCTCGCGCACGACGGGTCGCAGCGCGCGCCCGTAGTCGGTGAGCTCGTAGATCCGTGAAGCCGCGGGTGGGGGCAGCGTGCGACGGGTGACCACGCCGTTGGTCTCGAGGTCGCGCAGCCGGGTCGCGAGGATGTTGGTCCCGATTCCGGGCAGGCCCTCCACGAGGTCGGTGTAGCGCCTCGGGCCGTGCATCAGCTCGCGCACCACGAGCAGCGACCAACGATCGCCGACCAGGTCCAGGGCGTGCGCCATCGGGCAGTACTGGTCATACCGCTTTGCCATGCCAAAACCTTACCACAAAATGACTAATTGCAAGTCAATGCTTGCAAAACAAAAGCGAGAGTGCCTACCGTCGTTCACCTGACTACGAAATTGAAAGGAAAGACGATGGTCCACTCCGACCGCCGCAAGTGGCTGGCCCTCGCGCTCCTGTGCCTGGTCCAGTTCATGGTCGTTCTCGACATCGCGATCGTGAACGTCGCACTGCCCTCCATCCAGCTCGATCTCGGCTTCTCCCAGGACAACCTCCAGTGGGTCATCAGCGCCTACGCACTCGTGTTCGGCGGCTTCCTGCTGCTCGGCGGGCGCGCGGCCGACATCGTGGGACGACGGCGGATGTTCCTCATCGGCATCGTCGTGTTCACCGCTGCCTCGCTCGGGGCGGGCCTGGCCTGGTCGGAGTCCTCCCTGATCGCCGCGCGGGCCTTCCAGGGCCTGGGCGCCGCGATCATCACCCCGGCCGCCCTGTCGATCCTCTCGACGACGTTCGTCGAGGGTCGCGAGCGCAACATCGCGCTCGGTGCCTGGGGCGCCGTCGGCGGCTTCGGTGCCGTGGCCGGCGTCCTCCTCGGAGGAGTGCTCACCGACGCGCTCAGCTGGGAGTGGATCTTCTTCGTCAACATCCCGGTCGGAGTCATCGGCTTCGCGCTGGCCCCGGTCCTCCTGCGCGAGAGCCGCGACGCCCGCGTCCAGCGCTTCGACCTGCCCGGCGCGGTCCTGGTGACCAGTGGGCTGTCCGGCCTGGTCCTGGCGATCACGCAGGCCGGCCAGCACGGCTGGCTGTCGGCACCGGCGCTCACGGTGTTCGCTCTGTCTGGGCTGCTGCTGGCAGGTTTCGTCGCCTGGGAGCTGCGCCACCCGGACCCGCTGATGCGCTTCGGGATCTTGCGGACGCGGACCGTCAGCGGGGCCAACGTGGCCGGCTTCATCCTGGGCACCGCGCTGTTCTCGATGTTCCTCATGCTGACCCTCTACATGCAGCAGGTGCTGGGCTACTCGGCGATGAAGTCGGGCGTCGCCTACCTCGCGGTGGCCGGTACGGCGATCCTGTGGTCGGCCGTGGCCGGCCAGCTGGTCACCCGCGTCGGCGTGAAGCCGGTCATGGTCGTCGGCATGGCGATGCTGACCGCGGGCCTGGTGTTCTTCACCCAGGTGTCGCTCTCGGGGTCCTACCTCGGCGACCTGCTGCCCGGCTTCCTGCTCATCGGGGTCGGGATCGGGTTCTCCTTTGTCCCCATCTCGATCGCCGCGCTGGCCGGGGTGCGCCCGACCGAGGCTGGGCTGGCGTCGGGGCTGATCAACACCTCCCAGCAGATCGGCGGCGCGCTCGGGATCGCGGTGCTCTCGACGATCGCCAGCTCGCGGACCGAGAGCGCGGTGGCGTCGGGCACGCTGCTGCCCCAGGCGCTCGTCGACGGGTTCTCGTCGGCCTTCACCGTCGGCGCGTTCGTCGCGGCCACCGGCGTGGTCGCCGCCCTGACCCTGATCAGGCGCAACGAGCTCGAGTCCGTGGCCCCCGAGGTCGTGGACGTGGACGAGGCTCTCCCCGACGCGGCCTGAGCGGTCCGGCCCCGTCGCGACCTCGTGCCCTCCCAGAAGGCCTTCGAGGCGCGTCGGGGCTGTCGAGCCCGGTCAGCGGGCCGGTTCCCCTCGACGGTTGACTGAACGTTCAGTAATGTCGGAGTGTGCTCACCCGCGAGCACGGGGAGGTCGACCCATGATCACCACGACTCCGTTCCACGAACGGCTCGACCAGCTCAACGAGACCGGGCTGTGGGGCCACTGGTCCGGCTACCTGTCGGCCACGCGCTACTGCTCCTCCGCCAAGCACGAGTACTTCGCCGTCCGGAACAGCGCGGGCTTCTTCGACACCTCCCCGCTGTACAAGTACCGGATCGTCGGACGTGACGCCGAGCGGCTGCTCGCCGGGGTGATGACCCGCGACGTCCGGCAGTGCCGGCCCGGCAAGGCGCAGTACACCGTCTGGTGCGACGACCGCGGGTTCGTCCTGGAGGACGGCGTGGTCTTCCGGCACTCCCAGGACGAGTTCCTGCTCACGGCCGCCGAGCCGAACCTCGGCTACTTCAGCGACCTGGCCGGGCGGCTCGACGTGTCCCTCGAGGACGTGACTGACGAGCTCGGGATGCTGGCGGTGCAGGGCCCCCGCTCGCGGGCGATCCTCGCAAAGGTCGTGCCGGGCGTGGAGGAGCTCGGCTACTTCGAGCACGCCGACGCCAAGATCGGCACCACGCCGGTGACCGTGTCACGGACCGGCTACACCGGCGACCTCGGCTTCGAGATCCGGGTCGCCCGCGACGACGCGCTCCCGGTGCTCGACGCGGTGATCGCGGCGGGGGAGGGTCACGGGCTGCGGCCGTTCGGCGAGCAGGCGCTGCTGATGGCCAGGATCGAGGCCGGTCTCGCCCTGATCGGCGTCGAGTTCTCCTCGAGCCGCTTCGCGTACACCGACCACGAACGCGTCACGCCGAAGGAGCTCGGGTTCGGCTGGATGCTGCGCGGCATCGATGACGAGACCCGGCCCTTCATCGGCCGCGACGCCATTCGGCGCGAGCTCGCGGAGAGGACGTCGCGGTGGGCGACGGTGGGCCTGCTCCTCGACTGGGCCGACTACGACCGGGTCTACGAGGCGGCCGGCCTGGTCCCGCCGAAGGACGAGACCCCGGTCGAGGACGAGTTCATGCTGTACGACGACGCCGGCGCCCGGATCGGCTACACCACGAGCCAGATGTACTCACCCGTGCTGCAGCGCCACATCGCGATCGCCCGGGTCCGGCCCGACCTCGCCGTGCTCGGCACCCGGGTCAACTACGAGCTGACCATCAACCACGAGTACCAGACCATCGCGGCCGAGGTCACTCGCCTCCCGTTCTTCAACCCAGCCCGAAAGACGGCCTGAGCATGGCAACGAAGAGCACCAGCTACGACGCGATCATCGTCGGAGGCGGCCACAACGGCCTCGTCAACGGCGCCTACCTCGCCAGGGCCGGCCTCAAGGTCCTCATCATCGAGCGCCGCCACGTCGTCGGCGGTGCCGCGATCACCGAGGAGCTGCGGCCGGGCTTCCACTTCACGTCGTTCTCCTACGCCCTGAGCCTGCTGCGGCCGGACATCGTGCACGAGCTCGACCTGGTCAAGCACGGCTTCATGCCGATCCTGATGCCCTCCTCGTTCGCGCCGATGGAGAACGGCGACTACCTGCTGCTCGGCCAGGACCGCGACGAGAACATCAAGGAGATCATGCGGCACTCGCCGCACGACGCCGACGCGATGGACCGCTACGAGTACGACGTGGAGCGGGTCTGCCAGCTGGTCAAGCCACTCCTGGACGAGGTTCCACCGAACATCTTCGGCAAGTCGGCGGAGGACCTCGCGGAGACCGCCGAACTCGTCCGGCACCTGCGGGGGGCGGACCAGAAGGTGATCCACGACCTGGTCCGGATGCTCACCGGCAGCGCCGCCGACTTCCTCGACGACTACTTCGAGAGCGACATCCTCAAGGGCTACATCGCCTCCTCGGGCATCATCGGCACGATGGTCGGGCCGATGTCGCAGGGCTCGGGCCTGGTGCTGCTCTACCACTCGATGGGCGAGCACGACGGGCACTTCGGGGCCTGGTCCTTCCACAAGGGCGGCAACGGTCGTTTCACGCAGGTGCTCGCGCAGGCAGCGCAGTCGTTCGGCGCGGAGATCATGCTGAACGCGCCGGTGTCCCGCGTGGTCACCAAGGAGGGACGAGCCGTGGGGGTCGCCCTGGAGGACGGCACCGAGCTCACTGCCAGGACCGTCGTCAGCGCCGTGGACCCGCGACGGACGTTCACCGAGCTGGTGGAGCCTCGGGAGCTGCCCGGCGACCTGGTGGAGAACATCGACCGGATGAAGTTCCAGGGCACCTCCGCGAAGGTCAACTTCGCCCTGGACGGGGCACCCCGCTACCCCGCACTGGGCGATCGCACGGACCAGTACCTCGGGTTCGTCAACATCGGGCCGTCGATGGAGTACCTCGAGCGGGCATTCGACGACGCGAAGTACGGCTGGTACAGCCAGCGGCCCTACATCGACTGCGCGATCCAGTCCTTCGTCGACCCCGACATGGCGCCTCCCGGCAAGCACGTGATGTCGTGCTTCGTCCAGTACGCGCCGTACCACCTCAAGGGCAGCGACTGGGACACCGAGCGGGAGCGCTTCGCGGACACGGTGCAGGGCACGTTGGAGTCGTTCTTCCCCGGCTTCGGCGACCTCGTGCTCCAGCGCGAGGTGAGGACGCCGCTCGACATCGAGCGCACCGTCGGCCTGACCGAGGGCAACATCTTCGCCGGCGAGTTCTTCGCGCCGCAGATGTACTTCTTCAGGCCCGCACCGGGCTGGAGCCAGTACCGCACGCCCATCGACGGGTACTACCAGTGCGGCTCCGGGACCCATCCCGGCGGCTGCGTCATGGGGGCCCCGGGCAAGCTGGCCAGCCAGCAGATCCTGCGCGATCTCGCCGCGGACCAGGCCGCCACCGGCTGACCGGGGAACGGGCCGACATCCCTGTTCCAGAGGACGCGCCGGGTGCCGGTTGCCACTAGTGTCGAGATCGCCGTCCGCGCGCGACAGGAGCTTGTCGATGGGTAGCTGGGCAGAGTTCGTCCTGCGGCACCGCAGGTGGGTCGTGGTCTTCTGGCTGTGCGTGCTCGTCGCGGGCGGCGTGGCGGCCGGAAAGACCAGCGACCGGCTCACGGTCGACTTCTCGCTGCCCGGCCAGCCCGGCACCAGGGCGACCGAGCAGATCGTCGCGGCCGTCCACAACGGTGGCAACACCACGCCGATGCTGGCCACGGTGACGATGCCTCCCGGGCAGACGATCACCGGCCACGAGAAGGAGGTGGCCCGCGCGTTCGAGGCGGTCCAGCGGGGCGTCCCGAACCTCCGGGTGGTCGACGAGGCCAACACCGGCGACCGTGCCTTCCGCACCGACGACGACCGCACGGCGTACGCGATGGTGTTCTACCCGTTCCCGCAGACCTTCTCCGAACAGCTGCCCACCGAGCCGATCCGCGCCGCCGTCAAGGGCGCTGCCCCCGCCGGCGCGACCGTCGGGGTGACCGGCATGGACGCGCTCGCCGTGGGCAGCGACACCGGCGGCCCGGGGGTCCTCGCCGAGACCCTGCTCGGCGCGGCCGGCGCGCTGCTGGTGCTCCTCTTCGTCTTCGCCTCGGCGCTGGCGCTGCTGCCGCTGGCCGTGGCGGCGGTGTCGATCCTGGCGACGTTCCTGATGCTGTTCCCGCTGACCTACCTGACCGACGTCTCGTTCATCGTGCAGTTCCTCGTCGCACTCGTCGGCCTGGGCGTCGCGATCGACTACTCGCTGCTGTTCGTCACCCGATGGCGCGAGGAACGCGACCACGGCCGGGAGAACCACGAGGCGGTCGTCGCCGCGATGGAGACCGCGGGCCACGCGGTCCTCTTCAGCGGCCTCACCGTCGCGATCGGCCTGTTGGCGCTGGTCGTGCTGCCGGTGCCGTTCATGCGGAGCATCGGCTACGGCGGCGCGTTGATCCCGGTCGCGAGCGTCGCGGTCACGCTGTCGCTCACCCCTGCGATCCTGGGCGGCATCGGGCCGCGCGTGGACTGGCCGAAGATCCGGCACGAGAGCAGCGCCAGCCCGGGGTGGACCCGCTGGGCGCGCCTCGTCGTGCGCCACCGGGTCGCCGCCGTGGTCGCCGCCACGGTGGTCCTCGGGCTCCTCGTCGCCGCCTTCTTCGGCATCAAGATCGGCGCGGCGTCCTCGGACTCGCTGGCCCAGAGCGGGCCGGCGGTCACCGCGCTGCACCGGCTCGAGCAGGGCGGGGTCAGCACCGGCGCGCTGACGCCGATCGAGGTGCTCGCCGACAGCAACCAGGCGCAGTCCGTCGCCGATCGGCTCGGGCAGGTCGACGGGATCGAGGCCGCACTGGTCTCGACGGGGGCGTCGAGCTCCGCCGACGGCCGGACGGTCGTCGTGCTCATCCCCGACGCCGAGACCGTCAACTCCAAGAGCGTGGCCGTGGTCCGGCGCGTCACGGACGCCGCAGACCAGACGCCGGGGGTGATCGGTGTGGCGGGTCTCGGCACGGCTCAGGTCGACTTCCTGCACGCGGTCTACGGCAACTTCCCGCTGATGCTCACGATCATCGCGCTGCTCACCTTCGTGCTGCTGGTGCGCGCCTTCCGATCGCTGCTGCTGCCGTTCAAGGCCGTGGTGCTCAACCTGATCTCGCTGACCGCGGTGTACGGCGCGATGGTGCTGTTCTGGCAGAACGGCTACGGGTCCGACGCCCTCTTCGGGATCCCCGAGACCGGCGCCGTCACCTTCTGGGTCCCGCTGATGGTGTTCGCGTTCCTCTTCGGGCTCTCGATGGACTACGAGGTCTTCATCCTGTCCCGGATCCGGGAGGAGTACGACGCCGGCCGCTCCAACGACGAGGCCGTGATCGAGGGCATCGGACGCACCGGCCGGCTGGTGACGAGCGCGGCCCTGATCCTGTTCCTCGCGTTCGCGGCCCTGGCCTCGGGGCCCGGCACCGACCTGAAGGTGATGGCGACCGCGCTCGGCTTCGGCATCCTGCTCGACGCGACCGTCGTCCGCTCGCTGCTGGTGCCCTCGCTGGTCTCGCTCCTCGGCAGGTGGAACTGGTACCTGCCCGACCGGGTCGCGCGCCTGCTGCGGATCGAGCCCTCGCGCGCCCACGCCGAGGAGCCGGAGCCGGACCTCGCCGCGGAGCGCTGAGCAACGCTCCGACGCGCGGCGGTCGCTACCTGGTCACCTCGAACAGGCCGTGCGCGCCGCGCTCGGCGTCGACCATGATGTGCGAGACGAACGGGTAGTGACCGGGCTCCGGGAACGTCATCTCGACGAAGCCGCCCTGCGCCGGCGCCAGCGCCATGGCCTGGCTGCCGCCACTGCCACCGTCGAGCAGGTAGCTCCCCTCGACGTAGACCCGGTCGAACTGGGAGCCGACCACGTGGAAGGCGGTCTCCCGGCTCGGGCCGGCATCGAGGACCCACACCCGGACCCGCTCGCCGACCTTCGCCTTCAGGGGACTGTGGTCGTACTGGTCGGGGTAACCGTTGAAGACCACCGTGTCCGGCTCCTCGGCCGCCACCTTGTCGGGGTCCGCGCTGCCGCCCTGCGAGCCGAAGTACTGCTCGGACTGGACCAGGACGTAGCTGCGGTCCACCTTCGGCAGGTCCGGCGGCTCGATGACCACGGCGCCGAACATGCCGTTGGCGATGTGGACCGACATCGGCATCGACGAGCAGTGGTACATCCAGATCCCGGCCCTGGTGGCGGTGAAGCGGTAGACGACCGAGCCGCCCGGCGGGATGGGCTTCATCACCTTGTCCGGGGCGAGCGACCCGGCATGGAAGTCGATCCCGTGGGACTCGCTCCCGTGGTTGACGACGGTGACCACGAAGGTGTCGCCGACCTGGCCGTGCAGGACGGGCCCGGGGGCGGAGCCGCCGAAGGTCCACACCTTCTGCCGGACCCCGGGGGCCACCTCCTTCTCCTGCTCGGTGATGGGCAGCGTCATCCGGTGCACCTCGCCGTGCGCCGGCTCGTCGAGCCGGGGGAGCACCGCGTCGTACGGCGTGAATCCCGGCCCGGGGTCGGCCATCAGGTCCATGTCGTCGGCGGCGTCGCCGCCGGTGGTCGTCGAGGCGTCGGCTGCCTGGTCGGCGCCCGCGCCGGTCGCCACGACGTCCAGCGTCATGCCCATCTGCCGGTGGCCGGGCACCGAGCACCATCCGGCGATGTCGCGGTCGACGACCCCGACGTCCATCCGGGTCGACTCACCCGGTGCCAGCCGCCCGCTGTTCTCACCGGTCGCCAGCACCAGGTCGTGCACCATGTCGTCGTCGTCGTTGCGCAGGGCGATGACCAGCCGGTTGCCGGCCGGGACGTCTATCTCCGGCTTCGAGTAGCGCATGTGGGTCATCGACACGCTGACGTAGGTCGTGCGGCCGGTCGGCTGCACGCCCCCGCTCACCTGGCTCCAGGCGAGACCCGCGGCCGCGACCAGGACCAGGGCGGCGACGGCGACGAGGAGCGTCGCCCGCCGTCGCCCGAACCGCCTGACCACCAGCGTCCCGAGACCGGTCAGCCGACCGCGCCGGGGGCTCACCAGATCAGTCCCAGCTCCTCGAGTCGGACGAGGATGAACCGTTGCTGTGCCGACCCGCGGAGCCGGAGCGGTTCACCGCGGGGGAGTCCAGCCGCTCCACCTCGGTGGCGAAGGACTCCATGATCGTCTGCATCTGGGTCTGGGCCGCCTGCGCGAAGGAGCGGATCCGCTCGAGCTCGTCGGCCGCGGCGGAGCGGTCCGACGCGGACTGGCCCAGCTCGGGCGTGGGCACCGCGTCGAGGGCGGACGTGTCGAACGCCCCCGGCACGGTCCACCTGATCAGGGCCTCCGCGTCCCGGCGGGTCCTCTCGGCGGTCTGCATGGCCTCCTCGAGGATCTGGCGCTCCTGCGCGCGAGCCTGCCCCAGCCTCTGGCGGGCGTCGCGGCTGGCGTCCTCGGTCATCTCCTCGGCGATCAGCTGGGCCTGGCTGAACAGCTCCACCACCTGGTCGTTGACGCGGTCGCCGGCCTCCTCGAACTCGGACATCTCCTTGCGCATCCTCTGGAGGTCGGCCTGGAGACGCTCGTTCTCGGTCCGGAGGCGCTCGTTCTCCGCGCGCATCGCGCGCCGGTCGTCGTCCGCGACCTGCACCTGGTCGGCCAGCAGGTCGAGGTACTGGTAGACCTGCTCCTCGTCGAGACCTCGCAGGCGTCGTCCGAAGGACTCGTTGCGGATGGATGCGGGGGAGCGGTAGTGGGGGATGCCTTCCGCGGCGTTGCTCGTCACTTGTTGTCTCCTGACCTGCTGAGGGCGGCCTCGGCGTTGTTCTCGCTACCGGCCGCGTAGTAGAAGTGCTCGTACTTGATGTCCTCGGGGGCCATCCCGGCCGCCGTCAGCTGCTCCAGGGTGTGCGCGACCATCTGCGGACCACCGCAGACCATCGCCGTGCGCCCGCCCAGGTGTTGCCGCGCCGCGTGCGTGCCGACCTTGCCGCGCGTTCCGGGGTACGACGTGTCGTCCGAGACGACCTCCGTGTAGTCGAACCAGGGCCGGCTCTTCGCGAGGTCGCGGAGCAGTGGGCGGTCGTAGAGGTGCCAGGGCATCCGGACGCCGTGGAGGAGGTGCACCCGCGGTGCTGCTCCGTAGCGCTGCCACTCACGGTCGATCTCCTCGAGGACTGCCCGGAGGGGGGCCAGACCCGTGCCGCCCGCGACCATGAGCAGGTCGGTGGGGTCCTGTGGCTTGCGGGTGAGGCGGTCGCCGACCGGCGCGCCGAGCTTCACCTCGTCGCCGACCTTCAGGGACCGGACCAGCGCCGAGCTGACCTGGCCGCCGTCGATCTTCTGCACGTGCAGGTCGATCGACCCGTCCTCGCGTGGGGCGTTGGCGGGGCTGAAGTAGCGCCAGAGCCGTGGGCGCTCCGGGATCTCCATCGAGAGCGACTGACCGGGGACGTAGGCGAGCTCGCGTCGAGGCTGGACCCGCACCAGGGTGAGGTCCATCATCTTGCGCTCCACCGACACGACGTCGGCCTCCCACCAGTCCGGGGTGCTCTCGGTGGACGTGTCGGCCGCCTCGACCATGATCCTGGCGATCACCTGGTAGGCCTCGGCCCAGTCCGCCGCCAGCTCCTCGGTCCAGTCGTCGCCCAGGAAGTGCTTCAGGGTCGCGAACAGGGACGCGCCGACGGCGTTGTAGTGCTCGGTGATGACCGCGTACTTCCGGTGGTCACGCCCGAGGTGCGCGAGGAAGGTCGCGTCCTGCTCGATCTGGTCCACGTGGCTGACGACCCGGCCGAGCGCGCTGACGAACTTGTCCCGCTGTCCCGACATGGAGAGTGGGAACATCGACCGCACCTCGGGGTGCGAGACGAAGACGTGCGAGTAGAAGTACAGCGGCACCGCGTGCCCGTGCTTCGTGACCCGGTCCCAGCTGCGTTGCAGTGCGAATGAATCCATGGGTGCTATCCGTCCCCGCCGAACACCCCCTCGGACGAGTCGGGTGGACCGGTATCGGACCGTGCATGCTCCCAGGCGCCGGCTTCAGCCGACAGGCGTTGCGTTGACAAAGAGCCCTCCAACTCATCTGCCCCCGTTTACTCCCGCGGCCTTCTTACCCTTCCGAGATGCCCCCAAACCTCTTGGTCGAAACTTTTTTTCGGACCGGGTGGCGCTGCGGGGACGTAACCCGCCCCGACACCCGAGCGGTCCTGAGGGCGCCCGTGGTGGCTCAGCCGACGTGCATGGTCCAGCAGACGGCGGTCCCCTCGATCGCGACCACGCCGTCGCCGCGGACCACGCGGGTGCTCAGTGTGGTGATCGGCTTGTCCTCGCGGACCGCGGTCACCTCCACCTCACCGGTGATGGTGTCGCCCGGACGCGTGGGGGCACGGAAGTGCCAGTGGGTCTCCAGGAACACGGTGCCGGGACCGGGCAGCTTCTCCGCGACCACGGCGTTCAGGATCGCGCTCGTCACGCCGCCCTGGACGACGATGCCGCCGAACGCGGTCCGGGCGGCGGCCTCGGCGTCGTAGTGGACCGGGTTGCGGTCGCCGCTGATCTCGGTGAAGCGGACGATGTCCTCGGCCTCCACGGTGCGGCTCATGGAGGCGGTGTCACCCACGCGGGGTGCGCCGTTGGGCCAGCCGGACATGGGTGCTCCTCGGTCGAGGGTGGTCAGCGCCCGAGAACGCCCGTGGGCCGACTGTAGGACGCCGTACCCGGGCCGCCAAGGACCTCTGCCACGCCGGAGGACCAACGGATCTTGACTCGTTCAAGAAAGCAGTCAAGACTCCGGAGCGATGGGACACACGTCGGACTTCGAGCGCCTGCTGCGGGGAGTGGACCTGCGGGTGACGCGACCGCGAGTCGCGGTGCTGTCCGCGGTGCACGACCACCCGCACGCCGACACGGACTCGATCATCCGCGCCGTGCGGCAGGACCTCGGCGAGGTGTCCCACCAGGCGGTGTACGACGTGCTCCGGGCGCTGACCTCGGCCGGGCTGCTGAGGCGCATCCAGCCCTCGGGCTCGGTCGCGCGCTACGAGGCCCGGGTCGGGGACAACCACCACCACGTCGTCTGCCGGTCCTGCGGCAGCGTCGCCGACATCGACTGTGCGGTGGGGCACGCACCGTGCCTGACCGCCGCGGAGGACCACGACTTCGTCATCGACGAGGCAGAGGTCACCTACTGGGGCACCTGTCCCCGGTGTGCCGCACTGGCGCACCAGTAGCAGGCGTCATCCATCAACGAGACAGGAGAAGGACCGACGTGTCCGAGAGCGAGAACCCGGTAATCGAGTCCCCCGAACCGCAGGGGACGCACCGCCCGCGCACCAACCAGGACTGGTGGCCCAACCGCCTGAACCTGCAGGTCCTGCACCAGCACTCGTCCCGGGCGAACCCCATGGACGAGGACTTCGACTACACCGAGGAGTTCAAGAAGCTCGACGTCGAGGAGCTCAAGCGTGACGTCTCCGACGTCATGCGGACCTCGCAGGACTGGTGGCCGGCCGACTTCGGCCACTACGGCCCGCTGTTCATCCGGATGAGCTGGCACCAGGCCGGCACCTACCGCATCGAGGACGGCCGCGGCGGCGGTGGCGACGGCGCCCAGCGCTTCGCGCCGCTCAACAGCTGGCCCGACAACGCCAACCTCGACAAGGCCCGGCGCCTGCTGTGGCCGGTCAAGAAGAAGTACGGCAAGAAGATCTCGTGGGCCGACCTGCTGGTCCTCGCCGGCAACGTCGCCCTCGAGGACATGGGCTTCAAGACGTTCGGCTTCGGCTTCGGGCGTGACGACGTCTACGAGCCCGAGGAGGTCTTCTGGGGCACGGAGGACACCTGGCTGGGCGACGAGCGCTACAGCGGCGAACGTGACCTCTCCAACCCGCTCGGCGCGGTCCAGATGGGGCTCATCTACGTCAACCCCGAGGGCCCGAACGGCGAGCCCGATCCGCTCAAGGCGGCCCGCGACATCCGCGAGACCTTCCGCCGGATGGCGATGAACGACGAGGAGACCGTGGCCCTCATCGCCGGCGGGCACTCGTTCGGCAAGACCCACGGGGCGGGCCCGGCCGACAGCATCGGCCCCGAGCCCGAGGGTGCCCCGATCGAGCAGCAGGGCCTGGGCTGGAAGAGCGGCTACGCCTCCGGCAAGGGCGCCGACACCGTCACCAGCGGCCTCGAGGTCACCTGGGTCAGCACCCCGACGAAGTGGGGCCACGAGTTCTTCAAGAACCTCTTCGGGTACGAGTGGGAGCTGCAGGACAGCCCGGCCGGCGCGAAGCAGTGGGTCGCCAAGGACGCCGAGGAGACCATCCCCGGCCCCAGCGCCGACTCCCCGAAGCGCAAGCCGACGATGCTCACCACCGACCTCTCGCTGCGCTTCGACCCGGAGTACGAGAAGGTCTCCCGCCGGTTCCTCGAAGACCCGGAGGCCTTCGCCCTCGCCTTCGCCAAGGCCTGGTACAAGCTGCTCCACCGCGACATGGGCCCGGTCTCCCGCTTCCTCGGCCCCTGGGTCGCCGAGGCCCAGCTGTGGCAGGACCCG
>Ga0164308_10001328_pt1 | contig 13142 bp, 11 predicted proteins | sample Whisoiple_246_MG_FD_109983 | JGI IMG/M metagenome (GOLD analysis project Ga0164308, IMG submission 109983) | Soil microbial communities amended with fresh organic matter from upstate New York, USA - Whitman soil sample_246_MG | ecosystem: Environmental > Terrestrial > Soil > Unclassified >... | reverse complement strand
TCGCCGCCTTCCCCATCATGACCGCCGCCATCGGCTGGCCCGTGCTGGTGCAGACCTTCCACGGCGACCCCGCCATCATCTTCGCGATCGGCATGCTCGCCGGCTTCTGCGGCACGCTCTGCACCCCCATGGCCGCCAACTTCAACCTGGTGCCGTCCGCGCTGCTGGAAATGAAGAACAAGTACGGCGTCATCACGGCGCAGGTGGGCACGGCCATCCCGCTGCTGGCGGTCAACATCGCACTGATGTACTTCCTGGCCTTCCACTAAACCCCTTCGCAAAGGAGCACCATGGACAACGATCTTCGCGCACAGGCGGCACCGGATTACGCGGCCGTGGTGCTGGGCAACCTTTCCGAGCCCTTCCCGCACTCGGCCCACCACACCCAGGTGTCCGCCGACGACCGGCCCACCCCGGAGCAGATCCACCCCGCCTTCTACACCTCCTTCGACTGGCACTCCTGCGTGCACATGCACTGGCTGGGGGCCAGCCTGCTGGGCGGCACCCCCGGGTCACCTTCTGCCGGGGCTGCCCCGGCGGGAGCGTCCGACGGCGGCACGGCGGCCTGGGTGGACAGCTCCACCGAGGCGTCCCTCCGGCAAGCACTGGGCGCCAACCTGACGCCGGCGAAACTGGCCGTGGAACGGGACTACCTGGTGGCCAACCCGTCCTGGGAGCGGCCCTACGGGTGGGCGTGGCTGATGCGGCTGGCCGCCACATGTTCCGCGTCCTCCGATGCGCAGCTCCGGGAATGGGGCACCGCCCTGGAGCCGCTGGTGGACGCCGTGGCGGAGCTCAGCGTGGCGTGGATGGCCAAGGCCCAGTACCCGGTCCGGCACGGGCTGCACACCAACGCCGCGTTCGGTGTCGGCTACATGCTGGATGCCTTCCGGTCGCTGGGCCGGGCTGATGCTGCCGCGGCGTGCGAGGAAGCGGCCCGCACCTGGTTCGGGAACGACCGTGGCTGGCCGGGCGACTGGGAGCTCAGCGGCCAGGACTTCCTCTCCGCCGGGCTGAGCGAGGCGGACCTGATGCGCCGTGTCCTGTCCGCCGACGAGTTCTCCGCCTGGTTCGCGGCGTTCCTCCCAGGCCTCTCCGCTGAGTCGCGGATCCTGCAGCCTGTCAGCGTCACGGACGAGACCGACGGCTACCTGGTGCACCTCCACGGGCTCAACCTGACCCGCGCCGGGCAGGTGGCCCGGATCATCGCCACGCTCCGGGAATCCTCCACGTCCGGGGCGTGCGCCTCGGCAGCTGTGCTCAACGAGGCCCTGGACCCGCTGTTGAAGGCCGGCCTCCGCGGAATGGAGAGCGGCGACTTCATGTCCACGCACTGGCTGGCCAGCTTCGCCTGGGATGCGCTGGGCTCCGTGGCGGCGCTGGACTGACCATCCAGCAGGTGACGGGATGAACCAGTCACACTCGGTGTGAAGGGACGCGGCGGTGCCCATATGGGCGCCGCCGCGTTAGTCTTTTCCCACCACGCCCAGTGCGTGACCTGGGAGCAGCGGGCAGGGTCGTAATGAGCTGACCGTCCGCCCGCGAGCCCAGAGGAATTCCATGCGCCAGCACGCCAGCACCTGCACGCCAGACCCTGCAACGGCAGGGCAAACCGCCCTCAAGCCCAGGAGGAAGCGGACCAGGCATCCCCGGATCGCCGTGGGGGACAGGGTCCACTTCGCCGAGGGAACCGTCTCCGGCACCGGGGTGGTGGATGCCGTGACCTCCGACTACTCCGTTATCTGGGTATGGACGGACGAAGGCCAGGGCCGGCGGATGTTCCTGCAGGGGTACGGAAGCATCGTCACCGCAGTGGAAGCCTAATTCAGCTGTTCGGAGCGCGCGGCGCGCCGCGCGTCCGCTTGGAGGATGCCGTCCCGGACCCCCGCGCGGATCACGCCGTACAGGATGTAGAAGAAGACGGCTCCCACGAGGACAAACAGGACCAGCCCGGTAAGGTCACCCATCAGTGCGCTCCTCCTCCGGCCAGTACGGCTGAACGGACGCCGCCGCCTGACGCAAGGCCCCGCCGTCGAGCATCAAGGACGTTTCCGCCAGGCCGAAGTCGGTCCATTGGGCTACCATCCGGAGATCCCCGGCAGGCGGCAGCGGCCACAGCCAGAGGGTGCCGCTGCCGGAGAACTCCGCATCGCCCCCGCCGCCACCGCCGCCGTTCAGGGCGAGGACCGGAGGCTCCGGGTTGGTGCCCGGTTCCATCAGCCCGTAGGGAATTTGGCTGCCGGTGCTCGCTTTTGAACCGTCAGGGAATTCGACGCCGAACATCAGCCCGGTCTGCCGTTCGCTGCGCCCCCGAAAGCCCCTGCCGGGCTGGAAGAACAGCGGCTGCAAATCGTCCCAGTCCCTATCGGATTGATCGGTCCGGCGGAAGAGCCAGGACAGACTGAACAGGCACCCGGTAGAGAAGACTTCGGCGCCTTTGACCGCCACCACCATTCCCGGTGTCCGGCTCACGAACCTGCCCAGATGGACAACGGCAGGCAGTTCGTAGGCGGGTGCAGCCACCCACGGCGGCGGGACGTACCTCGTGGTCCGCGGCCGGGGCGGCAGGGGAGGGACGGGAAAGTCCTGGAAGAAGGTCATGATGGTCCTTGGGTCCGCTGGCGGCGACCGACCAGCGGAACAAGCGGCTGCGCCGTCCTGGATCCCCCAATCCGTCCTTGCCCGGCCAGTCTAGCGGGGTTGCGTCAGGGCCGGGTGGCCTCCTCGAGGATTTCCAGCAGGTGGCGGTAGGAGTGGCCGGTCGCCTTGGACATCCCCAGCTCGCAGGTGCGGTTGGTGGAGGCATAGGCATCGAACTCCCGCTCGTTGATCTCGCCGGCCTGCCGGTTGGTGGCGGAGTCGGTGAGTTCAGGGTGGAGCAGGCCCCGGTCGCCGGCGAACGCGCAGCACCCCCAGTTGAGCGGCACGAACACGTCATCCGTGACGGCCCCGGCGATGTCGAGCAGCGCGGGGTTGGTTCCCAGCTGGGTGGATGAGCACGTGGGGTGCAGGGCCATGGAACCCAGCGGAGCGGTTACCGTGAGCTGGCCCAGGACGTGCTGGTGGACGAACTCCACCGAGTCAACGAAGCGCAGTCCGGCATACCGTTCTCCGTCCGCGCCGGCAAGACGCTTCATGGTCTCCAGGCCTTCCGTGCAGGAAGCGGCATCGCACACCACGGGCAGCCTGCCGCGGCCGCTGGCCTCGTACAGCTGGTCCAGGACCTTCGCGGTCATGGCGTCGTAGCCCTGGGAGAAGCCCTTGGATTTCCACGGGGTGCCGCAGCACAGGCTCTCGATGCCTTCGGGGACGGTTATGCCCACTCCGGCACGTTCGCAGAGGTCCAGGAATGCCTGGGCCGAGCCCTTTCCCTTGCCTTCCGGGCCCTCCGCGGGGCCGAACATGGTGCCGATGCAGGCCGGGAAGAACACCGCCACGCTGCCTGGGTCCCGGCGTTCCCGGCGCCTGGAACCGCCGCCTGGCAGCACGTCGGCGTAGGCGGGCACCGCCTCCGGTCCCAGCAGCGCACGGCCGACGGCGGTGGCGGCCTTTGGCAGCGGCGCCGGCATGGCCTTGGCTACAGTCAGGGCCAGGCCGCCGCCGGCGGTCACGGCGCCCCAGTTTTCGGCGGCCTTGTTCCAGCCTGCCGCGGCGACGGTGTTGGCATTTTCCTTGCGCAGCCGCCGGACCAGGTCCCCGGTGTTGATCAGCACCGGGCAGGCGGTGACGCACATGCCGTCCGCAGCGCAGGTCTGCACGCCGTCGTAGTCATAGTCCTTGCGCAGGCTGGCGGCGAGGGCGTGGTCGCCGCGTTGCTCAGCGGCAGCAATGTCGCGCCGAAGCACGATGCGTTGACGCGGAGTAAGCGTGATGTCCTTGCTGGGGCACACCGGTTCGCAGTACCCGCACTCGACGCACCGGTCCACTTCCTCCTCGACGGTGGGAGCCACCTTGAGGTTTTCGATGTAGGAGAGGGGTTCGTCGGCGAGCAGCACGCCCGGGTTCAGGAGGTTGGCCGGGTCGATCAGCCGCTTGATTTCCTGCATAACCCCATAGAGCTCGTCGCCGTACTGGCGGCGGACGAAAGGCGCCATGATCCGGCCCGTCCCATGCTCGGCCTTGAGTGAACCGCCCGCGCCGAGGACCAGGTCCACCATCTCGTCGGTGAAGGCCTGGTAGCGCAGCAGTTGGTCCGGATCGTCGAAGCGCTCGTTGAGCATGAAGTGGACGTTTCCGTCTTTGGCGTGCCCGAAGATCACCGATTCCTTGTAATGGTGCTCGTGGAAGAGCCGTGTCAGTTCGCCGCAGGTGACGGCAAGGGCGGGAACCGGGACAACGATGTCCTCCAGCAGTGCGTTGGTTCCGGAGGGGCGGGCGCCTGCCACGGCCGTGTACAGGCCCTTGCGGACGTGCCACAGGGCAGCCCGGTCTTTCGGGTCCGAGGTCAGCGCGAAGGGTGTTGCAAGGTCCAGCGAGTCGAACAGCTGCTGCGAGCCTGCCCGCTTGCCGGACAGTTCGGCGGCGTCCGAGCCCTGGTGTTCCACCAGCAGCGCGGCGTGTCCTTGGACCGGCAGGGTACGGATCGCGGCGGGGGCGTCGGCGGCGGCCTGGGCCACCTTCAACGCTGCCGCGTCCATGAGTTCGATGGTGGCAAGGCCGGTGGACACCAGGTCCGGCAGGGCTCCCATTGCCGCGTCGAGGGTGTTGAAGACCAGCAGCCCGGTGGCGGCGGCGGGTTTGACCTCGACGGTCCGGAAGACAGCCTCCGCGACGAAGCCCAGGGTTCCCTCGCTGCCGATCATCAGGTGCATCAGGATGTCCACGGGGCGTTCGTAATCCAGGAAGGAGTTCACGCCGTAGCCCATGGTGTTCTTCATCGAGAACAGTGAACGGATGATGCGGACGGACTGGTCGTTTCCCACCACCCGCCGGCGCAGCTTCAGGAGCCCCTCGTGGAGTTCCGGTTCCAGCTCGCGCAGCCGCCGGTCGGCGTCCGCATCAGCGGTGTCGATGACCGTGCCCGAGGGCAGCACCAGCACCATTGATTCCAGCGTCCGGTAGGTGTTGAGCTCAGTGCCGCACGCCATTCCTGAGGAGTTGTTGGCGATGACACCGCCCACGGTGCAGGCGATTTCGCTGGCGGGATCCGGGCCGAGCTTGCGTCCAAAGGGGGCAAGCCTGGCGTTGACGCTGCGCACCGTGGCGCCGGGCTGGACACGGACCCGGGCGCCGCCGTCGAGCACCTCAACACCGCGGAAATGCTGGCGGGTGTTGATCAGCAGGCTGTCACTCAGGGCCTGACCGGACAGGCTCGTGCCACCGGAACGAAAGGTGGCGGGAAGCCCAAGCTCCCGGCTGCGCCGGAGCAGGGCGCCAACGTCGGCGGCATTGCGTGGGGTGGCCACCCCTTGCGGGACCAGGAGGTAGTGCGAGGCGTCATGTGCCATGGCATGGCGGTCCAGGTCCCGCGTGCTGACGGTATCCGGATCCAGCAGGTGGACGGGGGATTCGGCTCCTGCGGCTGTGGTTCTCATGCGTGGCTCCAAGAAATCAGGTAATGGGGTGGGGCGGGGTGGCGTCCCCGGCGCGCTGGTAGAACCATTCGATGTGTTCGCGCAGCAGGCGTGCGGCGAGTTCGCCGTCACGGGACTGGACGGCATCAAAGATTCCGTGGTGTTGGGTGCGCAGGGCTGCCAGGACCGCCGGCCAGTCCTCCATCGCGTCCATGGCTCCCTTGACGTAGCCCACGATCGAGCCGCTGAGGGACTCCATGATGGTGGCCATGACTTCGTTGCCTGCAAGCGAACTCAGCGCCACATGGAACCTGGCGTCCAGCTCGTGGAAGGTTGCCCGGTCCAGCTCGGGCTGGTCCATAGCCTCCAGCAGTTGGGCCGCCTGTTTCCGCTCCGCGTCGCCACCTTCGCGCGCGGCACCGGCCCGGGCAGTCCACGTCTCCAGGAGGATACGGGTTTGGACGATGTCCTGGACCGGCAGCCGGTTGCTGGCAACATGCAGCCGGAGGGCGGAGGAGAGTCCGGCGGACGGATCGGAGACCACAATGGCACCGGAGGTGGGACCGGAGCCTACCGAGCTGCGGACCACGCCCATGGCGTCGAGGATACGGATGGCCTCGCGTACGGACGCCCTGGATATTCCATAGTTTTCCGCCAGGGTCCGTTCGCCCGGGAGCCGGTCTCCGACCTTGATTGTGCCGGCCCGCAGGTCCGCTTCAATGTCTTTCAGGAGCGCATCGTGGGTTCGACGTCGGGGGGCTGCTCCGGCTGCGGCGGGTGTCACGGGCGATCCTCTGGAGTGGGGGAGTGCGGGCCGGGAGGGCCCGCACCCCGGTTGTGCGCGGGTGGAGGGCTACGGGAGCATCCAGCCCAGGACTGGGGTGGATTGCAGGTAGACGATGGTGCACAGCACCAGAAGCAACCCCACGCTCCATCCGACTACCTTACGCAGAAGGACCGACTCCTGGCCGTCAAGGTTCACGGCAGTGGCGGCAATGGCGAGGTTCTGCGGGCTGATGAGCTTGCCCACCACACCGCCCGCCGTATTGCCGGCCACGAGCAGGTTCGGGTCGATGCCTGCATTCAGGCCGGCGGTCTGCTGCAGCTTGGCAAACAGTGCGTTCGCGGAGGTGTCCGAACCTGTCACGGCCGTGCCCAACCAGCCGAGCACCGGGGAGAGGAACGCGAAGAAGCTTCCGGTGCCGGCCAGCCAGACGCCGATCGAGACCGTCTGGCCCGAGTTGTTCATGACGTAGGCGAGGGCGAGCACCGTGATGATGGTCAGGCCGGCCCAGCGCATCTTGAAGATGGTCCGTCCGATTTCGGCCACGGCGTTGCCTACTGTCATGTGGAAGCGGCCGCCGTCATCGAAGCGGGCGTAGACGGCCGCGACGATCAACCCCGTGATCAGCAGGAGCGTGCCCGGGCTGGACAGCCACTGGAAGACGTAGACGGTGGAGGACAGCGGCTTGCCGTCGGCGCCCACCAGGGCGTCGTGCAGGACAGGCCATGGAACCTTGACATCGGTGGCGGCGAGGGCGGCCGGAAGGTCGACGCCGAGCTTCCACAGTTTGGCGATGCCGAACACCACAATGACCAGGAAGTAGGGAAACAGTGCCAGCCACGTGCGTGCCGGGGTGAGGCTTTCGCCGTCGGCCGCCTCTACGGTGGCGACACTGCCGGACCGGGCGCTTCGCGGACCCTGGCCTGCCGGTGTGGTGCCGGCCGCAGCGGCCTCCGCGGCGACGCCCAGCCGGTCACGCGCTGCTGTGGTGCCCCGGGGCTTCCAGAAGCGGAAGAACAGCACAGCCGCGCCCAGGCCCACCAGCGAAGCCATGATGTCGGTGAGTTCGTAGGAGAAGAAGTTCGAGCAGAGGAACTGCGCTGCGGCAAAGGAGAATCCGATGACCAGCGCGGCAGGCCAGCAGTCCTTCAAGCCCTTGCGTCCGTCCAGGATGAAGAGCAGGATCAGCGGAACGAAGGTTGCCAGCAACGGCGCCTGGCGGCCCACCATGGCACCAATGTCCGTGGCGTGCAGGCCGGTGAGTCCGGCAGCAGTGGTGATCGGGATGGCCATGGCACCAAAGGCGACCGGGGCGGTGTTTGCCACCAGCACGGCAGCAGCGGCCCGGAGCGGGGGCAGTCCCAGGGCAAGCAGCATGGTGGCGGTGATGGCCACGGGCGCACCAAAGCCGGCAAGGGCCTCGAGCAGGCCGCCGAAGCAGAACGCGATCAGGACGCCCTGCAGCCGGACGTCGCCGCCGCCAATGACATCGAACACCCGCCGGAGGTCTTCAAATCGGCCGCTAAGTACCGTGACCTGGTAGAGCCAGACGGCCATGACCACGATCCACAGCACAGGGAAGGCGCCGAAGACTCCGCCCTGGGTGGCGGACAGAAGCGCCAGTCCGGCGGGCATCTTGAACGCCAGGATGCCTACCGCCAGGGCCACCAGCAGGGCGAAGGCCCCGGCCACGTGGGCTTTGGTCCTGACGACGGCGAGAAGGACAAAGAAGGTCAGCAGCGGCAGCAGGCCGACGATGGCCGACCAGGCAACGCTGTTCAGCACCGGGTCTGTGCTGGGGGTGAAGTGGTCCACGAAGTTCCTCCACGATGAGGGCGATGGGGATGGCTTTGGTCAGACCACAATGGTCCGACCACAGAAGTGTAGCCCACTTTCGGCCAAGATGTGAGCCGGTTCACCCTCCGCCGGCGGGGTTGTCAGTGGCCGCCATCACGTGGTCTACTGTGGTCAGACCATACCCTCACCCTTCCGGAAGGCCGTCATGAGAATTGCCTTGTTCGCCACCTGCATCGTGGACGCGATGTACCCGGCCACGGCGAAGGCCACAGTCAGGATCCTGGAGCGGCTGGGACACGAAGTGGTGTTCCCCTCCGGCCAGGCCTGCTGCGGCCAGATGCACGTCAACAGCGGCTACCTCAAAGAAGCTGTCCCGGTGGTCGCCAACCACGTGGCCACATTCGATACCTCGGATTACGACGTCGCCGTCGCCCCGTCCGGGTCCTGCGTGGCCTCGGTCAAGCACCAGCACCCCATGGTGGCGCGCGCCTGCGGCGACGCTGCCCTGGAAGCCCGGGCCACCGCCGTCGGCACCAAAACCTACGAGCTGTCCGAACTCCTGGTGGACGTGCTGGGCGTGACCGACGCCGGGGCGCAGCTGGGTTCCTACTTCCCGCACCGGGTGACCTACCATCCCAGCTGCCACGGGATGCGGCTGCTGCGGCTCGGGGACAGGCAGTCCCGCCTGCTGCGGACCGTGCAGGGAATCGACCTTGCCGAGCTGCCCGAACAGGACCAGTGCTGCGGCTTCGGCGGCACGTTTTCCGTGAAGAACGCCGATGTTTCGTCGGCCATGCTCCAGGACAAGGCGGCCAACATCGAGTCCACCGGGGCCGAGCTCTGCACCGGCGGGGACGCCTCCTGCCTGATGCACATCGGCGGCGGACTGTCCCGCCAGGGCAGCTCCACCACCACCCTCCACCTGGCTGAAATCCTCGCCAGCACCTTGGAAGAACCGGCGTCCGTCACCGGCGAAGTCCGCGTCTCCACCGGAAAGGCCCTGCGATGACCACCTTCCTGGGAATGCCCTCCCTGCCGGCCTTCGGCTCGGGCAACCTGTTCGCCGGGGAGTCCTTCCCCACGGCGGCGCACCGTGAACTGGGCAACGCGCAGTTGCGCGCCAACCTTGGCCATGCCACCCACACCATCCGCGACAAGCGCCAGGCGGTGGTCTCCGAACTGCCTGACTGGGAACAGCTGCGTGATGCGGGGTCCGCCATCAAGCAGGCGGTGATGTCCAGGCTGCCCGAGCTCCTGGAGGAGTTTGAAACGAACTTCACCGCACGCGGCGGCGTGATCCACTGGGCACGCGACGCCGGGGAAGCCAACGAAATCGTGGCCGGACTGGTCCGGGACACCGGCGAAACCGAAGTGGTCAAGATCAAGTCCATGGCCACCCAGGAAATCGGTCTTAACGAGTACCTCGAGGAGCAGGGCATCGGGGCCTTCGAAACCGATCTCGCCGAGCTCATCGTGCAGCTGGACCACGACAAGCCCAGCCACATCCTGGTTCCCGCCATCCACAAGAACCGCACCGAAATCCGGGACATCTTCCTCCGTGAAATGCCCGGTGCCGATCCTGCGCTGACCGACGATCCCTCCGTCCTGGCCATGGCTGCCCGCGAGCACCTGCGCCGGAAGTTCCTCACGGCGAAGGTAGCCGTGTCCGGGGCCAACTTTGCCCTTGCCGATTCGGGCACCCTGGCGGTCGTGGAATCCGAAGGCAACGGCCGCATGTGCCTCACGCTTCCGGAAACGCTGATCACGGTGATGGGCATCGAGAAGCTGCTGCCCACCTGGCAGGACCTGGAAGTGTTCATGCAGCTGCTCCCGCGTTCTTCCACCGGGGAACGGATGAACCCGTACACCTCCCTGTGGACCGGAGTGACGGAGGGCGACGGGCCGCAGAACGTGCACCTGGTGCTCCTGGACAACGGCCGCAGCGCCGCGCTCGCCGATGAAATGGGCCGCTCCGCCCTGCACTGCATCCGCTGCAGCGCCTGCATGAACGTCTGCCCGGTGTACGAGCGCACGGGCGGCCACGCCTACGGCTCCACCTACCCGGGTCCCATCGGCGCGATTCTTTCCCCGCTGCTCACCGGCATCCAGGCGGAAGAAAACAACTCCCTGCCGTACGCCTCCTCCCTGTGCGGTGCCTGCTACGACGCCTGCCCCGTCAAGATCAACATCCCGGACATCCTGGTGCACCTGCGCAGCGTGGATGTGGACAGCAAACGCGGCAAGAAGAAGGTCCCCAGCCAGATGGACGTGGGCATGAAAGCCGCATCCTGGGCTTTGTCCTCGGGCAAACGGCTGGGCCTGGTGGAGAAGGGGCTGCCGCTGGGCCGCCTGGCTGCGGGGCCGGACAGGAAGATCACCAAGCTGCCCGGCATCGCCGCCGGCTGGACCCAAAGCCGCGACATCCCGGCGCCGCCGGCACAGTCATTCCGGGACTGGTGGGCCAAGGAACACCGGAACGCCGGCGACGCTCCCGGCACACCGGAAGCCGGTCCGTCCCGCACGCCGTCCCCAGACACAAAGGAAACCCCGCAATGACCGCACGCGAAGACATCCTCTCCCGGATCAGGGCCGCATTGCAGGACAGCCCGCAGGCGCCGCAGATTCCGCGGGACTACCGGGCAGCATCCGAACTCGACACGGACGCACTCATCGAGCTCCTGGTGGACCGGCTGGTGGACTACAAGGCGCAGGTGGCGGTGGTTCCGGAAACGGAGGTGCCCGCACGGATTGCCTCGCTCCTTGACGGGGCGAACAGCTTCGTCGTGCCCGAAGGGTTCGACGCCGGGTGGCTGGCAGGGACCGATGAAGGCGGCGGCGGGTCCCGCCGCCGCGTCGACTCTCCGGCGGCACCGCTCAGCGTCGCCGAGCTCGATGGCATCGATGCCGTGGTCACCGGCAGCGCCGTGGCCGTCGCGGAGACGGGAACCATCATCCTGGACGGCAGCGCCAACCAGGGCCGCCGCGCCATCAGCCTGGTCCCGGACCACCATATCTGCGTGGTGAAGGCCGCCGATATTACCGGGATCCTGCCCGAGGCGCTGGGCCGGATCGACGGGACCCGGCCCATCACGATGATCAGCGGGCCGAGTGCCACAAGCGACATCGAGCTTGAACGCGTGGAAGGCGTCCATGGCCCGCGCAGGCTGGACGTCATCATTGCCCGCTAGAGTCATCCCATGACCACTGCTGCTCTACGGCCTGTCTACTTCCTGTCGGACAGCACCGGCATCACCGCGGAAACCCTGGGGAATACGCTGCTGACGCAGTTCCCCGTGGACAACTTCGACCGCGTCACCATCCCCTTCATCACCACGGCTGAACAGGCCCGCTCCGTAGTGCGGACCATTGACGGCCTGGCTGCCACAGGGCCGCAGCCGCTGGTCTTTTCCACCGCCGTCAGCAGCGAGATACGGCAGATCCTGGCCGGCTGCAAGGGTGTCATCGTGGACCTGATCGGTACGCACGTGGGGGTCCTGGAACAGGCGCTGGGGGCACCGGCCAGCGGCGAACCGGGCCGGGCGCACGGGCTGGGGAACGCCGCGCGCTACCAGTCCCGGATGGCGGCGGTGGAGTACGCGATGGAGCACGACGACGGGCAGAGCCTGCGTGCGCTGGAGAAGGCCCAGGTGATCCTGGTGGCCCCGTCCCGGTGCGGCAAGACGCCCACCACCATGTACCTGGCGCTGCAGCACGGGATCTTCGCCGCAAACTTTCCACTGGTGGATGAAGACTTCCAGCACGACGGGCTGCCCAAGCCGCTGCGGCCTTTCGTGTCGAAGTGTTTCGGCCTGTCCTCCAACCCGCTGCGCCTCAGCCAGATCCGGACCGAACGGCGGCCCAGCTCCCCGTATGCGTCCCTGCGGCAGTGCGGTTTTGAGCTGCGCAGCGCCGAGCAGCTGTACGTCTCGCACCGCATTCCGTACCTGAATTCGGCCACCGTCTCCGTGGAGGAGATGGCGGCCACCATCCTGCAGCGGATGAACCTCAAGCACTAGCCCGGAATTTCACAAACGTGGCGTAGCGCACATCATGTGGAAAGTCCGCTGCAGACCTGAAACTGTTAGCTGGATCTTTCTTCCGGCCGGCACTACCGTGCGCGGCCGGCGATGCCTACGCCACCCTCTGCAAAGGAGCAGTAAATATGACGACTGACGTTCTGTGGTTCTCTGAACTCGGACTCAAGGACCTGGACAAGGTGGGCGGCAAGAACGCCTCCCTGGGCGAGATGGTGCAGAACCTGACCTCTGCCGGCGTCCAGGTTCCGGACGGGTTCGCCACCACGGCCGACGCGTACCGCAGGTTCCTGTCCGATTCCGGCCTGGACCAGAAGATTGCCGACCGGCTGGTGGGTCTGGACACCGATGACGTGACGGCCCTGGCCGCCGCCGGCCAGGAAATCCGCTCCCTGGTCCGCGATACCCCCTTCCTGCCGGACTTCGAGGCGCAGGTCCGCGAGGCGTACCAGCAGCTGGTGGACAAGCACGCCGGCTCCGCCGACCTGTCCTGGGCCGTACGGTCCAGCGCCACCGCGGAGGACCTCCCCGATGCCTCCTTCGCCGGGCAGCAGGAAACCTTCCTGAACGTCCGTGGGATCGAGAACATCCTGCAGGCCATCAAGGACGTCTTCGCCTCCCTCTACAACGACCGCGCCATCGCCTACCGCGTGCACCACAAGTTCGAGCACGCCGAGGTGGCACTCTCCGCCGGCATCCAGCGCATGGTGCGTTCCGACGTCGGTGCGTCCGGTGTCATGTTCACCATGGACACCGAGTCCGGCTTCCAGGACGCCGTGTTCGTCACCTCCTCCTACGGGCTGGGCGAAGCCGTGGTGCAGGGTGCCGTGAACCCGGACGAGTTCTACGTCTACAAGCCCGCCCTGGAGGCCGGCCGCCCGGCGATCCTCAAGCGCGGCCTGGGCGAGAAGGCCCTTCAGATGACCTACACCAACAGCAGCGAGATCGGCCGCACCATCGATTTCGTGCCGGTGGAGGACTCCCTGCGCGCGCGCTTCAGCCTGACGGACGACG
>Ga0164308_10001325_pt1 | contig 13154 bp, 9 predicted proteins | sample Whisoiple_246_MG_FD_109983 | JGI IMG/M metagenome (GOLD analysis project Ga0164308, IMG submission 109983) | Soil microbial communities amended with fresh organic matter from upstate New York, USA - Whitman soil sample_246_MG | ecosystem: Environmental > Terrestrial > Soil > Unclassified >... | reverse complement strand
GATCGGCGGCGAGCGCGCCGTGCTCGCGCTCAAGGATCTCTGGGCTCGGGCGGACGACGCCACTCGCATTGCCATCGTCGATGCCTGGACGGCGCGCGCTTCCTTCGTTGCAGGTGGTGCGCGGTAGCTCTCGCTGGCGGCCGAAAGCGGCGCTGGGCTCGCCGCCGTGAGCGCCTCGTACGCCCTCGCACGCGCGGGAGGTGCGGATTCGGCAGTTGCGAACGCGCGACTGCGCAGGGACATCTCGGACGGCAGCGACGACGAAAAGCGGCTCGCATTGAGCGTAGCCCCGATGAACTCCGAGACCGAGGCGGCAATCGCCCAAGCAGCCAAACAGGCCAACCCGGAGCTGCGCGTGGTCGCGCTCGCCCGCCTGCTCGGCGTCGAGAAGCGCCGTAGCGAAGCGCTGGCCGCGCTGCGGGAGCTCGCAAACGCGAAAGCGAATTCAGAATCCGAGCGACGCGCTCGCAGTGACGCCCAGAGCGCTCTGGCGCAAGCCGGTGACGAGAGCGTCAAGCCGATGCTCATCCAGAATCTGCGCGACCAAGCAGCCGGTACTCGCGCGCGCGCCGCACGCGGCTTGGCCTACTTGGGCGACTACAGCGACGCCGCTACCGCTTTGGCCGACGACGAAGGCGGGGTGCGCAGTGACGTTGCTTGTTTTTTGCTGAGCCAGCAATCCACCTCGCCTTGAACGCCGCTGCGGCGGTTGTATCGCTGGGGTCGCAGCGTCGACAGCTAGCGCGCTGACGGCGCCGCAAATCGCGAAACGCGCGGCAATTCAAGGACAGAGCTGCGCGCGCGACCGGTGAGGAGCATGATGGACGGATGGGCAAGCTGATCGACGGAAAGTGGAGCAACGATTGGTACAAGCCGGACGACCAGGGGCACTTCGTCCGCGAAGAAACCAAGTTTCGCGGCGCGTTGAGCGCAGATGGCTCGACCGGCTTCCGCGCGGAGCCCGGGCGATACCACTTGTACGTCAGCTTGGCGTGCCCCTGGGCGCACCGCACCTTGGTCGCCCGCGCATTGAAGGGGCTGCAGAGCGCCATTGGCGTCAGCGTGGTGCACCCGCACATGGGAGACGATGGTTGGGAGTTTGGTGACTTCCCGGGCGCGACCGGCGACCAGCTGCACGGCGCGCGCTACTTGCGCGAGGTCTACACGCGCGCCAAGGCGGACTACAGCGGGCGAGTCACCGTGCCGGTGCTGTGGGACAAGCAAACCGAGGCTATCGTGTGCAACGAATCGCGCTTGCTGCTGCGTATGCTTTCACGCGAGTTCGACGCCTTCGCGAGCACCACTTTCGAGCTGTGCCCCGTCGAGCTTCAGGCCGCGATCGACGCAGAGATTGACGCGCTGTACGCGCCCGTCAACAACGGCGTGTATCGAGCGGGCTTCGCCGTCAAACAGGGCGCCTACGAGACCGCGGTCCGCGAGCTATTCAGCGCCCTGGACGGCTACGAAGCGCGGCTACGAAAGCAGCGCTTCTTGCTCGGCCCGAAGCTGACTGAAGCTGATATCTGCTTCTTCACCACGCTGCTGCGCTTCGACCCCGTGTATCACTACCACTTCAAGTGCAACCTGCGCCGCCTCAGCGACTATGGCGCACTGTTCGGCTACTTGCGGGACATCTACCAAACGCCGGGCGTGGCCGAGACGTGCAACCTGGAGCACATCAAGCATCACTATTTCACCAGCCACCCGCAGGTGAATCCTACCCGCATCGTGCCCGTCGGCCCGCTTCTCGATCTTTCTGCCAAACACGATCGCGAGCGGCTCGGGTAGTCACTCCCGCGCGGCTCCTAAATGCTGATCGTCTTCCAGTCGCCGCGGCGGAATTTCCAGACCATCGTGGCCGTGAGCAGGACCACGTAGATCACGGCAGAGGCCCAGATCCCCGGCAGACCGAGGTGCAAGGTAATGCCGAACAGCCAGGCGAGCGGGACCAAGCAAAAGAAATGCAGCACGAGCTCGACCAGCATCACGAAGCGCGTGTTGCCGGCTCCGAACAATGCCTGAGTCAGAATCATGCCCACGGCGATCAACGGTGTGCATAGACCCATCATGCGCATCGGAACGAGCGCCGTCTCGAACACGGCTGGGCTTTGGGTGACCAAGTGCAGCAATGGCCGGGTGAAGATCACGCCTTCGAGCAGACCGACCGCGCCGAAAATCAGCAAGCCGAGCCGAACCGAGACCCAACCAAAGCGCGCAGCTTTTTCGGGTTGGCCGGCGCCGAGTGACTGACTGACGAGAGTCGCGGTCGAGGTGCCAAAGGCCAAGCAAGCGGTGAAGGTGAGCTTGAGGATGCCGACGATCATCATCGTGGCGGCACCGTTGACTGCCTCGGGGCGACCGCCCGGGCAATCAGGGTTCAACACCACCGCATGAGAGACGCTATCCAAGTGACTGACGATGCCCGAGAACAAGGCAAAGCCGCTCATCACGGCCACGGTCGCTACCGCGCTCGGCACCGACAGCCGCAGGATGTCCTTCATCAGACCGCGCACGACGCGCGCAATGTCGAAGGGACGGAAATTGATGCGGTAGTGCGACAGGGTCGCCCAAGCGACCATGATCAACAGGCCCACCCAGGATGACGCGGCCCCCGCCAACCCGGCGCCGGCCATGCCCATGCGCGGGGCGCCCAGGTAGCCGAAAATCAGCACGATGCACAACAGGACGTTGATCACGTTCATGACCACCGAAGCCACCATGTGCACGTGAGTCTTACCCACGCCGTCGAAGAAAGCCTTGAACGAGAAGGTGACCGCCATCGAGGTGATGCCCAACAGCCGCCAGTTCAAGTAACCCTGTGCGGCCTCGCGCACTTCTGGGACGCGAATCAACGCGTGCAGCGCGTGCGGCATCACCAGATAGCCGATGCCCGTGAACAAGATGCTCGCGAGCAGCGAGCACACCCAGGAGTTCACGAGCACGGCGCCCGCGTCGACCGATTTGCCCTCTGCGAAGCGGCGCGCGGAAATCGCCTGCGTGCCTACGGAAATGGCGCTCAGCGATCCGCCGAACATCCAGAGCAGGATCAGCGAAGGCAAGAGCGCAGCCTGCGCGGTGGACGATTCCGGGCACGGCAGGTGCGAAAAGAAGATGATGTCGACTTCGTTGACCGCGCTCTGAGTGAGCATGGCAAACACCGTCGGCAGCGCCAACTTCAAGATCACTCTGACAGGTGACGCTGTCGTCACGAGCGTGACGCGTGCGTTGCTGCTAACGCTTGGGGGAAGAGCCATCCGTATCTGAAATCCGAGTCCGGCGCCGTTCTAGCACCGGAATCAGCGCAATGAAGAAGCTTCTCGAACGGACTGGCTGGACGGCTCTTTCCTACCAAAAACCGCTACTTTTGTAGGGCCACGTGCTCCGCCACGCCTAATTGGCCCAGCATGGCGTGCGCTTCGGGCGAGTCCGGGTTGTCGTTCAGGACGCTGCGCGTGAGCTCCAGGGCCCGCGCTCGATGGCCGGTTTTGCGCTCCAGGCGCGCGAGTTCGAGCTTGGATTCGGCGCTCGGAGCAACCTCGACCAGGTGGCGCACGGTGCGCACCGCCTCACCCCAGGCCCGATCCTGCTCGGCAGCGCTGGCGAGCTCGTGCAGCAGGTTGGCGTCGTTCGGCGAATCCTTCGCGGCGCGTCGCAGCACGTTCAGCGCCTTGAGCTGCTTGCCCTTCTCCACCAACTCGCGCGCTTCCGCGATCGCGGACTCTGCGTCGGCGTCGAGCTTGGCCTCCGCGACCGGGGCGACTTTTTCGGCGATCGCGTGGGTCGGGTCGTCGTCGACCTCACCGTCTTCGTTGGTGGTCGGGACGTCGGCGTCGGTGCCGGGCGTCTGGGCCAGCAGCGCGGCGGTGGGCGCCGGTTCCGCCACGACTTCCTCTTTTGCAGCAAGGACGACTTCTGCCGCGGGCTGCATCGCCAGTGCCGTGACCGGCGTGGGGGCCACTGCGGGTCGGGCGCCGTGCATGCGCTCGGCAGCGCGAGCCTGCAGCGCGTGCGCCTTTTCGATCATCGGTGCGACGGCGGCGATCGCCTTTTGGCGAATCTCCGGCTGGGCGGCTCCGGCTGCGACCACGCCGAGCACGGACAGGGCAACTGCCGACGCCAGCCCGCGAGCAATCCATTTACGGCGGGGCGGCGTGCTTTCCGGCTCGTCCAGCGCTGCCTCGAGGGCTGCGCGCAGCTCGGCGGCCGAGCGGTAGCGGTGTTCGGGTTCAGTGCTGAGCGCGCGAGAAACTGCTGCATCGACCATTTTGGGGATTCCTCTTTCAGGGACCAGCTTGCGGAGCGATTCGGGTTCTTTGCGAAATTTGGCGTCGAGCAAGAGCACTGGGCTGTTCGCCTGGTGCGGCAAGCGGCCCGACAGCAATTCGAACAAGACGACACCGAGCGCGTACAAGTCGCTGCGCTGATCGGCCTCGCCTCGCGCTTGCTCGGGCGCCATGTACTCGGGCGTGCCTACGATGCTGAGTCCTTCGCCAGCGGACTCGACGTTGAACGCAGCCTTGGCCACTCCGAAATCGAGCAGCTTGAGCTTTCCGTCGGTGGACAAGAACAAGTTTGCGGGCTTGATGTCTCGGTGGATCACGCTCGCGGCGTGCGCAGTTTCCAGGGCACGGCAAGCCTGCACCCCGATGGCGATCGCTTCGCGGTAGTCCATGCCTCTTTCGCGCTCGAGCTTCTTGTCCAGAGACTCGCCACTCAAGAGCTCCATAGCGTAGAAGGGGCGACCATCTTGGGCGACGCCGAACTCGAACAGCTTGACCAGATTCTCGTGTTCTAGTTGCGCGATGGCGCGCGCCTCGACCTTGAAGCGGCGCTCTGCGTCGACGCCCATGCGCTCCGGATCCAAGACCTTCAGGGCCACGCTGCGCATCAGGTCGAGGTGCAGCGCTTCGTGAACCACACCCATCGCGCCGCGCCCGATCACGCGCAGCAATCGGTAGCGCGTGCCGGGCAAAAGCGTTGGATCGAGCTCGACGGCGGGAGCGACGGGCGAAGGCGGGATCACCGCTGCCGGTAGGTCCGTTGCGCGAGCCTGAGCCACCAGGCGGGCGAACTCGGAGCGAGTGCGCGCGGGCTCGGCGGGATACAACTTTTGCATCATTTGCGCGATGCGGCCGCGTACGCTGCGGTCCCCGTCGGCCATACTGGGCGCGCGTTGCAGCAAGCGCACGAGGTCGTTCATCACCTGGCGCGCCGAGCTGTAGCGGTCTTCCAGTCGCACCGCGGTCAATTTGGCGACCATCGCGTCGAGCTCCTTGGGAGCGCCGATCAGCGCTGCCAGCTCACTCGGATTGCGCTTGCCTGCAGCCACCAGCGCCATGTGTTGCGAGGCATCGCCGGCCAAGAATCTGCGACCAGCGAGCATCTCCCAGAGCATGATGCCGAGCGCGTACAGATCTGCGGGCACTCCGCCAGGGGTGTTGTTCGCGACCTCCGGTGCGACGTAGCCGGGCTTGGCGAACACGATCCCGGCGATCGTCTGGCAGCGACGGTTCTGTCCGCGCGCCGTACCGAAGTCGATCAACTTTACGTCGCCCGCGTAGCTGACCATGACGTTTTGCGGGCTGAGATCCCGATGCACGATATCGAGCGGCTTGCCGTTGGCGTCGGTGCGTTCGTGCACGTGCGACAGCGCATCGGCCATCACGATGCTGACGGCGAGCGATTCCGCCCAGCCCATGCGCATCCCGAGTTGACCCGCGCGTGCGCGCACGTCGCCCAGGTTTCGGCCCTCGATGAACTCGACCACGACGTAGGGTTTGCCCGAACAATCGTTGGTCGCTTCGACGACCTGAGCGACACCCGGGTGTTGCAGTTGGGCTTGGATGCGCGCCTCGTCCAAGAAGCGGGCCAAAAACGAGCGATCCTCTTCGTGCTCGCGTCGAATGGTCTTCACGACGCAGGGGCGTTCCGCGCCTTCGATGCCGCCCGCCGTGGCTAGGTAGACCTCGCCCATTCCGCCACGCGCAATCCGCTTGAGCAGCGTATAGCGCTCGAAGCGACGCGGCAGGGCATCCCCATCACAGCCACTATTCTCTTGTGATTTCGTGTCTTTACCGGTTGCTTCGAGGGCGTCCATGAAGCCCACTGTGCCTAGGTAGTCGGATGTAGGCAAGAAACTGACATGCAAAAAGTCAAGGCCCTTTTGCTCGGTCACTGCCCGTGCCCCGACGGGGAATGTCGGCCAGGGCGGACCGGTTGTATCGGCACCGCGTCCGACTACACTCGCCCTCCGCTCGACAATGCCCTCGGCAATTCACACGCGAAACGTCTGGTTGGTGCGGCTATGCGCGCTGACCGCGTTCGTGCTTTCGTGGGCCTGGGTTTCGAGTGCATCGGCAGCGGCACCGATGTGCGGCATGCGTGCGCAGACCGTCGCGGCTCCGCCGATTGGCACGCCCGCGAGCTCGGACTCTCTGAGCGCGGGCGGTCCTTGCGACGAGCGTTCGCCACTGCAGTTGGCGAACACGCCGCGACCTGATGCACCGGAGAAGCTGAACTTCCCGGAGCTTCCGATCCGCGCGCTGCCGATCTTCCCGCGGCTCGCCGCCTCACCAGTCATGGGGCGCGTTACGCCGGCGTTGCCCGAGCATGAGCTGCTCGCCACCGGGTTTGCGCGTTCCATCGACCGCCCGCCGCGAGTCTGAGCCCGCCCCTCGGCCACCTCACGACGAGCCGTGACGTCCGTAGGCGTCGCTCGGCCCGTGGACATCGGACGCGCACCGCGCGCTCCGCTCAAGATCTTTTCTCTGCTAGCAATATTCGTAACAGGAACGCTCGCAATGCGCCGCTCGGCGCGTTCGAGCCTTGGGAGACAATCATGAACAAGGGAACCGCAATCGTCGGCTTCTTTATGAGCTTTTTAGCCGGCATGTTCCTGATGTGGGGCCTCGACAAAGGCAGGGGCCCCGACATTCAGGCCGAAGCAGGGAGCGCCGGCAGCGTTCCCGATCAAAGCAGCGCAAGCGTACCCGTGAGCGCCAAGGACCCGCAGTGGGGCGATCCCACCGCGCCGGTGACGATCGTCACCATCAGCGACTTCCAATGTCCCTTCTGCAGCCGCGTCGAGCCGACGCTGAAGCAGATCCGCGACACCTACGGCCCGAAGAAGGTACGTATGGTCTGGAAGAATCAACCGCTCCCCTTCCACAGCAACGCGCGCCCTGCGGCTGAAGCGGCCATGGCCGTTTTCGGATTGAAGGGCAGCGAAGCATTCTGGAAGTTCCACGATACGGCGTTCAGCAACCAGCAGGCGCTGACCCCGGAGAACTACGAGAAGTGGGCCGCTGAAGCCGGCGTCGACAAGGCCAAATTCAAGGAAGCGCTCGCGTCCAAGAAGTTCTCGGCCAAGATCGACGAAGACATGGCGCTGTCCAACAAGATCGGCGCCAACGGCACGCCCGCGTTCCGCATCAACGGGGTCACGGTCAGCGGTGCTCAGCCGTTCGACAAGTTCAAAGAGGTGATCGACGCGCAGCTCGCCGAAGCTCAGAAACTGACCGCCAGCGGCACTCGCCCCTCGGACGTGTACGTCACTCTGACCAACAAAAACCAGGCCGCTGGCCCGGACAAGCCCGCTCCAACCGCTGCGAAGCCGGACGCGGAAGAAGAAGACAAGGCCGTCTGGAAGGTCAACGTTCTGGACGACGACCCAGTGCGCGGCCCGAAAGATGCCCTGGTCACGTTGGTGGTGTTCTCGGATTTCCAGTGCCCGTTCTGCAAGCGCGTCGAAGACACGCTCAAGCAAGTCGCGGATGCCTACGGCAACGACGTGCGCTTCGTCTGGAAAGACAATCCACTGCCCTTCCACCCGCGCGCCAAACCGTCGGCGACCTTGGCTCGCTACGCTTACAAGCAAAAAGGCGACAAGGGCTTCTGGGATGCGCACGACGCGCTGTTCGCCAGCAATCCGAAGCTGGAAGACGAAGATCTCAAGATCATCGCCGAGAAGCTGGGCTTGAACTGGGACGACGTGAAGAAAGCGATCGACAACAACAAGTTCGGTGACCGCTTCGATTCTAGCGTCGACCTGGCTTCCGATCTGCAAGCTCGCGGTACGCCGCATTTCTTCATCAACGGCGTGCGGTTGAGCGGCGCACAACCGCTCGACGCTTTCAAGAAGTCGATCGACGAGCAACTCGCCAAGGCCAAGGGCCTCGTCTCCAAAGGCACCCCGCGCGCCAAGGTGTACGAAGAGATCATGAAGGAAGGCAAAGGTCCGCCTCCTCCAGAGAAGAAGGACGTTCCGGCTCCCGACGCCAGCAGCGCCGTCAAGGGCGGAAACAATGCCAAGGTCGTGATTCAGGAGTTTTCGGACTTCCAATGCCCGTTCTGCAAGCGCGTGGAGCCGACCGTTCAAGCGATCGAGAAGCAGTACGGCAACAAGATCAAGATCGTTTGGCGTCACATGCCGCTGCCGTTCCACAAGAACGCGCCGCAAGCAGCGGAGGCCGCTCAAGAAGCGTTCGCACAGAAGGGCTCCGCAGCCTTCTGGACGTTCCACGACAAGGTGTTCAATGCCGAAGGCGCCGACGAGGCTCGCACCGATCGCGCGAACCTCGAGAAGATCGCCCAAGAAATGGGCTTGGACATGGACAAGTTCAAGGCGGCTCTCGACAACAACAAGCACAAAGCCAAGATCGACGCGGACACCGAGGCCGGCAACAAAGCCGGCATCAACGGCACCCCCGCTTTCGTGATCAACGGCTATTACATCAGCGGCGCACAGCCTGAGTCAGCGTTCAAGAAGCTGATCAACCTCGCTCTGAAAGAGGCGGAAGGTAAGTGAGCTTCCGTGCAGCAATCAGGGCGACGCTGTGTGTCGCCCTGATGCTCACGGAAAGTTGCGGGGGAGGCTCGAACAAGCCTCCCCGCGCGACGCTTGGCCCAAAGGTCGAGTCCGAGAACGCGATTCGGTTCGAAGATTTACCGGTGACGCGCCTCGAGCGCGACCGCGTACCGATACCGAACGCTGCCAATCCGAGCTTGGGCGCGGCCGACGCCAAGGTCGTGATCCAGATGTGGAGCGACTTCGAGTGCCCATTTTGCGCCGACGTGCACCCGGTGCTGACCGAGCTGCTGCGCGTCTACGCCGGCAAAGTACGCCTGGTCTGGCATGACTACCCGCTGCCGTTTCATGCCCACGCACGGCTAGCCGCCAGTGCGGGCCGCGAGGCTTACGCCCAAGGCGGAGCCGAAGCATTTTGGAAATTTCACGACGCCGTGTATGGCGCAACGAGCCCGCGCTTGGACGCCGAGGGCCTGCAAGCGTTCGCGGCCAAGGCCGGCTTGGATGCAACGCGCTTTCGCGATGCGCTGAGCAGCCAGCGCCACGACGCAGAGATCACGCGCGACTTCGATATCGGCAATGCACTGGGCGTGGAAGGCACGCCTGCATTCTTGGTCAATGACTACTTCTTCGTCGGCGCGATACCGCTCGAGATCATGCGCGTGATCGTGGACCGCGCGCTGTCCGATGCCGGCGTCTGATAGGGCCGCTCGCGGCGGTGTGGTCCGGGCACGCTTCGTTTGCGCGATTTTGCCGACTAGTGATGTGTACGCTGCTTGATCGCCTCGATGGCTTCGCTCAGCCGCGAGTCTGCTCGTAGGCAGCTGTTGCAATCGTCTTTCTGGCGACGACCGCAGCCCGTGGTCGAGCGGTACAAATTGAGGTAGCCGAGCGCGCGCTCATCGCCGATTTCTTTGGCGCGCGGCAATAGGGCGTAGCGTTGCGGGCAAGTGGTGGCAAAACGCAAGGCGACGGCGATGCTCAGCTCCGGGGTGCTTAGCTTGCTGAAATCGGGCGAACGTAGCCCCTGATCGGCGCGAGTGCGCACCCACAGCTTGACGACCTCGGTCGCGGCCAAATCATAAGCGACGTCGGGCCCGTGCGCGCCCATGGGGCCGAACAACAACGCAAAGGTCGCGTCCGAGGCTGCCTTCACTTGAGCGGTCTGGAACAGAATGGTCGCGACTTGTTTACTCTCGGCCAGGGTAGGGTCGAGGCTGAGCGCGCGCCCCACGGCGCCCACGGCCTTCACGTAATCTTTTTGGGCGAGCGCCGCGCGGCCGAGCTCGAGCGAAAGCCGCGCATCGCGGGGATACTTCCCGGCCAACGCTTCGAGAGCAGCCAGGCCGGTCTTTTGTGCGTCCTGCAGCTCGCCCTCCGAAGCCGTCGCCACGGGTGCCGCTGCGTCGGAGGCAGCCGATGCGGGTGAACCGCTGGCCGCGCTGCTGGCGGTCGAAGGCGGAGCCCCACGCAGCGCATGCACACCTTTCACCAGCCCCGCAATCAACAAGGTCACGACCACCAACGAGAGCAGCACGCTGGCGAGCAGTAACGCCGGCGTCGGTATCGGCCTGAGTACGTCGCGCACGGCGGGCGGCAGCCGGCGGCGTTTGCGCTCGAAGCTGCGCACGAAGCCGATGAAGTTCGTCTTCAGTCCTGGTGGGCCAGCGGGCGTCGGCGTCGCGGCAATTGGCGATTCCTCGACCGCAAGCGGCACGCGCGCGACCCGCGGGATCGTCGCAGCATCGGGCGCCGATTGCCTGGCTTCGGCGTCGCTGAGCGACGGCCGAGAACCGTCCGCGAGTGTGTAGCGATACACGCCGTGGCCAGGGATCGGTGCGAGCAAAACATCGATCGCGCGAGCAAGCTCGGCGGCAGTTTCGTAACGCTCGGAGGCGTCCCTGGCCAGCAGCTTGCGCGCAATTTGCTCGACCGCAGGCGGAACCAGCACGTCGGGTGCGCGCTCCGCGAACGTAGGCGTCGGCTTCGAAAGCTGTTGCCCCAGGATGCCCACCGAACTCTGGCTGCTGAACGGGCGTACGCCCGACAGCATTTCGAACAGAATCACGCCCAAAGCGTACAGATCCGCGCGCCCGTCCACGGTCTGCCCGAGCGCTTGTTCGGGAGCCATGTACTCCGGAGTGCCGAACACCATGCCCGCTTTGGTGATCGGATTGCCTTGCTTCGGCCCGGAATTCACCACGTCGCCGAGGGGCACCTTGGCGATCCCGAAATCCAACACCTTCACGAAGTCCGGGTCGCCACCTTTCTCGACCAGCATCACGTTCTCTGGTTTGAGATCGCGATGCACGATGCCCTGCGCGTGCGCGGCCGATAGTGCACTGCCGATTTGCCGTGCGATGTGCAGCGCGCGGTCGACGGCGAATGGGCCGCGCGCGATCTCGTCACGCAAGCTGCGCCCCGAGACGAACTCCAACACCAAAAACACGGCGCCGTCGGCGAGTTTGCCGAAGTCGGTCGCGCCGGCCACGTTCGGGTGTTCGATGTTGCCAGCGGCCATCGCTTCTCGTTCGAAGCGCGCCACGACCTCCGGCACACTGGTCAGCTCTCGGCGCAGGACTTTCACGGCCAAGCGCTTCCGCATCAGCACGTGCTCGGCGGAGTACACCTTGCCCATGCCCCCCTCTCCCACCAACGCGTCGATGCGATAGCGCTCGGCGAGTAGGGTGCCGATGCGCGGATCTACCTCGCCTCCTTTAGGATGGGAGGAGCCACTCATGAATCGAGCGTCGGCTCAGTACGGGTTATCACCGGCCGGCTCGGCAGGTTTCGGCTTGGCCACCGGCTTTGGTGCCGGCGCTTCCGCAGGCGGAGTGGCTGCAGGCGGAGGAGTAGCGGGCTTTTCCGCAGTGGGTTGGCTGGGGGCAGACGGTTGGGTCGGCTCGCTCGGCTGGGCGACGGCGGCGGGCTTGGGCTTGGGGACTGGTCGTGCTTGCACCACTGGCGCGGGCTTGGGCGTTGGGACCACCGGTGGAGGAACCACCGGCGCGGCGACTGCTGGCGCCGCGGAGACCGCTGTCGCGGCCGAAGCGGACGCCATCGGAGCGGAGGCCGAGGCCGCAGGCGCGGCGCTTTCGGCGGTAGCCGCGCTCGCGGACGCGGGGATCGCCGGCGGCGCTTCCGGCTCAACTGGCGCGGCCGTCGCTGCAGGCTCCGCGCTGACGACGGGCGGGGGCGCGGGCGGCTTCTCGCCCGACGAGAACGCGTACACGAGTCCTCCCGTGGCCGCGAGCACGAGCGCGATCACGGTCACTCGTCCTCCGCCGCCGGAGCTGCTCGCCGCAGGTGCAGCAGCAGGCACTGACACGCGGCGACTCGCCGGCGCGGCCGACACTGCGCTTGCTTTGCGCGTTGCCGGCACGGTCACTGCCATCTTGTTGGCCGCCGCAGTCTGAACCGCGGGCTTGACCGAAGTGGGTTGGGCCGCTGCTGGTTTCGCCGATGGCGGTTGCGAGGATCGGGCAGAGGCTGGCGCGGGCTTCTCGGAGACCGGCTTTGGCTCTGCACTGCTGGCAGGCGGCGCACTGACGGGCGGCTCGGCGCCGCGCTTCGCTTCGAGTCCCGCTGCCGAAGAAGGCGCCGATTTTGCCGCTGGCTCCGCGGCCTTGGGGCTCCCACTCACTTCGGACATCGAGCCGCCGGCTTCGCGCAAGGCGTCTTGCAAGAGCTCGGCAGCCTGCTTCATCACGGTGCGATCCTCGGGAGCCGGCATCTCGGCCTCCGATTTGGTTTCCGGGAAGAACGAAGCAGCCGGCTTCTCCGGCGCGGCCGGCGTCGCCGCAGCCGGGCGATTCGCTGGATTCATTCCGCCCAAACCGATCATCGTTGCTTTGCGCGGGTTGGGCTGCTTGGGCGCCTCACCCGTCGCAGCACTCTTGGTCGAGGCTGCCGCCGTGCCTGCCGCCGCGGCGGGCGCAGGGACGTTGCCGCCATCGCCGCCACCCGCTTCGTAGGCGCTCGCCGCGTCGCCACGCGACTCGACGAGCGTGTCGATCACTTTGCGCGAGGCATCGTCGATCTTGATGAACTTTACGCCCATGCCCGCAGGGCGAACCTCCGGTTGCGTCTCGCTGTCCCGCTTCCAAACCACGCGCCCCACGCCCTGGATCACCTTTTGATCAGCAGCGATTTTCACCTCGAACTTCAGCAGCGTGCCGGGGGGAAAAGGCGACGGCGTCTTGATGAACATCCCGCCACGGCTGACATCGTACGAGTGATGCTCGATGAACTCATCAAGGGTCGCGCTCTTGTAGCGGACCGTCATGGTGAGCACCTTTGCGCGGGGGTCTTTTCGCGTATCCTGGCTCATGAAAGCGTTGCTCCAAAG
>Ga0164308_10001324_pt1 | contig 13162 bp, 11 predicted proteins | sample Whisoiple_246_MG_FD_109983 | JGI IMG/M metagenome (GOLD analysis project Ga0164308, IMG submission 109983) | Soil microbial communities amended with fresh organic matter from upstate New York, USA - Whitman soil sample_246_MG | ecosystem: Environmental > Terrestrial > Soil > Unclassified >... | reverse complement strand
GCCAAAGCCGCCGCCGCCAAAGCCGCCGCCACCAAAGCCGCCGCCACCCCAAGGACCACCGCGACCACCGCCACCGCGCATCCGCGCGAGCACGAGCGGGATCAAAATCGGTGAGAGGAAGAACAGCAGCACTAGCCAGCCAAATGGGCTCGAACTGCGTCCGCGCGGTTCTCGATCAGCAGCGCTCTCGGGCGCCGCCACGTTTTCGCCGGACGCCTTTTGCATCAGGAGCCCGAAGGCCTGATCGAAGCCGCCTGCGGCGTTGCCGGCGCGCATGGCCGGGACCACAACGTTGCGGATCACCCGGGCGGAAAAGGCATCCGTGATGTCCCCTTCCAAACCATAGCCGACCTCGATGCGCAGCTTGTGTTCTTTGTTGGCCACGAGCAGCAGCAGCCCGTCGTCCTTGCCCTTTTTGCCCAACTTCCAGGCTTCGACCACGCGGATGGAGAAACTCTCCAGGGCGTCACCTTGCAGGGAATCGATCGTCAAAAGCGCGAACTGATGCCCGCTCTTTTGCTCGTAGTCGCTGAGTTTTTGTTCGAGCTGGGCGCGCGCGGCGGGCGACAGCAGATTCGCCGTGTCGTTCACGTGCGCCGTGAGTGGCGGCACGGGCAGCTCCTGGGCAGCCGCTGGCAACGCGACCAGCGCGGCGACCACGCACCACACCCATAGCAGCGCCCGGAGAATCGAGCGCTGCGCTGAGCTCGAGGAAGTCATACGCCTCACGACGGAGGGCTCAGAACTTCACTTGTGGAGCGTTCTCGGCTCCCGGCGCAGCTTCGAACGTCGGACGCACGGCGCGGCCGCGCATCGACGCACCGATGCTGGTCGGAAACTTCTGCACCACGGAGTTGTACTGGGCCACTTCCTCGATGTAGCGCTTGCGAGCGACGGTGATGCGGTTCTCCGTACCCTCCAGCTGCGATTGCAAATCGCGAAACGCGTCCGTGGCTTTCAACGTGGGATATTGCTCGGACACCACCAGCAAGCGAGAAAGCGAGCCGGACAGCTCGTTCTGAGCGGCTTCGAACTTTTTTAGCTTTTCCGGATCGTCGATGGTGGAGCTATCCACCTTCAAGCCAGCCACTTTCGAGCGAGCCTCTACGACCTTGGTCAATGTGTCTTGTTCGAATTGGCCAGCGGCTTTGACGGTGCTCACCAAGTTTGGCACCAAGTCGGCGCGGCGCTTGTACTGGTTCTGGACCTCGGCCCAGGTGGCTTTGACCTGCTCATCACGATCGATGATTTCGTTGTAGCCGCAGGCCGTGGTGGAACTGGCGAGCACTCCCGCGAGCAGCACTCCGCTCAGTAGCCTAAAGCCAGGCCAGCCCGCAGCGCGCTCCCAAAATCGATCCTTTTTCATGTCTGCACACTCCCATAAGTCGTCACCAGGCGACGAGCAAGGTGCAGCTGCGTGAAGTTCTTTGAGGTGCGCGCGGTGGGGGCCGAATCCCCGCCGTTTCAGCAACTTCGCCGGAAATATTTGCGCATCATTGGTGGTTGGGAGAGGCCCCGGAACGCGCACGACTTTCGGCATCTTTCGCGGCAAGGACCGCTCATCTAGAGTCCCTCCATGCCGCTACCGGAGCACGCCGTCGTTCAGGGGGTCCTGAATTTCGCGCTGGAAAAGTCACGTCGGAACCGCGAGGGCGAGCCCGCCACGTACATCCCGGAGCTGGCGTTGGTACCTCTCGAACGCACCAGCGCGGCGGTGACGCTCACGAACGGCGACACCCTGCACGCGGGCGAGGCGCTCAGTCACGAGTTCACGTTTCAGAGCTCCGCCAAGTTGCTGACGTTGATCGGGCTGTTGGAGGAGCGAGGACCGGTCGAGGTATTCGATATCGTCGGCTCCGAACCGTCTGGAGACAGCTTTGGTTCCGTGGCGCGGCTGGAGACTCACGGGCCAAAACCGGCCAACCCGCTGATCAATTCCGGCGCGATCGCCCTGTGTGGTCAGCTCCATGGCACGGTGGAGCGGCGCATCGCCTGGCTGCGCTACTGGGCGGAGCGCCTTTACGGCAGCCCAATTGCAATCGATGACCAGGTACTCGCCAACGAACGCAACTCGGCCGATCGTAACCGCGCCATTGCCTATTTCCTCAAGCATGGTGGAGTGCTGAAGGGCGACGTAAACGAAACGCTGGATGTTTACTTCGCCCTTTGCTCGTTGAGCGGCGGCGTGCGAGAGGCGGCCCATCTGCCTGCCATTCTCGCGCACGGCGGCCTACGTCCCGGTGGAACGGAGCGCGTGCTGTCCAAGCAGACCGTGGCGATCGTGGTTTCAATCATGGCAACTTGTGGCATGTACAACGAGTCCGGCAATTACTTGATGGCCACCGGTATGCCCGCCAAAAGCGGCGTGAGCGGTGTCATCGTCGCGGTCGTACCGGGCATAGCCGGCATTGCAGTCTCAAGCCCGCGCTTGAATGACAAGGGCGGCAGCGTGCGCGGCCATCTCATTCTGCGCGAACTGTCCCGCCAGCTCGGCTGGCACTTCGCCCTGGCGGCGGAGCAAGCCTGAACTCCGTGGGCACGCGCTTTGCTTCGTTCAGCGCCGAGGAGAACGCCGATGCCGAAGCCTTTTACGCAGTGGACTGTTCTGCCACACGGGAAACTCACGCGACTCGATGACAACCTGCTCTCCGTCACGGGCGAATTGCACATGCCCGTCGGGGACTTCCCGCGACGCATGACGGTCGTGCGCCTTCACGACGGCCGGCTAGTGGTGTTCAGCGCGATTGCGCTGGATGAGGCAGAGATGCAGGCGCTCGAAGCTTTCGGGGCACCCAGCTACCTGGTGGTGCCGAATGACCTCCACCGCATGGACGCCAAGATCTGGAAGGACCGCTACCCCGAGATGCGCGTCGTCGCTCCCGCCGGAGTGCGCAAGCAGGTCGACGAAATCGTGCCCGTGGAGGACAGCGAGCCCCATTTTGGCGACCCGCAAGTTCAGTTCGTGACCGTACCCGGGACACGAGAACGCGAGGCAGCACTCGTGGTCCGAACCTGGAGCGGCACGACATTGATCGTCAACGATTTGATTTGGAACATGAACGACCGCCCGGGTTTCGGCGGCTGGTTGTTCCACGTGATGGGCTTCACCGGTAAGGAACCGCGCATCCCCGGCATCGTCGAGCTCCGCGAGATCAAGGACAAGCTCGCGCTGCGCGCTCAGTTGGAACGCTGGGCCCGCATTCCGAATTTGAATCGCATCATCGTCTCGCACGGCGAGATCGTGAGCCGCGATGCCAAAAGCGTGCTCGATCGGTTGGCCGCGAGCTTGGCCGCCTAAAAAACCAGCTCGAGTGAGCTCTTGAGCTCCAAGTCCACGTGGCGCACATCGGAAGGGGCGTGGCTCTCGTAGCGTGCGGTCGCGCTCACGCGACTGTGTAAGTGATCGGTGATTTTGAAGTCCACCCCACTGACGCTCAGTATCTTGTAATCCGAGAAGCGATCGATTCGGGGCTGAACGTAGTTCACGGTGCTGAGCACGATCCGTTCGTCCGGGTTGAACGTTGCCGCCACGTAGTTGCTCCAGCGCTCGAACGTGCCTTCGCCCTCCGGATTCTGATCGATGCTGTCGAGCTGCGTGGCTTCGACCATGTACGACGTTCCGAAAAAAAGCTCGAACACGCGATGATGCAACGCGCGGACGCGAGGGCCAACTCCCACCAGTTCCCTCAGTTGCACGCGCCGAAAGCGATCGCTCTCGAGCTGCCCATACTCCTCCCACCACCAGTCCGGACTGATTTGTAGGTTGTGGCGCAAATGCGCGAACCATTTGGCGACGCTCACCACGCCGCTCAACCGTGTGTAGTCTCCGGAGAGATCCAAGTAGCCGAAATGCCGCGCGGTTCGACCACCGACCAGCGCAGCGCTGCCGAAAATGACGCCCTGCGTATTTCCCGCGTAGGTAGTCGCCGAAGCATTGACGCGGACGCCGAACTTTCTCTCGGTCACCTGCTGCCGCAGAGGTTCGACGTTGACCTGCGCGAACGCTTGGCCGGCGACCAAACAGTGCGCAGCGAGTGCAAGCGAAAAAAGAAGACGACCCTTCCAGGCTCGAGAAGCGGGAGAAAAAAGCACGGCTGCGCAGTCTGCAGATCCTGTGCCAAGCTGGCTCGATGTTCGTGATCGAGCTCATTTACAAAGCTGAACTTTCCGAAATCGATGCGCACATGAAGGCGCACGTGGCGTTCCTCGACAAGTACTATGCGGCGGGTAACTTCTTGGTCTCGGGCCGCAAGATCCCGCGCGATGGCGGGATCATTTTGGCGGTGGGCAAAGACAAGCAGCAGCTCGAGGCGATCGTGAAAGAGGATCCGTTTCACGAGCACGGACTGGCCGAATTTCGCATCATCGAGTTTCGGGCCAGCCAGCGCGCAGACGACATTCAAAGACGCATCGACGGTTGAGGCTCTTTTGCGCCACGCGAGCGGTCGTGACGAGCGCAGGCGCAGAACATCTATTGAGCAGCGCTCGCTGGCGCCTGCTCGAAAATTTCGTCCACTGCCAGCTCGAACGCCTCGGCCGCACCGATTTCGGCTAGCGCGCTATCGATCTCCGCGGCGAGTAGCTCGAAGGCCGGATCGGCCAAGCAGCCTCTCAGGTATTGCAGGGAGGCCTCCAGCATTTCCAAGCGGTGGCCGGTGCTGCGGATCACGCCTGCGAGCGCAGTCTGCTCACCAATCTGCCGCTGCAGTGCACCGATGGTCTTGCGAATCGTCATGCGCGCGGAGAGGTCTCGCTCGCCGCTGTATGATTGCTGCAACTGCGTGATCTTTTGTTCTCGCACTGCGTTCGACGTAGGTTCGACGAGCGCTTCGATGCGCTGGTACAAGAACAGATAGTCGAGGAACGTACGTCGCAGCTCGAGCAAGCGGTGCAGCGCGAGCTGCACTTCTGGCGCCGGCAAGCGTGCTCGGGCGCTTCCGAGCAGCTCCGTTGCGTTGCGACTCAGCGCGCGAAAGCGATTCGCATCGCGCTCGGAAAGTTCGACGAGTGCGCCGTCGATGGCTGCTTCTGCTCGCGCCAAGTATTGGGCGCTCAGTCGCCCATCGACCCAGGCACGAAACCCCGGCAAGCGCGGGCCGACGAACAGCCAAAGCAGCTCCGAGCCGGCACCGACGAACAGCGGCACCGTGGAAGCGAAGGCTAGGGAAAAGCATGCCGCGCCGAACAAGACCACGATGTTATGCTGATCTTTGAAGGCATACTTCAGATAGCTGGTCCGAGTGAGCTGGGCTTCTGCCATGACTTTACTTGGCTCCGTGAATGAACAGCACGTCAGTGCGCCGATTCTGCGCTCGCCCTTCGGCGGTGGTGTTCAACGCAACCGGTTTGCTCGAACCATTGCCGCGTGCGACGAGGCGAGCGCGGGGTACGCCACGCGAGATCAGGTACTCGACGATCGCCGCGGCGCGCTTTTCGCTCAGTGCTTGGTTTGCGCTGCGTTCGCCCACGCCGTCGGTGTTTCCTTCGACCCGAACCGACATACCGCCCGCGATCTCCAGTTGCGGCAAGATCTGTCGATTGATCACGGCCAGCGCTTCCGCCGAGAGCTGGCCACCATTGCTCGGGAAATTGATGGAGACGGGCTTGGTGAACAAAGCCGCTCCTAGGTTGGCGACGGCCGGGTTGAAATCCTCACTGTTGCGCGCGGCGGGCTTGCCGGCCGAAAGCCATACACTGCGCACGGCAGCGTCATTTCTGAGCACGGCGGGAACGAAGCGATCTTTGATGGCAGCCTCGGGATAGCTGACCCAGATCGAGTCTGCCTGATTGTAGACGCGATCGAACGCGGGCGCGCTGCCGTCCAGCCCGAAGAAACGCGCGTTGTCCGAGAGCTCGGTCCAACGTGCCCAACTCAAGGATTTGAGCGTCTTGTCGTAGCCGAGCTCATCGCGGAAGCGCGAGGCGACGGTCGCGATCAGGTTGGCTGCGGCGGGTCGATCCAGGTTCGCGCGTTCGACCGACTTGAACCAGACGCGTGCAAGCTTCTCGGCTACTGCGGACTCGGACTGCAAAAAGTCCTGACGGGCCAACAGTACGTCCGCGACCAGCTCAGTGGCGTCGCCCGTGGAAAAGAGCCGGTGCGATCCGGGACGTTCTTCCAAGGCCAACGTGACGTCCGGTTCCCACAAGCAAGCGACGTCCACCTTGCCCTGCTTGAAGAGTGTGCGCGCGTACGTCGGATCGTCTAGCGAGAACTTGGTCGAGCCGCGAACGTCCGTCACTTGCGCTGGCGTCAAGCGCGAGTTGTTGATCATGAACTCGAATACCGTGTGATCGGGCGAGAACATCAACATGGCGGATTTTCTGCCGTAGACGCTCTCGACCGTCGCAACGTCTTTGGAGGCAATGCAGGCATCGCCGCCGCGCGACCAGTCGATCTGGATGAAGACGCGCACGTCCACCCCGGCGCTTCGGTAGCCCCCCAGGCTGATCGGTAGTTCGTCCACCGTTTGCCAAACGAAGTCGACCTCGCCTTTGCGGAGCGCCTCGTTCTTGGTCGGTGCATCTTCGATGAAGCGAATTTCGAGGTCGAGCCCTTCTGCTGCAGCAATCGAACCAGGCCGTGTCTTCAAGCCGCCAGCGCCAAACAACAGAGCCATGTGCCCGGGCCATTGCGAAAGGGCTACCCGAAGCGGGCCCGGTGCCCGACGCCACAGCGCTCCGGAGGGTGCGCTGCGGCCGCTTGCGCCTGGCAGCGACGCGAGAGCAGACGAGATGGAGACCTTGCTCCCCACCTGGCTGCTCTTCATTGGACCTGCGAGCCCAGTCCCCTTGCCATAGGTATGGACAGCGCCGAACGTGGAGCCCGCCGCGATCATCGTCAGCATCAACTTCGTCCAGGTCGTGAGCTTTTCCATGTTCCGAGTGCCCGAAATTGGCTTCGAGCGCGACAGCGCATTCCCCTCTCGGCACGCCCTCCCGTCAAGCGCGAAGCGACCCGTTTTTACGGGCGACTCGCTCGCTTTCGCGCGCGCATGCGGTGAGTTTACGTACCGTTCATGTCGCCGCTACCTATTCGAAATGTGAGCTCCAGATCGCTACCGTCGAGCGCAGCCGATGCGTTCGAGTTCCACACTTTTCTGCGCGCTGCCCCGATCGATGACGCGCTGTATGCGCTGCGGGCGACACCCCGCCGGGAACGACGAATGGCGTGGAGCCTGGGTCATTTTTGACCTCGCCGGTGGAGCGCAAAAAAATGTCGAGCCTGTGTCGATCCGCAGATTCGCGCTTTGACGTCTGGGTACACGCAGTCAAAAAAGGACCTTCGCCATGAAATATCTGATGACCTACGCCGCAGAGTCCAAGGCACCGCCCACGCCCGAAAAAATGGCCGCCATCGGCAAGTTCGGCAAGGAGATGACCGAGGCCGGCGTGCTGTTGATGACGGGTGGTTTAGTTCGCCCGAGCAGTGGCACACGCGTTTCGCTCTCAGCCGGCAAATTTACGGTGGTGGATGGACCGTATGCAGAAACCAAGGAACTGATTGATGGCTTCGCGCTGATCCGCGCAAACTCCATGGAGGAGGCGCTCGAGCATGCTCGGAGTTTCATGGCGATCGCCGGGGACGGCGAGGCGGAGGTGTTGAAGGTCTTCGACGCCGCCGAAATACCGCCTAGGTAGCCGAGGTCATCGGGCTCTGCGCTTGCAGAAGCCGCTCGAAATGCTGTGATCTCCGGCGTGACGAGTCCCCCAGCGCCGAGCGAAACCGAACGCGCGATCCAAGCGGTGTGGAAAATGGAATCGGCCAAGCTGATCGCGGGCGTAACGCGCATCGTGCGTGACGTCGGCTTGGCCGAGGAGCTTGCTCAAGACGCGCTGCTGGCTGCCCTTGCTCAGTGGCCCAGTGAAGGTGTGCCGCGCAATCCGGCAGCGTGGCTGATGGCTGCCGCGAAGAACCGCGCCATCAACCTGATTCGGCGCGACAAGATGTTGGAGCGCAAGCACGCGGAGCTCGGCTGGGAAGCGGACGCCGAGCAGGAGCAGGCCCTGGCCAATCTGGAAGAGAAGCTAGATGACGAGCTGGGGGATGATCTGCTGCGCTTGGTGTTCACCGCCTGCCATCCGGTGTTGCCTACCGAAGGACGAATCGCACTTACGTTGCGCCTGCTGGGTGGGTTGACCACCGAGGAGATCGCTCGGGCATTTTTGACCAGCGAACCGACCATTGCGCAGCGGATCGTGCGGGCCAAACGTACGCTGGCCGAGGCACGGGTTCCGTTCGAGGTGCCACGCGGTCCTGGGCTCGCTGAGCGTCTATCTTCGGTCTTGGAGGTGATCTATCTGATCTTCAACGAGGGCTATTCGGCCACGGCTGGTGAAGACCTGCTGCGTCCCGCGCTGTGTGAAGAGGCCTTGCGCTTAGGCCGTATTTTGGCCGAGCTGGCAACGGACGAGCCCGAGGTTCACGGCCTGGTGGCACTGATGGAGATCAATGCATCGCGTGCCACGGCGCGCACGCTCCCTTCTGGCGAGCCTGTGCTGCTGATGGCTCAAGATCGCGGACGCTGGGATCACGTGCTGATCCGGCGCGGCCTCGCGGCCTTGAGCCGGGCGGAAGCGCTCGGTAGCGCGCCCGGACCCTACGTCTTGCAGGCCAGCATCACTGCCTGTCACGCGCGCGCCCGCTCGCCGGAAGAGACGGACTGGCGAAAGATTGCCGAGCTCTATGGCGAGCTCTCGGCGCTCGTGCGCTCCCCGGTCGTGGAGCTGAATCGCGCGGTCGCCGTGTCGATGGCGAACGGACCTGCGGCGGGTTTGGCACTGATTGACGCGTTGAGCGCGGCGCCTTCATTACAACATTACCATTTGCTACCGAGCGCCCGTGCCGACTTGCTGAGCAAGCTGGGAAGGTTCGCCGAGGCGCAGGCCGAATTCGAGCGCGCCGCGATGCTGACCCGCAATGCTCGCCAGCGGGCCCGCCTGCTCGAGCGCGCGGCAACCTGTGCCCAGGCGACCGGGAAAAAAAGTTAGCTCGCGTCGATGAGTGCGCTGCTCCCCTCGCGAGCACGAGCCGAAACCTCGCCAGGACCCGCGCAGGACGCCACGCGAAGCGCCTGGCCCACTAGCGCTTGACCGGGCTGTTCGAATACTTTTGAAGCGCGTGGTGGAGCACATCGACGACTTTGGCCATGTCGACAGGCTTGACCAGGTGTTGGTCGAACCCCGCTGATTGCGCGCGGCGGCGGTCCTCCTCCGTACCCCAGCCGGTGAGCGCGATCAGCGTGGGCTGCACGACGCCCGAGCGCGCTCGGAGATTCCGCGCCACGTCGTAACCGTTCATTTCGGGCAACCCGATATCCAGAAAGACCAGGTGCGGTTCGAATTCCGCGGCCGCTAGCAGCGCCTGCGAGCCATTGTGGGCCAAGCGCGTCAGGTGACCGTTCAGCTCCAGAAACATCGCCAGCGCCTCCGCGCCGTCCACGTTGTCGTCCACGACCAGCACGCGCAGCGGGGTCGGACCCGGAAGTGGGCCTGGGCCTCCAGGAACTTGCGGCTGTTTCTTACTGGTCTGCGCCAGCGGCAGTCTCACCGTGAACGTGCTGCCAGAACCAGCACCCGCGCTCTCCGCGTTCACCGTGCCACCGTGCATTTCGACCAAGCGGCGCACGAGCGTGAGACCGATGCCAAGCCCGCCCTGCGAGCGGTCCATCGAGTGCCCCACCTGCGTGAACATATCGAACACTTTGGGCAACATCTCTCGAGGAATGCCCACACCGGAGTCGTAGACGCGCGCAACGAGGAAATCGGACTCGAGTTCTGCCGTTAGTTCGATGCGACCTTTGGGGGGCGTGTACTTGGCCGCGTTGTTCAATAGATTGGCCAAGACCTGAGATAGCCTGGTCGGGTCGACCTCCAACGGCATCGGATCCTTCGGCAAGCGAACGGTGAACGCATGCCCGGCAGACTCGATCAACGAGCGGGTCGTTTCCAGAGCGCTGCGCACTACCACGCTGAAGTCGACGGCTTCTCGCTTCAGCTCCAGCTTGCCGAGGGTGATCCGCGACACGTCGAGCAAGTCGTCGACCATGCGCACGAGGTGCTCGAGTTGTCTATCCATCATCTCGCGCGTCTTCTGCGCCTGCGCTGGATCCGAGGTCAGGCGCAAGACATGCAGGCCGGTACGGATTGGAGCCAAGGGATTTCTGAGCTCGTGCGCGAGCGTGGCCAGGAACTCGTCCTTTCGACGGTCGTGTTCGCGCAGCTGGTCGTACAGGCTCACGTTCTCGACTGCCACCGCAGCAATCTGAGCCAACTGGACGACAATCGCGTAGTCCGTCTCGTTGAAATCACCGTCCCGCTTGTCACGCAGCTCGACGAAGCCCAGATCCGCGCCCTCTCGACCCAGCAGTCGCACTCGCAGGGTTCGCCCTTGCTTGCTCATTTGCCCTTCAGCATCGGCGTGACTGGAGCCGTTGCTACGCAACGAGGTCAGCGCATGCTCGGCGCTGGTCAATCTCTTGGCTTCTTCCGCCACGGTACTCAGGACCCTCTCGAGTGAGCTCGCGCCGTGAATCGTGAGTGCCGATACGGCGAGCTGGCCGAGCAGCCGTGCTTGCTCACGCTCACGTTCGAGCGCTCGGGCGAGCCGCTCCTGATCCAACTTTGCGGCAGTGACATCGACCGTTACGCCATCGAAGCGCGCCGGCGATCCGTTCGGCAGGTAGGCCGTTCCACCGAGCGCCCGAATCCACTTGACGGCACTCGTTTCGGGATCGACCGTGCGATACACGACGTCATAGGGGATGCGACTGACAATCGACTCATTGATCGCATTCTCCGTCATTGCGCGATCCTCGGGGTGAATGCGTTCGTAGAACATGCCGATCGTCACTCTGGCGTCCTTGGGCAGGAAAAAGTGCGTCTTGACCTGTTCGTCCCAGATCAGGTCTTCGAACGGCAGGTCGCAATACCAGAAGCCGATTCCAGAGAGACGAACGGCGTAGTCCAGGCGCGCTCGGCTGTCGGCCAGGGCTCGTTCGGCGGCAACTCGCGAGGTGACATCTCGCGTGACCGCCAGTTGGTTGAACTCGCCTGTGCCTGCTGACAGCGGCACAGCGGTGGTTTCCATCGAGCGGCGAACACCAGCGAGGCTCAGAATGCCGAAACCGAAGGTCTCGCTGTCGCCGCGGCACACTCGTTCATTGAAGGCGCGAAACGCCTCGCGGCCCTCGGGCACGATCCAATCGTACATGCTGCGCCCGATCACTTCGGCTTCGTCGGAAGCGCCCATCATGCGCAGGCCGGCCGCGTTCATCTGCAAAAGCCGCCCATCCGGGGCAATTACGCTGACGCATTCGGGAGAAGCTTCGACCATCGTGCGATAGCGAGCTTCGCTCTGCCCGAGCGCGCGCACGACTCTGGAGCGTTCGAGTGCCTCCCAGCAGCGCTCCACGACTAAGCGGACGAGCTCGATCTCTGGCGGTGCCCAGTGGCGCGCACTGGCCTGGTGCACGGCCATCGCTGCCGTGAAGCGGCCGTCCTTGTGCAAGGGCACGCAAATCACTGCCGTAATCGAGGTGGCATGATAAGCGGCCAGGTGCTCGAGACGAATCTCCGGGTGGGCATTGACGTCATCGACCACGAAAGGGTCACCAGCGAGCATGCAACGGACGCATGCCGGACCGAAGGCAGCAACCGGCCAGCGACCGACGATGGATGGCAGAGTGCGTGAGTAGTCACCGGTGATCACGAAGCATTCTTCTGCCTCGACCTCCGCGTATGCGCATCGATCCACCCCCAAGTGCTCGGCGAGCAGACGCGCGCTGGTGGCCATGATTTCGGACGGCTCGACCAACGGTCGCGTCGCGGCCGCCAGCGCGGCCAATAGCGCCTCGGTCCGCACGAAGGGCTCTGAATTAGTGAAAGAAACACCGCTGCCAACTGGCGAGGTTTTTGGCTCGACGGGGTTCTGCACGGCGGTCAGTCTAGCCCAAGCGCGGAATCTTTTAGGAACACGTCTAAGCAAAAGGGGAGCAATTTCACGCATTGAGTGTGGGCGCGGCTCGGCTCCGGCACGAAAGTAGCGCGCTGGAAGCGCCTCACGACAGCTCAGCGGTGTGCGATCGAGGCGCAGCTCGAGGGCGCGCACCGCCAGAGCTGTGCGTTCGGCGCAGCGCTGACCCGAGTGTACTTGATGCTTCGCACCGCTGCGCCTTCCTCCATTGCTCGAAGCCAGGTGGCTCCGTACGTTCCGCGAGGAGGCGGCAGACTAGGTTGAGGATCGGTCAGCCACAGCCGCACTGAATCTCGTGTGCACCCGGTATGCAGAACGAGTTCGTTGCTCCGCAAATACATGCGCAAGAAGGCACGCCGCTACAGGTGGTAGGCAACTCTGCGCAGCTTGGTTTGCCCATGGCACCACCAAAGCCGGTGCATGGCGCGCGACAGTATTGATTTGGCGCACAAGTCACGCCGCTGCACAGCAGAGCACTAGTTCCCCCAGCGCCCCCGGTCGCAACGCCACCCGCCGCGCCGCCCGTTCCCCCATTCCCCGCCTCAACCGCTGCACCGGAGCCGGCGCAGATCAAGCAGACCTCGTATATTCCACCCGTGCCCTGGTATGCACCGCTTGTGCCCTCGTTGTGGGTACCGGCCGCACCGCTTGCCCCGAATGCACCCGCATTGGTACTGCCAGCTTGGGCGCCTCCAGCGCTCGTCTCTCGCTGAGCTGCGCCGGCGGCGCCCGCACCCGCACTGGCCTCAGCAGCTGGCGACGCAGAGGAAGCCCCGCAACCCCCGATCGCCAGGACGAGTGGGACCCAGGAGAGCGGCGCGGGCGTTACGCGCAGCTGTCGCAGCAGCGCTATTGATGAGATTGATGGTTTCGAGCCAAAACTCATGTGCTCCACTCAGCACAATTCGTGCCTACACTGTTTCTGACTGCGCTGGTGCCAATTACAGCTAAATTCTGCGGAGACGCTCCGCGCCAGCCCGCCCGGTCGCATCGCTTTCTTCGATAGCGAATGACAGTCGTGCCTGGTTTCGGTTCCACGGAACCAGAAACTGGCACACCCTGGCATGCTGAGTTCTGGCGCGATGCCCATCACCCGTCCACTTGCCCTGCCACAAGCGATACGGCACGACAATCAGCGTGACGATGCTTCTTCGCCGCCCCGCCTCAGGCTCTCCACTGCTCCTGCTC
>Ga0164308_10001323_pt1 | contig 13167 bp, 8 predicted proteins | sample Whisoiple_246_MG_FD_109983 | JGI IMG/M metagenome (GOLD analysis project Ga0164308, IMG submission 109983) | Soil microbial communities amended with fresh organic matter from upstate New York, USA - Whitman soil sample_246_MG | ecosystem: Environmental > Terrestrial > Soil > Unclassified >... | reverse complement strand
TGCAGAGAGATTGCTGCCCCCAGCAGAAACGATGGTTTCAGCGCCCATGGGCAGGGTGACCAACCAATCGAACAGCCCAGTGAGCCGCCCCGCTTCCAACGACCGCGTGAGTGGTTGACCACTCAGGGTAGTTAGATTGCTGGCAATGGAGCCTTCCAACAGGATGGCTTGCTGAGGAAGGTAGCCGACGAAGCCCGGTGTTCGGCGCGGGTCGTTGCCGAACACACTGACGGTCCCATGTTCGGGCTGGAGCAGGCCAGCCAAGAGTCGGAGCATCGTGGACTTGCCTGCGCCGGAGGGGCCGTGGAGCACGGTTCGTTCGCCCATCAGAAACACTTGAGTGTGGCCTTGGAGCACCCAGGGAGCCGCCTCAGCATAACGAAACCAGACCTCAGTCAGCGAGATCGTGTCTTCAGTGGTGAGCCGGGTCGCTGGTGCCTCGAGCGTGTGTCCACCGCTCAGGGCAAGCAGCGCGTTCACGCGCGCCAAATGTGGCCGAAGCACCAGGAACGACCCTGCGGTCTGGGTGATGCCGATGGCGATTCGCAGCAGCGTGCCGACCAGCAGTGTCGAGGTCATCAACACACCGATGCTCAGCCCGCGGTCGAAAGCCCCGTAAGCGAGCCAGGCCGTCGCCAACAACGTGACTGCGTGTTGCCCGCCCAGCATCAACGCCGTGCGAGTTAGCCTGACATTTTCCTTGCCGATGGACTGCCCCGCCTGTTGGACCACGATCCGCGCCCAGCGTTCGCAGAGGCGATGGGTGGCGCCGGCTGCGCGCAGCGTGGGCACAGCGCGGAGCAGCACGTGGATCAACTGCTGGTTGGCACTGGAAGCGTTCAACACTCGCTCGCTGAAGCGCGCCTCGCGCACCGAAAAGAACGCCGACATGGCCGCAATCGCCAAGGCGACCAGGCCAGTCATCGCGGCGAGTACCGAGTCGTAGAGCGCGAGCAAGAGCAAGCAAACGGTCCCGGATGCGAGCTGAGTCACGCTTTCAGCCAGGGAACGCACCAAGGTTTGCAGGAGCAAGGAAGCTGCGTTCAGGGTCTCGTTGGTACTGCCGAACTCGCTTCGACTGAGCGCCGCATAGGAACTGGCCAGGTATTCTGCCAGGGTGTCGCGCAGGCACGAAGCTTCGAGCCGATGCTGAAGCAAAATCGTCGTGCGCTCGCGTAACCACCCCGCCCAAGCAGCGTGCACGGCCGCTGCAAAGCTGATGGCTGCCAGAGTGAACAAGAGCGCTCGGGCGGAGTTGGGCAGCGCCGTATCGATCACGCGCGACGCGAGCCAGGGACTGACGAGCGCGAAGCCCGCTTCGAGCGTCGCGGCCGTTGCTACCCATATCCACACGGTGTGCTGCCGGCCGAGCAGCGCGGCGACGCGCCAGAGGTAGCCACGCTGGCCGGGGCGCCGCGGCTGTGGTTCTCGATGCGCCGCGCGCCCCCATGCGACGGAATTCATGACTGCTCGCTCGGAGCCCGCCGGCTCTCGGTGCCGGCCCAAGTTCGCTGCGAACGTGCAGCCTCGGAATACTCCAACGCTTCCAGCTCGCAGACGCGGGTTTCACTGACCGACAGAACACGCCGCGCGCGGTTAATGACCTCCGGGCGGTGTGCCGCGGAGATGACCGTGGCAGGCAAGCGGGCGAGCGTGGCGAGCACGCGGCGCTCGGTGTGTGGATCGAGTGCGCACGTGGCTTCGTCGAGCAAGAGCAGCTTGGGGTTACCAACCAGGGCTTGTGCCAAAGCCAGGCGTTGGCGCTCTCCGCCCGACAAGTTGCTGCCCTGCGCGGCAACGCGAGCTTCCAGCCCGCCTGGTATCCGCCCGATGACTTCGGAAAAGCAGGCTTGCTCCGCGGCTTGCATCAGATCGGCTTCGGAGGCATCAGGGATGCGCAATGCGAGTGCCTCACGGAGGGTGCCTTCGAGGATCAGCGGTTCTTGCAATACGACGCCCATCTCGCGACTGAGCGCGGAGCGCTCGTAGTGGGCAACCGGTATGCCATCGAGCAGGACCTCGCCCTCGCTTGGTTCGAGCAGGCCGGTCAACAATTTGCCGAGCGTCGACTTGCCTTGCCCAGAGGGACCGATGATCGCTACGTGCTCTCCCGGTTGAATCGTGAAATTGATCCCGCGCAGCACCCACTTTCCACCGGTGCCGTAGCGGAAACCAAGATTTCTGGCCTCCAAACGCCCGTCCCTGGGCGGATGAGCGTATTGCCCCTCACGGCAGACCGGTGCGGACAAGAGCTCGTCACTGCGCGAAAGCGCTCCGCGGAAGGATAGCCAGCTCTCCAGCAAGCCGAGCAACGACGAAAGCGGGGTCTGCACCAGCGCTTGAATGGCCAAAAACCCAGCGAAGACTCCGACCGTCATCTGACCGGCGATCACTCGCAGTCCGCCGAAGCCGAGGATGAGCGCGCTCATCAAAGCGCTAAAAGTCGACAGACCGACAGCGATGAGCTGCTGCAGCCGCTGTGCGCTCACGCTCGCCCCCACGCGTTCATTCACGTGGCGTTCGTAGCGCGCGAGCAGCCGAGACTCGAGCGCGAGCCCTTTCACGAGTTCGGGACAGCTCGTCGCTTCGACGATCGCAGATTGCTCCCGAGCGCGAGCTGCGACCTCCGCCGCAACGCGCTGCGAAGTGGCGCTGCGGGCATAGCGGATCACCACCAGCCGGGCCATCAGCAGGCAAAGCGCCAGCACGCCCAGCTGCCAGTCATAGGCCAGCATCAGCGTGCCCATCAGTACGACGGCAAGTAGATCGAACGCGCCCTGGGCGGCTCGCGCAACCAGGCCTTGCAGCTCGGCTTGCAGCTGGAGTCGGCCGAGTAGATCGCCATGGCTGCGGCTTTCGAGATACGGCAGCGGGAGCCGCAGAATTCTTCGGCCGAGTTCGCAACTCAGGTCCACACTGAGTGTGCCGTGCAGGTAGGCTTGGCTCGTGCCCTGCAGCTTCACCAGCAGGACTTGCCCGGCGGAACCCAGCAACATCAGCGCGAGAACGGGCAGCAGCCACTCACGCCGATTGGGCAAAATCACGTGGTCAATCAAGACCTGGTTGGCAGCGGGAAAGGCGAGCGCCAACACCTGTCCGACCAGGTTCGCGATCAGGATGAAGGCAACGGTAGGCCAAGATCGGCCCAGAGCGGCGAGGTAGCGGCCATATGAGACCGAGCTCGGCGCCCGCGTTAGAAATCCCGCGCCCGGCTCGAACGCGAGCACGACGCCGGAAAACAGCCGGTCCGCCGCCTGCCAGGAAATACTCCGTCGGCCGCTCGCCGGATCGATGATCGACAAGCCGCTGGCCGTCGTGCCTTCGAGAACGACGAAATGATTCATGTCCCAGTGCAGCACCACCGGTAGCGGTAGGCTGCGCAAGCGGTCGAGCGAGCGCTTCAGGCCGCGCCCCGTCAAGTGGTAGTGCCCCGCGCCTCGCAGCAGGTCTGCCGCAGAGTTGCCGTCGCGGGAGGTACCGCAGACCTGGCGTACATCCGACAGTGGGGCGTGATGCCCGTAGTGGGCCAGCACCATCGTGAGGCATGCGACGCCGCACTCCGCGGCTTCCATTTGTTGAACGGGTTCGACTCGGCGCCGGGACCAGATCATGTCGGGTACCAGCGACGCAGAAAATCGAACAACAGAGTGATGATGCGTTTCTTGCGCGTATTCAAGCGGGCAATCGCTCGTTCACCGGAACGCAAGTGCGAGCGAACGCGCTCGAGTGCCGGACCGGGCACGAGCTCGAGTTCCACGCGAACGACGGCCTGATCTGCCGGAACGCCCAAGATTTCGCTCACCTCTGCGGCCGTCGCGACATCGTTCGATACGCGCGTCACGTGTGCCTTGGCCTTTCCGAACTCACTCACCGGCAGCGACGCAAACTCGACCGATGCGTCCAGGCCGTTGTGCAAGAACGCCGCGTCTTTCACTGGCGCAAACACGACGAGTGAGGTGACCATGCCATCCGGTACGATGCGCGCGAGCGCGGTGCCGCTTTGAACGACTTGGCCGGTGGTCACCAACAATGATTCGAGCTTGCCGGCGACGGGAGCCTCGACGGATGAAAGCTCGACCATGCTGTGCGCTTCCGCCAGCTCGGCGTTCGCCTCTTGGACTTGTCTGGCGAGCGCTTCTTGCTCTGCCTCGTACTCTCGGGTGCGATCGCCCAACTCCAAGTCGACCTCAGCCAGTTGCTGCTGAATGAACAGGAGTTCTTCTTGTGCGGCGCGCAGTGTTTCGCGGGTGGCCAAAGCGTCCGCAGCGGAGGCTGCTCCTTCGCGCGCCAACAAGTCCATACTCGCCACGCGCTCTTTGCGCTGCGCCACGATGCTTCTTTTGAGCGTAGCGCGTTGGGCGAGCAGTGCGCGCTTGCGCACGAGCGCTTGCAGCGAAGACTTGCGCAGCGCCGTGCGCGAACGCGTAATGCGGGCGGCGTTCTGCGTCACGACTCGCAGTTGCTCCTCGTTGCGGCCCTCCCGCGCGCGCAGCTCCGTCGAGTCGATGCGCGCGATTTGTTGGCCGGCGGCCACTTGCTCACCGGGCCGAACTTGCAGCAGTGTGACTCGACCCGAAGCTCGAGCGAGCGCTGGGCGCGGACCACCGCGTACGATGAGTGCACCGGGCGCGATCGACGTGACTTCGACGCGACCCACGAAGCCCGTGACTAGTGCGGTGAGCAGTGCGCTCGTGACGAAGCCGAGCAGCGCCCAACGACCGCGCGACAGTTCCGGCAACGCCTCGACGATGACCGGTTCGTGACGTGCACTGAGGGCGCTGGGACGGAAGAGCGCGGCGCGCGTCAGCTCGGCGCGCTGCGACTCGCGCGGGGGCGAAGGGACGGCCGGTGAGGGAGCAAAGTTCGCTCCAGGAGCCTTGAAAAAGCCCGGATCTGCCGCTGGAATCGCGCCTGGTGCCGGTCGGTCCCCGCGCGGGATCGGCGTGCTCGGAGGCGAGCCCAGAGGCAGCGTGCAGCGACCGGGCTGGAGCGGTCGCACGCTCGGCGCAGTCGATGCCCGCAGCTCAGCGTTGACTTGCGGCCGCGCGCCAAGCGCAGCGGACGCGAGCGTATCTAACCCACCGCCCGTGAGCGAACTTCCCACACGCCTCGTCATGCAAGCTCCCTCTCGCGAGCTCTCATCCTACGCTTCTTTTCGAACTCGTCACCTGAAAAATGTGAGCGCGATGCGCTCTCGGTATTTGCGAGGCGGCGCGTCAGGAGTTAATATGGAATCTGGAGGGCGAGTTCATGAGGGATGAATTTGCGGGCGCGTTGCTGAACTTCGCGCGCGAGCCGAGCGAGACTCAGGTGGTGGCGCAAGATGGGGTCGAGTCCTGGTGTGATGGAGCGCGCGCAGCGCTGAGCGCACCGTGGCAGTTTCAAGACCTGCTCGGAGCCTTGCCTGAGGCGAATTTTTGCGAGCGCATCTGGTGCAAGCGTCCGGTGCATTTGATCCGGGAAAGCCCGGGTTTTTATGGCCATTTGCTGAGTTTGCTCGATCTCGAGCGTTACCTCTCCATGCGCGAGCTGTTCGAGCGTCACTCGCTCACCACGCCCGAGCAGGGGCATGGATTGCCGCACCCTCCGCCGCGCTCACTGAGCGAGTTGTACGAGCGCTTGCTCAGCGGTCGCGCGCTGCGGATTCGCAACATGGAGACATTCTTGCACCCGAGTGAACCGCTCGTGGCGCTCGTCAACTCGATCGAGCGGGCGCTCGGCCAGTCCTGTGATTCAATCTCGTGTTACGTATCGAACGCGGGCGCCCGCGGGCTTGGTCCGCATCACGACGAAACCGAGATCTTCACGCTGCAAATCTCCGGCGAAAAACGTTGGCGCATCTACCACCGAGACGACAGCGCTGAGCCGCGGACGCACCTCGCGTCCACGCTCGGGGCGCCGCGTGCGGACTTCGTGCTCAAGCCAGGTGATCTGCTGTATGTGCCGCGCGGCTGGGTGCACGAGGTGACGAGTGAAGTCGCCTCTTTCTCGCTCACGATCGTCTTTCGCCCCGTTGATTGGCGAGCTTTGCCGGAAATTCTGCTGGAAAAGCTGGCGAACTCGCCGGTCTTTCGCGAGCCTCTGCCGAACGTGCTCGGCCGTGAACGGAATTCGGACGCTTGGCAGCAGCAGTTCGAGAGGCGAGTGCACCTGATGCGCGCCGCGCTCGCTGAGCTGACCCCGCAGGACGTAATCGACTCAGCAGCGCGAAGCGTGCTTTCGCGTACCACCCTGCCGGCGGTGCCACAGCTGTCTGCGATCCTTTCGCTCGAACGCGTGACCGCCGATACGTTGCTACGCAAGCGGCCAGGGATTGTGGCTCACCTGACCGTCGACGGTGCGCATGCCCGGTTACTTCTTCCGGGCGGGTACAGTGTGACTACGAGTGCGCGGGCCGAGCCTGCGCTACGTCAGCTGCTCGATGGCCACGAGCCGTTTCGCGTGCGAGAGATGCATGCGAGCCTCGGTTCGGAAGCGAAACTAGTACTGGCTCGCCGTTTGGTTGCGGCGGGGCTGCTGTGTTTGGAGCAACCGTGGCAGCCGCGTGCCACCGATCATCCGGGAGCCGAAGCATGACTGAAGCGACGTTTACACCTGAACAAGTGGCGCAGGCGTTTCAACGCGCGCGACGCCGCGTGGAAATCGAGCGGCGGCAGCAATTCCAGCCGTTCGGCGTGGCGGCGGAGTGCGCGTGGCCCTGCTCGCGGGTCTATCACGAGCAAAGCTCGATCGGGCCGGCCTGGACTCCTCAGCTGAGCCTGGATGAGATCGCCGCTCACACGCGCAATCTCGACTATAAGAGTTACCCCGAGGCTCAGCGCTTCCCCTTGCCGAGGCCCGAGCCGCTCCAGGCCTCACTCGAAACGACGATTCGCGCACGCAGGTCCGTGCGTGATTTTGCGGAGCGTGCCGTCAGCGTGTCCGAGCTGGCCAAGTTGCTCGAACTCGGCTGCGGCGTGATGGAGGTGGACGCCATTCCCCGCCGAGCGGCGCCGTCTGGAGGCGGACTTTACCCGGTCGAGAGCTACGTCCTCAGCTTCGCAGTCGAGGGGCTGGAAAGTGCGTTGTGGCACTACCACCCGCTCGATCACGTGCTCGAACGCCTGAGCGGGGTGAGCGGGCCGGCGGTGCTGCGGCCGTTCATGCCTCCTGGCCTGCTTGGGGCTCCACCGCCCCTGATACTGATTCAGTCCCTGGTGTTTGCTCGCACACAGGCCAAATACTTGGAGCGGGGCTATCGCTTCGGCTTGCTGGAATCCGGTCATATCGCGCAGAACTTGCTGCTCGTTGCAGTAGCGCTCGGTCTCGCCGCCGCGCCCATCGGCGGCTTTTGGGACGACCCATTCAATCAGCTGCTCGGGCTCGATACGGAGCGAGAGGCCGTCGTCTATTCAGTCCTAGTCGGCCATGCGGCGAGTGGCCCTGAGCCCATTTAGTGCGCGGCTGAAGAATGGAGCGTGACATGAGCGTGAGCCAAGTCGCCGTGGATGTACCGCGAGCCTTCCAGGTCCCGCCGCCTGCGCCCGGTCTCGCTCCGGGCGCACACGTGCTCGAAACGTTCGTCGAGCAGTCCCGCTGGGCAGCGCACGATAGCGCGCTCGTTTTGGTTTGGTGCGCGCCTCTGTCCCCCGCGGAAGCGCTGGCGCTGGCGCGCGCACGCTCCCGTGGGGTTCGCCCCGCGCGGACGCGCTGGCTGATCGACATCGAGTACGCCGCGTCGCGCATCGCTAGCCTCGAGGTGAGTCGAGGGGAGGCGGCCTATCACCGCTTCGGGCCCCACGCCGCAGGGCGGCTGCGGCGGGACGCCTTCGCTTTCCGCGTGCGCGAGCCCCACGCCTCGACATTCCCCGGGCGGGCGGCGCTGTGGCTCACGCTGCGCCCTTCGACCGACGCCGAGCTGGCCGCGAATCTGCTTTTCCCGTCGGAATCTCCGCCCGAAACGCTGCAACTCGATGTCGGTTCCTTGGCGTCGCTTCGCGGAGTCTTGCTGCGATGAGCGACATTGCCGCGGAACATGCAGGGGCGGGCACGTGGCTCTTTCTGGCGGCCCTGGCGCTCTGGGTCGGATGCTCCGTGCTGCGCTTCTGCAACATGTACGACTTGTCCTCGCGCGTTCAGCGTTTTCGTCGCTATGACCCATTTAAGTTGGTGCCCGTGGGCGCCTTCTTCGGACCTGAACCCCCTCCGACCGAATTTTGCCTGTTGGTTCGCGACCTGCTGGAGCGCGGCAACTTCACGGACTGGACCGAGGTCCCGTCGTTGCGAGCGCGCCGTTGGTGGCACGCCGTCTGGAATCCACAGAAGCACCTCTACAAGGCTCGCTCTTCTGCGGCCCGTCGCTTGCTACTCGTCTCACAACAGTGGGACGGGCAGGGCCCGCTCCCGCCCCAGGTCGTGCTTTCCAATGAGTACTTCAAGGTGCTGCGGTTTGCATCCGCGCTATCGCGGCTCAGTGCGCCACCAGCATTACAGTTCGCGGTGATTGAGCGCGACGTGCTGACCAAGGCCCCGCAACGCTGGCTCATTTCGAAGGTTCACGAGCTGGGAGCACTCCCCCAATGACGCCGGCCTTCGTCGATCACGCCCGTGCGGCACGTTCGGTGCTGCTGCTTGCCAACCTGGGGCTCGCATTGTCGTCCCTCGAGTGGCTCGTTCCGCGCGGAAAGCTAATCAAAAACGACTTGTTCCACCCCAGTCTCGACCCAGCCGTTGCCCGTGCCTGGCACAGCTTCGAACGCTTTTGGCGGCCGTCTGGTTTGCGCGCGGTGCTTTGGCTGCGGTTCAGCGCAAGCGTGGCGGGGGTTGCGGCGTGCTTTCAGGGCAGCCCGGCCTGTTGCGGCGTCGCATCACTCGCAGCCGGGGTCCTCAGCTTGTTGCTTCGGCTCGACGAGCCGATTGGCATTTACCTGGGAATGGACGGTGCCGAGCATCAATTGACCCTCGCCTTGCTCAGCTTGGGGGTGGCTTTACTGCTCGGCTCCCACTTAGCGCTCACCGCCGCGTTGGCGTTCGTCGCGCTCAGCGCACTCGTGGAATATGCCAGTGCCGGCTGGGTCAAGCTGTTGAAGTGGCGCGCTTGGGCGCGTGGCGCAAACCTGCTGCGCGTGCTCTCGAGCAACAACTTTGGGCACCCGTGGCTGGCAGCCCGCGGCGCCGAGCACCCGCGGCTGCTGGGTGCACTCTCGATGGCAGTGATCGCCTTGGAAATCAGCATGCCGGCGGCGCTGTTTTTACCTGCCCCGGCTGCAGAGTGTCTCTTACTGCTCGTGCTCGGATTTCACCTGGGCTGCGCCGTGATCATGGGCTTTGGCACCTTCGTTTGGGCGTTTGCCGCTACCTTTCCGGCAATATTGCTGTGCCGTGATTGGCTGAGCGCACTGCTTTCCTGAGCTCGGCCGCGCTCAGCCGCGGAACGCGACTACCTCCTCGATAACGCGCTGGGCGGCGGCCAGCGCACCGTGCATGAATCCAGGCCGATGCGAGGCATGATCGCCGGCGAAGTGCAGCCGCCCTTCGGGTCGTGCCAGGGCCGTACCGAAGCTGGCGGCCTGTCCAACCTTGAAGTAAGCATACGCTCCCCGCTGGAACGGCTCCGTGCTCCAGCACGTGCTCGCGCTCGCGACGAGCGAGTGGGTTACCCCTGGTTGAGCGCGCTCCAGAAATTCGAGCGCTGTTTGTCGGCGGGCTCCGTCGTTCAACTCGGCCAGTCGGGTCGCTTCGGCGCGCTTTACATAGAGGCCGAGCATTCCCGCTTTGCCGCCCATGCCTTCGCTCTCGTCACGCACTGGGCCGAGGAGCGAGTCCGTATCCACGCGACCCGACTCGCCGCGCTCGACCCAGAAGCGCTGAGCCGTTTGCGCCCATACGCGCGTCACGTGTTCTAGGCCTATTTCCGAGATCGCGCGGGCTTTGTCGTTGGGCAGCGCGGGACTGAAGGCGAGTTTTTGCAGCAGTGGCGGTGGGATGGCCAGCACGGCTCGATCGACCTGAATGCTTTGATCGCTGCCCGATCGTCGAAGCACGATCTGCACCCCGTGCTCTTGCTGTTGCACGGCGCGGACCTCGGCTCCGTACCAGATCCGATCACCGAGCTTGCGCGCGAGGGCTGCTGGCAATCGTTCGCAGCCGCCCACGACCCTACCGTTTCCTCCTAGCTTGATCTCGCGCAAGATCGAGGCCCACTCTTGCAACATGAAGAGTGCACTCATGCCCTCGAGTCCGGCATCTCCCACGCCCAGCATGCCGTCCATCGACGCGATGAAGCCGGGCGAGGCGCCGCGTTGCCGCAAAAGCGCCGCGCCACTCAACTCATCGAGTGGCCACAAGCTTTTCGGAAGTGGCGCCGTGGGGTCGAAGGTCTCCGCCTCGGAGAAGTACTTGCGCATGCGGCCCTGGTCACCGAGCTGCTCTTCTTCGGGGCTGAGCGGGTAGCGTTGGGGCGCGGGGGCGTTGGGCGGCCGCGTTCGGCGCTCGGTTCCGAACAGAGTCACGCGCGAGAGCCCGCGTTGGGGAGCCCACTGTTCCAGCTGAATTTCCAGGCTCTTGCACAGCTCGAGGAGGGCCGGGTCGTTCACGACATGGGCGGCACCCGCTTCCACGTACTGGCCATCGATGAACGGTGAACGAAGGGTCAAGATACGCCCACCGGCGCGCTGAGTCGCCTCGAGCACGCGCACCTCATAGCCGAGCTTGCTCAGGGAATGCGCCACGACCAACCCGGAGAGCCCCGCACCGACCACGGCCACGGTCGGCCTGCGCGCGGTGTCGGACGCGCGCGCTGCGACGGGTGACGCCGCCGTTCGTGGGGCACAGCTGCCCGTTAACGTGCTCGCGCACGCGAGCAAAAATCCGCGCCGCGTGCCCCCGCTTTGCCCGACAACCATGTCTCGATGTTAATCACAGTCTACACATCACTGGCAAGCTCCCACGATTGCCAGCTTGACCAATGCGCTCGGGACAAGTATTCCTTTTGAGAAGGGAAGGGGAAGGCGAGTGGTCGCAATTCCAGAACAGCCGCGCCTGCGGTCGGGCTGCGCAATATTCGATGATGGCGAGGGGATCGTGGTGCGTTCGCTGGCCGGCGTGTTCTCAATCGAGCACGCGCACTCCGGCGCGATCAAACGGATCTTGAACCGCCTCGATGGTCGTCGTGATTTGGCCACGATTTTTCAGGGCGAATCCAACGAGGTGGCGTTTTACGCGTTGCGCGCGCTCAGTGCGCTGTCCGGCAACGGTCTGCTCGCCGAAGGTCCGCCACCGAGCGCGGTCGCCGCGAATGACGAAAGTGCGCTGCCGCGGCTCGCAGGCATGCGCCTGCTCGGCCTTGGAAGCGGACGCCTGGCACGCGCCTTGTACACGGAGCTCGTGCGAGCGGGCGCGGCGTGTGTGGAATACGAGCCAAGCACGACCCAAAGTGACATTGACGTTGCTCTCGGCGTGCTCGACGGCGCAGACCTCGCGCGACTACACGAGTGGCACGCCGCCATGGCAGAGCGGCGGTTGCCCTGGTTGCCGATCTTCCCGTTTGGTGAGGCAATCGTCTTGGGCCCACGCCTTGCTGCGCAAGGTCCTTGCGTGCGTTGCTTCGAGCTGCGCTGGTTGGGCCGTTCGCGCTCAGTCGCTGGCGAGCGTTCATTCTTGAAGCGCCTGCGCGCAGGCTCCCTCGCTCTTTCCTGCAGCCACACCGACACCGACGCGGCTGCACGGTCTTTGGCGCGCTGGTTGGCCTCAACCGTCGCGCAGCTGGTCGCCGCCGAGGGCCTCGCCCACAGCCTATTTTTCGCGCACCCCGAACGCCGCGAGTTGGAACGGTCCTCGGTCGAACCGCATCCCCTGTGCGACGGCTGCGCCGCGCCAGGCAGCTCCGCACCGGTCGAGCCGAGCCGAGAGCATTGGCTCGAACCCGCGCTGTCGTTGGCCGAGCTCGCGCGCGCAGTCGAGCCGCTCGCCGAGGGCCCATGCAGCCTGGTGGAGATCATGCCCCCCCTGCCGGGCGCGCTTCCCTCCGCCGCCGGCTTGCGCGAGGTGGTTCTGTCTCGCTTTGCCTTCCCGGATCCGGAACAAGTGGAGGGCGAACAGCAGAACTTCTGTCACGGCGCAGCGTCGAATTTGGCGGACGCCCGGGCCCTGGCCATTGTCGAAGCCGTCGAGCGCTACAATGGCCTCTTGCCGCCGCTGGGTGCCACTTACGCGGCGTTGGAGGAGTTGCCCGGGCCTGCGCTCGATCCGGTGGCCTTGCCGCTGTTCTCCGAGCGCCAGTACGCGCGTCCAGGGTTTCGTTTCAGGCCGTTCCGTTCAGACGAACCGCTGTGGTGGAGCCGCGGCTTCAACTTGACCCAAGGCCACGAGCAGTTCGTTCCAAGCTCAGCGGTCTATTATGGCTACGACGACCATCTACTCGGAGAGTGCTCGAGCGGCGTCGCCGCCCATTCTAGCCGTGGCCATGCGCTGCTCAACGCTGTACTGGAGTTGGTCGAGCGCGACGCTTTCATGATTCACTGGTTGCATCGCTTGGCCCCGCCGCGGCTGGACCTGCATGGAGTCGACCATCCACGACTGCAACGAATGCTCACCAGCGTGCAAGAGGTGGGCTACGAACTGCACATCCTCGATCTGACGACCGACTTGGAGATCCCCGTGGTGTTGGCCCTCGCGACTCGCGATGACCAAAAACGCCCCGCGTTGCTCGTCGGTGCGGGCGCCGCGCTCACCGCCGCCGTTGCCGCGGAGCGAGCGTTGTCCGAAGTGTTCTCCGCGATGCTCGGGCAATCACCGGATTGGTCCCTGCGGCCGGCAATGACACCGGCGGAGGTGCACCGCCTCGCCGATCACTCGCGGGCGTACGAACACCCCGCGTGGCTTCCACGCGCTGAGTTCTTGTGGAGCTCGCAACGGCTGTCCCTCCGTCCGTCCGTGCTCGAAGCAGGCAACCTCAAGCAGCAGTTGCAAGCACTGATCGCTCGCTTACAAAGTTGCGGTCACGACGTGATCGGCGTCGACATGACTGCACCTGAAGTTCGCCGGCATCATTTGCGCGTGGTGCGCGCCATCGTGCCGGGCCTGCAACCCTTGGGCTTGGAGGAGGGGGGCCGCTTTGGCGGCGCGCGTCTCTATCAAGCGCCGCTGCGGATGGGCTACGGCTCACAACTACGAAGCGAGGCTCACTTG